>AUZY01001166.1_pt1 | contig 15249 bp, 15 predicted proteins | sample 49821 | NCBI WGS metagenome assembly AUZY01 (sample SAMN02954279, study PRJNA193664) | mine drainage metagenome | biome: terrestrial; feature: abandoned Hg mine; material: sediment; isolation source: lowermost (B1B) sediment-attached strata from acid streamer/mats thriving at... | place: Spain ...
AACTCGTCAGACTCATGAAGAAAGACGCTCCCACGTTTGCGAGCTTGTCGCGCAGCAGCGCTTCGCCTTCCGGAGGGGTGTATATCACTTCCTGTGTACGGGGATTGGCGAGCTTTACGCCAGGAACACGGCGAATGTCGAGATTGGTGCCTTTGATGGTCCGGCAGATTTCCACCGCGATAGCGGTACTCAGTGGGCGTTTCTTTAGCGCCTGATAACCGTTATTCAGCGCCGTGCGATAACGGAGTGCCTCTCGTGTCGCGGCATCCGCTTGGTTACCAGGATTGTCTGCAAAGCGAAAAAGCTTATCCGCGGTGGTGACGATGTTCTCGATCTCGGAACTGGCTTGAGCTTCCAACAATGGGATGGTATTGATCAGAACTGCCGGGTTCGGAATGCTCTCCCCCACCTGCTTGAGCGTCGCGATAGATGCCCGAGCTTCTATACAGAGCTTGAGAACGGGCTTCGTTTCCAGCCCTTGTTTGGGTGGCAGAGGAGGCAGCTCGTTATATGCCCTTGCGGGGTCGAATCCAGACATGTCGGGTATCCATTTGATTTCAGACCTATTATCGGGATATGTCGGTATGGCCGACAGATCCCTAAAACATGTCGTCTTTCTACAGAATAATCGACAGATTATACCTGGATCGCGTAGATGGGGAGATCGGCAGGGGGCGGAGATCAGGCCGCCAGTCGCTGGATGCGAGTGGTCTGGTAATCGCAGGCTTTCCGACTCGGTTTGGCGAGCGGGTGATCACCCGTCTGGATCGTGCCTGTCAAGGCCTGGTCGCGCCGGCGGCGGCTGGATATGGACTGAGCAGTGGGCCTCGTCCGGATGAATCGCTTCATCGCCGCTTCGGGCAATGAGATGGATCGGGAATGCGCAGGGAAAGGTGAGAAGCGTTTCTTCGTTCATGGCGCGCCTGTTGTGAAGGCATCGAGGTGTCGCAGCCAGGCGAGCCTGAGACGCCCGTAGCCCGGACCCGGCCGGCCCGTCCCGATCGGATGATCATCCACCGAGCTCACCGGTGCCAGGATCCGTCGGGAGCTGGTGAGCCAGATCTCATCGGCCTTGATGAGCTGATCTGCCCGGATCCGCTCCCGGCGGATCGTAAACCCTTCCGACGCTCCCAGGCGGAGCACGAGTTCACGGGTGACCCCTGGAAGGATCTCCGGGCCGTCGGGTGGGGTTGTGAGAATCGATCCCCTGAGGGCGATCACATTGCTCGAGGTTCCTTCGGTGACCCATCCGTCCCGCACGAGCAGCGCTTCGGAGGCCCCTTTCCCGCCCGCCTCATGGCGCAGGAGGACATTGGCCAGAAGTGCCGTGGATTTGATGTCGCATCGGTGCCATCGGATATCCTCGAGCAGGACCACTCGTGCGCCGGTCTGTTCCAGTATGGGGTCGGGCGGCAGGGGTGGCAGTGTCATGGCAAAAACCGTAGGCGTGATCCCCTCCGGGACATGATGGTCCCGGCTCTCCTCTGCGCCCCGGCTGACCTGGAGATAGACGGAAAGATCCCCCCCTCCTGCTTGCTGGATGAGCGTGCCAAGATGCCCGCGCCACTTGTGCTCCGGATAGGGATTCGTGAGCCCGATGGCGCCGAGGCTCCGCTCGAGACGACGGTAATGTTCGCTCCAGAGAAAAAGTTTCGAACGATAGACGGGGATCACTTCGTAGATGGCATCCGCAAAGAGGTATCCGCGGTCGAGCGGGGAGATCCGGGCCTCCTCTCGTGGCACGATCCGGCCATTCAGAAAGACCGGCGTCACCTGAAATCGCTCCGCGTGCACGAGGGCGAGATGCGGCTTGCGGCGAGAAGGGTTGCCCCGTCTCTCGACACGGTCAGAATGCCTGCTCGATACTGTCGATCAGGCGGTGGAACCAGCTGCCCTTTTTGACCGCTTGCAGGGGGTGGAGGGTGCGCGCGACCAGCAGGCGTCCATGGAGCATGACCCGGAGTGTACCGACAGCGAACTTCGTGTCGAAGGGGGCGGTGAGGCTCTTCGCAAGCTGCATCCGGATCCGGAGCGAGTGATAGTCCAGCCGGGGCACGGTCACCCAGAGGCTTCGGAACAGGCCGACCTTCACACGGTCATGCGCACCCATCCAGACCGGAATCCTGGCGAGTGGCTGTTTCGCTCCATACAGCCGGTGATCATGGAAGAAACCGAACCCCCAGTTGAGGAGTGCCTGGGCATCATTGACCCGCGCATTCCAGGAAGGCGCACCCATCACGACGGCAATGAGCCGCATCCCATCCTGATGGCCGGACGCGTCCATGCAGAACCCCGCCTGCTGGGTATAACCGGTCTTGAGACCGTCGACCCAGGGATCCATCCAGAGCAGCGAGACCCGGTTGTCCTGGGTGATGTGATCCCAGGTAAAGGTCTTGATGGCAAAATAGCGATGGTAGAGGCTCGGGTATTGCCGGATGATGGCGCGGGACAGGCGCGCAATATCAAGCGCAGTGCTGTAGTGGTCTGGCGCGGGCAGGCCATCCACATCCTCGTAGTGAGTATTTCTGAGCCCGAGTTTGCGTGCGTAACGGTTCATGAGGCCGACCATCGAACCCCGTGTGCCGGCGATTGCCTGGCTCAGGGCCACCGCGGCGTCGTTTCCCGAGTCGACGATCAGTCCCTTGAGGAGATCGTTTACCGTCACCTGGCTCCCCGGCAGGAGGAACATGCGGGAGCCGCCCGTCCGCCAGGCCGCGGTCGAGATGGTGAACCGTTCGTTGAGATGGATGGCGCCCGAGTGGAGCGCTGTGAAGGTGATATAGGCCACCATGAGTTTGGTGAGGCTCGCGGGAGCCAGGTGACGGTCTTCGTGGCTCTCTGCGAGCACCTGTCCCGTGCGCGAGTCGAGCAGGACCCAGCTTTTGGCCTGGAAGGCGGGAGCGGGAGGGATCGGAAAGCCGGCCAAGACGATCGGTGCCCGTGTCAGGGCGAAGGCGGCCAGTGTCCAGCAGAGTAATTTTTTCAACGCACAGTCTCCAGGAATCGGCTGCAGAAACGTTGCATTGTACCGCGCCCGAGGTGGCGCGGTCCGGCACAGCAACTACCGGATGATGACTTCGGTCTTGAGAAAGCCCATGGAGGTGAGACGCCCGGACAGGCGGTCCAGTTCCCGGACATGGGCGATGGGCCCGACCTGAAGGATATAGAGGATCCGGCCGGCTCTTTGCACCGGGAACAGCCGCAGGGGCCGGATGCCGAGACGCATGAAGTGGAGCTCGAGTGCGAGAGCCCGGCTGCGCTGCGCATACGCACCGATCTGGAGGTACATCCGGGGCGGGTGGCCCAGAGGGTTGTGAGCGAGCGGCGGGGGGGCCAGGGCGAACGCCGCGGTATGGGGCAGAAGCGGCTGCGGAATGCTCCGGACTTCGACGAGTGCCGTTCCGCGGGCGATCATTTTGAGCTGCCGGGCTGCTGCGTAGGACAGGTCGATGATCCGTTGCCGGACGAAGGGACCGCGGTCATCGATGCGGACGATGACCTGACGTCCGTTGACCAGATTGGTGACGCGTACCCAGGTTCCGAGCGGAAGGATCTTGCTGGCTGCGGTCATGGAATCGGGGTTGTAGGGCAGACCGCTTGCGGTCGGGAGTCCGACGGAGTGAAGCCCGTACCAGGAAGCGATGCCCCGTTGCCGGTAGCCTTGCGCATGGGTCAGGACGTGATAGCGTCGCCCGTCGACCACATAGGACTGCCGGGATGCACCGGCAGGAAGGACGGTGGTGCGGGTGGGGAAGGGGGCGCAGCCCGCGACCAGGCCGGTGAGCGCAAGCGCGGGCGCAAACGCCTTGAACCCCGCAAGACGGTCAGTGCGTGGCCTGGAGCTTGAACGCAAGTTCGAAGACCGCCATGGAGTAATCGATGCTCGGGTTGTAGGCCATGAGGACCTGGAAGTTGTGCAGCGTGATCCAGTAGTGGGTCCCGAAGGCACCAGGCAGGGCAATCAGGCTGACCGGCGTGTCCGGTCCCAGCCGGTGTGTGAACAGGAGTCCCGCTCGACGGAGCGCAGGCGGATGAGTGGGGATGCCGATCACATCGTCCGGAAGCGGACCACGGTCCGGAGCCAGGGCAGCCTCGATCGCAACCGGGCTCCCCTTGAACCAGCCTTTGGCGCTGAGAAAACGCCCGACGCTGTCGATGGCACTCCGGCTGCTCACGAAAAGATTGGGGTGGAGGCCGTGCAAGGCTCCGGTTGCGTAGCGCAGGTAGGTGGTCGGCATGAACTGGGGAATGCCGAGGGCCCCGGCATAGGAGCCCCGAATGGCGAGCGGGTTGTAGTGGTTGCTCCGGCACAGACGCAGGAAACTGCTGAGTTCATGGCGGAAGAACCGGCTGCGGGACGGATCGTTGAAGGCCAGAGTCGCGAGGCTGGCCAAGGTTGGAATGTTGCCGATGTCCTGGCCGTAATCGGTTTCAATGCCGATGATGGCTGCAATCAGTGAGCCCGGGACGCCCTCGTGCCGCTCCTCCTGCGCCAAAGCTTCGCGGTGGCGCGTCATCCAGGCCTTTCCCGCCTGGATCCGGGCAGAAGTGACGAGGAGCTGCCGGTAGGTGTTCCAGGGCAGCGCCTCTAACGGATGGTGCATGAGTTTCAGCACGCCCGGGAGGGGGTGGATCTGGCCAAACCAGGCCACCAGCTGCTTGCGCTCGAAGTGATGCGCCACAACCATATGATCGATGAACCGGCTGATGCGGGTTACGGGCCATGCAGGTGGTGCGGCACGGGCTGCCTCCATCAGGCAGGGCCACGCCAGCAGGACCAGAATCGTGATGCACCTGATGGATGTTCGCATCTTACGTGCTCCAGGAAGCGGACGGATGATGTTCGAGCCCCATCACCATGCCGAAACCGGCCATGAGGGTCACCACGGATGATCCTCCGAAACTCACAAATGGAAGTGGTTCGCCGACGACCGGCAAAAGGCCAGAGACCATGCCGATATTGACCACGACATAAAGAAACGTCATGAAGGCCATCGAGGATGCCCAAAGCCTGCCAAAATGATCCGGCATCCGGATGGCTGAGCGCAGCGTGCGCTGGACCACGAGCAGGAAAATCACGACGAGTGCCAGCGCACCGAGGAATCCGAACTGCTCGCCAATCACCGCGAATATGAAATCGGTGGTGCTTTCGGGGAGAAAGTCGAGCTGGGTCTGACTGCCGTGGAGCAGTCCCTGGCCGAAAAGCCCCCCCGATCCCAATGCGATCTGCGACTGGATGATGTGATAGCCCGCTCCCAGAGGATCGCGTTCGGGGTTGAGAAAAATCAGGATCCGCTCCTGCTGGTAGTGGTGCATGAAATGCCAGGCCACGGGAGCCGCTGCCAGCAGGATCAGGGCGCCGATGGCGAGATAACGCCAGTTGAGGCCGGAGACGAACAGGCAGAAGATGCCGATCACGCCGATCAGGAGGGCCGAGCCGAGATCCGGTTCCTTGAGAATGAGCGCGAGGGGCATCGCGATCAGCAGCAGGCAGGTGGCAACGGTCCGCCCGTCGGGCGGAAGGGGGTGGCTCGAGAGATGGCGGGTCAGCATGAGCGGTAGCGCGAGCAGCATGAGTTCGGTCGGCTGCAGGCGCACGAATCCAAGATCCAGCCAGCGTTGTGCGCCGAGACTCCGCTGCCCGAATGCGAGAACGGCACCGAGAAGGATGAGCGCGGCCAGGTAAAGCCAGGGTGCCGCCAGACGGTAGTAGGTCTGGGGGAGTTGTGCGACGGCAACGAGTACCGCAAACCCGAGCAGGATCCGGATCAGTTGTTTCACGACGAGCGAGAACTGACCGTGATCGGCCCCAAAAAGCGCGATCAGTCCCACCGCGGAAAGCAGGGTGAGTTCAAGCAGCAACGGTCCGTCGAGGTGGAGGCGGTTGAGGAGGCTCGGGGTCAGGTTCGGGTTGTGCCGGCTGTATGCGCTGGGATCATTCATCGGAGTCTGACGGGCAGGTTGGGTCCGCAACATCGAGCGTCCCCCAATGCCAGTTTGCCACATCTGGCTCCATGAAAGGACGAACCGCCCGTCCGGCGGACCATCCCGGTTCAGGACCCACGGGCCCGGTCAAGACTCCGGTACGGATTCCGGTGCGGCGGAACTCCGCGTGCTTCGAGGTAGGCATCGATGATCCGGCGGGCGATCGGTGCCGCAGTGAGTGCTCCGGCTACACCGTGCTGGATGAAAACGGCAACCGCGATCTCGGGGTGGGGGATCGGCCCGAAAGCGATGAAAACGGCATTATCACGTTCGGACTTGGGGATCAGGTGGTAGTTGATGAAATCGCTGCGGTCGCGGTTGCTGACCTGGGCTGTGCCGGTCTTCCCGGCCAGGGTGTATTCCAGGCCGGCATCGATTCCGTGAGCGGTCCCGGTTGGGTTCTTGATGACACTTTCCATGTCGCGTGCGACGATCCGCCAGAGTCCGGGCGCATCGAGGTGGATGGTCCGGGCCGGCTCCGGCAGGACCGGGTAGATACGGTGGGTCATCGGGTTTGCGATTGCGTGAATGATCCGCGGGTGGTAGCGGTGACCCCGTGCCGCGATCGTACCCACCGCGACCGCCATCTGCAGGGGCGTGACGAGCCAGTAGCCCTGTCCGATGCCCGAGATGACCGTATCGCCTTCGTACCAGGATCCGCCCGTGTGCTTGAGCTTCCAGCCCGGAGAAGGCAGGACACCGGCCCGTGCGCCCGCCAGGTCGATGTCCGGCTTCCGGCCGAACCCGAATGGCCGGAGGAAGCGATCCATCCGGTGGATACCGAGGTCGACCGCCATGTGATAGAAGAACACGTCGACCGACTGGACCAAGGCCTTGCGCAGGTTGGTGTTGCCGTGCCCCCACGGCTGCCAGTCATGGTAGACGTGGGTGGTTCCCGGCAGGACAAAGGTTCCCGGGCAGTAGAGGGTCGTCCGGGTGGTGATCACGTGATCGGCCAGCACCGCGAGGGCGAGAAACGGCTTGATCGTGGAAGCCGGCGCGTATTCTCCCTGGAGTGCGCGATTGAAAAGCGGTTGCAGCGGGTTGTCGGACAGTTTCCGGTAGGTGGCCTCACGGATCCCGTTCACGAACCGGTTGGGGTTGAAGCTCGGCGTGCTCGCCAGGGCGAGGATCCCGCCCGTGTGAGGATTCAGGGCCACCACGGCGCCGGCGTTCTGACCGAGCATTTCGTGCGCAATGGCCTGAAGCCGCGCATCGATCGTGAGATAGATCGAGTCGCCTGGAACCGGCGGTTCCGTATGGACCACTCGCACGAGGCGACCCTGGACGTTGACCTCGACTTCGCGGACGCCGGGAATCCCGTAGAGCAGGTTCTCGTAACTCCGTTCGAAACCGTCCTGTCCGACATCGGATTCCGCGTCGTACAGATGGCCGGGGTTCCGGCGCAACTCTCCCGGATGGATCGGACCCACATAGCCCAGAAGATGCGCGCCAATCGGGCCGAGCGGGTAGAAGCGCTTGAGATGGGCACGGATGCTGACACCGGGCAGGCGATCCAGGTTGACCGCGAGGCGGGCCACGCTCGTGGTACTGAGGTCGCGTTGCAGGGGGACCGGCTCATAGGGGGGTTCCACCCGGACGAGCTGCCAGAACAGCCGCAGATCCTGACGCCGGATGGGCACGATGGATTCGATCCGATGGAGCGTATGGCGCAGGTTCCGGATATCGTCCCGATGGATCACGAGTTCGTAACTCGGGACGTTTTCGGCCAGTACGATGCCCCGCCGGTCATAGAGAATCCCGCGCGGGGGATTGATGGGGAGCGTCCGGATCCGATTGCCCAGTGCGAGCGTGTCGTAGTAGGGATGCTCCATGATCTGGAGGTCAAGCAGGCGGACAATCAGGATCAGGACCAGCGCCACGCCGATGATCGCGGCCACCAGCATACGCCTTCGGAACATCCGGTATTCCCGGACGGGGTTCTTGAGCGGTGCCGACTCGGTCATGGCTCAGTGCACATGGTAACGGCGCCGGAGGAGACGCAGCCCAATGAAAACGGGCGGCCAGAGACAGATGCTCACAAAGACCGGCAGGCCATAGGGAAGGAGGGGGCCGGGTTTCGTGATGATCCCGTTGATCCAGAAGATCAGGAATTCGTAAACCAGGAAAATCCCCCCCAAAGTGAGCATTTGTTGTCCGAGATGGAGCGTCCGGATCTGAAGGTGGTATCGCTGGATCACATAGGCCATGACCGATAAAGCGAGCGCATGTTCCCCAAGCGGGCTGGCGCGGACGGCATCGAAACAGAAACCGGTGAGCCAGGCCGTGAGGATTCCCATGCGTCGCGGCGCCGCGAGGCACCAATATCCCCCGACCAGGGGCAGCCAGAGCGGCCGGCCCGCCACATACCAGTGCGGAAAGGGCAGGATCGATAGGACGAGCGCCGCGATCAGCGTGACCACGATGATGCAATAGGAGCGTATGCCGCTGCTCATCGGGCATGCCCGTTCTGCGTCTGCCCGACAGCCGGTTTCCGCAGGGGCTTCGGCCTGGGAGAGGGGTGCCGGACCAGGACCAGAAGCTCGCGATCCTCCGAGATGGCCGCGAGCGGGCGGGCATCCACCCGGGCGAAGGAGCGATTCGGGCGCAAGATGACGTGGGTGACGACGGCGACCGGAAACCCGTAGGCGTAATGGCCACCCAGACCGGATGAGATGAGCAGTTGTCCCACCCGGACGCGGGTGTCATTGGGCAGATAGGGCAGGCGCAGCCGGGTGGGTATGCCACTCCCGACACTGAAGGTCAGAAGACCGGTCGCAGCCACTTCGACGGGCACCATCTCGCTCGGATCGGTGATGAGGAGCACCCGGGAGAGGTGAGCGCTCACGGTTCCGACCTGCCCCACGAGACCATGGGCATCGATGACCGCATCTCCCCGCGCCAGCCCGGCCTTTTGGCCCGCGCCAATCACCACTTCCTGACGGTAGGGATCGAGATCGATCCGGAGTACCCGAACCAGCCGGAACGACTGGTGGATGGCCCGGATCCGGCCGAGAAGCGCCTTGAGGCGGCGATTCTGGAACACGAGAGGCCGTTCGGTGAGCAGTTGTGCCCGCAGGCGGAAAATCTCATCCCGCAGGGCCCGATTCGTGCGGATGAGGCGGCGACGGCTGGCGAGTGCGGGACCGATCGACTCGAGGAAGTCCGCTGCATCGGATACCGGCTGCTCGATGAAGGCGCCCATCTCCATTGTGATTTGGGCCAGTGGCAGTCCGAGCGGCGCACCGTGACGCAGGATGAGCAACGCGAGCGATGCCGCCATGGCGATGGCGAATCGGACTTCAGGATACGACTGGTGGTGGAACAGGCTCCGTTCGGACCGACGCCGGAATGGTCGGAGTCGCATGGATCATCGTGTGCTGGACAAGGGTATCGGAATCCGGCCGGTTGTTTCGAGCATCTCGAGAACCCGGCCCCCACCCCGGGCCACGCAGGTCATGGGATCCTCGGCGATGATGACCGGGATGCCCGTTTCCTCGGTGATGAGCTTGTCAATGTCCCGCAGGAGCGCCCCGCCACCGCTCAGCACGATCCCGCGTTCAGAAATATCCGCCGCGAGTTCCGGAGGGGTCTGTTCAAGCGTCTGCCGGATGGTGTCCAGCACCCCGCTCAGGGATTCCTGGAGCGCTTCGAGTATTTCGTTGCTGTTCACGACAAAACTGCGCGGGATGCCCTCCGACAGGCTGCGCCCCCGTACTTCGAACTCACGTACCTCCTGGCTCGGAAAAGCGGATCCGACCTCGATCTTGATCCGCTCAGAGGTCGCTTCACCGATCAGGATATTGTAGTTGCGGCGGATATACTGCTGGATCGCCTCATCGAAGCGGTCGCCGCCGATGCGCGCCGATTGTGCGAAGACGATGCCGTTGAGGGAGATCACGGCAACCTCCGAGGTGCCGCCCCCGATATCGAGAACCATGGCGCCTTTGGCCTCATGGATCGCGAGTCCGGCTCCGAGTGCAGCGGCGATCGGCTCCTCGAGGAGATAGACCTGCCGCGCGCCCGCCCCGTGTGCAGAATCCATGATGGCCCGCCGCTCCACCGGATTTGACCCGTACGGGACACAGACCACGACGCGCGGACTGAGGTGCATCCAGCTCTGGCTCTGGGCCTTGCGGATGAAGTGTTTGAGCATCTGCTCGGTCAGCGTGAAATCGGATATGACCCCGTTCTTGAGCGGGCGGATCGCGGTGATGTGCCCGGGCGTCCGCCCGAGCATGAGCTTCGCCTCGAGTCCGTAGGCCTCGATCTTGCGCGATCCATGGTCGGATTCTTCCCGTACTGCGACGACCGATGGCTCATTCAGGATGATCCCCTGGCCGCGGACATAGATGAGCGTGTTTGCGGTGCCCAGATCAATAGACAGGTCGGTCGACAGATAACGGGTCAGGCGGGAAAGCATGGAGGGCGACATGGGGTGAGGAAGCCAGGATACATACTCTAGCAATCGCCCTCACGGGACGCAAGACTTGCTAGAATGATCCCCCTTGGCCCGAGGGGCTCGCGATGGCTTTTGCACGTGCTGAGATTGAACGCCTGGCTGCCCTGGCATGCCTGGACATCGGCCGGGAAGATCTCGAACGCCTGGGAGGCGAGCTCACCCGGATTCTCGAGTTTGTGAGCCAGCTTGAGACGGGTGCGACCGATGAGATCGAACCCTTGACCCACCCGCTCGATCTCAGCCAGCCGCTCCGGCCTGATGAGGTCACCGAGCCGGTTGACCGCGAGCGGTATCAGCGCGATGCACCGCAGTCCGAGGACGGCTATTACCTCGTGCCGCGCGTCATCGAGTGAGCCTGGGAAGATCATGAAAATGCGGCATGTCCGTACGCTCGTCGAGGAGGATCGGGCCCATCCGGGTCGGGTGGCAAAACAGTACCGCGAGCGCATCACCGCATTCAACTCACGGATCAACGCCTTCATCACCGTGCTCGATGGGGAGCAGCCCACCCGAGCCCCGGACATTCGGCGGGGCGCACTCGCGGGTCTGCCGATCGCCCACAAGGATATTTTTGTGACCCGTGACGTGCGCACCACCTGCGGGTCGCGCATGCTGGAAGGGTTTGTGCCGCCCTATGACGCGGGAGTGGTGGAGCGCCTGGCAGACGCCGGGTGTGTCCTGCTCGGCAAGACCAATATGGACGAGTTCGCCATGGGGTCGTCCAACGAGACGAGCTATTTTGGACCGGTCTCGAACCCCTGGGATCCCGAGCGGGTTCCGGGCGGGTCGTCGGGGGGGTCCGCCGCTGCAGTGGCCGCAGGACTCGTTCCGGTCGCGACGGGAACGGACACGGGAGGATCCATCCGGCAGCCCGCGGCATTGTGCGGAGTGACGGGCCTCAAGCCCACCTACGGCCGCATTTCGCGCTACGGCATGATTGCATTCGCCTCGAGTTTGGACCAGGCCGGGATCCTGGCCCGCTCTGCAGAAGATGTCGCATGGGTACTGCGCGCAATGGCCGGACACGATCCACGGGATTCGACTTCGGTGGATCGTCCCGTTCCAGACTATGTCGTCGCGCTCACGCAGGGGATACGTGGACGTCGCATCGGCGTTTTGGAAAACTGCTTTGACCGCGGCCTCGACCCCGAGGTCGGCGAACGGATCCGGAATGCGCTAGGCGTGATGGAAAGGCTCGGTGCCAAGCTCTGCGATATCCGGCTGCCCCATCTCGCACTCTCGGTTCCAGCCTACTATGTGCTGGCTCCCGCCGAATGCTCCTCGAACCTCGCGCGCTACGACGGGGTGCGTTTCGGGCACCGGGCCCAGGATGCCCGGGATCTCACCGATCTCTACCGCAGGTCGCGCAGCGAAGGTTTTGGTGTGGAGGTCAAGCGCCGGATCCTCATTGGTACCTATGTCCTGTCCCACGGATACTACGATGCCTACTACCTCAAGGCGCAGCGGGTCCGGCGACTGATCCGCGAGGATTTCCTTCGCGCCTTCGAGACCGTGGATCTTCTGGCCGGTCCGACCACACCCACTCCGGCATTCCGTTTGGGCGAGAAGACCGAAGATCCGCTCACCATGTATCTCAACGACATCTATACCATCGGCGTCAATCTGGCCGGGTTGCCCGCACTTTCGGTTCCGTCCGGACTGGTGCGCGGATTGCCGGTCGGGCTGCAGCTCATTGGTCGAGATTTCGATGAGGCCGGGATTCTCGCGGCAGCCCATGCGTTTCAGGGCGCGACCGAGTGGCACGCGCTCATGCCTCCCGGTTTTGAGGACGCCGCGTCGTGAAGTGGGAGTCCGTGATCGGACTCGAGGTGCATGCGCAGCTTGCGACCGAGAGCAAGATTTTCTCCTCGACGCCAACCCGCTACGGCGCCGAACCCAATACCCAGGCCGGACTCATCGATCTCGGCTATCCAGGGGTGCTTCCGGTTCTCAACCAGAAAGCCGTCGAGCTGGCTATCCGCTTCGGACTGGCGATCGGCGCCACCATCGGACGCCGGTCGGTTTTTGCACGCAAGAACTATTTTTACCCGGACCTCCCCAAGGGTTACCAGATCAGCCAGTACGACCGGCCGATCGTCACAGGAGGAGGACTCGAGGTTCTCCTGAATGATGGATCCGTGAAACGGATCGGGATCACGCGCGCCCACCTCGAGGAAGACGCGGGCAAATCGGTACATGATCTTTTTCCCGGGGCAAGCGCCATCGACCTCAACCGGGCCGGGACTCCGCTACTCGAGATCGTCTCGGAACCGGATCTGCGCTCGGCCGAAGAGGCCGTGGTGTATCTGAAGTGTCTCCATACCCTGGTGCGCTACCTCGAGATTTGTGATGGCAACATGCAGGAGGGGTCGTTCCGATGCGACGCCAACGTCTCGGTTCGCCCCTTCGGGCAGGGTGACCTGTCGACCCGGACCGAGATCAAGAATCTCAACTCGTTTCGTTTCGTGGAGCAGGCCCTTGCATTCGAGATCGACCGCCAGATCAGGGTCCGCGAAGAGGGGGGGGGCATCGTCCAGGAGACCCGTCTTTATGATCCCGGCCGGCGTGAAACCCGTCCGCTCCGGAGCAAGGAAGACGCCCATGACTACCGCTATTTCCCGGATCCGGATCTTCTGCCGCTTGTTCTGGAGGACCGCCTGATCGATGCGATGGCCTCAGGCCTGCCCGAGCTGCCACGTGCAAAACGCGACCGCTTCATGGCGGAGTACGGACTGAGCGCCTACGATGCGACCGTGCTCACCCAGTCCCGCGCACTCGCTGGTTATTATGAGACGGGCATGCAGGGAAGCGGACTTGACTCCAAAATCATGGCCAACTGGGTGATGGGCGAGGTCCTGGCCGGTCTCAACCGAGATCACCTCGAGATCGAGGCGGTGCCGGTTTCCGCGCCCGATCTGGCCGGTCTCCTTGCGCGGATCGGGGATGGGACGCTCTCCGGGAAAATGGCCAAAGAGGTTTTTGAAGCCATGTGGATAGGCGGTGGCACGGCGGATGCCGTCATCGATGCAAAGGGACTCAGGCAACTCAGCGACACGGGTACGCTTGAGGCGGTGATCGACACGGTGATTGCCGCCCATCCGGAGCAGTGGGCGGAGTACTGCGCGGGACGCGACAAGCTGCTCGGTTTCTTCGTCGGGCAGGTGATGCAGGCGACCCGCGGGCAGGCGAGCCCCAAGCTCCTCAATGCCCTCCTTCAGAAGAAGCGCCACCCGGAAGCATAGGCGCTTCAGGATCCGCACGTCCGGCAGTCCGGATCCCGTGACAGACGGATCCTCTGGAACACGCCCTGCACGGCATCGAACGTGAGGAGGAAACCCGGCCAGGGCGTCGGGCGACCCAAGAGGAGATCCAGGCTGGCCTGGGCCTGAAGGCTGCCGATGATGCCGGCGACGGGTCCCGAGATGCCGTTCACGGAGCAGGTCTCGAGTGGTCCATCGGCACCCGAGTCCGGATAGAGACAGGTGTAGCAGGGGCTTTCCGGCACGCGGAAATCGAATACCGCAATCTGCCCTTCGTAGCGGATGCAGGCTCCACTCACCAGTGGCCGCTGCATGTTGAGGCAGGCCAGGTTGATTGCATCGCGGGTCGCAAAATTGTCGCTCGTATCAACGACCAGGTCAGCCGATGCGACGGATGCTGCCAGCGCGTTTTGGGAAAGACGCTGGGGGATCCTTTCAAGGGCCAGGGAATGGTTGCGGGCGTGGAGGTGCTTCGCGGCCGCCTCGACTTTGAGCTGGCCGATATCGCTTTCGGTAAAAAGCAGCTGGCGGTGGAGATTCGTTTCGTCGACCCGATCGAAATCATTGAGCAGCAGGGTTCCCACCCCGGCTGCGGCCAGATAAAGGGCAACTGTTCCGCCGAGACCGCCCAGACCCACGAGGAGGACGCGCGCCCGCATGATCCGCTCCTGACCCGCTGTGCCCCAGTCGCCCAGCACGGTCTGGCGGATATAACGGATCGTCGAATCGGGCATACCTGATATTATGGCAAGGGATGGCGCGGCGGGTGCAGCAGGGGACATGAGTATCACCGAAATCTATCTCAAATCATTTACCGCCCTGATTGCGCTTTTGAATCCCATCGGTGCCATCCCGATATTCATCAATCTCACCCAAAGCCAGATCGAGCGCCAGCGCAATCGCACGGCGCGCAATGCCGCATTGACGGTGCTCGCCGTTTTGCTGGTCAGCTTCTTCAGCGGAGATGCCCTGTTGGGGTTTTTCGGCATCGGCATCGCCTCCTTCCGTATCGCGGGCGGGCTTTTGATCCTCCTCATGGCACTCGCCATGCTGCAGGCCAAGACCAGTGCCGTCAAGCAGACGGAGGAGGAGATCGAGGATTCCAGCCTCAAGGAAAATATCGCCGTGGTTCCGCTGGGCATTCCGCTGCTCGCAGGCCCCGGTGCCATCAGCACGGTCATCCTCTATTCGCAGCAGCATTCCTCCCTGCTTTACGCGCTCGGGGAGGTCGGCGTCATCTTCCTGAGCGTATTCATCACCTGGTGCTGCCTGCGCGGGGCCCCTACCATTGCGCGCTGGCTCGGGCGAACGGGCATCAACGTCTTCACCCGGATCATGGGGCTCATCATGGCGGCGATCGGGGTGGAATTCATCGCCAAGGGAGTACAGGCCCTGTTCCCGCTTCTCATGAGACACGGTTAAACGACTGGACGACCGTGCTCCCCTGGATGAAGGGTGAGATGCGTGACTGCGGGGTCGGCTGACTGCGTTTAGGGCACGTCTGGCGTCGTCTTTCCTTGCAGGGGACCATTGAAATCGCCC
>AUZY01006963.1_pt1 | contig 15173 bp, 16 predicted proteins | sample 49821 | NCBI WGS metagenome assembly AUZY01 (sample SAMN02954279, study PRJNA193664) | mine drainage metagenome | biome: terrestrial; feature: abandoned Hg mine; material: sediment; isolation source: lowermost (B1B) sediment-attached strata from acid streamer/mats thriving at... | place: Spain ...
GCGTCTGGGGGAGATCATCACTGGTGATAAGTCGCTCTCTCCATACCGCTCGGGGCCGCAGCTCGTCGACCCGGCCGCCTTCCACCGGGGGTTCCGACCCACAACCGAATCCGAACCTCGATGGCGATCGGGATGCCTGCCTCGTGCGCGCCGCGGACCCGATCAAGGGGCATTTCCACGGCTCCACGACTTGCGCCATGAGGCCACCAGCCGCCTGTTCAAGAAGGGCATGAACCCCATGCAGATTGATTTTGCCATATGCATGGTGCCGGGGGAGGGAATCGAACCCTCACTTGGTCACCCAAACCGGATTTTGAGTCCGGCGCGTCTACCAATTCCGCCACCCCGGCCAAACTCGAATTCAGAAACAGACCTGGGCATTGCATTGCGAGTCCGCAAACGGATTCGCGACCGTCTTCGCCAGAACGAAGACGGAGCAGGTCGATCGAGGTCGTGACATTATCTCCGCTCAGACAGATCTCCGCAAATGGGTTGATTGGCAAGCCTCTATGACGGCTCAACCCAGAAAGTTCGGGTGCTGAAGGCGGCTTTTCCCCGATGCCCGTGTGCAGATCCGCCCGCTCGGCTGGTGTTGGCATCCGAAGCCCGCATCGACTGGGCGATCAGTTGAAACTGTAGATCAGGGAGACTGAGGTTTCAGTATTGGTCTTGACGAATCCAACGGGAACGTTCGAGTTGTGCGAGATGGTGTAGGAAACCGAAAGCGCGAAATTTCCAGCCAGATGCAGGATGAGCGAGGTCTCCGATTCCGAATAGGTATTGAAAACGCCGTGTGCGACGCTCAACCCCTCCAGAAAGGAGCTGTTCTTGCTTATTTTCCAGTGATAATCCAGGGCTGCCCGCTCGATCGTGGAACTTCGTGAGACGCCTGTGGTCGGTTGGGACTGGCGACCGCCCACGCCGATCTCGGCATCGAGCGACTGATCGGTGACCGAGATGAGACGCCGCCCGTAGCCCACAACTTCCGTGTAGCGGCGGTCGTAACCGCTGAATGGAGCATTCAGGTAATCGAGATAGAGAAAGCTGTAGTTGTGGGCCGAGAAGTCATAGTCGGTCTGGGAAGTGGCTTCACGGCTCTGGTCGGTCAGAACCCGGTTTGTGTCCGCCTGGATCATTCTGAGATCGAGATCAGTCCGCCAGCGTTTCACGCGGTACCCGATGAGAATCTTCCCGTTCAGGCTCGTCGACTGGATGTTCCCGGTTGTGCCGAGGTAACCCAGGGAGATCGAGCCTTGGAAGCCCGAGGCCTTGGTGGTTTTCTGGAGCACAGCGTTGTCGAGATCGATCTGGTTCCAGTCATAGTCCGCACGCGCGCGGGGGGCGAGGGCGAGTGCAAGGGACAGGGTGAGCACAACCGGTGACAGGAGTGCTGCCGAGCGGCGCAGGAAGCCTGATCTGCCCCCACCGCATCCTTTGCGATTCGGTTGCGGGGTTCCTGATTCATCCTGAAACGGCTGGGCTCCACGCTTTCGGACGATGGCGGGTAGGCGCATCAGGATTCAAACAGGCGGAACCGCCCTAGTTTAGCGCGAGTTTGGCGCGCATGCCTCAGGACACCTACAATATGATGGATGAATGGACGGTCCTGAACGAGCCGGCATGCGACGCGAGGATTTTCACTACGATCTGCCGGATGAGCGGATTGCCCGCTATCCCACTCCCGAACGGAGCGCAAGCCGCCTTCTGATCGTCGAACCCGGGGGATTCAGTGACCGGCACATGCGGGACTGGCCGGATCTCCTGACCCCTCAAGATCTCGTCGTGTTCAACAACTCCAAGGTCATGCCCGCGCGCCTTTCCGGACGCAAGGACTCGGGCGGCCGGGTCGAGATCCTGATCACGGAGATCCTCTCACCCGTGCGCGCGCGTGCCCTCATTCGCTCCAGCAAGCCGCCACGGGCCGGAACCGGATGCCGGCTCGAGGCAGGTGTCCGGTTGACCGTCGCGGGGCGGGATCCTGAGGGATGGGTCGTTGAGCACGATCGGGGAGAGGGGTGGGCCTGGCTCGAGCGTGTGGGGCATGTCCCGATCCCGCCTTATCTCGACCGGCCGGATGAGCCGACGGACCGGGAACGTTACCAGACTGTTTATGCGAAGTACATGGGTTCGGTGGCTGCCCCCACGGCGGGGCTGCATTTCGATGCGTGTCTCCTCGATGCACTGGCGCAACGCGGCATCCAGACCGTCGAGGTGACACTCCATGTGGGCCCGGGCACATTCGAACCGGTCCGAACCGAACGGATCGAAGATCATCGGATGCATGAGGAAGCCTATACGGTGAGCCCGGAGGCCGCTGAGCGCCTGACACGCGTGCGTGAGGCAGGCGGTCGCATCGTGGCGGTTGGAACGACTGTCGTCCGCACCCTCGAGACGCTGGCCCAAAACGCGGCTCCGGGCCAGGCCCTACGACCCGGATCGGGACGCACCCGGCTTTTCATCCGCCCGGGTTTCGTGTTCCGCCTGACCGATGCCCTCCTCACCAACTTTCATCAACCCCAATCGACCCTGCTCCCCCTGGTTGCCGCGTTCGCTGGAACCGAACGGATCCGCGCGGCCTATGCGCATGCTTTGAGCCACGGTTACCGGTTCCTGAGCTATGGTGATGCCATGTGGATCCCGAGACGTGATGGAGTTTGAATGCCTCGCTACGGATGGGCATGCCCGCATCGGGCAGCTCCGGTTCCCGCGTGGGGTCGTCGACACGCCGGCTTTCATGCCGGTCGGAACCTATGGGTCAGTCAAAGGGCTCGATTGCGCCGATATTTTGACGAGCGGGAGCCGGATGATTCTCGGCAATACCCTGCATCTGGCGTTGCGTCCGGGAGTCGAGGTGATCAGCCGGTTCGGGGGGCTCCACGCCTTCATGGGATGGACCGGTCCGATCTTGACCGATTCGGGCGGATTCCAGGTCATGAGCCTCGGTGCGTTGCGCACGATCGATGACGAAGGTGTCACCTTTCATGCACCGGTTGACGGGCGCCTGTTCCGCCTGACGCCCGAACGGGCGGTCGCGATTCAGGAGGCCCTCGGAAGTGATGTGCGCATGGTTCTCGACCACTGTCCGGCCTACCCGGCGAGCCCCGAGGAGATCAATGCGTCGCTCGCCCGCTCGATCCTTTGGGCCGAGCGATCCTGTCGCGCACACGGGGAGGGGGGGCAGGCCCTGTTTGGCATCGTGCAGGGCGGGGTCGACATTCCAAGCCGGCTCCGCTCGTTCGAGGCACTGGAGCCGATGGGGTTTGCAGGATATGCGATCGGCGGGCTCGCGGTGGGTGAACCACCTGCCGAGCGACTGGCCGTACTCGATGTGCTGAAAACCGTTCTCCCACCCGATCGCCCGCGTTATCTCATGGGAGTGGGCAAACCCGCCGATCTCGTGGCAGCTGTCCTCCGGGGCATCGATCTTTTTGACTGCGTGCTCCCCACCCGCAATGGTCGCAACGCGCACCTCTTCACCACCCGGGGGGTTCTCCGCCTGCGGAATGCCCGTTACCGGACCGACGAGAATCCGATTGATCCGGACTGCTCATGTCCGGCCTGCCAGAGCCTGAGTCGCGCGTATCTCCATCATCTCGACCGGGTGGGGGACCCGCTCGCGCTCCGTCTCCTCTCGCTCCACAACCTCACCTACTACCAGACACTTCTCGCTCAGCTGCGCGCAGCCATCCGGGCGGGGCAGCTGGCATCCGTCGCTCAGGAGATCCTGGCCTTGGAAGGAGGCGGTCAAGCTGTGCCATAATGACAAACTTTACCAGTCGCATGCGGGAGCCATTCATGAACCTTATCCCGAACGCTTGGGCCCAGGGCACCGCCTCCGGCCCGTCTTCCGGCGGCAACGTCTGGAGCCTCGTGCTCATTTTCGTAGTGTTCATCTTGTTTTTCTATTTTACGGCCATGCGTCCCCAGCAGAAGCGGCAGAAAGAACACCGCAAACTGATCGAAGGGCTTGCAACCGGTGACGAGGTGCTGACCCAGGGCGGACTCGTCGGCCGGGTCGTCCGGCTGAACGAACAGTTCGTCGTCCTCGAAGTATCCAACGGGGTCGACCTCACCGTGCAGCGGCAAGCGGTCTCTGCCGTCTATCCCAAGGGCACCCTGAAAGCCGTCTGAACCATCCTCCCCGCGCCGGGCTCCGAGTGAACAGGCTCTATCCATGAACCGTTATCCCCTGTGGAAAAATATTCTGGTGATCGTGGTGACGCTCGTGGCGGCGCTCCTCGCGTTGCCGAACCTCTATCCGGAAGCGCCTGCACTCAATGTGACCCGGATCGGTGCTTCGGTCGTTCCTCCCCAGGTCCTGTCCCGGATTGAGCGCCATCTCGAGACGCATCATCTGTCCGCCAAGCGGGCCCGGATTGAGCGCGATCACATCCTTCTGGTCTTTGCCCACGAGTCCATCCAGCGCCGGGCGCTCGTGCTCCTCAAGCAGGTTCTCGGAGAGGATTATTCGGTCGCCCCGAATCTCGTCCCGGAAATACCGGGCTGGTTGCGCACATTGGGGCTTCAGCCGATGCCCGAGGGGCTCGATCTCCGGGGGGGCATCTATTTCCTGCTCGAGGTCGATACCCGGGCCGCTGTCCACGACGCATTGGGTCGGATCCGGACCAGCCTCGAAGTGCTGCTGCGTCACCATGGCATCCGCTATCTCGGGGTGAGCCGAGCCCCTTCGGGATTGCGCGTCGAGCTCGCCCGCCCGGCTGATCTCCGCCCCACGCTCCACCTCATCCATCAGGAGCACTCGCATCTGGTTCTGCGCACGGGCCAGGCCGGTGGTTTCTCGGTGATTACGGCCCGTTACGGTTCCGCAGAGAAGACTGCGCTCGACCAGGTGGCCGTCGTGCAGGATGTGGCGGCACTGAGACGCCGTGTGAATGAACTGGGCGTCACCGCTGCAGTGGTGGAGCAGCAGGGTGCACATGATGTGGTTGTGGAACTGCCAGGCATCCAGGATGCGGCCCGTGCCGAACGGCGACTGGGCGACACGGCGACCGTGCAATTCCGGCTGGTCGATGATTCTCCCAGCGCCCAGAGCGCACTCCAGTCGGGTCAGGTGCCGCCGGGTGCACGCCGTTTCACGACCACGCAGGGCGCGCCGGTTCTGCTGAGTTCAGGCATCATCGTGAGCGGGCGCGAGATCGTGAACGCCACCTCGGCCTATGTGAATGGTCAGCCCGCCGTGAACGTTACGCTCAACTCACGGGGCGGGAACCAGATGCTCGAGACCACGAGCCATAATCTGAACCAGCCGATGGCCGTGCTCTATATCGAGAACCGGAGCCTGCACCGCAAAGTCGATGGCCACTCGGTTATCGTCACCAAGAAGATTGAACGGGTCATCAGCATCGCGACCATCCGCGGCGTCTTCTCGAGTAATTTCCAGATCACCGGATTGACTGAACGGCAAGCCAACAAGCTGGCCCTGCTTTTGCGTACCCCCCTTGCAGCGCCCATGACAGTCGTGGCCGAACGGACCATCGGTCCAAGTCTCGGGCGCGAAAACATCCGGGATGGCGTCGCCGCGGTGGTTCTGGGTTTTGCAGTGGTCGTGCTGTTCATGGCGTTTTACTACAAGTGGTTCGGAGTCATTGCGGACCTTGCACTTTTTGTCAACCTGATCCTGATCGTGGCGCTCCTGTCGCTGCTCCAGGCCACCCTCACGCTTCCGGGTATTGCAGGCATGGTGCTCACAGTGGGCATGGCAATCGATGCCAACGTGCTCATCTATGAGCGCATCCGCGAAGAGCTGCGAAATGGTGCGAGTCCGCAGGCGGCCATCCACTCGGGTTATGAGCGTGCCTGGGGAACGATCGTCGACTCCCACGTCACGGCGCTCATTGCGGGCGTTCTGCTCTTCCTGCTCGGTAGCGGGCCGGTCAAGGGCTTCGCCATCACCCTTTGCCTGGGTATCCTGACTTCTCTCTACACAGCGGTCATGAACAGCCGGGCCATCACCAACGCGGTCTACGGCGGACGCCGCCTGACCCGACTGCCCGTCTGAGAGCGAACCGGAGCCTTGCATGGAGTTTTTTCACCGAGTCCCCCACATCAACTTCCTGGCCGCACGCAAGGTGGCACTGGCCGCGTCGACGGTGGTGTTTCTTGCGGCCTGTATCTCGCTTGCGACCCGCGGGCTCAACCTTGGCCTTGATTTCACGGGTGGCGTGGTGGTCGAGATCGGGTTCCCGAAAGTCGTCCCGGATCTGGGCGCACTGCGCCGGTTGGTGACCGCATCCGGTTTCCCGCACGCGGATATCAGCCGTTTCGGCCACAACCCGGACGTGCTGATCCGGTTGCGTCCCAAACACAAGACCGTGGGCAAACGCGTGGCTGTGACCCTTGCCCGAACCATTGTGGCGCACTACCCCGACGCAAAGGTGGTGAGCACGGAACTCATCGGTCCCCAGGTCGGCAGCGCATTGCGCGAGAAGGGGATAACGGCCATGGTGGCAACGCTCGTCCTGATCCTCCTTTATGTTGCTTTCCGTTTCGAGTGGAGGTTTGCCGTGGGTGCGATCGCAGCCACGATCCATGATGTGGTCTTTACGATCGGTTTTTTTTCGTTCACCGGGATCGGCTTCAACCTCAATGTCCTGGCCGCCATCCTCGCGATCATGGGCTATTCGCTGAACGACACCGTTGTGGTCTTCGACCGGATCCGGGAGGATTTCCGGAAGTTCCGCCGGGGAGCCCCGCTTGAACTCATGAACATCGCAATCAATGAAACGCTGTCCCGGACGCTCATGACCTCATTCATGACGTTGCTCGTTGTCGTCGCTTTGTTGCTGGTCGGGGGCCCGGTGCTGCGCGGGTTCTCGATCGCGCTTTTTGTGGGTATCCTCGTGGGCACCTACTCCTCGATCTTCATTGCGAGTGCGACGGCGCTCATGCTCGGCGTGGACCGTTCCGATCTTCTGCCCCGGCGCCGGGAGGACCTGGTCGACGGGCGGCCCTGACAGGGCCCGGCACCAGGGAGCAAGGAGATCCCGGAGTTCAGCCAGGATTTTCGGATTGCCCGAGACGAGATCCCCGCTTGAAAGTGGCGGAACCCCCTCACGGAGACTGTCCGTGAGCCCGCCTGCCTCCTGGATCAGCAGCAGCCCTGCAGCCGTGTCCCAGGGGCGGAGGCCCAGCTCAAAAAATCCGTCCAGACGCCCGGTGGCCACATAGGCCAGGTCGAGCGCAGCCGAGCCTGCCCGCCGGATTCCGGACACGCAGGGCAGAAGCGTCCGGAACATGCCGAGATAGGTGTCGAGATCCCCGAAGTTCCGGAACGGAAATCCTGTTCCGATCAGCGCCTCGTCGAGGCTCGTCCGTTTGGCCACCCGTATCCGCCGATCGTTGAGCAGCGCGCCTTCCCCGCGGCTCGCAACGAAGAGTTCGCCACGCAGGGGATCCAGAACGACCCCCGCCTCCAGCACGCCACGGGCTTCGAACGCAACTGAAACCGCAAAGGCGGGCAGGCCATGGAGGAAGTTGGTGGTCCCGTCCAGCGGGTCGATGATCCAGCGCAGATCCGAATCCGTCCCCCCCCCGGGGCCGCTTTCCTCGGCCAGGATGGCGTGGTCGGGGTAGACGGAACGGATGACTTCCAGGATGGCCTGTTCGGCTCCCCGGTCCACCTCACTCACGAAATCGTGACGGGCTTTTTCCTGCACCAGGAGATGCTCGACCCGGTCCACCTGGCGCAGAATGACCTCGCCACCCCGGCGGGCGGCACGGATGGCGATATTGGTGATGGGTTGCATGCGGGATCAGCCGTGTGATCGTTCAGCATAGCAGACAGTGGGCAATCTGCGTGGTTCGGGTTCATGAGACCGATCCCCACCCTGCCCGGAACGGCCCGTCTGACCTATAATGGAGGCATGAAAACGCGCGACCGGCCCATCTACCTCGACTACGCGGCCTCGACACCGGCCGATCCGCGGGTGATTGCCCGGATGCTTGGATTCCTGGGTCCGGATTCCGTTTTTGCGAATCCCGCATCGGCGACCCATGCACTCGGGCGTGCCGCACGGGAAGCGGTCGAGGCGGCCCGCCACGAGGTGGCCGCGCTCATCGGTGCCCGGGATTCCGAGATTGTTTTTACCTCCGGGGCGACCGAATCGAATAATCTGGCCCTGAGCGGTCTGGCCCGGGCCCGGAGCGATCGTGGCCGTCATCTCGTCGCGTCACGGATCGAGCATTCCTCCGTGCTCGACACGCTTCGCGCGCTCGAAGCGGAAGGCTTCGAAGTGACCTATCTGCCCTGTGACCGCAACGGACGCGTGGACCCGGAGGAAGTCCGACGGGCCCTGCGACCGGATACTCTCCTTTGTTCGGTCATGCACGTCAATAATGAAACCGGTGTCATCCAGGATATTGCCTCCATCGGACGGATCTGCCGGGAACGGGGTACCGTGTTTCACGTCGATGCCGTCCAGAGCGCCGGCAAACTGCCGATCGACCTCGCCGCCCTTCCAGTCGATCTCATGTCTTTTTCCGGCCACAAGATTTACGGACCCAAGGGGATTGGCGCGCTTTACCTCCGCAGTGATCCCGAGCTCGTTCTCGAACCGCTCATTCATGGGGGCGGCCAGGAACGGGGACTGCGCGCCGGAACGCTCGCGACCCATCAGATCGTGGGCATGGGCGAAGCGTTCCGGATTGCCCGTCTCGAAGGCGCCGCTGAAGCTTGCCGCATCCAGGGGATGCGAGACCGGCTTTGGGCCCGCCTTGAGGCGCTCTCGGGTGTCGAGCTCAATGGCGCATCTGTCCCGCGCGTCTGTGGATTGCTGAGTCTCACATTCTCCGGTGTCGGAGGCGAGAGCCTGCTTTTCTTTCTGGGTGATCTGGCCCTGGCCCAGGGCTCGGCCTGTTCAAGCGCACGGGGCGAGCCCTCTCATGTGCTCAAGGCGCTTGGGAGAAGTGACGCCGAAGCGGAGGCGACTCTCCGGATCAGCCTCGGACGGTTCACGACCGAGGATGAAATCGAAAGCGCGGCCCAGGCGCTTGCGCAGGCCTATGGCCGGATGCTTGAAGTGGCGCCCCGGAAAAGGGACCGGATCGGTTCCCGGACGGTGGGATGAGCGGGGAGAGGAGGGCGGTTGCCCTGCTATCGGAAGAGGAGGATGTGCCGTCTGCCCGCTTCGAGCGCTGGGCGCGCGACATGCGCCGTACGGGTGGGTTCGAGCCGGGACTGCCGAATGTCCGCGAAGGTGCGTCGGGTGGCCTCGAACAGGGCAGCGAGATCGAGTTCCTGCTCAAGATCCGGGATGGGGTGATCGAGCGGGCGCGTTACCGCTATCGCGGTGGCCCCTGGACCGGCGCGGCCTGTGCATACTATGCCGACTGGCTCGAGGGACGGCCAGCCCGGGCGGATGCGGTGCCACCCGGTCGGGTGGTAGCAGAATTTTTGGGATACCCCAGGGTCCGTTATGATGAAGCTTTGCTGGTTGAAGATGCCATCATCCAGGCACTCGGAAATGAAGACCGGAACGAGTGCAGGACCAGTGGCGGGAGTTGAATGGCGATGAATACAGTGACATGGACCCCGGATGCTCTGGAGCAGGCGAAGCGTCTGCTTGGGGCACACCCGGAAGCAGTGGCTCTCAAGATATCGGTTGCGCGTAGCGGCTGTGCGGGGCACAGCATCCGGATCGACTATGCCGGGCAGGTGGCGGACGGCGAACAGTTGATCAACTGTGCGGGCGTGCCGCTGGTCGTGTCCGAAGCCGATCTTCCGATGCTTGCTGGAATCGAGGTCGACTACGTCCGGGATGGCCTCAACCGGATGTTCCGTTTCCGCAATCCGAACGCGCGGGAGATCTGTGGCTGCGGCGAAAGTTTCGCACTCTGACCCCTCTGAAAGGGCCCGAGCCAGGCTCTTTCGCTTGCAGTGAAAGCACTAAGCACGATAAAATCTCTTGTTTGGCTTGTCGTGCAAGCGAAGTGCCTGCGGGTTTCACACGACAGGCGGAACGCGCAGGAGAGTTTCTCGAATGAGCCTTGAGCGGACCTTGTCGATCATCAAACCGGATGGTGTTGCGTGCGACCGGATCGGATCAGTTTACGACCGGTTCGAGCGGGCAGGGCTCCGGATCGCTGCAGCCCGGATGCTTCAGCTCAGCCGTACGGAAGCCGAGTCCTTCTATTCCGTGCATCGGGAACGGCCTTTCTTTCCATCCCTCGTGGACTACATGACGTCAGGGCCGGTCATGGTGCAGGTCCTTGAAGGAGAGGATGCGGTTCAGAAAAATCGCGATCTCATGGGTGCGACCGATCCGGCCCGGGCTGCGCCCGGTACCCTTCGGCGTGAATGGGGTGCAAGCATTGAACGCAACCTGGTCCACGGTTCAGACAGCCCGGCGAACGCGCTGCGCGAGATTGCCTTCTTTTTTGGCGAGATCGATGTCTTCCCTCGCACCCCTCGCTGAGAGCGTTCCGGCCGGAGGCACGAATCTTCTCGGCCTGGACCGGACTGGACTTGAGAGCTGGGTCGGAACGCGCGGGGCGCGGGCCTTTCACGCGCGCCAGATCATGAGCTGGATCCATCGGCGCGGGATCACGGACTTTGAACAGATGACCGATCTCGCGCTCGGATTCCGGGCGATGCTTCTCGAGGAAGCCGACTGTGCGTCCCCTCCAGCCATTGGGCGTGCCCTGGATGCCGACGGAACCGAGAAGTGGCTGTTTCAGGTGGACCCGCACAACGTGGTTGAAACCGTGATCATTCCGGATGAGGGGCGCAGGACCCTCTGTCTTTCCTCCCAGGCAGGCTGCGTACTCAACTGCGCCTTCTGTGCGACCGGGGCTCAGGGGTTCAGCCGGAATCTCACCAGCGCCGAGATCGTGGGTCAGCTCTGGCGGGTCTGGCATGATCCGGATGGCTCGCAGCCAAAGCGTCCGATCCACAACGTGGTGTTCATGGGCATGGGCGAGCCACTGGCCAACTACCGTGCACTCTCGCCAGTCCTGCGTCTGCTGCTCGACGGCCTCGCCTACGGGTTTTCCAAATGGCGTGTGACGGTGAGCACAGCAGGGCTCGTCCCCCTGATCGACCGGCTCGCTGCCGAGCACGATGTGGCGCTCGCAGTTTCACTGCATGCGGCTGATGACACCCTGCGTGACCGTCTCGTCCCGATCAACCGCGCCCACCCCCTGGCTGAGCTTCTGGCCGCCTGTCATCGTTACGTTTCCCGTCACCCGGGGCGCGAGATCCTGATCGAGTATGTCATGCTCGATGGGGTGAACGACCAGCTGGCCGATGCACATGCGCTGGCACGCCTGCTGAGGGCGATACCGGCCAAGGTGAATCTCATCCCGTTCAACCCGTTCCCGGAGGCGGCCTTTACCTCTTCGCCGGAATCCCGGATTCTCGCATTTCAGAAGGTGCTGATCGATCGGGGTCTCCGGACTCACATCCGCAAACCCCGTGGGCAGTCGATCCAGGCGGCCTGCGGACAACTGGCCGGATCGATTGCGAACCGGCTGACCGACCGGTCCCGGTTTGCCTCTCCGAGAGCCCGCGCATGAGGCGGGTACTTGCGATCGGGCTGTGCACGGTCCTGCTCTCCGGATGTGTGACCGAATCGAGCCAACCCAAACCGGTGACGAATCTCGAGGCTGCGGCCCGGGACAATGTCACGATGGGGATGATCTATCTCCAAAGGCATGAGCGCACCCTCGCGCTGCACAGTTTCGAGCGGGCCCTCAGGCTCAATCCGGACTCCGTGAAGGCGCACAATGCCCTGGCATTCCTCTACGTCGAACTCGGCGAACTGGCTCGTGCCCGCAGGTATTACCGCCAATCCTTGCATCTCCGTCCCAAGGATCCGGAGACACTCAACGCCTATGGCGTGCTGCTTTGTCGTACGGGCCAAGTACATCGCGCGATCCGCGAGCTCATGAAGGCGGCCCAGACCGCGTCCTACATCACGCCCGAGGTCGCCTATACCAATGCCGGAGTGTGCGCCCTGAGGATTCGGAACCAGACCACCGCAATCCGGTATTTCTCGCGTGCGATCGCCTTGAACGACAACTACGCGCCGGCACTCTGGCAGCTCGCGAACCTCGACATGCAGAATCATGCGTTCCACCGGGCACGTGCGCTGCTGGCGCGTCTTGCGGATCTCCCGCCCAAGCCGGCCGCACCCGTGCTCTGGCTCCTCATTCGTTCTGAATGGGCGGTCAAGGATTCCGCGGCAGCGGAACGTTACGGCGCCATTTTGCTCGAAGACTACCCGGGTTCCCCTGAAGCTTTGGCGTTTCTCCATCATCACGCAACTCCGTGAGCGAGCTCCGACCCCTTGGTGCCTATGCAGACGTCGGCATGGCACTTGCCCGGCGTCGGCAGGAGCGTGGCGTGACGCTCGAGTTCGCCGCGCGATCGCTGCATGTCCCGAAAGCACTGGTGGCCGGACTTGAAGCGGGCGCGCTCGGCGAGTTTGACGCCCGCATCTATTACCTCGGGCATCTGCGTCGCTATGCCGCATGGCTGGAACTCGATCCCGAAGCCCTTATCCGGATGCTCCCTGATCCCGGGACCCGGGAAACCCCCTTGCCCGGTCCGCCGGACGCCGATGACACCTGGCCATCCGGCTCCCGGGCGTGGCTTTGGATCTTGGCTGGGCTCCTGCTCGTCGGCGCGATCCTCGCAACGCTCTGGCTCGTACTGGGATCGCGTCCGGGTGAGCACGCGATGCCCCCTCAGCCTGCGATCGCGGCGCGGCACCCGAGGCCGCTTCCAGGGCCCCTTCCGGCTCTGTCGCACCCGCATCCGCGCCCGGCTCCGGTGGTATCCCGGCTCCGGTTGCGTTTCGTGCTCACGCGCTCGTCCTGGATTGCCGTGACTGCTTCCGGCCACTCGGTCTATGCGGGACTCGTGAAACGGGGGACACACCTTCGTCTCCGGGCCAGGCCGCCCGTCAAGGTCGTTTTGGGCGATGCCCGCGGGATCGCCCTTTTCGTCGACGGCCAGCGTCTGCATCTCGCCCCCTGGACCGGAGCCGATCATGTGGCTGTCCTGCATCTCGCCCCCCCACTCGGATCCCCACGCCCATGAAGCCCGGAGCATTCAGCCGGGTGCGTGGCATGAATGATCTCCTGCCGGAGGAGGCCCATCATTTTGCGAGGATCGAGTCCGCTGCGCGCGAGGTATTCGAAGCGGCCGGGTTTGGTGAGATCCGCTTGCCGATCGTCGAAGACAGCGGGCTTTTTACGCGCAGCATCGGTGAGGCGACCGATATCGTCGAGAAGGAAATGTACGAGTTCAAGGACCGGAACGGGGAATCGCTGGCATTGCGTCCGGAGGCTACGGCCGGCTGTGTCCGTGCCGTGATCGAACACGACCTGATCCGTTCGGTCCCTCAGCGTCTCTGGTATCACGGTCCCATGTTCCGGCATGAGCGGCCACAGAAGGGACGCCACCGCCAGTTCCACCAGATCGGGGTCGAGGTTTTCGGCATCGCGACTCCCGATCTCGAGTCCGAGCTCCTGCTCCTCTCAAAGTGTCTCTGGGAACGGCTCGGGCTCGAGGGTCTCACGCTCGAACTCAACAGTCTCGGAACCGCACAGGAACGGGTGCACTATCGGGCAGCGCTGGCCGCCTACCTCGCATCGCATGAGGATGCGCTTGGACCGGAGGATCGCGTGCGGCTCGCGCGCAATCCGCTGCGTCTTCTGGACAGCAAGTCTCCTGAGACCCGGGAATTGCTTACCCAGGCACCCGAGTTGAGTGACTCGCTCGGCGCCGCTTCGCGTGAACACTGGCAGCGTGTCCGCACCCTGCTGGATGCTGCGGGAATTGCGTACCGGGTCAACCCGAGGCTGGTTCGCGGCCTCGATTACTATACCCAGACCGTTTTTGAATGGACTTCGACCGCACTCGGCGCCCAGTCGGCGGTCTGCTCCGGAGGGCGCTATGATGGACTGGTCGAGCAGCTCGGAGGTCCTCCCACCCCTGCCATGGGTTGGGCGCTCGGGCTGGAACGGCTCGCGGCCCTAGTGGAGCGGACCGCTGTGGAACGTCCGTGTGCGGTTCTCGTGACACTCGGTCCTGCGGCCGAGGAAAGTGGTTTCGCACTTCTGCGGGAGATCCGCCGGTCCCATCCCGGCCTCCGGGTGGTGCTTGCAGCGGGCCCTGGGCCCCTCAAGGCCAAGCTCAAACGGGCCGACCGGCTCCGGGCGCGCTGGGCCCTCATCCTTGGGGATGATGAACTGGCCAAGGACGTGGTCCAGGTCAAGGCGTTGGAAGGCCCGGCCCGGGTCGAGTGGGTATCCCGTGCTGCGGCCGTGGCACATCTTGCGCAGGTGGCAAATCAATGAATCCGGTTCCCATACGGGAGAGGTGATCACGTGGAAGAGCAGTGGCAAGAGAGAGAAATCGAACTCTTCATGAGCTTCTGGCGCAATCATGGGCGCTCCATCGCCATCGGCGTTGTGGCGGCACTGATCGTTGCTGCAGGCTATCGATTCTGGCGTTACGAATCGCGGTCGCGCGGGGAGCGCATCAGCGCCGCCTACACCCGTCTGGAGCGCGATCTCGCGCACCATCATTTCGCCGCCGGGCGGGCCGAGGCCGAGCGGATTCTGCACAGCTACGGAGGCTCGACCTATGCCGTCTTCGCCGCCCTCACGCTCGCCAAACTCGATGCCATGGACAATCACTGGGCACAGGCTGCAACCCGCCTGCGCAAGGCGCTGCGCGAGCATGCGGATCCGGCGCTGCGTCCGCTCATCCGGATCCGGCTCGCGCGGATCCTGTTCGAACAGAATCAGCCGCAAGCGGTGCTCGCCCTGTTCCATGGACACAATCCGGGTGCCTATGCAGGGGTCATGGCCTGGCTCCGGGGACGGGCCGAGCGGCGCCTCGGCCATCCGCTCCAGGCACATGACGACTTTACACTGGCCCTGGACAACCTCGAACCCGGTTCGGGCCTCCGTCACCTCGTGATGCTCGAGATGGCGGCGTTGCCAGCCGTCCAGCCGGTGAAGTCCCAGGGGGCGAAATCCGTCCCGGTCTCCCGGACCGGAGGAGCGAAGCGATGACTGGCCGTACACGTCTCCTCTCCGCCCTGGCCGGCGCGGGTATCCTGTTCCTGGCCGGATGCAGTACACATACCACGGTTTTGCCCCCGACACCGCTCAAACCGTTCCACGCGACCCTCCGGGTCATC
>AUZY01001600.1_pt1 | contig 15076 bp, 11 predicted proteins | sample 49821 | NCBI WGS metagenome assembly AUZY01 (sample SAMN02954279, study PRJNA193664) | mine drainage metagenome | biome: terrestrial; feature: abandoned Hg mine; material: sediment; isolation source: lowermost (B1B) sediment-attached strata from acid streamer/mats thriving at... | place: Spain ...
TGTTGCAGATTGGAACCGGCCGGACCCTCGGGTCATGATGCCTTCTTGATGACTGTTTCGGCAATATGGTTGGGCGCCTCGGCGTAGTGGCCAAACTCCATCGAATAGGTCGCACGCCCCTCCGTTGCGGAACGGAGGTCGGTCGCGTAGCCGAACATCTCGGCCAGCGGCACCTCCACCCGGATGATTTTCCCGGACGGCGCATCCTCCATGCCCTGGACGACTCCACGCCTGCGGTTGAGATCGCCGATCACGTTCCCCATGAAGTCCTCCGGCGTGACCACCTCGACCTTCATGATGGGCTCGAGCAGGGCGGGCCGCGCCCGTTTGACCGCCTCCTTGAAGGCCATGGAGCCCGCAATCTTGAATGCGATCTCGCTGGAATCGACATCGTGGTAGGAGCCGTCGAAGAGCTCGATCCGGATATCGACGACCGGATAGCCGGCCAGGACGCCGTTTTCGGCCTGTTCCCGGATCCCCTTGTCGACAGCCGGAATATATTCGCGTGGAATGACCCCTCCCACGACGGCGTTCACGAACTCGTAGCCGGAACCCGGCGGCAGCGGCTCGACCCGGATCCAGACGTGACCGTACTGGCCGCGCCCGCCCGTCTGGCGGATGTATTTGCCCTCCTGTTCGACCTTCGCCCGGATGGTTTCGCGGTACGCCACCTGGGGGCGGCCGGTATTGGCTTCCACCTTGAACTCGCGTCGCATCCGGTCCACGATGATGTCGAGGTGGAGTTCGCCCATGCCGGAGATGATGGTCTGTCCGGTCTCCTCGTCGGTGCGGACCCGGAACGAGGGATCCTCCTGGGCGAGTTTCTGGAGCGCGATCCCCATCTTTTCCTGGTCGGCCTTGGTTTTCGGCTCCACGGCCACGGATATGACCGGCTCGGGAAACTCCATGCGCTCGAGCACGATCACCTCATCTTCATCGGTGAGGGTGTCCCCGGTCGTGATGTCCTTGAGTCCGACGGCCGCGGCGATGTCACCCGCGTAGACTTCCTTGATTTCATTGCGGTGGTTCGCATGCATCTGGAGGATGCGGCCGATGCGTTCGCGCCGGGTCCGGATCGGGTTGTATACGCTGTCGCCCGCATGCACCTGTCCCGAATAGACCCGGAAGAACGTGAGCGTTCCCACGAACGGGTCGGTCGCAATCTTGAAGGCCAGCGCGGCAAACGGTGCATCATCCTGAGGCAGGCGGGTCACCGGCGTGCGTGCCTCATCGTCCCGGTTGCCCTGGACCGGGGGCATATCAAGAGGGGAGGGCAGGTATTCGATCACGCCATCGAGGAGCCCCTGGACTCCCTTGTACTTGAAGGCCGATCCGCAGAAAACCGGTACGCGCTCGAAGGCCAGCGACCGGCTCCGGAGCCCCTGCCGGATCTCTGCGGGCGTGAGCGTCCCCCCCTCGAGATAGCGGTTCATCAAGGTCTCATTCGCTTCGGCTGCCGCCTCGACCAGAATCTCGTGGTACGCCCGGCTCTTCTCCTCGAGTTCCTTGGGAATCGCATCGATCCGGTGGCTGATGCCCTGATCGGCCTCATCCCAGTAGATGGCCAGCATGTCCACGAGATCGACCACGCCCCCAAAGTGCTCCTCCGCACCGATCGGGAGCTGGACCGCAACGGGGATCGCGCCGAGGCGGGACCGGATCTGGTCCAGCACACGGAAAAAATCGGCTCCCACCCGGTCCATCTTGTTCACGAAGGCGATGCGGGGGACGTGATACTTGTTTGCCTGGCGCCAGACCGTCTCGGACTGGGGTTCCACGCCGGCCACACTGTCGAACACCGCGATCGCCCCATCCAGGACCCGGAGCGAGCGTTCGACCTCGATCGTGAAATCGACGTGTCCCGGGGTATCGATGATATTGATACGATGCTCGGCAAACTGCTGGCCCATTCCGCTCCAGTAGCAGGTCGTCGCGGCCGAAGTGATGGTGATCCCGCGTTCCTGTTCCTGTTCCATCCAGTCCATCACGGCCGTGCCTTCGTGCACTTCGCCCATCTTGTGGGAGACGCCCGTATAGAAAAGCACCCGCTCGGTCGTCGTGGTCTTGCCGGCGTCAATGTGCGCCATGATTCCGATATTCCGGTAGCGCTCGATCGGGGTCTTGCGGGACATGCTCAGAACTCCATCCGCTCTCGGAAAACGGTCACCAGCGGTAATGCGAAAAGGCTTTGTTGGCTTCAGCCATGCGATGGACGTCCTCGCGCTTCTTGACTGCGCTTCCGCGTCCGTCGACCGCCTCGAGGAGTTCCCCGGCCAGCCGGTCGGTCATGGATTTCTCGGAGCGCTTGCGCGCGGCATCCACGAGCCAGCGCATCGCGAGCGCCATCTGGCGTGCCGAACGGACCTCGACCGGTACCTGGTAGGTTGCGCCTCCCACGCGGCGCGATTTCACCTCGACCTGAGGCTGCACCCGCTCGAGCGCCGACTCGAGCATCTGGATCGGATCCAGGCTGCGCCGGCTTGAAGCCTGATCCAGTGCGCCGTACACCACCCGCTCGGCCAGTGAACGTTTGCCGCGGGTCATGACGACGTTGATGAACTTCGCGAGCTTGATACTGCCAAACTTGGGATCCGGCAGGATCTCGCGACTCAGGGCCTGATGACGTCTGGACATGGAACGCTCCTCGGCCTAACCCGACTTGGGCCGCTTGGCGCCGTACTTGGAGCGCCCGCGCTTGCGCGCATTGACCCCGGCGCAGTCCAGGGCTCCGCGTACCACGTGATACCGCACACCCGGCAGATCCTTGACGCGCCCGCCCCGGATGAGGACGACGGAGTGCTCCTGGAGGTTGTGCCCCTCACCGCCGATGTAGCTCGTCACTTCGTAACCCGAGGTCAGCCGGACGCGTGCCACTTTGCGCAACGCCGAGTTCGGTTTCTTGGGTGTCGTGGTGTAGACGCGCGTGCAGACGCCCCGACGCTGCGGGGATCCGGACAGCGCGGGCACTTTGCTTTTGAGGCGAGGCGAGCGCCTGGCCTTTCGAACGAGCTGATTTACGGTTGCCATGTTTGCATCACCACTGTCACCCGACTCGCATTGACGACCGGTCCGCCGGGTGAACCCCCCGGTTGAGATCGGTCAGGAGACCCGGCCGGGAGTCCGGCCGGGACAATCGGTCTTTGCCAGAGGCAAAGAGTACGAATTCTATTGATTTTGCATGGATCCTGTCAAGCCATGGCCTCCGGTTCGACCCCTGTCTCCACATCGGTCTTGTCGGCTGAAACCGGCGTGAAGGCTGCTTCGGCCGCACGGGCGGCCTCCTCCTGGGGAGAAGTGGCGCTCCTGCGACGGCGCTGTTCGTGATAGGCGAATCCGGTTCCGGCCGGAATGAGCCGCCCCACGATGACATTTTCTTTGAGTCCGCGCAGGTCGTCTTTCAGCCCGCGCACGGCCGCATCGGTCAAAACGCGCGTCGTTTCCTGGAACGAGGCCGCCGAAACGAACGATTCCGTGGCCAGCGAGGCCTTAGTGATGCCGAGCAGGATCGGGATCCATCCGGGCGGGGTTTCGCCCGCTTCCTCGAGGCGGCGCGCCTCTTCGAGGACCCGTGCCCGGTCCGCCACCTCGGCCGGCAGGAACAGACTGCCTCCCGGGGATGTGATTTCGACCTTGCGCAGCATCTGGCGGATGATGACCTCGATATGCTTGTCGTTGATGCGGACACCCTGCAGGCGGTAGACGTCCTGGATTTCCCGGACCAGGTAGTCCGCCAGCGTTGCGACCCCCTGCAGTCTCAGGATGTCGTGGAGATCCCGCTCCCCGTCCGAGATGACCTCTCCGCGCTCCACCCGTTCGCCCTCGAACACGGAGATCTGCCGCCATTTGGGAAGCAGCACCTCGTGCTGCTGACCGGCATCGTCGCTGATGACGAGTCTCTGCTTGCCCTTGGTTTCGCGCCCGAAGCTCACGATACCGGAGTACTCGGCCAGAATCGCGGGATCCTCCGGGTGGCGGGCCTCGAACAGGTTCGCGACCCGCGGCAGACCACCGGTGATATCGCGCGTTTTGGTCGATTCGCGCGGGATGCGCGCGAGCACATCTCCGATATTGACCCGGGCGCCGTCCTGGATGGCGACAATCGAGCGCGGCGTGAGGACGTAATGCACCGGAACGCTGGTTCCCGGCATGCACACCTCCTGCCCGCCCTCGTCCAGGAGGAGAATCGTCGGACGATAATCCTTGGCCCCGGATCCGCGCTGTTTCGGATCGGTGATCACGATGCTCGTCAATCCGGTGACTTCGTCCATCTGACGGTTGATGGTGACGCCGTCGATGAAATCCTTGAAGTGCGCGATTCCGCCAATTTCCGCAATGACCGGGTGGACATGCGGATCCCAGGTCGCAATGATTTCCCCGCCCGGGATTTCGCTGCCGTCTTCCACGGTAATCTGTGCACCATACGGGATCCGGTAGCGCTCACGGTCGCGTCCGTAGGCGTCGATGATCCGGATCTCGCCCGAACGCGAGATGACCACGAGGACGCCGCGCGGATTCTTGGCGAGCTTGAGGTTGTGGAAACGGACCCGCCCGCCTGTTTTGACCTCGACGCTGCTCGCCGCGACCGAGCGCGAGGCGGCACCGCCGATATGGAAGGTCCGCATCGTGAGCTGCGTTCCCGGCTCGCCGATCGACTGGGCGGCAATGATACCCACCGCCTCGCCGATGTTCGCCCGGTTTCCGCGCGAAAGATCGCGCCCATAACACTGGGCGCAGACGCCGAAGCGGGTCGCACAGCTGATCGGCGAGCGGACTTTCAGCCGGTCGATCCCGGCGACTTCGATGCGATCCATGTTGAGCTCGTCAATGAGCGTGCCGGCCGGGAGAATCCGCTCACCGGTATCGGGACGGATGGCCTCCTCGGCGAGCACGCGCCCGAGCACGCGCTCCCTCAGCGATTCGACGACATCGCCCCCTTCGACCACCGGCTGGAGATAGAGGCCCTCTTCGGTTCCGCAATCCTCTTCTGTCACAACCATATCCTGTGCCACATCCACGAGTCTCCGGGTGAGGTACCCCGAGTTCGCCGTCTTGAGCGCGGTGTCGGCAAGGCCCTTGCGTGCGCCGTGCGTCGAGATGAAGTACTGAAGGACGTTGAGTCCCTCGCGGAAGTTCGCGGTGATGGGCGTCTCGATGATCGACCCATCGGGTTTGGCCATGAGGCCGCGCATGCCGGCCAGCTGCCGGATCTGTGCCGCAGAACCGCGGGCGCCCGAATCGGCCATCATGTAGATCGAGTTGAAGGAGGCCTCGCGGACCGACTGGCCGCCGACCGTGACGTGGTCAAACGAGATGTGGTCCATCATGGCCTTGGCAATCTGCTCATTGGTCCGCGACCAGATGTCCACGACCTTGTTGTAACGTTCGCCGTCGGTCAAAAGCCCGGTTGAGAACTGGCGTTCGATCTCCCGCACCTCGGCCGACGATTTATGGAGGATCTGCGCTTTCTCGTCCGGGATCACCATGTCGTCCGCGCCGAAGGAGATGCCTCCCCGGGTCGCAAACCGGAATCCGGTATACATGAGCCGGTCCGCGAATACAACCGTATCCTTGAGCCCGTTGCGCCGATAGCAGAGATTGATGAGGGCCGAGATGGCCTTTTTGGTCATGTTCTGGTTGATGCACTCGAACGGCATGCCGGAAGGCAGGATCTCGGACAAAAGCGCGCGGCCGACCGTGGTCTGGACGCGGCGGCTGGTGGGTGCGTCTCCTTCCGTATCCGGCAGAACCGGGATCCGGACCTCGATCGCGGCATGGAGATCCACGACTCCGGATTCGTAGGCACGATGCACTTCGCTCACATCGCAGAAATGCGAGCCTTCGCCCCGGGCGCCGGTGCGCTGGCGCGTGAGATAGTAGAGGCCGAGGACCACATCCTGGGTCGGGACGATGATCGGATCCCCGGTTGCGGGCGACAGGATGTTGTTGGTCGACATCATGAGCGCACGGGCCTCGAGTTGCGCTTCGAGCGACAGCGGGACGTGCACGGCCATCTGGTCCCCGTCAAAGTCGGCATTGAACGCCGTACAGACCAGAGGATGCAGCTGGATGGCCTTGCCTTCGATCAGAATCGGCTCGAAAGCCTGGATGCCGAGCCGGTGCAGGGTGGGAGCCCGGTTGAGGAGCACCGGGTGTTCCCGGATCACCTCGTCCAGAATGTCCCAGACTTCAGGCGCTTCCCGCTCCACGTATTTCTTGGCTGCCTTGATCGTGGGCGCGAGCCCGCGATGCTGGAGCTTGCTGAAGATGAACGGTTTGAAAAGCTCGAGCGCCATGCGCTTGGGCAGACCGCACTGGTGCAACTTGAGGGTGGGGCCCACGACGATCACGGAACGCCCCGAGTAATCGACCCGCTTGCCGAGCAGATTCTGGCGGAAACGGCCCTGCTTGCCCTTGATCATGTCCGCAAGCGACTTGAGTGCCCGTTTGTTGGTTCCGGTCATGACCCGGCCGCGACGGCCGTTATCGAGCAGGGCATCCACCGCTTCCTGGAGCATCCGCTTTTCGTTGCGGACGATGATGTCCGGGGCATTGAGTTCGAGCAGGCGGCGCAGCCGGTTGTTGCGGTTGATGACACGCCGGTAGAGGTCGTTGAGATCCGAGGTGGCAAAACGGCCTCCATCGAGTGGGACCAGGGGTCTCAGGTCGGGCGGGAGGACCGGAAGGACCCTGAGCACCATCCACTCGGGCCGGTTTCTCGACTCCACAAAGGACTCGAGCAGCTTGAGGCGCTTGACCAGCCGTTTGGCCTTGCCGTCGGAGCGGGTTTCCTCGAGCTCCGTCCGGAGGTGTCCGATCTCATCCTCGAGCTTGAGCGTGTGCAGAAGCTCGTAGATCGCCTCGGCACCCATCCGGGCGTCGAAATCGTCGCCGTGTTCCTCGAGGGCTTCGAGATACTCCTCGTCGGTGAGCAGCTGTCCCCGGGTGAGTTCGGTGAGTCCCGGGTCGATCACGGTAAAGGCTTCGAAGTAAAGGACCCGCTCAATATCGCGGAGTGTCATGTCGAGTGTGAGGGCAATGCGCGAGGGCAGCGAGCGCAGGAACCAGATGTGCGCCACCGGACTCGCGAGTTCGATGTGGCCCATGCGCTCACGGCGCACCTTGGACAGTGTCACTTCGACCCCGCACTTCTCGCAGACGACCCCGCGGTGCTTGAGCCGCTTGTATTTGCCGCACAGGCATTCGTAGTCCTTGATCGGGCCGAAGATCTTGGTGCAGAACAGGCCATCCCGCTCCGGCTTGAACGTCCGGTAGTTGATGGTTTCCGGCTTCTTCACTTCACCGTGGGACCAGGAGCGGATCAGCTCGGGGGAGGCCAATCCGATCCGCAGCGCATCGAAATCCTCGCTCGGATGCTGCTGGCGAAACAACTGCAATAGCTCTTTCATAGGAGGCCTCCACGGTTTCGATACAGCGTTCGGGTGCGGACCCACCGCATCAGAATTGCTCCATTTCAATGTTGATCGCGAGCGAACGGATCTCGCGAACCAGTACGTTGAATGACTCGGGCATGCCTGCCTCCATCCGGAAATCCTCGTCCACGATGTTCTTGTACATCCGGGTGCGCCCTCCCACGTCATCGGACTTGACCGTGAGCATCTCCTGGAGCGTGTAAGCCGCACCATAGGCCTCGAGCGCCCAGACTTCCATCTCACCGAAGCGCTGGCCGCCGAACTGTGCCTTGCCGCCGAGCGGCTGCTGGGTCACGAGACTATAGGGGCCGGTCGAACGGGCGTGCATCTTGTCGTCGACCAGATGGTTGAGCTTGAGCATGTAGACATATCCCACCGTGACCGGCCGGTCGAAGGGTTCACCCGTGCGCCCGTCATAAAGCGGGATCTGACCCGATTCGGGCAGATTCGCCAGACGGAGCAGGTAGCGGATCTGTTCTTCCGTGGCGCCATCGAACACTGCGGTCGCGACCGGAATGCCGGGGCGCAGCCGTTCGGCCAGGCTGCGGATCTCCTCCTCGCTCAGCGAATCGAGCGCGACGGGATCCCCGCCCACCCCGTTGTAGACCTCTTCCAGCAGAGCCCGCAGTTCCCGAATCTGGATCTCTCTCCGGACCATCTGGTCGATGCGGTCACCGAGGGACTTGACGGCCCAGCCGAGGTGCGCTTCGAGAATCTGCCCGATGTTCATCCGCGACGGGACGCCGAGCGGATTGAGGACGATGTCGACCGGCTCGCCATCGGCCGTGTGCGGCATGTCTTCGACTGGGACGATCAGGGAGATGACCCCCTTGTTCCCGTGCCGTCCCGCCATCTTGTCGCCCGCCTGGATCCTGCGTTTGACCGCGAGATAGACCTTGACCATCTTGATGACGCCCGGGGGCAGTTCATCCCCCGCGAGAATCTTGCGCTTCTTCTCCTCGTAGCGACGCTCGAAGAGCAGCCGCTGCTGTCCCAAAAGCTCGGACAGCCGCTCGAGCTGCTCCATGGCTTCCTCGTTGTGCAGACGGATGCTGAACCACTGGTCCCGTTCGAGCTCGTCGAGATAGACCTGCGTGACCCGGGCACCCTTGGCCAGCTTTTTCGGACCCCCTTCCGCCACCTTCCCGCCGATGAGCTGCGCCACACGCTGGAACAGGTCGTCCTCGAGGATGCGACGCTGATCGTCGAGATCCTTGCGGACCCGGGCGAGTTCCTGGGTCTCAATCGAGCGGGCGCGGGCATCCTTTTCCATCCCTTCACGGGTGAACACCCGGACATCGATCACGGTTCCGTCCATTCCGGGAGGCACCCGAAGCGAGGTGTCTTTCACCTCGGAGGCCTTCTCGCCGAAGATCGCACGCAGGAGTTTCTCCTCCGGCGTGAGCTGGGTCTCGCCCTTCGGAGTGACTTTCCCGACCAGGATGTCGCCGGCCTGTACCTCGGCTCCGATGTAGGCGATGCCCGCCTCATCGAGATTGGCCAGGGCCGCCTCGTTCACATTCGGGATATCGCTCGTGATTTCCTCCGCTCCGAGCTTGGTATCACGTGCCATGCACGACAGCTCCTCGATATGGATCGAGGTAAAGCGGTCCTCCTGGACCAGCCGTTCCGAGATCAGGATCGCATCCTCAAAGTTGTACCCGTTCCAGGGCATGAACGCAACCCGGAGATTCTGTCCAAGAGCCAGTTCCCCGAGATCGGTCGACGAACCATCGGCCAGCACGTCGCCATGCTCAATGCGTTCACCGCTTTTCACCACCGGGCGCTGGTTGATGCAGGTGTTCTGGTTGGAACGCTGGTATTTGGTGAGATTGTAGATGTCGACGCCGGATTCACCGGCCACCGTCTCTGCATCATGGACGCGGACCACGATCCGGGAGGCATCCACGGCATCCACGATACCGCCACGCCGGGCGATGACCGTCGCCCCCGAGTCGACCGCGACCGTATGCTCCAGTCCCGTGCCCACCAGCGGTTTTTCAGCCCGGAGGACCGGGACCGCCTGGCGCTGCATGTTGGAGCCCATGAGCGCGCGGTTCGCGTCGTCATGTTCGAGGAATGGAATGAGTGCGGCCGCGATCGAGACGATCTGCATGGGGGAGACATCCATGTACTGGATCCGGTCCGGCGTCGACATGGTGAACTCGTTGCCGAAGCGGCAGGACACGAGATCCTCGGTGAAGCGGCCTTCGCCATCCAGCTCGGCGTTCGCCTGGGCGATCACGAAGCGCCCTTCCTCGATGGCGGAAAGATATTCCACCGTATCCGTCACCCGATTGTCGACCACCTTGCGGTAGGGAGTTTCGAGGAAACCGTAATCGTTCGTCCGGGCATAGACTGCGAGCGAGTTGATGAGGCCGATGTTCGGTCCCTCCGGTGTCTCGATGGGGCAGACGCGGCCGTAGTGGGTGGCGTGCACGTCGCGCACTTCGAATCCGGCACGTTCGCGTGTCAGTCCGCCGGGTCCGAGCGCCGAGACCCGCCGTTTGTGCGTCACCTCGGACAGCGGGTTGTTCTGGTCCATGAATTGCGAGAGCTGGGATGAGCTGAAAAACTCCTTGATGGCGGCGACCACGGGCTTGGCATTGATGAGGTCCTGGGGCTTCAGGTTTTCAGCCTCGGCGAGCGCAAGCCGCTCCCGCACGGCACGTTCCACGCGCACGAGTCCAATCCGGAAGGCGTTTTCCGCCATCTCGCCCACGGAACGGACGCGCCGGTTGCCGAGATGGTCGATATCGTCGACCACCCCCTCGCCATTCCGGATGGCGATGAGCGTCTTCACCACTTCGAGAATGTCTTCCTGGGTCAGGATCAGGGGGCCCATATCATCCGGACGGTTGAGGCGCTTGTTGAATTTCATGCGCCCGACCGCGGACAGATCATAGCGTTCCGGACTGAAAAAGAGGTTTTTGAAAAGCGTCTCCGCAGCATCGCGGGTCGGCGGCTCGCCGGGGCGCATCATGCGATAGATTTCAACCAGCGCCTCCAGCGGACTGTGGGTGGAATCGAGATGCAGGGTCGAGGAGATGAACGGGCCCCGATTGACGTCATTCACATATAGCGTGCGGAACTCCGTGATGCCCGACTGCATGATGAGATGCACCTGTTCGAGCGTCAGTTCTTCATTGGCCTTGACCAGGAGTTCTCCGGTTTCCGGATGGGCGAGATCGTGCGCCAGGATCCGGCCGACCACATAGGCCGAGGGCACCGCGAGACGCTTGACGCCCGCGGTCTTGAGTTCGCGTACCTGGCGGGCGGTGACCCGTCGGCCCTCCTCGACCAGCACACGGTCCTCGAGCTTGATCGGAAATGCCGCGATCTCGCCCCGGAGACGTTCGGGCACAAGATCCAGGATGAGCCCCGTGGGCGTCACATGGAACACGTTGTGCTCGAAGAAATAGCCCAGGATCCGCGTATCGTCGAGCCCCAGCGCCCGGAGCAGGATGGTGACGGGAAGCTTGCGCCGGCGGTCGATGCGGACGAAGAGGCAGTCCTTGGCGTCGAACTCGAAATCCAGCCACGAGCCCCGGTAGGGGATGATGCGCGCCGTGTAGAGCACCTTGCCCGAGGAATGGGATTTGCCCCGGTCGCTTTCGAAAAACACCCCGGGGGAGCGGTGCAGCTGACTGACGACCACCCGCTCGGTTCCATTGATGATGAACGTTCCGGTTTCCGTCATGAGGGGCAGTTCGCCGAGATACACTTCCTGCTCTTCGATGCTTTTCACCGCACGCCTTTCAGCCGGGCTTTCCCGATCGTAAAGCACGAGTCGCACCGCGGCACGCAGGGGTGCCGCATAGGTCAGTCCGCGCAGGAGGCATTCCCGGACGTCGAAGGGAGGCTCCCCGATGCCATAGCGGACGAAATCGAGCGCAGCGGTTCCGGAATAGCTCCGGATCGGGAAGATGGACTTGAGCGCAGCCTGGAGCCCGAGATCCCCGCGCGCTTCGGGAGCGACCGCGCTTTGCAGGAATTGCGCATAGGAATCCACCTGCATCTTGAGCAGCGGCGGAACCCGGAGCACGGCGGACCGGTTTGAAAAACTCTTCCGGATACGCTTTCTTTCAGTCAACGAATACGACATGAACACTCTCCCGCAAAGCGGTCATCGAATCGGGCTTTAAGGCCCGGGGCGGCGGGCCGGACGGAGATCCGTCCGGCTCATCCAAGGCATCCTGCCGGTTCCTCAAACCATCTCACTTGATCTCCACGCTGGCTCCGGCCTCTTCCAGTTCCTTCTTCATTTTTTCCGCATCGGCCTTGGCCACGCCTTCCTTGACCACGGACGGGGCGCCTTCCACGAGATCCTTGGCTTCCTTGAGGCCAAGACCGGTCAGCGTGCGCACCACCTTGATCACGTTGACCTTGTTCGCGCCAAAGCTCGTGAGCTGAACCGTGAACTCGGTCTTCTCCTCCACCGCAGCTGCCGGTGTCGCACCACCCGATGGCATGGCCATCGCGATCGGCGCCTGGGCTGTGACGTTGAATTTCTTTTCCATGGCCGAGATGAGATCCACGATCTCAAGCACGGTCATCTGGGAGATGGTTTCTAGAATTTCGTCTTTGCTGATAGCCATTGGATACCTCTAAGTGAAAATCCCCACGGGGGCATGTGAAATGATGATGTGCACTTACACGGCCGCTTTCTGGTCACGTACGGCCGCAAGCGTCCGGACGAGCTTCACGGTTGGCGCGGCCAGCGTCCCAACCAGTTTGCCCATGGGTGCCTGGAGAACACCCAGGAGTCGCGCCACGGCCTCGCTCGCACTCGGCAGATCCGCGAGGCGCACGAAATCGGACGCCGGCAGAAGCTTCCGCCCGATCGCCAGTCCGCGCACCTTGAGTGGCCGGTCCTCACCCAGAAACCCCCGCAGCAGGCGGGCGGCCTCAGCCGGATCCCGCAAAGCCAGCGCGAGCAGTATGGGCCCGGACAGGATCTCGTCGAGACAGGCAAAGTCCGTCTCCTGCAGCGCACGACGGGCGAGGGTATTGCGCACCACCCGGAGATAGACGCCCTGGCTTCGAGCCGCCTGTCTCAATCCCGTCATCTGTCCGGCATCCATCCCGCGATACTCGAGCGCGATGGCGGCCTGGGCCCGGACGGCGATCGCGTGCAGGTCATCGACCAGATCCTTTTTCTCTTTAAGCTTGAGTGGCATGCATCATCTCCCGGCCGGAACCGTGTGTACCCGATGAGCGGGATCCCCCGCCATGAACCACGGTGCCCCCAGGGACCATCCCCGGGTCTCACACCGTCTGCGCAGGCCATTAAGCCTTCTCCGACCTGGAAGGCCCCTGCGGTCTTCGACTCTGCCGGATGTCGGCATCCGGCCCCAGCGGCCCGACTCGCCGATCGCCCTTTGGGCGATCAGTGCTCGAGACTCGCGAGATCAACCTCAAGCCCGGGCCCCATCGTCGAGGACAGGGTGAGCTTGCGGAGGTACTGCCCCTTCGCGGTCGCGGGTTTGGCCCGGACGAGATCCGTGAGGAGCGCCTCCAGATTGGTTTTGAGCGCGTTGTACTCGAAATCGATTTTGCCGATGGTGCAATGCACGATCCCGGCCTTGTCGGCACGATAGCGGACCTGGCCTGCTTTGGCGTTCCGGACCGCCTGGGCGACATCCGGAGTCACGGTGCCGACCTTGGGGTTCGGCATGAGCCCGCGCGGTCCCAGAACCTGTCCCAGGGGGCTCACGACCCGCATGGCGTCCGGAGCTGCGACCACCACGTCGAAATCGAGCTGACCGGATTTGATCCGTTCGGCCAAATCCTCCATGCCCACGAGATCGGCACCGGCCTGGCGCGCCGCATCCGCGCCGGCGCCCTGTGCAAATACGGCCACCCGCGTCGCCTTGCCGGTCCCGTGCGGCAGCACGGTCGCGCCGCGCACGACCTGATCGCTTTTCTTGGCGTCGATCCCGAGATTGATGGCGACATCGACACTCTCGCGGAACCGAACCTTCGAGACCTCCTTCAGCAGGATCACGGCCTCGGCGATGGGATAGGCGCGCCCGGGCTGGACGCGGCCGCGAATCACCTTGGCCCGTTTGCTGTCCTTCATGGCGCACTCTCCACGTCAACGCCCATGCTGCGGGCGGTTCCGGCGATGGAACGCATCGCCGCCTCAAGTCCGGCCGCGGTGAGATCGGGCTGCTTGACCCGGGCGATTTCCTCGAGTTGTGCACGGGTCAGCCGTCCGACTTTGGCGGTGTTCGGCGTGCCGCTCCCCTTTTCGAGGCCGAGCGATTTGCGGATCAGGACCGAAGCCGGAGGCGTCTTGGTGACGAAACTGAAACTCCGGTCGGTATAGACCGTGATCAGGACCGGGATCGGGAGCCCCTTTTCGAGATGCTGGGTCTCGGCATTGAATGCCTTGCAGAACTCCATGATATTGACCCCATGCTGCCCCAATGCGGGGCCGACCGGGGGGCTCGGGTTGGCAGCGCCGGCTGCGACCTGGAGCTTGATCGTCGTCTGGATTTTCTTGGCCATCACTCATTACCTCTTCGGGGTACAAGCGCCTTGCGGCTCCCCCACTCACGATGGACCGGATCGACTCCGGTCGAAACCTAAGCTTTTTCCACCTGCGAAAAATCGAGATCGACCGGAGTCGATCGGTCAAAAATGCGGACGGACACCCGGAGCCGGTTTTTCTCGTAGTTGACTTCTTCCACCATACCGTTGAAATCGTTGAACGGACCATCGATCACCCGCACCATCTGTCCCGGTTCGAAAAGAACCTTGGGCTTGGGTTTGCTCACGCCCTCGCGCACGCGCACGAGGACCGATTCCGCTTCGGAGTCCGGAATCGGCTTCGGATGCTCGGCCGTCCCTCCCACGAAACCCAGGATCTTGGGGACACTGCGCACGAGATGCCACGTCTCGTCATTGAGCTCCATCTGGACCAGGAGATATCCCGGGAAGAACTTGCGTTCGCTGCGCCGTTTGCGTCCATCACGCATTTCGACGACTTCCTCGGTGGGGACCAGGATGGTCCCGAAATGATCCTGCATGCTCCGGAGGAGGATCCGTTCGCGCAACGCACGCTCCGCCTGACGCTCGAACCCTGAATAAGCCTGCAGGACATACCAGTTGAGGGCCATCGATCAGCCCGCCCGTCCGGTCAGGAGTTTGATGCCGAAATCCAGCCCGAGATCGATCACCCAGAGGAGCAGGGCCAGGACGATCACCATGACCAGGACAAAGAGGGTCGTATCGGTGGTCTCCTTGCGTGTCGGCCAGATGACCTTGCGCAACTCGACCCGTGATTCCTGAACAAACCCCCAGAGCGTCCGGCCACTCTGGCTGGTCGCAAGGAATACCAAGGCCAGGCCGAAGGCTCCGAGCAGGCCGGCGATCCGGATCCCCTCGGAAACATGGCTGAAGTAGTAGTACCCGACCATCCCGGCCAGGGCCACAAGCCCGGCCAGGATGAGCTTGATGCGCTCACTGAACGCTCCGCCGGAGCGGACCTCGATCGGGCCATTCTGGGTCGTCACGGCGCAAACCTCACGGCGTGGCAGGCCAGGAGGGACTCGAACCCCCAACCTGCGGTTTTGGAGACCGCTGCTCTACCAATTGAGCTACTGGCCTAACACTCGTTGCATGCTGCATGTTCAGTCTCG
>AUZY01000850.1_pt1 | contig 14836 bp, 13 predicted proteins | sample 49821 | NCBI WGS metagenome assembly AUZY01 (sample SAMN02954279, study PRJNA193664) | mine drainage metagenome | biome: terrestrial; feature: abandoned Hg mine; material: sediment; isolation source: lowermost (B1B) sediment-attached strata from acid streamer/mats thriving at... | place: Spain ...
TCAGGTGCGCACGTCGCGGCGCGCCAAAGTCGCCGCATAGGCGTTGTGATCGTTCGCAAGGACCCGCCCCGCCGTGTCCGACGCGTTCGAGGATCCTGGGAACCAAGAGCCGCTTCGAGCCGAGAGACTGGATCATGCCTTTGGGCAAACCAGGTGGCGGGTGGCTCGGACGGATCACCCGGCCGTGGGGCTCGCTCAAGGGTGGGGTGGGAAGTGGGGAACCGGAACCGGCGGTCCGGGCGGGATGAGCGGGGGCGGAATCGCGCCCATGGGTGGACAGGCAATTTCGTAGCCGCAGATGCCAAAACCGCCGCTCGGAGGGGCGAGGCTTGGGGGAGGGCCCGCCGGTTGGGCAGCAAGCGGGGGAGCGAGCTCAGGTGGATAGAAACCGAGATCCGGATAAAACCCGATGCCACCCCGGACATACCGGTACCTTCCGGCCCCAGGCTGTCCCGCGGGCGGGACGAACGGCCCGGCCGCGACGGGTGGCGAGGCGACTGCCTGCTCCCGTTCGAGCCTCTTTAGCCCGCGCTCCATGGAGCGCGCCTCGGCCAGCGAGGCGAGATATTCCGCGCGTGCCTTTTTGCGCGACACATGGGCCAGCCGAATCGTGAAATGCTTCACCTTTGGGGTTCGGGAGGAGTGGGGGGGTGGCGTCTCTGAAAAGTGGGTGACCCCGTGGGGGCCGGTCCACTCGTAGACGTGAACCGGGACTGCCGGATGAGCCCCCGACCCGGTCTGATGAGCCCAGACGGTATGATTCATCAGGATCGAGCACGCCCCGAGCGCGATGGCGAAAGCGCGCATTCCGCTCCCGTTCCGCAAGCGACGATCGGATCGAAGGGCATCCCGGTTCATACGCGGGATTTTACGCGCCCTCCGGCCGCAACATATAAATATCTAATTTATAATGTTTTTTTACTTTTCGTCGGCGATTCGATATGCGCGGCTCCTGCAAGCTGGCGGTGGATCCGCCCCACCCGTTCGACCTGGCCTTTGGCCGGGAAGCGCTCATAGAATCCCTCCGCCCGGAACTCGCGCAACAGGTTGCGCCAGCTCGCAAGACGCAGTTCCCAGCGTTCGCCCCGTCCCTCCTCGGGATCCCAGTCCGTTGCGCCGAGATCCGCCGCAACCCGGATCAATGCCTTGAGCGTGACCGGACGGGTGACCATGTAGTGGCTGTGCCCCCAGGTATCGCCGAAAATGCGCTGGGTGGCCTTGAGAAAGTCCCGAATCACGCGGTAATGGCGTTCGGCCTCGCGGTTTCCGGTCCCCTCTTTTTCGATTTTGGACCAGCGCGACTTCACCCAGCGGTGGAGTTCGTTGAAGAGTTCGGCCTGGAGAATCCACTTTTCCTGCTGGCTCCGCCCACCCAGACGATTGATGCGGTAGCGGAGCGGACTGTCTGAAGCGCTATAGAGCAGGTCGACGATCCGGGCGGCGAACTTGCGATCGGGGTCCGCCCAGGACACCCGTTCGTAGAGGTCGACCAGATGGCTCTTGTTGATCCGGGTGGGGGTCGAGTTGATGATGACGAACATCTCCGCCGCAAAATCCTCGCTGCGTCCGTCAAATATGATGCAGGGCACATGGATGCCCGCAGCCTCCTCAGGCTTGTCCTCGAGATAGAAGTGGAGAGCTGCCAACCGGTGCTGCCCATCGATGATCAGAAAGGGATGCTCGGGTTCGGAGAGCCGGCCCACCTGGGGCGCTTCGGGGATCGGGCGGAAGGTGAGCGTTTCATTCGTGAAAAGGAGCGCCGTTCCCGGGATGGGTGGTTGGGAGACCGCGGTTTCATAGAAATTGCGCAATGCGCGCACTTTGGCACGCGAAAGCTCGCGCTGGAAAGCGGCATCGGAATGCTCGACCCGCCCGATGAACCGGGCGATGTCATCTTCCGGCGCTCCGGTCTCCGGACGGATCTGGCCGCTCTCGCCGTAAAAGCGGGAAATGAACCGAACCCGCCGCAAAAGACCCTTGGCTTCGATATTGGCGAAATAGAATACGCTATCTTTTTGACGGATCTGGGTTGCAAACACGGGTCACCTCGTCTGTACCGGGCCGGCGGGTGCCGCCCACATGGTCCTCACCTGATTGTACACAATCGCCCTCAGGTGGCGCGGTGATGCCAGGGGCGGGGCGGAAAGGGGATTTTCTGGACCAAAGGCTCCGGCTGGAAGGTGGCATGACGGATCCCGAAGTTCCGCTCGAGTGCCTCCCCGAGCCGCTCAAGGAGGAGCGGCCAATCCTCCAGGCGATCGACTACGACATGCGCCGAAAGCGCGACCTGATCCGTGGATACCGCCCAGACGTGGAGATCATGGATCGAGCGGACGCCTTCGACCTCGGCGAGATTCTGGCCGATCCGGGTCACGTCCAGTCCGTGCGGAACGCCTTCGAGCAGGACCCGGCCCACAAATCCGAAGAGCCGCACGCTCGAGACCAGAATCAGCCCCGCGATGAACAGGGACAGGATGGGATCGATCGGCATCCAGCCGGTCCAGACGATGACCACTCCGGCCACCAGGGCAGCCCCGGAGCCCAGAAGATCACTCAACACGTGGAGGAGTGCGGCACGGATGTTGAGTGAGCGTCCGCCCCCGTTCAGGATCCGGAAGACGATGAGGTTGAGGAGGAGCCCGCCCAATCCGGTCGCGAGCACGACCCAGCCTGTCACCGGCGCCGGCCGCACGGCCAGCATCCGCCGCACCGCGAGGATTGCAAGCCCCGCAACCAGCGCGAGCATGAGGAGGCCATTCACTGCGGCGGCGATCACCTCCGCGCGCCCCCACCCGTAGGTCTGATGCTTCGAGGGGGCCGTCTCGCGAGCCAGGCCCCCACGGTGGCGATCACGAGGCCGAGCGAATCGGTGAACATGTGCCCGGCATCGCCGAGGAGCGCGAGCGAATGGGACCATTCGGCCATTGCGCACTCGACCACCCCGAAAACCAGTGTGAGCCCGAGACTCACAAACAGCCGTTTCGAGGCGGCCGGGAGTGCGGCAACGGAGTGATCGGACCCGTGCGGTTCAGCGTGCGACAAAAGGAGGCAGCCTCTTTTTGACGAACGTCGGGTTCAGGCGGAGATAATCCGGAACGCCCGCGCGATAGGGAGGATAGGCCTCGCCTGCGATGAGCGGCGCGAGATAGAGGCGCCCCCGGCGATTGATGCCATAGCCATCCGCACGCATGAAATCGTCGGGCAGCGTCCGTTCGCGATTGGCGACCTCCTCGAGCGGGGTACTGCCCGTGCGGAAGTGGGGCGGGGCACCCGGCAGGCGCTCGAGGGTCACCATGACCTCGCCCCGGCCCTCTCGAGCCAGACGGACGGCGGCACGTCCCACGGCCACTGCAGCCTCAAAGTCGGTCTTCGACGCAAGATGACGGGCCGCGCGCTGGAGGTAGTCGGCGGCCGCCCAGTGATGCTTGTACCCGAGCCTTGTGCCGATCAGGCCGGCCAGGGCCGGAGCGACTCCGCCCAACTGCGCATGCCCGAAGGCATCCGTTCCCGAACCCTCCGCGATGAAACGTCCGTTCGCACCCCGGATGCCCTCGGACGCCACCACTACGCAAAACCCCACCGAGTCGACGGTCTGCCGGACTCGCGCGATGAAATCCTCCGGGTCGAACACGCGCTCCGGAAACAGGATGAGATGCGGGGGATCGTCGGGACGGCGCTGACCGAGTGCCGAGGCCGCGGCGATCCAGCCCGCATGGCGCCCCATCACCTCGAGGATGAATACCTTGGTCGAGGTGGAGGACATCGAGGCCACATCAAGCGACGCTTCGAGCGTCGAGACTGCGATGTATTTTGCGACCGACCCGTAACCTGGCGAAAAATCAGTGCCATAAAGGTCGTTATCGATGGTCTTGGGCAGTCCGATGACCTTGAGCGGGTAACCCTCGGCATTGCTGAAAGATGCGATCTTCTGTGCGGTATCCTGCGAATCCCCCCCTCCGTTATAGAAGAAATAGCCGATCCCGTGGGCTTCAAAGACCTCGAGAATCCGCCTGTAACGGGCCGGATCCGTCTCGGGGGGACCCAGTTTGAAGCGGCAGGAGCCAAAAGCCCCGGCCGGGGTCATGCGCAGGCGGGCCCGAGCAGCAGACGTGATCTTCGCGGTATCGATCAGACGTTCCTCGAGCACGCCCACAATGCCGTCCCGGCCGACCAGCACCCGCCCCAGCCGTCCAGAGGTTTTGCGCGCCGCATCGATCACGGCCCAGGCGGTCGCATTGATCACGGCTGTGACGCCACCCGACTGGGCGTATAGAATATTCATGCGACCGGTCTTTTTGGGCATCTGAGCTCCCGCAACCTGCTGCCGCCAACCCTAGCATACCGGCAGGTTCAGGGCCGGGGTTGACGAAGCGGAACACGAAGCGGTAGTTTAGCGCGGCCACTCCCAATGAACCAGCCCGGCCGGAATCCTGCCCTCTGCCTGGCCACCGAGATAACCATTCCCCCATGACCCAGCCTCTGCAAATCGTACTCATCGGTGCACCCGGCTCCGGCAAGGGAACCCAGGCCAAGCTCCTCTCCGAGCAATACGGCATACCCCAGATCTCGACCGGGGATCTCCTGCGTCAGGCGGTGGCCCAACGCCATCCGCTCGGACTCGAGGCACGAGCCATCATGGACCAGGGGCTGCTCGTCTCCGACGAGATCGTGCTCGGCATCATCGAGGACCGGCTGTCCAGACCGGACGCCCAGCGGGGATTTCTGCTCGACGGATTTCCGCGCAACCTCACACAAGCCAAAGCGCTTGGGGTGGTACTTCGCAAAACCGACCGGACGCTCTCGTGCGTCCTCCTGTTCCAGGTCGATACCGAATATCTGATCCAGCGCCTGGCCGGACGCCTGACCTGTCCCCAGTGCGGAGCCGTCTATAACCGCTACACCACCACACCCCGCTTCGATGACCAATGCGACCTGTGCGGGACGACTCTGCGCCATCGGAGTGACGACAATGAAGAAACCGTCATCAACCGGTTGCGGGTCTACGAAGCCCAGACCGAACCGCTGATCGGGTTCTATCGTGAACAGAATCTCCTTAAAGAGATTGATGGGGAAGGATCCATCGCAAGTGTTTTCAAGCGCATCCGGCAAGCCATCGATTCCGTCCACAGAAAACCGGCCCGCCCGGGACCGCGGCGTGCCCGCGCGCTGAACACGAAACCCGAAACACCCCGCAAACCCCGCTCCACGAAGCGGACGATACGAAACAAGCCCCGCCGGCGCTGAGCAGCGGTTCGAACCCCTGTTCGCGTAGTCGTTCCGTCGCGGCAGGTTCGATGGCGACGCCACGCGGGTCACGCTGTTCCATTCCCTGGCGCACGTGTGCGTGCAGCGCTACAACCCCGGCATGCACTGGGTGATCGTGCTGCGCGACCCGGTCGCGCGCGCCGCCGCTGCACAGCGGAGCGTGCCAGCCAACCGTCCACGAGCGGTGCGCCACGACTCCCCTCCGATCAGCACAGCAAGACCCTCCGGCAGTGCCTCGTGCTGCGCGCTCACCCAGCGCATCGACGTGCGAAACCGCTCCATAAGGAGTCGAACTTCCCCCTTGCTCGGCAGCGGGAAGCCCAGTAGGCAGCCGATCAGCGTCGTTTTGCCGGCGCCATTCGGTCCAAGCAATCCGACGAACTCGCCAGACCTGATTGCGAACGACACACCGGCCAGTGCTTCATGAATCCCGTAGTTCTTGCGCAGATCCCGAGCACCCACCAATGACGGCGCATCCCACCTCGAGCGTCCCATTCTTTGCGTTGTCGGCTGTGATCACCGCTGGGATGGTCGGCACGATCACATCATCACGTCGTCATCGGCTATCACGTGATCCGCTGTGCTGTGCCGTTCCGAGCCGCTTGTAAATGAGGAAACATTCAGGTATATATTGTGAGCGGACTAGGGTTTGTACCATGATCCAGGGGACCGTCGAAGAAGTACTCCCGCTCGCTCGAGCTCACGGACGGTCTGCCTATACCGTATGTTCGCGCCCTGCAACCACACCCGGTCACTTCGCCGGCTGCGACGCGTCCGCAATCACGGCAGGTGTCGCCGCGCCTGCCTGTACGCACAAGCGGACCAGTCGACGGACGCTTGCCCCACTTACACCGCCGAACTCATGCACCAGTGACCCCTGGCCCCACACCGTCACACAGACACTTTGGAGGCGATCCATGAAGAAAAAGCAGAGCAAACTTCTCATCCTGGGCCTGGCGCTTGAGATTGCCTTGCCGTTCGCACTCTGGCCGTCACAAGCAATCGCGGCCGACTCGACGTACCCGCACATGGCTCCTCTCCATCAGTATCTCATGCCCGAATCGTCCGAGATCGCCCTCGCGCGAAGCGCCGCCCCACGCGCGATTTCCGCGCAAGCGACAGTCATGGTGCTGACTCGACACGGATACTCCACTGCGGTCAATGGCAGGAACGGCTTTCTTTGCATCGTGGAGCGCTCCTGGGGTCACGCAACCATCAATCGGGCATTTTGGAACCCTAAGATGCGTGCTCCCATCTGCTTCAATCCGTCGGCCGCAAAGAGCTTCGCGCCCATCTATTTTCTGAAAACAAATCTGGTTCTCGCAGACAAATCACGGGTCGCAATAGCGCGGGCGCTTGCATCGGCCTTCCACAGGCGAGCGTTGCCGGCGCTCGAACCGGGTGCGATGTGCTATATGATGTCGAAGGAGCAGTACTTAGGCGATCGGGTCAAGAACTGGCATCCCCATCTGATGTTCTTCGTTTCCGGGAGTGCAACCCGCAGCTGGGGCGCCAACCTGCCCGGCTCTCCAGTGATCGCATTGAACGATCCTGAAGAACGGGCGACCATCTTTCTCGTCTTGGTCAACCACTGGTCTGATGGCACGCCGGCTCCCTGAGATGGCGCACGCCGTGCGTCGTTCGTTCGCAGGCGTCTCGTGATGAGAGTCGAGATGCCCGGGAACGTCTTCGAGCCGTCGGTGAAGCGGTCAGTTACAGCGTCCGGCCAGGTGGAGAAGAATTGAGCAACCTCCACATGATCATCGGGCTCGTGAAAGATTTGGGCCTGAGTGTCCGGGCTTAAAGCACGACGGTCAGCGCGTCGGAAGCGGAGCCCTTACGAGGCTCACCCGCGCCCGCGCGGCGTCCGCTACCGGGAGAAGACGCCCTCGTGCGTTGTAAGCGGCAGCGTTACCCGGCAGTTATCCTCTTTGCTCCTCTGCCTGCAGTTTTGATGCGACACCCCCACCGCATGCTGACCCTTCTTCGGAAAATCTGTGTCGTCCAAGATCCACCACACCGCCTCATCGTGTCGTTCCCAAATACGGGTATTAACGCTTAGTCGTACTATCCTCCTCCGGCCAGCGTTTTGGGAAGCGAGTCAGTGCAAAACCTGTTGCAAGCTCAGCGCTTCAGGTCTTCCTGTCCGCGGAGAGCGAGCGCCAGGCGGTACACCTCCGCGCGTGGCTTTTTGAAAAGCGCAGCCGCCCGTGCAGCCGCCTGCGCCGGGGGCAGAAGTTCGAGCAAAACCGCAAGCGTCTGCTCGAGGGTCGGCGCCACATGCGATCCGGGTCCGCTCGGGGGGTCACCACCGGCAACCACCAGGACGATTTCGCCACGGACCGGTTCAGTCGAGCCCTCCCATCTTTGGGCGAGCACACCGAGCGAAGCGCGCTGAACCGTTTCATGGAGCTTGGTCAGCTCGCGCGCAAGCAGTGCCTGCCGTCCCGGACCGAGGATGTGTCCGAGGTCCCGAATGAGCTGCCCCAGACGAGTGGGCGCCTCATAGAAGACGAGAATCTCGGGTCTCGGTGCCAGGGCCGAGAGCCGTTCGCGCCGGCGCAGGCCACGTGGTGGCAGGAATCCCTCAAAGTGAAACTGGCTCCCGGGGAACCCCGCCACGGAGAGTGCCGCGATCACGGCTGCCGGTCCCGGTATCGGTGAGACCGGGATTCCTGCCCGGTGGGCCGCATCGACGAGTCTTTGTCCCGGGTCGCTCACGAGCGGTGTTCCGGCGTCGGTGACCAGGGCCAGACGTTCGCCGCGCACGAGACAATCGACGAGCACAGGAACCTTTTGCGCTTCATTATGGGCGTGACAGGATACGAGCGGGACATGGATGTCGAAATGGGCGAGGAGTTTGCGGGTGTGGCGCGTATCCTCGGCGACGATCCGGTTGGCCGCAGCAAGCGCCGCACGTCCGCGCGGGCTCCAGTCCTCGAGATTGCCGATCGGCGTGGCCACCACATCGAGCCGGCCTGTGGAAGAACCTGTCCGAGACAACGACGCTGAAAACTGCGACAATGAAACATCCGGGTTATGCCTGGGAGCGATTCTACCCTCATGCGCACCTTGCGACTCACTCTAGGGGCTCTCATAAGCCTCACGCTGCTCGCAAGTTGCGCAACCCTGCGACCGCCCCCGAGCGCAGCAGTTGCGCGGATCCGGAAGCAGGCGCGGACAGCCGAGCAGCTGCACGAGTGGAGTGAGGCGGCCCGGTTGCACACCCAGCTCGCAGCGATCACCCGGCGCCCGAAACGGGCCGCGCGCGCGCTGGTTCGCGCCGCAGAGGACTGGATCCAGGCCGGTCAGCCAAACGAGGCCAGACGACTCTTTGCAAGTCCGCTCAGCCGTGAGCTCGGCGCACCGGCCCGGGTTCAGGCCGTTGCCCGCATGGGAGCAACACTCCTTCAGAACAAGCACCCGGGCCGGTTCCTCGCGCTGGTTCACACTCTCCCGCCAGTGACCGGCTCACTCGCCGCACCGCTTCTCAGGCTGGAGGCGGATGCCTGGTTCGCACGCGACCGGGCCGATCCCGCGATCCGGCTCCTCGATGAACGGGCCCGTCTTTTGACCCGCACCCGGGCCCGGACCCAAAACGCCCGACTGCTTTGGTCCGGACTCATCCGGCTCGCCACGGCGGGGCGTCGGCCCTTGCCGATTCCGGCTGAGGCGGGGGAAACAGAGCGGGCGTGGATCACACTCGCCAATCTCATGCGTTCGGCCTGGGAGAATCCCGCGGATTTCAGGCGGGGACTGCTTGTCTGGAAGCGCCAATTCCCCGACCACACCGCCGAGGCCACGATCATTGCGCACCTCGTACGCGAGCTCAACCGTCTCGGTCAGTATCCGAAAACCCTGGCCGTCCTCCTGCCGCTCACCGGAAGTTATGGCCCGGCGGGACTGGCCATCGAACGCGGCCTGCTCGCCAGCCGTTACAGCGAAGGCTCCTTCGACACGCCTCCCGTAATCCGGTTTTACAACACCGGCAGTCACGTGAAAGGCGCACTGGATGCCTATCGCCGGGCGCTCCGTACCCACGCCCGATGGATCGTGGGCCCACTCCTCAAGCCACAGGTGAGAGCCCTGCTGGCCCGACGGCCGGCAGTCGGGGTGCTCGCCCTGAATGATGTCGGGCGGAGCATTCCCAAACCCGATCGCTTCTACGAGTTCGGGCTCTCGCCGCGCGACGAGCTCCACGAGATTGTCGACCGCCTGATCCGCCAGCACCGTCTTTACGGCGGTGCGTTGATCCCGCACGGTTCCTGGGGACGCGCCATCCTGAAGGATCTCAAGCGGGATCTCGATCGTGGCCATGGAAAGCTGATCGCCATCCAACGCTATACCCCAAACCGACGGAGTTATTCATCGGACCTCGAGCATTTCCTGAGGATCCGCGGCAGCATCATCCGCGGCCAGGCGCTGGCCGGCACTCTCGGCATGCGCCTCACCTTCACACCGGCTCCGCGCTCCGATCTCGATTTCATCCTGCTCATCGCGAATACGCTCGGTGCCCGCGAAATCATGCCTGAACTCCGGTATTTCGGGGTCACCTCGGTGCCCGTCTACGGGCTGTCCCGGGACGATGTGCCGGGCACCATCCATGAGGATCTTGACGGCCTCAGGGTTCCCGAGACCCCCTGGTCGCTCGGCACACACGGGTCCTGGATGCGCGTACGGACCGATCTTGCCACACTCTGGCCCCAGAGCAACCCGCGCGCCAGTCGCTTCATGGCATTTGGTTTCGACGCCTACCGGCTCATCCCCTGGCTGCGCAACCGCCCGAACCCTGGGCAGCGGCTTTTCTGGGGCGCCACCGGCTTCCTCTCGCTCGGAAAGAATGGACGCATTGACCGTCACTTCATCTGGGTTCGTTTCGAATCCGGCCGTGCGGTCCCCGTGGATTCCGCCCGGATGAAAGACTGATTCGCGCCCATACCCAACTGATGGACCCGGGTCCGTATTCCCCTCCCGACGGGGCATCGCCTGCCCGAAGCGCACAAGCGTGCCATTGCCCGGATGCTGGAGCCCAGCCATGAAATCCCCGCTTTTATCAAAACGGCTGCCCACCTACATCACGCTCATCTATCTCATCCTGTCCTCCCTCTGGATCATCTTCACGAGCCTCACGGTCGACCAGATGTCCATGTCCGCCCACGACCGGACTCTCGTTGAGATTGTCAAGGGCCTGGTGTTTGTTCTCCTGTCCGCCATCGGCCTCTACATCCTGCTCAAGCGGTTCGCGCGGGCCTCCGTTACCCTTTCGAACGAGAAATATCTCAGCCGGCACGATCCGCTCACCCATCTCTTCAACCGCACGGCCTGGATCGAGGAAACCACACAGGCCCTGCGGCATCTTGGCCGCACCGAAGCGCGCATCGCGCTCATCGACATCGACCAGCTGCGCTATATCAACGGAGCGTTCGGTCAGCAATCGGGTGATTTCATTTTGCGCTACGTCGCCGATCAGGCTCGTCACCTGCAGCAGGGCACTGGCGACATACTGGGACGGGTGGGACCGAGTCAGTTTGCGTTGTTCATGGCCGGAGCCGATGACCAGCGTGCACAATCCGCCTTCGAAAACCTGTTCAAGACATCCCTCCACCCGGTGCAGATTGGCCTCAACAGTTTCCGGTTTTCCCTGGCCATCGGGATCTGTCGCTACCCTCAGGATGCGGGCACCATTCCCGATCTCCTGAATTTCGCATCGATCGCCCTGGATACGGCCAAGCAGACCCTCGACCGGCATGAGGCCTATTACAGCCAGACGGCCGCCAAGACCACGATCGCGGCCATGCGCCTCGAAACCGATCTGGCCCGCGCTCTCGAGCAACGTGAGCTCCGTCTCCATTATCAGCCGATCCTCGCAGTCAAGGATCTTTCGCTGGTCGCCGTCGAAGCACTCGTCCGCTGGCAGCATCCGATCCTCGGACTCGTCCAGCCCAACATGTTCATAGCCGCCGCCGAGCGGAGCGGATTGATCCATGATCTCGGGCGCTTCGTGCTGGAGGAGGCGACCCAAACCCTGGGGCAGGTTGAGCCGATCGGTCACAAACCGCTTGCCGTATCGATCAATCTCTCGACACTACAGTTCAACCACCCGAATCTCACGCAATCCATCCTCGACTGCCTAGAGGAGGCCCACTATCCGTCCGAGCGGCTGATTGTCGAAATCACCGAATCGACCCTCATGACGGAACCCGAGCGCATCAGCCGGATCCTGGACGAACTGAAGGCGCTCAGGATCCGCGTCGCACTGGACGATTTTGGCACCGGCTATTCCTCCCTGGCCTACCTCCAGAAACTCCCCATCCAGATCCTCAAGATCGACCGTTCCCTGATCGAGCCCATGCCGATGCACAAATCCGCACAGCAGATCGTCCATGCGCTGATCGACCTGGCACACGGCCTCGGTCTCATCGTCATCGCCGAAGGCATCGAACATGTCTCCGAGCTCGAAGCGCTCAAGGAGACCGGATGCGACTGGGTGCAGGGATTCCTCTTCTCGAAACCCATGCCCTGGAACGAACTCCACACCCGGGTCCAGGTGGAGAGAGGCGGGAGGTTCATGGCGAACCCGGCCGGGATGGCGATACCGGACCCGGAACAAGACCCGGAGCCGGCCTAGGCCCGCCTGCCCCCGGGGCGAATCCCTCAGCCTTCAGAGGGACCGAAACCGGGAGCTTCGATCGGATATCGTACCCATTCACCGAGACCGGCAAGACGCGGCAGAAGACGCTCCGCATCGCCGATCACGACGAGCTGGCAGTCTCTCGCGGCCGGGAAAACCTCGTTCAGGATCTGCCTCACCCGGCTCGTGGTGAAGGCATCCAGACGCCCGGGATACTGCTCCCATTCCTCGACATCCTGTCCGTAGAGAAGAAGGGTCCCGAGCCAGCGCGCCAGCTGGCCCGACGTCTCGTACCGGAAGCTCTCCTGGCCCTTGAGATAACGACGGGCCGCGTCGATATCCGCTTCTGGGAACCCCTTTTCGTGTGCTTCATCCAGCACTTCGAGAGAGGCCTCGATGGCCGCTCCCGTGGTCTCAGTCGGCGAGTAGGAAGTGAGATAGCTCAATCCCCGGAACCCGGGGAGCGTGTAGCCCGAATGGGCCCCGTAGGTGAGCCCACGCTCCACCCGGAGCCGCCGGTTGATGAGCGAGTTGAACCGTCCCCCAAGCGCCGCGTGGACGAGTTCCAATCCCACCCAATCGACATGCGCCCGGTCCGTCCCGAGTCCACCGATCCAGAAATAACCCTGGCTCGCACCCGGACGGTCGATCAGAATGCCCCGCGCCGGTGGGGGAGCGGTCGCGAGCACCGGCGCCTTCGGAACGCTGCGCACGCGAGCATCGGACTCCACAAGGAGCGAACGGAGCTCGTCTGCAACCACCCGGGGATCGAAGTCACCCACGACACTCACCAGGGTGCGCGCGCCGGATTGGTGACGCACCCAGGTCTCCCTGAGGAGGAGGTGAGGTATGGCGGCCAGGGATCCTTCATCTCCCATGACAGGGTGTCCGCACGGATGCGCGGTTCCATAGATCCAGGCATCCGCATAATGTGGCAGGAGGGAACGGGGATCGCCGTCCTTGGCGGCCCGGATCGATTCAATCGCACGCTGACGGGTTTTCTGGAACTCGCGGCGATCGAAGCGGGGAGTCCAGAGGATCTCCCGGACGATCGGCCAGAGCTGGCTGAAGACCCGACCGGGTCCGGTGAGCGACAAGCCCAAAGACTCCCGACCGGCCCACGTGTTGAGTTCAACACCCAGAGCTTCGATCCGGGAAGCGAGGGTTACGGCATCGGATGCCACGGTTCCCTTGGCGAGCAGTTCGGCTGCCAGCGCAGCGGCTCCCCCGAGTCCGGACGGATCGGTCAGCGCCCCCCCCTGCCAGAGCAGGGTGAGCGCCATGACGGGCGCGTCCGGACGGGGCAGGAGGGCCACATCGATCCCAGCGGCCAGATCAGACCGGATGAAATCCGGCAGTCGCCGTGCAATCCGGGGTCGTGCCGGTTCCATCATGGCGACCGGGGATTGGATACCCTTCTGTGCTGAGGATTGAGCGCGCCCACTGTCCAGCCGCCGGCTCCGAATGCCGTCTCGGCCGCATGGCGGATATCCTCAAGGGAAACGTTGCCGAGGCGGGTGGGATACGCTGCGAGCGCGTCGGGATCCCGCTGGATCACGAGTGCACGCGCAAGGAGTTCCGCACGACCGGCCACCGATTCCAGATGGTGCGCGTGCGATGCAAGCCGCTGATTGAGTGCGCGTTCCCGCTCCGCCGCCGTGGGACCCTGTTCCACGATGCGGGCCAGTTCCTCCCGGATCGCCTGCTCGACTCTACCGATCCGCCTGCGCGGCGAGACCGTGACGCCGAGAAACTGCCGTCCCGGAACCCGGGTGCCCACCCGGAAGGTTTCGAGATCGAGCGCAAGGCTTTTCCCTTCGACCAGCATCGCATAAAGACGCGAGGCGACTCCACCCACGAGGAGGGTCCAGAGGATTTCATGGGCCGGTGCAGAAGGCGCGGAGGCCTCGGGGGCCGGGAATCCCATGACGAGATAGGGAGCAGTGAGCGGTCCTTCGACTTCGATCCGCCGTTCCCCGAAGGGTGCGCCCGGACCCCGGCATTCGGACGGTTGAGATGGGGGTGGGGTGGAGTCCGGACTCCAGTATGCATCGATCATGCGGTGCCAGTCGTCCGGATCGATCCCCCCCACTCCGACGATCACCGGGGTCCCCGTCTGGTAATGCCGGGTATAAAACTTCTGCAGCCGTGCCGAATCGATCCGCTCGATATCGTCGCGCCAGCCGATCACGGGCGTGGCATAACTCGTGCCAGCGAAGGCCACCGCCTGCACCTCTTCGAGAAAACGCGCCACCGGATCATTGTCGACGCTCGCCTGACGCTCGGACAGGATGACTCCCCGTTCCCGATCGACCCGCTCGGGATCGATCAGGAGGTTCCGTCGCCGGTCCGCTTCGAGCTCGAGTACCCGCCCGATCGCACCAGCCGGCACGAGATCCTGATAGACCGTGATCTCCTCCGTCGTATAGGCGTTGTTGCTGCCCCCGAGATCTTCGAGGATGCGATCGAAGGCACCGTCCGGGAAATGGGTACTGCCATTGAACATCATGTGCTCGAGAAAATGGGCGAGTCCGGTCGGCTCCGGAAGCTCGAGCCTGCTGCCCACCGGATACACGACATAAAGCGCAGCCCGTGGATTGCCGGGCTCCGGCCAGAGAACGGTTTCGAGCCCGCCGCTCGACACGGTACGGATCAGGGGCGACGCTCCGTTGCGGGACCGCATCCGGTCGGCTCTACGTGCGCGGTGGGCTCCGCTCCGGTTTGGTGACATACATTCTTCTCCCAGGCGGGCCCGACTCATCGGTCGGTCATCCCGAGGTCTCCCGCCCGGGATGGGCAGAACCTCGGAAGGCGGGCGACCGCCCCACTGATGGATGCTTGCGAAAGCAATGCGACGCTTCCTGCAGGATCTCAGCAGGAGGCATCATTATCGCCCATCCCCCGCCCCGCTGCTGCGACTCCACCCTCGCGATGGGGGGG
>AUZY01005722.1_pt1 | contig 14653 bp, 11 predicted proteins | sample 49821 | NCBI WGS metagenome assembly AUZY01 (sample SAMN02954279, study PRJNA193664) | mine drainage metagenome | biome: terrestrial; feature: abandoned Hg mine; material: sediment; isolation source: lowermost (B1B) sediment-attached strata from acid streamer/mats thriving at... | place: Spain ...
GTTTATGAAAAAATGTCTTGCCTCGCGTTGGAAATGCTCGTTGTTAGTCTGGCAATAGAGGACCGCACGATCCTTTAAATGGGAACCCAAGTTATAGCGGAAGCGGCAGACGACTTGGTTGCGTACTTTGGGAGAGCTCGACCAGGGACGGCTCAATCCGGCCTTGATGATCTCGAACACGATCGGTTCCGGAATCTGGATCCTGTGACCAATCACCAGGATTTTGCCCAGTTTCGTGGTCCGCCAGGTGGGCTGCACCGCCTGTCCGTGAGGCAGCTTCGTGGCCGATTCCCGGATGATCGGCACCGACCCAGCCCAGGCTGTTGAGGCCATCCCTAACAATCCCGCAAGTATCATGAGAATTGCGAGAACCGTCCCGTATTTTTTCAACTTGACTGTTGTTTGATGCAAGTGTAGTTGATCGATCATGACTTCCTCTCCATAAGCCGACTCAAAGCATCAGGTATCACTACAGGCACGATCCCAATCCCAATAGATACAGCGGCACGGGTGCTGTCTAACGACGGGTTGGCAATGAATGGCACTTGGTCAAGCCCGAAGCTTCGAAGGTTGGTCTCCGCGTGGTTGAGCGTTTGTGTGGCAACAACACTCTAGCACACGGAGCCAACCTTCACGTTGGATTTCAATGTGTTACAAACACATCAGCCCACCGCTACGGTTTAACCAAGTGCCATTCGGGGTGGCACTGTGTCTACTCTTCGTAACACACTATACGTCCACCTCATTGCCCGCAAATGCAAGATCCATATTGCATGCTTCCGCTTGGGCATCCTTTAGGTTGTCCCAGTGCTGGTATCGGTCCGCTGCCTCCCATGAATGCCCCAAACAGGAGCGGAGGAATGAGAAGGTACAGGCCCGACTTGGTACACTTCAGTTTTAATCACACCTCAGCCCATGTGCAAGGGCGTCTGCGACGTGCACATTCACACGGGGATGTGGATCACCTTGAGACTGTTGGTTCCACCTGCGATGCCCTCAGCGTCGCCTTTGGTGAAAAGCACGAAATCCCCCGGCTGAACAGCATGGATTGCCAGGAGTGTAGCAACCGCTTCCTCCAGCAACTGGTCGGGATTCGCGTGAAGTACATCGAATGCCACTGGGTACACCCCACGCCAGAGTGTAACCCGTCGTCGGGTCGTCTCATGACGCGTCAGCGCGAAGATCGGAATATTGGAGCGCAATCTCGAAGCGAGAAGCGCCGTGGTACCGGATTCGGTCAGAGTGGCCACCGCCCGGATCTGAAATCGGTTGGCAATGTGCATGGCCGCCACGGCAATGGCCTCATTCACCGAATCGAATGGCTCATCCGTACCCCCCTGCTCATGACTCGTGATCCATTCATTTTCGGCGCCCACACAGATCCGGGCCATCGCCTCCACGGCGCGAACCGGATAATGCCCCACCGCGCTTTCAGCCGAAAGCATGACCGCATCCGTACCATCCATCACCGCATTGGCAACATCCAGCACCTCGGCACGGGTCGGAACCGGATTGAGCACCATCGATTCCATCATCTGTGTCGCCGTGATGACTACGCTGCGTGCCTCGTGTGCAAGACGCGTCAGCCGCTTCTGGACTCCTGCGAGCTCCCAATCACCGATCTCGATCGCAAGATCGCCACGGGCAACCATGATGGCATCGGCCACCTTGAGGATCGAGTCGATGTTCTGAACCGCTTCCGAACGCTCGATTTTGGCGATCACCCCTGCCCTGCCTCCCGCCTGCTCAAGGAGAGCACGCGCCCGCTGGATGTCATCGGCGTCGCGCGGAAACGAGACCGCCAGGTAATCGACTTCCAGCCGGGCTGCAACCGCAATGTCACGGCGGTCTTTTTCCGTCAGCGCTTCCGCGGATAACCCCCCGCCTGCACGATTGATTCCCTTGAGATCCGACAAGACTCCGCCGGTCTCGACCCGGCAGTGGATCGCAGTCCCCGATACGGATTCGACCCGAAAGGCAATTTGTCCATCCGCCAGGAGCAGCCGGTCTCCGGCCGAAACATCGCCCGGAAGGTTGACGTAACTCACCCCGACACACTCCGCAGTGCCATCCGTCTCCGGACAGCTCGGGTCGATCGTGAAGGGATCTCCATTGTGCAGTTCCACCGGGCCATCACGGAATCGGCCGATGCGGATCTTGGGTCCGGCGAGATCGGCCAGGATCCCGACTTCCGTCTGATGCTGACTGGCGACACGACGAATGCGTCCCGCCCACTCGCAAAGTGTTGTCGTGTCGGCATGGGAGAAGTTGAGCCGGAAAAGGTCAACGCCGGCTGTGACCAGTTCCCCGAGTGCTGCTTCGCTCGAGCTTGCGGGGCCCACGGTGGCGATGATTTTGGTGCGCCGCATATCAGGAGTCTCGTGCTCGTTCAGCCAGCGCTTCGAGGGCCGGAAGCGTCCGCCCTTCGACAAACTCGAGAAATGCTCCTCCCGCGGTGGAGCGGTAGGAAATCCGATCGGCGAGCTGGAACTTGTCGAGGGCCGCCAGACTGTCGCCTCCACCGACGATCGTGAACGCCCCGCTCCGGGTGATGGCTTCGGCCACGCGCCGGGTCCCTTGGGCGAACTGGTCGCATTCGAATACACCGAGAGGCCCGTTCCAGAGGATGGTCTTGGCGCTGCGAAGCAGGGCTTCATAATGCGCCGCCGTGAGTGGGCCGATATCGAGAATCATCTCATCCGCTGCAACCTTGTCGAGTGTGCGGATATCGGCTTCCGAAGTCGCAATGGGCAGGTGCCCGACCACGAGGTCGACCGGGGCCGGAATCTCGACCTGGCTGGCCCGAGCTGCAGCCAGAAAGCTCCTCGCCGTATCAAGCGCATCAGGCTCGCAAAGCGACTGGCCGACCGGGAAACCCTGCGCCAGGAGCAGCGTATTCAGGATGCCGCCACCGAGAATCAGGCCGTCGACCTGGGTGAGCAGTGCATTCAGGAGCTCGATCTTCGTTGAAACCTTGGCGCCGCCCACAACAGCCACAAGCGGGCGCTCCGGAGCGGTGAGGGCACGGGTCAGCGCCTCGACTTCCTGGATCAGGAGCGGCCCGGCACAGGCCTTGGGTGCCTTGAGTATCACCCCATGGGTCGATGCTTCAGCACGGTGAGCCGTTGCAAAGGCATCCATCACAAAGAGATCGCAGAGTGAAGCGAGGCGTTCGGCCAGAACCGGGTCATCCTCGCGTTCCCCACGCAGAAAACGCACGTTTTCGAAAAGAACGATCGCGCCCGGTGGGGGCGGAGACTCGCGCCCGACCGGATCCGTCCAGGGCCCGAGAGGGACGGGCCGGCCGAGCTCTTGAGCGAGCCAGGCGGCAACCGGCGCCAGCGAGAGAGCCGGATCCGGGTGGCCCGGTTGAGGCCGACCGAGGTGCGACAACAGCATGAGTCGCGCCTGACCGGCCAGAGCCGCCCGGATTGTGGGCAAGGCAGCCTTCAGACGCTCGGCATTCGTGATCCGGCCCTGTTCGACCGGCACATTCAGATCTTCGCGCAGGAGAACCCGCTGGTTCTCAAGCGGGCAGTCGGTCATCTTGAGCATGTCTTCAGCCAAGCGCCAGCATCACGGATGCGGTATCCAGCATGCGGTTCGAGAAACCCCATTCGTTGTCATACCAGGCAAGGACCTTGACCAGCCGTCCCGTCACCTTGGTCAGGGTCGCGTCATAAGTCGATGAAGCGGGGTTGTGGTTGAAATCGATCGAAACCAGAGGCTCGTCATTGACTGCGAGAATGCCTTTCAGCGGTCCGTCTGCGGCTTTTCGGATGAGTGCGTCAACTTCCTCACGCGTGGTCTCACGCGCTGCGATGAAAGTGAGATCGACGATCGAAACATTCGCCGTCGGTACGCGTATGGAAAGCCCATCCAGCCGACCGGCAAGCTCGGGGATGACCTGCCCGATCGCAGCAGCGGCTCCGGTCTTGGTCGGAATCATTGACAGCAATGCAGAGCGCGCCCGACAGAGATCCGTGTGATAGACGTCTATCAGCACCTGATCGTTGGTCGAAGCGTGTACCGTGTTCATGAGACCTCGGTCAATGCCGATTCCCGCATGCAGGACATGCGCCAAGGGGGCCAGGCAGTTGGTCGTGCAGGATGCATTCGAGACGATGGTGTCGTGCGCCTTCAGAACCGTGTGATTGACCCCATAGACAATGGTCGGCAAGTCGGCTCCGGCCGGTGCCGAAATCAGGACCTTTTGTGCACCGGAACGCAGGTGGGCTTCCGATTTCGCGCGCGAAGCGAAACGGCCCGTGCACTCGAGCACGAGATCAATGCCAAGCGACTTCCAGGGCAGCCGTTCCGGTTCGCGTTCGGCCACAACCTGGATCCGTTCGCCATTCACAATGAGTGCGTCCTTGGCCACCTCGACCGATCCCGGAAAGCGTCCGTGCACGGAATCGTGCCGGGTGAGATGCGCGTTGATCCTGGCGTCTCCCAAGTCATTGATCGCCGCGATGGAGCATGCCTTGCGGTAACGGTCATTCTCGTGAAACGCACGGAGCACGTTGCGCCCGATCCGCCCATACCCATTGATCGCAATACGTCGTTGTGTCACGTGAGCACTCCTCAGGTCAAACCGAATGGGGACAGCCATCCGTCCAGAGCGCCTGTGCGCGCCGGACGACGGCCTCGACCGTGAATCCGAGAAACCGGTAGACCTGAGCCCCAGGTCCAGACAGGCCAAAACGGTCGATTCCCAGGACATCGCCTTCCGCACCTGCAATGCGGAACCAGGGCGAGGACGCACCGGCTTCGATGATGAGGCGCTTCGGAATCGAGCGGGGCAAAACCGCTTCCCGGTAAGCGGCATCCTGGGATTCAAAAACTTCGACCGACGGCATCGACACGACGCGCGTTCCGATTCCGCTCTGCGTGAGCACTCCGGCCGCCTCGAGCGCAAGGGAGACCTCTGATCCGGTCGCGACCAGGACCAGCTCGGCCGTGCCATCCGGCTCCTTGAGAACATATCCGCCACGGGGAATGGCGGACTCCGCCTGCGCGGTGCGCGGGATCGGCGGCAGGCCCTGCCGTGTCAGGACGATCAAGGTCGGATGCTCGCTCGAGCGGAAGGCCGCCTGCCAGGCATGGACGGTCTCGACGCCGTCCGCCGGTCGCCACAGCCTGAGCCCGGGAATGAGCCTCAGGCTCGCGAGCTGTTCGATGGGCTGGTGGGTGGGTCCGTCCTCTCCGAGCGCAATCGAATCATGAGTCAAAACCAGGATCGTCGGCAGTTTCATCAGCGCGGCCAGCCGGATGGCATTGCGCGCATAGTCGGAAAAAATGAGGAACGTGGCACCGAAGGGCCGCAACCCCCCGTGGAGCAACAAGCCGTTGAGTGCTGCCGTCATCCCGAATTCCCTGACCCCCCAGTGGACATAGTTCCCAGCCGCATGCTCGCGGTTGAAAACGCGTGCCCCGCTCCAAAGCGTGGCATTGGATTCCGTGAGGTCGGCCGAGCCGCCGATGATCTCGGGCAAAGCCGGCGCCAATGTCTCCAGGACGGTTTCCGAAGCCTTGCGGGTCGCAATTTTTTGGGCATCGGACCTGAACGCAGTCACCAGTCTCGGGAACAGGGCTTCAAACCCTTCCGGGAGATGCCGGTCCATCCGCCGCGCGAACTCCCGGGCGCGGCCGGGGTAGCGCAACCGGTAGGCTTCGAATCCCGCCTGCCATTCCTGTTCCCAGCGGGCGCCCTGGGAACGGCGGTCATACGCCGCATATATATCATCGGGAATCACGAAAGGCTCCTCTTTCCAGCCAAGCGCCAGGCGGGCCTGGGCAACTTCTTCCGCGCCTAGCGCAGCACCGTGCGCCGCGGCCGTCCCAGCCTTGTCCGGAGCACCAAAACCGATGATGGTCCGGCACGGAATGAGGCTCGGGCGGTCCGGAACCGCGCGGGCCGCTTGAATGGCCGCCCGGATGGCGGATGCTGAATGGCCATCGATCGTGGGGGACACATGCCAGCCATACGCCCGGAAACGGGCAGAGGTATCGTCCCGGAACCATCCGTCGACATCTCCGTCGATCGAAATCCCGTTATCGTCATAAAAGACGATCAGGCGGCCGAGCCCCAACGTACCGGCCAGCGAGGCCGCTTCATGGGAAATCCCCTCCATCAAGCAGCCATCGCCGGCAAAGACGTAGGTATGATGCTCGACGATGATTCCATCCGGCTGGTTGAACTCGGCCGAAAGGCGTTTTTCGGCAAGCGCCAGGCCCACAGCCATCGCGATTCCCTGCCCCAATGGGCCTGTCGTCGCCTCGACTCCGGGAGTGATGCCATATTCGGGGTGGCCAGGCGTTTTCGAATCCAGCTGTCGAAACCGCTTCAGGTCCTCGATACTGAGATCGTAACCGGACAGATGGAGCAGGGCATAGAGCAGCATGCATCCATGGCCGTTCGACAAGAGAAAGCGGTCACGGTTGAACCAGAAGGGATTGGCGGGATTGTGACGGAGAAAATCGTTCCAGAGCACTTCCGCGATGTCGGCCATCCCCATCGGCATGCCCGGGTGGCCCGAGTTGGCGCGTTCGACGGCATCCATGGCCAGTGCGCGGATGGCGTTGGCGAGTTCACGTCTGGTTCGCATGGACCTCGGCTGAGTGGCTGATGGGATCGCGCAGAAAGGCGGGTGGGTTTGAGCCTAGAATCGTAATTTTGCAGGAAAATCACGCTCAAGGCAACCTGCCGGAGTGTGGCGGCTTGAAATACGCTATCGCCTTGATTCAACTCCGATGATCGATTTCCCGGGGTGCGCCTGGACGGGCCCGCCGGGGCGTGCCCTCTACCGGGTTGCTGTCATAAAAATGCCACATTCGGCCTCTATCCTGATCTCACCCGAAGCCCTAACCTGCCTGGAGAATCTACCATGTCCTGTTCGCGCTCGCGCCACCTCTTCGCTCGATCCTGCCTCGCCCTTTTCGCGGCCTGCCTGATCGGATCCCCGTTACGGGCCAGCCAGGCCAAAACCATCCATATGATCGAGACGGGCTCGACACTGCTTTACCCGCTCTTCAATCTCTGGGTGCCGGTCTATACCGCAATCCATCCCCACGTCCGGATCACGACGGAATCGACCGGGAGCGGAACCGGCATCGCCCAGGCCACTGCCCGCCTCGTCCAGCTCGGAGCCTCAGACGCCTATCTCAGCCCGGCCCTGACCCGCGAGCATCCGGGGCTCGTCAACATTCCGCTCGCGATCTCGAGCCAGATGATCAACTACAACCTGCCGGGGTTGAATGATCGCCCCTTGCGGCTCTCGGGCCCGGTTCTCGCGGGAATCTATGCGGGGCGCATCCGCTACTGGGATGCACCTGCGATCCGGGCGCTCAACCCCGGCGTGCCCCTCCCTCACCATCTGATCCTGCCCATCCATCGCAGCGATGGCAGCGGGGATACGTTCATCTTCACCCAGTATCTCAGCTTCTCCACTCCATCCTGGATGCGGACCGTTGCCTACGGAACGACCGTGAGCTGGCCTCCGGTCCGCAACGGAATAGGCGCCACAGGAAATCCGGGGATGGTCCAGGCCTTGGATACGAACCCCTACGCCATCGCTTACATCGGCGTGAGTTACCGTTCCGCGATCCTCAAGGATCGTCTAGGCCAGGCGCTCCTTGAAAATCGCGCGGGGCATTTCGTGTCGCTCACCCGCGCCCATGTGATGGCAGCGGTCCGCGCACGGGTCGCCGCAACACCCCCCGATCAGGCCATCAGTCTCGTTGATGCACCCGGCGCCGAATCATACCCCATCATCAACTATGAGTACGTGATCGTGGAAAAACACCAACCCAATCGCGCCCTAGCCCTCGCACTGCGTCAGTTTCTCGGTTGGGCGATCGCCGCAAAGGGTGGTAACGCACCTTCGTTCCTGAACCGTGTCGGGTTCGCCCCGTTGCCGCCCCGCGCCATCCGCCAAAGCATGAAACAGATTTCAGAGATCCGCTAGACTGGCTGGGGAACTCGCCCTGCCCTGAACCCGGCCGCCCGATTGCGGGCGGCCCCCTGAGAGGCCCGACCGGGACATGTGGTTTCGCCGTCTGCTATCAGCCTTTGCTCTGCTCGTGCCGCTTGTGCTCGTGGTCATCGCCATTTTCCTGGTCAGTTACGCCTGGCCGGCCATCCGTTTCAACCGGCTGGATTTTCTCTGGCACGACACCTGGAATATCGGCAACCAGTACGCGAGCCCCATCGTGAAACGCGGTGCGACCATCATGCCCGGGGCCAGCTTCGGAATTTTTTTCCTGGTGGTGGGTACCCTGGGCAGCGCCCTGATCGGGTTGCTCATTGCCTTCCCGCTGGGCCTTGGTGCGGCCCTGTTCCTGAGTGAGGCGGTACCCCGTCGCCTGGGGCATCTCGTATCCTTTTTCGTCGAACTGCTTGCGGCCATCCCCTCCGTCGTCTTCGGACTGTGGGGCATCGTATTCCTGGTTCCGCTGCTCAGCCATCATATCTACCCGATCCTCGCGGACGCCCTCTCCTTCCTTCCGTTTTTCAGGCGCCCGACCGGTTCGGGATATGGGCTTCTGACCTCTGGTTTCATTCTGAGCCTCATGATCGTCCCGTTCATTGCCGCGACGCTCCGGGATGCACTCGCGAGCCAGTCCCATGCGATGCGGGAAGCCGGCATCAGCCTGGGCGCCACCCGCTTCGAAGTCGCGACACGGATCCTCCTGCCCGGACAGAAAGTCGCACTCGCAGGCGCCACCATGCTGGCATTCGGCCGGGCACTCGGTGAAACCATGGCAGTGCTCATGGTGAGCGGCAACGCCTTGAACTACCTGCCTCAAAACATCTACAGCCCCATATCGACCATGGCTGCATTTATCGTGGCGCAGCTGGATAGCGCGCTCGCGGATCCAACCGGCATGGCAGTCCGCTCTCTGGCCGAGATCGCGGTTCTCCTGCTCCTGATCTCGCTACTCATCAACGGGCTCGCACGATTCATGATCGGCACACTCAAGGAGCACACGCTGTGACAGATCACTGCGCATCGGATCTTTCCCCATGATTGCGACCCGGTCCTGGATCCGCTGGCGCCGTTTCAAAAGCGCACTCGGATGGACCCTGTCGGGCGCGGCTTTCCTGGCGTTGGCCGTGGCCATGATCCAGATCCTGTTTTACGTCTTTGCGAAGGGATTCAAGAGCCTCTCCTTCAAGCTATTTGCGGAAAACACGATCGGGGTGGGCGGCGGACTCAAGAATGCCATCCTGGGAACGCTGCTGCTTTCTGGCACAGCCATGATCCTGGCGGCACTGGTCGGGGTAGCAGCCGGTCTTTACCTCAGCGAATACGGCGAAGGCCGCATGGCCAGCCTGACCCGCTTTCTGAGCGATGTCCTGGTCGGGGTTCCCTCCATCGTCCTCGGATTCGTCGGGTACGTCACGCTGACCGTCTGGCTCAAATGGCGCTTTTCACTGGCTGCGGGAGCCATCACGCTCGCGGTACTCATGCTGCCCTACATCGTGCGCAGTACCGAACTCGCGCTGCGCCGGGTCGCCTCCGGCATACGGGAATCCGCCTATGCCCTGGGTTGCCGCGATCACCAGGTGGTCTTCAAGGTCCTGCTCAAGGCCGCAGCACCGGGAATCGGAACCGGCATCCTGCTCGCACTGGCCATCTCGGCCGGCGAAACCGCTCCACTCCTCTATACGGCGGGCTGGTCCAACTACGGCTGGTCCGGGCGCCTCATCCATGAACCAGTGGCCTATCTCACCTATGTGATCTGGAGCTTCATCGGTGAGCCCTTCCATTCCGCCCACGCGCTGGCCTACGCGGCAGCGTTCCTGATCACCGCACTCATACTTCTGATCAACCTGATCGCCCGCCTCCTCATTGCAACCAGCCCACACGGCAACCGCTAGTCCAAAGCAGCCGGCGCTATAATGACGGGCTGCCCGCGGGAGGATTGTACACATGTCCGAAGCCATGGTTTTCAGCTCTGAATCCGTATCCGAAGGCCACCCCGACAAGGTGGCCGACCAGATCTCAGACGCCATTCTCGACGCACTGATCGCGCAGGATCCCCGTTCCCGCGTCGCCTGCGAGACACTCGTCAAAACCGGCGTGGCCATCGTCGCAGGCGAAGTGACCACGGACGCCTGGGTCGACCTCGACGATCTGGTGCGCCGGGTCATCAGCGAAATCGGCTATACGAGCTCGGAAGTCGGCTTCGATGGCGCCACCTGTGGGGTGATTTCCCTGATCGGGAAACAGTCCGGAGACATTGCCCAGGGCGTCGACCGCAAAACACCCGAGGAACAGGGCGCCGGCGACCAAGGCATCATGTTCGGTTATGCGACCGACGAGACGGATGTATTCATGCCGGCTCCGATTACCTATGCGCACCGGCTGATGCGCCGACAGGCCGAGCTGCGCCGCTCGGGAGCGCTGCCCTGGCTGCGACCGGATGCCAAAAGCCAGGTCAGTCTGCGCTATGTGGACGGGACACCCCGGGACTGCCAGGCGATCGTGGTCTCGACCCAGCATGATCCGGACGTGTCGATCGAGGATCTGCGAGAGGCGGTTCGCGAGCTCATCATCAAACCGACCCTGCCCGCCGAGTGGATGGTGTCCGAGACACGCATCCACATCAACCCCACGGGTCGGTTCGTGGTGGGCGGTCCGGCCGGGGACTGTGGTCTCACCGGACGGAAAATCATCGTCGATACCTATGGCGGCATGGCCCGGCACGGCGGTGGCGCCTTTTCCGGGAAGGACCCCTCCAAAGTGGATCGATCGGCTGCCTACGCAGCCCGGCATGTCGCCAAGAACATCGTTGCGGCGGGATTGGCCAGAAGGTGCGAGATCCAGCTGTCGTATGCGATCGGCGTCCGTGAGCCGATTTCGATTGCCGTCGAAACCTTCGGTACCGGACTGCTTCCGCAAGAGCGTCTCGCCCATCTGATCCGCGATCATTTCGACCTCACGCCGCACGGGATCATCCAGAGCCTGAATCTCATCCGTCCGATCTATCGCCAGACGGCGGCATACGGTCATTTTGGGCGGAACGAGCCTGATTTGACCTGGGAGGCACTGGATAAGGTCGAAATCCTGAAGGATGCGGCCGATATCCGTCACGTGCGACGCCTGCGGTGACCGGGAACATGACGGATCCAAAACGCGCGACTCATCCGGCACCGGGCCCCTCTGCGGATTTCCGGATCCGCGATCCTGGACTTGCATCCTGGGGACGGCGCGAGATCGAAATCGCCGAACACGAAATGCCCGGGCTCATGTCGCTCCGGGCAGAATTCGGCACCAGCCAGCCGCTTGCAGGGGCCCGCATCGCGGGATGCCTGCATCTCACGATCGAAACTGCGGTGCTCATCGAAACACTTCTGGCGCTCGGAGCCAAAGTACGGTGGGCTTCCTGCAACATCTTTTCGACCGAGGATCATGCAGCGGCAGCGCTTGCCGTGCGCGGCATTCCGGTCTTCGCCCACAAGGGCGAGACGCTCGAGGAATACTGGGAATCGGTCGCCGAGCTGTTCGAGTGGCCCGACGGACAGGGACCCAACCTCATTCTCGATGATGGCGGCGATGCAACCGCCTATGCGATTCTGGGCGCACGTGCCGAACGGGAGACGGGTGTCCTCGCCAAACCGCAAAACGCGGAGGAAAAGGTTCTCTTCGCGACGATTCGTGCGCGCCTGAAATCCAGCCCGGGGTTTTTCACCGAACGCCTGGCGGCGATCCAGGGGGTCAGCGAGGAAACCACCACCGGCGTCCACAGGCTCTATGAGCTCGAGCGCCAGGGCAGATTGCCTTTCGCCGCGATTAACGTCAATGATTCCGTCACCAAATCGAAGTTTGACAATCTGTACGGCTGCCGCGAGTCCTTGATCGATGGCATCAAACGCGCCACGGATCTCATGATCGCCGGCAAGACCGCGGTCGTGCTGGGATACGGGGAAGTCGGGAAAGGATGCGCCCAGGCCCTGCGCGGACTCGGCGCGACCGTCTGGGTGACCGAAATCGATCCCATCTGTGCACTGCAGGCAGCCATGGAAGGGTTCCGGGTGGTCGTTCTCGATCAGGTCGTTTCAGAAGCCGATCTGTTCGTGACGGCTACCGGCAACATCCGGGTAATCACACACGAGCACCTGCTGCGGATGAAACACCGGGCGGTAGTCTGCAACATCGGCCATTTTGACTCCGAAATCGATGTTGCTGCGCTCCGCGCCTATCCCTGGACTGCAATCAAGCCCCAGGTCGATCTGATCAGGCTCCCGGGCGGCCGCGAACTCATTCTCCTGGCCGAAGGCCGCCTCGTCAATCTCGGCTGTGCGACGGGACACCCGAGTTTTGTCATGTCCGCTTCTTTTACCAACCAGGTCCTCGCACAGATCGAACTCTGGAAAAACAGTGCACGCTACGACCGGCACGTCCACATCCTGCCCAAAACGCTGGATGAAAAAGTGGCACGTCTGCATCTCGGCCGGCTCGGAGCCCGGCTCACGGTGCTCACGCCGGAACAGGAGCGCTATCTCGGTCTGTCCAAGGACGGACCTTTCAAGTCCGACCATTATCGGTACTGATTCGACCCCCGGCCCGAATCAGCGTCTGAGGCGCCGGGTTGCAATCGCCGTGGCCAGACTGTAGCCGCCCACTCCGTAGGCAATCAGAACCGCGAGATGCACCCAGATGTCCCGGGGCGCCTGCCCCACGAGGAGTGGACGGATGAGCGCGATGGCATGGGTCAGAGGAAGCCATTCGGCCACCTGGACGACCGGGCGAGGGAGCGCCTCGAGCGGGAAAAAGACCCCCGAAATCAGGAGCAGAGGAGTCAACACCAGGATCATGTAATAAACGAAAAAATCATAGCTCCGTGCCAATACAGTCATGACCATGGCCAGGGAGGCAAAGGCAAACCCCATGCAAAGAATCACAGGAAGTACCCAAAGCATACCCGGACCCCACCAGAGTCCCAGCACAAGGCCGACCAGAACGATGGCGAGCGCATTGATGAGCCCCTTTGTCGCAGCCCAACTCACCTCTCCCAGGATGAGATCCGCAGGCTCAAGCGGTGCGGTCAGAATCGCCTCCCAGGTTTTCTGCATCTCGAGGCGGGTGAATGCGGAATAAAGCGCCTCGAAACTCGCGGCGTTCATTGCGCTCGAACAGACGATGCCGGTCGCCAGAAAAACGAGATACGGCAGATGATCCATGGTCTTCACAAAATGACCGAACCCGTACCCGAATGCGAGCAGATAGAGCAGGGGCTCGCCGAAGTTCGCGATAAGCGAGGGGATCATGAGTTTTTTCCAAACCAGGAAGTTGCGTGCCCAGACTGAACCGAACCCGAGACCTGGCCAGAGCGTGAGCCTCATGGGTCTCATTCCCGCAGTTCCCGGCCGGTCAGCTTGAGAAAGCAGTCCTCGAGATTGGTCGGCCGCTCGATATAACGACTGAGATGCAGCCGATCCACCAGATCGGCCAAAGGCTCGCGCCGAGAGGCATAGACAAGCGTCAGGGCGCCGACCCGTTCCAGGGCGTAGCATGTGGGATCAAGCGACAGGTTTTCCGCCACCGGCTCCCGTATCTCGAGCACGAAACGGGGCAACGATCGCTCGACCAGCTCACGTGGCGCCCCAAGCGTTCGCACGCGCCCCTGGTCCATGATGGCCACGCGGTCACACAGCCGTTCGGCCTCCTCCATGTAATGGGTTGTGAGGATCAGCGTCCGGCCCGCTGCACGCAGGGAGCCCAGCCGGTCCCAGAGGTGCTGCCGGGCATGCGGATCGAGACCGGTCGTCGGTTCATCCAGAATGATGAGTTCGGGGTCGTGGATCAGTGCCCGGATGAGAGTCAGGCGCCGTTTCGTACCCCCGGAGAGCTCCCGGAGATTGGTTCGTGCACGATCGGTGAGCTGTGCAAAATCCAGAAGGGAGGCGATGCGCTGCTCAATCTCGCGCGGATCCAGTCCGAAATACCGGGCATAGACCGTAAGATTCTCGACAACGGAAAAATCGGGATCCAGGTTATCCGATTGCGGAACCACTCCGATGTGGCGACGGGCCTGACGTGCCTCGCCGGGGATGGGATGATCCAGAACCGTGATGGTTCCTGCTGAGGGCATCGTGAGCCCCAACAGCAGCCTCAGGGTGGTTGTCTTTCCAGCTCCGTTGGGTCCGAGCAGCCCGAAGCATTCCCCGCGGGGGATTTCGAGATCCAGCCCATCGACTGCGACCCGGCCCGGGTAGCGTTTGACGAGTCCGGTAACCCGTACGGCCGGACCCGGTGCGTTCCCCTGCGCGCGCTCAATCAGCGAGGTGGCCCCTTGCGCAATCCGGGCTTGTGTTTGCGTTTGGCACCCGCCACATGCGGGCGGGTCACTCCGTAGCTGCCGCGCCAGAGTTTGCCCCGGAAGGAGCGCTTGTCGCCTTTGCCCATGACACACCCCAAAAGGACCGATGGATCACCCTATTCTATCGGAAGCGCATGTCCATCCGGGGCAGGTCCCGACACGGGACGGCTGCCACTTGACAATCCGGAACGTTCCCTTTAGCTTATCAGCCGATGAACGCTGGCTCCGCCCTGAACCGATTTGAACTCCACATGTGCATGTGTTGCATGCCGGTGCGTGTGCGGGTTGAGGCGTTCGTGATCGCATAGTTCCATACCTTCGAACC
>AUZY01004099.1_pt1 | contig 14405 bp, 14 predicted proteins | sample 49821 | NCBI WGS metagenome assembly AUZY01 (sample SAMN02954279, study PRJNA193664) | mine drainage metagenome | biome: terrestrial; feature: abandoned Hg mine; material: sediment; isolation source: lowermost (B1B) sediment-attached strata from acid streamer/mats thriving at... | place: Spain ...
AACTTCAGTTTAGATCATCCATTCATGACCTTGCGCTGTAGTCACAATGAGACTACAATTGCAACTCAACCTGATCAATCCAGGAGGGGCGCCATGAGCACCGCCGATACCTACGTCCGCGCTCGCATCGACACCGCCACCAAGGAGCGCGCCGCCCGTGCGCTCGAAGCCATGGGGCTGTCGATTTCCGACGCCATCCGTCTGCTGATGCTGCGCATCGCGGACGAACAACGCCTGCCCTTCGATGTGAAGGTGCCCAACGCCACCACGCGCAAGGCCATCGCCGAACTGGAAGCAGGCAAGGGTAAGCAGTTCGTCAGCGTGGATGATCTGATGGCCGATCTGCATGAGGACAATTGACCGATCCTCCGCGTTCAAGCGCGATTACAAGCGCGAGACCAAGGGCCAGCACCGCGCCACGCTCGATGACGCGCTCAAGCCGGTGCTGCTCGCGCTGGCGACCGACCAGCCCCTGGACGCGCGCTGCCGCGACCACGATCTTTCCGGCGATTGGGCAGGCTACCGCGAATGCCATATCAAACCCGACGTCTTGCCGGTCTACCGAAAGTCTGACAGCCATACCCTACGGCTGGCCCGACTTGGCTCGCACAGCGAGCTTTTCGGCTGACCATCCGTTGCACGGCAAGCTCCACTATTCAGAGCGGGGCACGCCCGTTTAGACGGAGCTTTGGCGTAACTGATTTGTGCGGCATGCGTCGTAATGAGATCCATGCGTACTGATCGGGACGGGTCACTCGCTGCAAAAACTGGTCATGCAGTAGAAAACGGGGGATATGTCAGTCGTTGATTGTATGATCATGGTGCCGACGGTGAGACTCGAACTCACACGGCTCGCGCCACCGCCCCCTCAAGACGGCGTGTCTACCAATTCCACCACGTCGGCGAGCACCGAGATCACATCCCTCACGTCATCCTTCGCTCCACCCGGGCGGTCAACCCTTCCGGCCAGGAGCCGGAAGCGGTCGGGATGTCCTGACGGGAGCCGGAAGCGGCTTCGATTTCTGAGGCGCAGGGGTCTCATGATGCGGCTTGGCGGTCAAGGGAAGGCCCGCACTCGCCCCGCTTCCGGCCTGGGTCACATACGTCAGCGCAATACAGTTCGCAAAAAAAAGTACCGCGGCAATGGCGGTGGTCCGGCTGAGGAAGTTGGCTGCTCCCCGGGCACCGAAAACCGTTCCGGACGCGCCGGCACCAAATCCGGCTCCCGCATCCGCTCCCTTTCCGTGCTGCAAAAGGATGATGACCAAAAGCACAATCGCCAGCACAAACTGAAAAGCAGTCAAGAGTATCAGCAACATAGTGAACCTTAGCCCCTCAACGACAAGCCTGCATCCCGCCTCACAATCGCCACCGGGCATCCCCACCCGCCACCTGACGACAAAGCGCGATCATCGAATCCGTTTCGACAGACGCTCTCCCCACAAGAAGTCCATCCACTCCTTCGAGCGCACCGAGGGCAGATGCGTTCCCCACGCCTACGCTGCCGCCATAAAACAGGCGCAACTCAGCGTGTATTGTAGCATCGGACGACACCACGTGTGCGCGAATGAAGGATGCGGCCTCAAGGATGCTCTCCGCTGTAGCCGGAGTCCCGGTACCGATGGACCAGACCGGTTCATAGGCGATCCAGAGGGCTTGCAGGGATGCCCCACCGATGGCTCCAAGACCCTCGAGTTGCCGGGCCAGCACTCGCTCCGTCTGTCCGGCGCGCCTTTCCTCAGCGGTCTCCCCGATACAGACGACCGGGACCAGTCCAGCCCGCATCGACTGCTCAACTTTGCAGGCCACCACCTGATCGGTTTCTCCGAAAAGGCGCCGGCGTTCGGAGTGACCGACCAGCGCATAGCGCGCACCGGCTTCAAAAGCCATGGCTGCCGATATCTCGCCCGTAAAAGACCCCTCTGCCTCCGCAGATACATTCTGGATCCCGAGCGTGAGCCACTCGCCATGCACGTGACGGCAAGCCCGTTCGAGCCAGATCGCGGGCGGACACAAAATGACCTGGATACGCCCCGACCGGATCTCCTCGAGGGATTGAACGGCATGCACCCAGCGTTCGACATGAGCGGCATCGCCATGGAGTTTCCAGTTGGCGATGATGAGCTTCTGTGGAGGGTCCGCAGATGACAAATGCGCAGGACGGGCCGTCACCGTGCGGCATCCCGCAGCTGTGTCAGCCGTTCGACGAGCCGTGCGGTCGCCTGTTCCAGGCTTGCGGAATGGCCACCCTCGACCGTCACCCGGAGAAGCGGTTCCGTCCCGGAAGGCCGAATCAGGATGCGGGCGGGACTGCCGAGAAGCCGCCTGGCCGACTGGAGATCTTCTTCCATCTCCAAAGGGTCCGGCAATCCGCATCCCCGGGGCCAGGAGACATTGACCGTCTTCTGCGGATAACGGTGCAGACCGGCGACAAGACTGGACAAGGGGCGGGCCTGGCGCCAACTTGCACGGATGACCTGGAGAGCCGAAATCATTCCGTCGCCCGTAGGCGACAGGTCCAGATGGATGAGGTGCCCCGAACTCTCACCGCCGAGCACACCCCCTTCCGCCTCGAGACGCGCGAGCACCTGCCGATCCCCGACGGGCGCACGGCAGAATGCAATCTGCCGTTCGTTCAGTGTTTCCTCAAGCCCCAGATTGGCCATGACGGTTCCCACCACGGGACCCTGCAGACGGTTTTCCTCCAGCCGGTCACAGGCGAGGATATAGAGCAGCGCATCGCCATCGATGATTTGGCCATCCGCATCGACGAGAATGACACGATCCCCGTCACCGTCAAACGCGACACCGAGATCCGCCTGATGGGACCGAACCGCCTGGACCAGCGCTTCGGGATGGAGCGAGCCTACCTGATCATTGATGTTGAGCCCGTTGGGATCCACTCCGATGGGGATGACGCGTGCACCCAGTCGTTCAAACAGGGCGGGTGCGAGCCGGTAGGTGGCCCCATGGGCACAGTCCACACAGATCGTCCAGCCTCTGAGGTGCATGTCAGATGGAACGGAGGCCAGGCAGAACTCGATATACCGTTCGCTTGCGTCATCCAATCGCCGCACCTGACCCAGCGCATGGAGCGAGACGAGCTGCAGGGGTTCGCGCAACCGGTCCTCGATCTCCCGCTCGAGTGCATCCGGAAGCTTGCGACCATCCGGGCCGAAGAACTTGATTCCATTATCCTGGTAAGGGTTATGCGAAGCGCTGATCACGATCCCGGCCGCCGCTCCGATCGCGGTCGTGATGTAGGAGACGCCGGGGGTCGGAAACGGTCCCAAGAGAAAAACCGAGGCGCCTGCAGCCGAGAGGCCCGATTCGAGTGCGGATTCGAAAAGATATCCCGAGTTGCGGGTGTCTTTGCCGATCACGACGCCACGATGGGCGTGATCCCTGCCGAGAACACGTCCGGCCGCCCATCCGAGCTTGAGTACCCACTCGGGCGTCATCGGCGGCAGCCCGACCTCACCTCGAATGCCATCGGTTCCAAAGATCCCGCGCCCCTCCCGCTCCGACGCCGTCTCGGGCACCCGGGCGGGGGTAGCCCTCGGCGCCGGTCGTTCAGGCCGCGACCGGGGACGCGCCACGCGCCGCCTCCCAGATCCGGATCACGTCCCGTGTTTCTGCAGCATCGTGTGTACGGATGAGGCGCGCGCCCGATTCGAGCGCGAGACAGGCCGCTGCCAGGCTGCCGGCGAGACGCTCGCCTGGAGGGCGCCCGGTCAGCGCACCGATCAACGACTTGCGCGACAACCCCACCATGAGAGGATAGCCGAGGCGGGAAAAATGATCGAGCCCCCTGAGGAGAGCGAGATTGTGAAGCTGGGTCTTTCCGAATCCAAAACCGGGATCAATGGCGATGTCCGGCCGGGAGATCCCTGCAGCCTGGGCCGCTTCTGCGTGATCGATGAGGTAACGCGCCACCTCACCCAGGACATCGTCATAAACCGGTTGCACCTGCATCGTTCCGGGCTCGCCCCGCATGTGCATGAGACAGATCGAAACCTTGAGACGGGCCACGGTCGCAAGCGCGTCGGGATGTCCGAATCCCCTCACATCGTTGATGACCCGGGCACCGGCCTCATGGGCAGCCTGCATGATCTCTGGCTGGCTGGTGTCGACCGCAATGGGTACGGAAAGCGCCCGTGCGATGCACTCGACCACCGGGATGACCCGGCGGCGCTCCTCCTCGAGTGGAACGGCCTGCGCGCCCGGTCGGGTCGATTCGCCGCCGATCTCGATGAGGTCGGCACCATCCACGACGAGTTTCGTGGCATGCTCGAGGGCCCGGCCGGTATCGATATAACGCCCCCCATCGTAGAAGGAATCAGGCGTCACATTGAGCACCCCCACGATCCGGGGGCGTTCGAGATCGAGGCCCGCCCAGGACAAGCCGCGCACCGGTCTCAGTGCTGGCTCGCGGGACCCCCGATGGTCCCTTCCTTGGCATTGCCGCCCTGTGCAGCGGGTACCAGGGTGGCGGGAACGCCGCTGCTGCCGGAATCGTTCCAGCCCGCCGGTGGACGGGGCGTTTTGCCTGCCAAGATGTCCTGGATCTGTTCGAGACCAATGGTCTCATAGCGGACCAGGGCGTCGGCCATGAGATCGAGGTGGGACCTGTGGGCCGTGAGAATCGCCTGTGCCTGTGCATAGTTGCGATTGATGATGTTGCGCACTTCCTCGTCGATGATGTGGTTGGTCTCGTCTGAAACCTGTTTGTGGCGCGAGATGGAATGGCCCAGGAAAACTTCACCTTCCTCCTCGCTGTACGCCTGCGGTCCGAGCCGGTCCGACAGGCCCCACTTGGTCACCATGTTGCGGGCGATTTCGGTGGCGCGCTCGATGTCATTCGAGGCACCGGTTGTGACCTGGTCCGGACCGAACACGAGCTCTTCGGCCACCCGGCCGCCAAAGAGGCTGCAGATCTGGCTATCCAGCCTCTGCTTACTGTAGCTATACCGATCCGTCTCCGGCAGGAACATGGTGACTCCAAGCGCCCGTCCACGCGGGATGATGCTCACCTTGTACACGGGATCGTGGTCGGGAACGTTGAGCCCGACAATGGCATGACCCGCCTCATGATAGGCCGTGAGCAGTTTTTCCTTGTCGCTCATGACCATCGAACGACGCTCGACACCCATCAGGATCTTGTCTTTCGCCTTTTCAAAATCCGTCATGGCAACAACCCGTGAGTTCTTTCGTGCCGCAATCAGGGCCGCTTCATTGACGAGGTTCATGAGATCGGCACCGGAAAACCCAGGCGTGCCGCGGGCGATGATCTCGGGTCGCACATCGTCCGCGATCGGCAGCCGGCGCATGTGAACCCGCACGATCTGCTCGCGTCCGCGGACATCCGGCAGCGGGACGACGACCTGCCGGTCGAACCGTCCGGGCCGCAACAGCGCCGGATCGAGCACATCGGGACGGTTGGTGGCCGCGATCACGATCACTCCCTCGTTGCCGGAAAAACCGTCCATCTCGACCAGAAGCTGGTTGAGTGTCTGTTCGCGTTCGTCATGCCCGCCGCCCAGTCCGGCACCCCGGTGGCGGCCCACCGCATCGATTTCATCGATAAAGACGATGCAGGGAGCATGCTTTTTGGCCTGTTCGAACATGTCTCGGACCCGTGAGGCTCCCACCCCGACGAACATCTCGACAAAATCCGACCCTGAAATGCTGAAAAACGGCACCTTGGCCTCGCCCGCAATCGCCTTGGCGAGCAGTGTCTTGCCGGTACCGGGCGATCCGACCAGGAGCACCCCCCGCGGGATGCGTCCGCCCAGGCGCTGGAACTTCCCTGGATCTTTCAAGAATTCAACAAGTTCCATGACCTCTTCCTTGGCCTCGTCGACACCGGCGACATCCGCGAACGTGATCCGGACCTGATCTTCGGTCATGAGTTTGGCGCGGCTTTTGCCGAACGAGAGCGCCCCGCGCCCTCCCCCGCCCTGCATCATGCTGCGCATGAGCCACCACCAAAGCCCGATCAAAAGCACAAAGGGCAGCACGTTCTCGAGCAGACTCATGAAAAAGGACGGCTCAGCTGGAGGCTTCGCAAGGATCCGGACATGATCACGCTCAAGACGTGCGAGAAGCGACGTATTGTTGGTTTCGGGATTGTAGGTCGCGAAACGCGTTCCCGAACTCAACTGGCCGGTCACCTTATTCTGCTGGAGCGTCACACTCGTGACATCGTGGCTGCGCACATCACGGATGAACTCCGAAAAGGTGATCGACTGGGCCCGCTCGGGACTTTTCCCGAAATGCATGACAAAGAAAAAGATGGCCGCGATGACCAATCCCCAAAGCAATGCGGTTTTGAGCTGCTCATTCACCGGTATCAATCCTCCGCACCCGCGCCGCCCGCCGGCATCATCCGGCCCGACAGGACGGTTCGAGACCCATCTAGCCTACACCAAGCGCCGCTTACGCGCCAAAAAATAAAGCTCCGCACTCCGGGCACGGGAGGCCCGGGGTTTCAAATGCTTGACCCGGGCAAAGTCCCGCTCGAGCGCGGCCCGCATCGCCGGGAACTCCGATCCCTGGAAAAACTTGAAAAGGAAGGCTCCGCCCGGGGCGAGCCAGTTCCGCGCGAGATCCAGCGCACACATCCCGAGTTCGAGAATCTGGGCCTGATCCACCGACGCATCACCCGATATGTTGGGGGCCATATCGGATAAAACAAGTCCGACTTCACCCCGTGCGATGCCCAACGCCCGCAGTCCATCCTCGACGACCCGAGCCTCACGGAGATCACATTCGAGGATATCCACCCCCTCAAGCCCGGCCAAAGGCAGCCGGTCGACCGCGATCACGCGCCCAGCCGGTCCGACCGCACGGCGGGCATACTGGCTCCAGCCGCCGGGAGCCGCTCCGAGATCCAGGACGATCTGTCCCGCCCGGATGAGATGCTCCCGCTCGTCCAGTTCGACCAGCTTGTAACTCGCCCGCGTGCGGTACCCTTCCTGCCTGGCCTGGCGAACATAGGGATCACGGAGGTGCTCGACCATCCAGCGCCGGTCGCGCCGGGCGGTCATGGCCAGGCGATCAGCGCGGTCATTCCCCAGATTTCGAGCGCCATGACCGCGATCACCATGACCACGGATAAGGCGTGACTCAGGAAGAACCACGTCTCAAGCCCGTTGCCGCCTCGCGCCAGCGCCGCGGTCAGCGGGACGATGCCGGCCACCCAGGTTCCGGCGAAGGCCGCGCCCGGGCCGAGCAGGCCCAATACTGGAACCGAACCTCTCTTCAGAATGTGACCCAACATTCGGGATGAGAGCAAGAGGAAAAAGCAAGCCAGGACGAGCCACAGGCAACCGCTCCAGCCAAGGACTTCGAAGGTCGACTGCAGCACCTCCCGCAAAAGCGGACCGACCGGGAAGCGGCTGATCCAGACCGGAGCCAGGATCATCATCGATCCGTACGATCCAAGCGAGAAGGCGAGCGCAATCCCGGCAACCGTCCGGCAGATCATGCCCCTATTCATACTATTCATAGAGGACTTCCTGAATTTCGAGATGGAGCACACCGCCCGGAACCTGGACTTCCACCTCGTCGCCCACCTGACGACCGATCAGGGCACGGGCCAGGGGCGAGGTATTCGAGATGCGGGACAGACGGAGATCGGCTTCATCCGCGCCCACGATCTCGTAACGCTGCGTCGCATCCTGGTCGACATCCAGGACAATCACGGTCGATCCGAACACGACCCGCCCCTCCGGATGGAGATCGGCCAGATCAATCACATCGGCGTTCGCAAGTCGGTCTTCGATCTCGGAGATCCGTCCTTCCACGAAACTCTGCTGCTCGCGCGCCGCATGGTACTCGGCATTCTCGCGCAGATCGCCGTGTGCCCGGGCCTCCGCAATGGCCTGGATAATCTTCGGGCGCTCCACCGTTTTCAGCATGCGTAGCTCTTCACGCAGCCGCTCCGCACCGCGACGCGTCATCGGGTACCTGGTTTTCATGGTTTCGTTCAATTGCCCTTGCCTCCGCCGAGCCAGTCCCGGATCGGGCGTACCTTGAAATCCTGTGTGTGGCCCCAAGCGGTCAGCATCGCATGGGCCGCCTCGACGCTCGTATAGTACGTGATCTTCTGGTGAATTGCCTCGCGCCGGATCGAACGGGATTCGAGAACAGCTTCCCGTCCCTGGGTGGTGTTGACGATGAGCGCGATTTCCCGATTGATGATGAGGTCCACGACATGGGGGCGGCCTTCACGGACCTTGTTGACCATCGCACAATCCAGGCCAGCCGACCGCAGCGCCTCGGCCGTATGGCGTGTGGCCACCAGCCGGAAACCACGATCCACCAGTCCACGGGCCAAGACGACGGCCTGGGGTTTGTCGGCATCCCGGACCGAGATGAGTGCCGTGCCTGCCTCAGGCGGCACCACGCCCGTTGCAAGCTGCGCCTTGGCATAGGCTTCTGCAAAACTGTCCCCATAACCCATGACCTCACCTGTGGATTTCATCTCCGGACCGAGAATCGGATCTGAACCCTGGAATTTGACGAAAGGGAAAACCGGCATCTTCACGGCATAGTGGCGGGGGATGAAGCTGGCCCGATATCCCTGCTGCGCGAGACTCACCCCGGCCATGACCCGTGCGGCAATTTTGGCCAACGGCCGCCCCGTCGCCTTCGAGACAAACGGCACGGTACGGGAGGCGCGGGGATTGACCTCGATCAGGTAAATCTCGCCATCCTGGATCGCAAACTGGACGTTCATGAGACCTTGCACGCCGAGTCGCCCGGCCAGGAGGATCACCTGCTGCTCGAGCGATTCCTGGAGAGCGGATGAAAGCTCATGGGGCGGCAACGAGCAGGCGGAATCGCCGGAATGCACCCCCGCCTGTTCCACGTGTTCCATGATGCCACCGATCAGCACCTGCTTCCCGTCGGCCACGGCATCGACATCCACCTCGGTCGCGTGATCGAGATACCGGTCGAGGAGGACGGGCATGGCCTGCGGAACCCGTTTGGCACGCTCCATGTACTCCTCGAGTTCGGCCGGTTTGAAAATCACCTCCATGGCTCGCCCCCCGAGGACATAGGAGGGTCGTGCGAGCAACGGGAATCCAAGAGACTCGGCAGCCATCCGGGCCTCCTCAACACTGCGCGCCGTCCGATTGAGGGGCTGGGTCAGCCCAAGTTCAGCCACGAGTCCCTGGAAGCGTTCGCGGTCTTCAGACAGATCGATCGAGTCGGCCGGAGTCCCGAACAGGGGGGCACCCGCATGGGCCAGGGGAACCGCGAGCTTGAGGGGAGTCTGTCCGCCGTACTGCACGATCACGCCCTCCGGACGCTCGAGTTCGATGACTGCCAGCACATCCTCGAGGGTCAAGGGTTCGAAATAGAGCCGGTCCGCCACATCGTAGTCGGTCGAGACGGTCTCGGGATTGCAGTTCACCATGATGGTCTCGAAACCGTCGGCGCGGAGCGCCTGCACGGCGTGCACGCAACAGTAGTCAAACTCGATCCCCTGCCCGATCCGGTTGGGTCCGCCACCGAGGATCATGACCTTGCGCCGCGCACTCGGCCGGGCCTCGCATTCTTCCTCGTAGGTCGAATAGAGATAGGCAGTCTCGGTCGGAAACTCGCCGGCACAGGAATCGACCCGCTTGTAGACCGGCTTCACTCCCGCTGCGAGCCTCTGACTGCGGATTGCGGACTCCTCTACCCCGACCAGTGTGGCCAACCGGCTGTCGGAAAATCCGAGCCGCTTGAGCGACCGCAGACGTGCCGGGGTGAGGGCCTCTAGACCCTCGCGGCGGATGATCTCTTCTTCCCCGACCAGCCGCTGGATCTGATCGAGGAACCAGGGATCGATCGCCGTCAGGGCTGCAACTTCAGTGAGGCTCCATCCGTGACGCAGGGCGTCGGCCACATACCAGAGGCGCTCGGGTCCGGGGAAACGCATCTCGTTTTCGAGCCGTTCCCGATCATCGGGGCCGACCGGTCCCTGCGGAATCCGCTCGTTCAGTCCATCGAAACCCGCTTCGAGTCCTCTCAGCGCTTTCTGGAATGATTCGGCAAAACTCCGGCCGATCGCCATGACTTCTCCAACCGCCCGCATCTGGGTCGTCAGCCGGTCCGAAGCTTCGGGGAACTTCTCGAAATTGAAGCGGGGAATTTTGGTGACCACATAATCAATCGTGGGTTCAAAGGAGGCAGGCGTCCGGCCGGCCGTGATTTCGTTGCGCAACTCGTCCAGGGTATAGCCCACCGCGAGCTTGGCCGCGACCCGGGCAATCGGGAATCCCGTCGCCTTGGACGCGAGAGCAGAGGAACGCGACACCCGGGGATTCATCTCGATGACATGGATCTCACCGCTTTTCGGGTGGATCGCGAACTGCACGTTGGAGCCACCCGTATCCACTCCCACCTTGCGGAGAACCGCGATCGCCTGGTCACGCAGTCGTTGCGCTTCCTTGTCCGTGAGCGTCAAGGCAGGCGCCACCGTAATGGAATCCCCGGTATGCACCCCCATCGGGTCCACGTTTTCGATGGTGCAGACGATGATGCAGTTGTCGGCCCGGTCGCGCACCACCTCGAGCTCGAACTCCTTCCAGCCGAGCAGGGAGGTTTCCACCAGAATCTCTCCAGTCGGCGACAGATCCAGTCCACGTTCGGCAATGGCGATGAACTCGGCCCGGTTATAGGCGATCCCGCCTCCCGAGCCGCCCAGGGTGAAGGAAGGGCGGATCACGGTCGGGAATCCGATCCCAGCCTGGATGGCCAGCGCTTCCTCAAGGGTATGGGCAAGGGCCGAGTGCGGTGTGCAGAGACCGATTTCCGTCATGGCCCGCTTGAACCGTTCCCGATCCTCGGCCACATCGATGGCCTCGCGTGAGGCGCCGATCAGTTCGACCCCGGCCCGTTCCAGGACGCCTTCCCGCACGAGGTCGAGTGCGGTATTGAGCGCGGTCTGCCCACCCATGGTGGGCAAGAGCGCATCGGGCCGCTCGCGTTCGATGATCTGTGCGATCGATCGCCACTGGATGGGTTCGATGTAGACCTGATCTGCCATCTCGGGGTCGGTCATGATCGTCGCGGGATTCGAGTTGATCAGGATCACCCGGTAACCCTCTTCCCTGAGGGCTTTAAGCGCCTGGGTACCGGAATAATCGAACTCCGAAGCCTGGCCGATCACGATCGGCCCGGCGCCAATGACGAGAATGCTCTCGAGATCGTCACGTCTAGGCATGGAATGCTCCGGAATCCACACCGGGCCTGCGGTTCGTGCCGTGCGCCTGCATGAGACAGAGAAAACGGTCGAAGAGACCGGCCGGATCGTGCGGACCGGGGCTCGCCTCCGGGTGCCCCTGGAATCCAAGAGCCGGAACATCGGTTCTCTCGATGCCCTGGAGCGATCCGTCGAAAAGGGAACGGTGCGTGGGGGTGAGGTGGGCAGGCAGATCCGCCTCATCGACCGCAAAGCCATGGTTCTGGCTTGTAATCCAGACCCGCCCGGTTGCGAGTTCCACTACGGGATGATTCGCGCCGTGGTGGCCAAATTTCATCTTGCGTGTCCGCGCACCCGATGCAAGAGCCAGAAGCTGGTGCCCGAGACAGATACCGAAAAAGGGGATCCTGAGGCTGAGCCAGGCCTGGGCCCGGGCGATGGCGTCCGTCATGGCCTCGGGATCACCCGGACCGTTTGAAAAAAGGACACCATCAGGGTGAAGGGACTGGAGCAGCCGTTCGGCCGGGCTGGTAGCGGGAACGATCGTGACCTGGCAGCCGGCATCCACGAGCAGTCTCAGGATGTTGCGTTTGACGCCGAAATCGTAGACCACGACCTGGAATCCGCGCCCGCGGGATCGCCTGCCCAAATCCTTTGTTGCGCCGGGGTTCCAGCTGCCTTCGGTCCATGCGGTCTGCTCGGTCACGCTGACCGCATGGGACAGATCGCATCCCGCCATGGCCGGCACACGCAGAGCCTCCCGGATGGCACGCGCGTGACCCTCGCGCGCATCGGATCCGGCCAGGATGCAGCCGTTCTGGGCACCCCGATCGCGCAGGTGCCGGGTGAGTTTGCGGGTATCCACCTCAGCCAGCGCAACGATTCCCCGGGCCTCGAGGAAATGGGAAAGGGTCTCCTCAAAACGCCAGCTGCTCGGGGTGGGACTCGCGTTCCGCATGATGAGTCCGGCCGCCGCAGGTGCCGTGCTTTCGCAGTCGGCTGCATTCGTGCCGACATTGCCGACATGTGGCATGGTGAGCACCACAAGCTGGCCGTAGTAGGAAGGATCGGTGAGAATTTCCTGATAACCGGTGAGCGCGGTGTTGAACACCACCTCACCCGTACTGATGCCCGCCCGACCTGCGGAAATGCCCTCGAATACGGTTCCGTCGGCCAGTGCGAGAAGCGCGGGATCAGACATCCAGGACCCAGGCGGTCGTCATCATCCGGCCGCACTCCATCACAAGACACCTGGGTTGGGTATCCATTCAGCACCGGGTTATGGGCAACTCTAGCAATCGCTAGGTTCGTAGTTTAGCACGGCCGGCCACGGGACTCCGTTGACCCGCCGGGCTCAATGCCTTTCAGATCAAAACCCCGCCTCCCATGACCAAAGCCGGCGTGGTTCTATTGCCAGAAGCAGCGGGCGTTCCGGTCCTCATTGCCATCGTCATCAACATCATCGCTGGAGTGGCGGAGTGACAACATCCGAAATCTTCTTGCAGGCTCCACCATGCCGGATTCCACATCAGATGTCTTTATCTCACTCGCAGGGAACCCTGCTCCCAATCCGTGTCCCAGATAATCCAGGAGTGAGGGGCAGGTGTTCAATGCGGCTGGCATTGCACCTCGCGAACCCAACATCCTTTGGCTGGAACGAGATAGACCATTGAAGTGGCGACGACACGACGTTCAGAGGTCATGATCGCCTCCATTGATCCATGTTTGAGCTCTGGATCCGCGATGATCATCGGCAACTGCTTCGCACTCCAGCGAAACTCCGTTTCGGCGGATGCACCCATTCCCTGCGCCCAATGCCAAAGTAATCCCGTGTGTTTCAAGCGTATTGTGCGATCTTTAACCATCAGCGCAGCAGCATGTTGCGCCAAAGTTTGCCTGCCTTTTTTAACAACCAGTCTGCCGTCATAAATCCCCGCCGGAATCCTGACGTTCTCAGTCCGCAATATGATGGCTGTCCTGCTGAGGATCTTTTGTGAACCTATTCCCGTTACGCTTGCTGTAATGAGACACGCCGGTAGTGGCTCGATCTGACAACTTATTCGAACACTATATGCACGCAAAGCGTGTCCGTGTGCCATTGGAATCAGTGTGCTCAGGACCAGAATCGCGCCGCATTTCTTGGGTACTTGAAAAAAGTTTGGCGTCATAAGGGTTGTCTGGTGTGATCGTCGAGCAGTGATGCCACGACTGAACACAAGAGTTCCGTATCGGTTATCAGGGATTCATGTCCGAGCGCTGGTTCCACCACCAGCCGCGCGTTCGGGGTTTGCCGAACCAGCCGTTTGACGGCACTCAGAGGGGTGAGCTGGTCGTTTGCGCCGACAACATAAATGACCTTCGCACGGATTTTAGGCACCATCCTGAGAGGATCATGCGTAGAAAACCGGTAGCCGAGCGTGTGCTCGGCCAGCCGGATGGCCGCGAGCAACCGACGGGCCGGGATGGCGTCATCGACGTAGCGCTGAGCGTAACGTGCGATGGTTGGCACAATGCGCGCAAAGGGCGCGATTGCGACGACCTCCGTGAGATGTCTGGGATGCAAAGCGGCATCATCCAGCGCCACCGCGGCACCGTAGGACAGCCCGATTAGAATCAGCTGCCCGCATACCCGATCGCGGCGATACAGGTACCGGGTCAATGCTTTCATGTACCCGGCTTCCAGAAAACCATAGCCGATATGCCGACCGCCAGAATCACCCTGCCCCGGTAGATCAACCAGCACGGAAACAAAACCTTTCTGTGCCAGTAGCAAGGCATACGGCAGAAGAGTTGCCTTTCCGAGCCCGTAGCCCGGGAGTAAGAGGGCCATGCCTTGTGCCCGATGCAAAACAGTTTCCAGAGCTGCGTGCGCGCAACCGTCTACGTTGGCCAGCTGGGGCACGATGAGGACGATTGACAGCCTTATTTTCGGATCTCCCACAGCCGGACGCTGTGGCCAGACGCAGTCGGGAGATAACGCGCGGATGGTGGAGTTGCCTGGCTGGTCTGCCGGATGCACCGGTGCGATCAGTCGCTGGGCAAGCGCAACAACTTCGGTGATTCCCTGAGTCTCACGACGAACCGACGCGTGGGTTTGAGCGGTACAAAAAACAAAAAGCAATGACACGGGCCAGAGCCCAACTATCCACCCGACGCGCGTCCGCATCGAGAATGAATTAAGAGGTGGAACGGGCTTCTGCTCGGG
>AUZY01006185.1_pt1 | contig 13877 bp, 12 predicted proteins | sample 49821 | NCBI WGS metagenome assembly AUZY01 (sample SAMN02954279, study PRJNA193664) | mine drainage metagenome | biome: terrestrial; feature: abandoned Hg mine; material: sediment; isolation source: lowermost (B1B) sediment-attached strata from acid streamer/mats thriving at... | place: Spain ...
CTGAGGGCCTCGAACTACTGAGCCGTCTCCGTTCCCTGGATCCCAACCGTCCGCTCATTGTCCTGACCGGTTGGGGGACGGCTTCGCTCGCGGTCGAGGCCATGAAACGGGGCGCCCAGGATTTTCTCGAGAAGCCTTGGGACAACGCACGCGTACTCACCGTACTCAGGAACCAGCTGGCGCTGATTCAGGCCCGCGAGGCATGCCAGAGACTCGTTGCCGAGAACCGTTCGCTTGTTGAGCCGTCCTCCGGTCTCGTGACCCGTTCCGAAAACATGAAGGAGATTTTTCGCGGAGCCGAACGAGTCGCTGCTTCGAATGCCGCCGTTCTCATCACAGGCGAAAGTGGCACCGGCAAGGGGCTTCTGGCCCGCTGGGTGCATGAACATTCGCCCCGTGCCGGGGGCACGTTTATCCGCGTCAACCTGGGCGGGCTCGTCGAGAGTCTCATTGAAAGTGAGCTATTCGGTCATGTACGCGGGGCTTTTACCGACGCCCGGAGTGAACGGATCGGGCGGTTCGAACTCGCACATCAGGGCACACTCTTTCTCGACGAGATTGCCAACCTGTCTCTGACCTCGCAGGCCTCCCTGCTGCATGTGCTCGAGGAGGGAGTCGTGGAACGGGTGGGAAGTTCGAAGCCGGTTGTGACCGACGTCCGCATCGTGTCTGCAACCAATGCCGATATTCGAGCGAATATCCGAGACGGAAAGTTCCGTGCCGACCTGTTTTATCGTCTCAACACCGTTGAAATCCATCTACCTCCATTGCGTGAGCGGGGCGAGGATGTTGTGCTCCTTGCAAACCATTATTTTGCAGAAGCCATCCATCGGCACGGGAAATCCCTGAGCGGTTTCTCACCCAGCGCCCTTCAGGCCCTCAGACAGTATGACTGGCCCGGGAATGTCCGTGAGCTCGCACATGTGATCGAGCGGGCGGTGCTTCTGGCCGGCGGGGGCCATATTGAGCTCGCCGATTTACGCCTCGCGTCCGGAGCGGCGGCCCCGTCCCGGGAGATCGATACCCTGACCCTGGAGCAGGCGGAGCGCTATCTGGTTCTGCGCGCACTGGAGCAATGCCAGGGAGATGCCGACTCGGCCGCGCGTAAACTCGGTGTGAGTCGAAGTGCTTTTTATCGCCGTCTCTCCAAGTATCGGCCATGACGTGAAGTCACCCCGTTTTTCATTGAGGTTTCTGGTGGCAGGCGCCGTTGGGGTGAGCGTCCTGCCATTTGGTGTCCTTGCGCTCGCACTGACCGCCGGCTGGATATCCGCTCCTGCGGCCGCCATCGGAGGTCTGGTTGCCGCCTTCGCCCTGGCGATCCTGGTCGCGAGATGGCTGGGCCGGTACCTGGAACGGCGGATGCGCCAGGGCGCGTCTTTGCTGCAGGCGATCCGCGAGGGAGATTACTCCGTCCATGCGCCTTTGGAGGATCAGGGTGGCCTGCGTGAGCTTTTTGCTGAAATCAATCGTCTCAGCATGGAGCTCAGCGGTGTACGCCAGTCAGGTATCGAGTCCGATGCCCTTCTGGGCCGCCTGCTCGGCCATATCGAACTGGCTGTTCTCGTTTTTGATCCTTCGGGCCGGCTGTCAGGACTCAATCGCGCAGCCGGAAGCCTTCTCGGAGAACCCATCTCGGATCTGAGAGGCCGGTCGGCAAAAACGCTGGGGCTCGATGATTGGCTGCAGCACAGTGGGCAGGTGTTCATCGCAAGCCGTTCCTTTGCGCGCGGTGCCGGTCCTTGGGAGGTGCGCGTGCTCAAGTTCCGCCGGGGTGGACGAACGCATACCCTTCTGGTCATGACGGATGCCAGTCGGTCATTGCGCGAAGAGGAAAGACGGGCGTGGCGCCGGCTGATCCGGGTACTCGGTCATGAGCTCAATAACTCTCTCGGCTCTATCGCATCGGTAGCCGATACGCTCCAGAGACAGGTTGCACCCAGAGGAGAGGGGTCGCAGGTGCTTCGGGAAGGGCTCGAACTGATCGAACGCCGGACCCGGAACCTGACCGATTTCCTCAAGCGTTACCGCGAGTACGCGCGCATGCCGCCACCGAGCTTCACAGCGGTTGATCTCGCTCCTCTCGTGAGGCACGTGGCCGTCATGGAAGGTGCTTCGAAACCCAGAGTCCTCGACGGCCCGGATGTGACCATCCAGGCAGACCGGGCCCAGGTCGAGCAGGCGCTCATCAACCTTGTTCGCAATGCGCTCGAGGCGACTACCCAGCCTACGGGGTCAGTGCATATGAGCTGGAGCGAGACTCCTGAAAAGGTCATCATCGAGATTGTGGACGATGGACCGGGGCTGCCTCAAACGGACAATCTCTTCGTTCCATTTTTCACGACCAAGCCAGGCGGCAGCGGGATCGGCCTTCTGGTCGCGCGTGAAGTGGCCGAAAATCACGATGGTAGTCTCGAGCTTTGCAATCGGGAAGACCAAAAAGGCGTCATCGCCCGGCTGCATCTTGCAAAAGTCCCACGGGGTGGCGCGATTCGCGAGGATCGCCCATCCTGATCACGGATCCTTTGGCTGATCCGCCTCGACCATCAGAGAAAGTAAAGGATGGGTATCCTGAAAGGCCCCGTGCAGCAAGTCTACTGCTCACGAGGCCCGGGCTCCATGCCAGCCGGTCTGAAGCCGGCCACCCGTTCCGGACGACTACCGGCAGGTGCCCGGCCCTGGGATCAGGAAGTTCTCACTGTGCCGCTTTCGAGATCCAGCACGCGCACAGGTCTCTGCCCGTACCTTTCCCTCGACGCCCCGCTTCACGACCACCACCCTCCGACCCGGGAAGAGCCTCCTGATGCGAAGAATATCGCGAAATGCAAAGTGAGCGCCTGGGCAAGATCTGCGTTGACGCCCCCCCCACAGGCTGCGAGTGGCTTGATGCGAAAAAATGAGAAAAACCGCCAAAAACACCGGGTTCGCACCCTGCTTGCTCCCGGTTCTTCCAGGCGTTAAGCTTATGGGCATGAGCCGATGGATCTCTCTTGCGATCCTCTTGGGGCTGGCGCTCACGAATCCCGTGAGGGCTGCGGTCTATACTTGGGTTGGGCCCCATGGCGTACGGCACTACTCGGATGTGCCGCATCCCGGAGCCGTGCGTCTGAGCCTCGGGGCGGGACTCAGCACCTACACGGCGAAAACAGTGGCGATGCCCGCCCTGCAGCCGCAGGCGGCGCGAGCGCGTCCCAAGGCGGCTACCCCTCAGTTTTCCATTCTGAGCCCTACCCCCGATCAATCGCTCTTCAATATCGGGGATGTCCTGACCGTGTCGGTTGAGGTTGCGCCGCCCTTGGGACCCGGTGATCGCTTTCTCTATCTCTTGGACGGGAGCCCCAGTGGGGGAGCCACACGGCTTACGGAACACGTGCTGCATCATGTCTATCGCGGCACCCACCGGCTGACCGTCGAAATTCTCTCGCCCACGAACAGAGTCCTGGAGAGCCGCTCCGTCACGTTTTTTGTCCACCAGCACTCGATTCTCGCGAAACAGCCGCTGCTCGGACCACCACAGATCAAAAATACGGGACCCATCAAAGCCATCCCGCATTGACCGCTTCCGGGGGCGAGGCAAGCCCACCGGTCCGTTTTGCACTATCATGGTGCAATGGCTGCGGTCTCATACAGGAACCGATTCTCGACCGATTCGGCCCTGCTTCTGGATGGGCTGGCCACTGCGATCGTCTGGCTGGATCCTGAACTTCGCATCCTCTATACCAACTCCTCAGCGGCCGATCTTCTGGAACTGCCACATTCCGTTTACGGCCGCGCCCTGACCGACCTCCTGTCCGGTTTCCACCCGCTGGCTGCGCTGCTCCGCGAGCAGATCCTGAAACGCGAGATCCGCACCTACCGGGAAGTCGAGATCAGTCTCGGCAGGCGCTCGATCACACTCGACTGCGTGGCCACGCCGATCGTTCCAGAGGAACTGGTTCTCGAGCTCTATCCCCTGGACCGTCACCTCCTCATCAGTCGTGAAGATGCGCTGACCGAACGGCATCAGGCGAACCGCATGTTGCTGTTGCGCCTTGCGCATGAGATCCGGAACCCATTGGGCGGCGTACGAGGAGCGGCGCAGCTCCTCGAATCCGAACTCCACGATCCGGCGCTCCTGGATTACACCCGGATCATCCTTTCCGAGGTCGACCGGCTGAACACGCTGGTCGAGACGCTGATCGGCCCGCTCAGCCCGCCTCGCCCCATCCCCCTCAATATCCACGAACCGATCGAACACGTGATCCACTTGGCCGAAGCCGAGAGACTCCCCCATCTTCGCCTCAAACGGGACTTCGATCCGAGTCTGCCCGAAATCGCGCTCGATCGTGACCTCCTGGTTCCGGCACTGATCAATCTCGTGCGCAATGCCCGGGAAGCGCTCGAAGACCACGGCGTGCTGTCCGTCCGGAGCCGCGTGGAACGCCAGTACACGATCCAGGGGCTGCGCCATCCGCTCGCCATCCGGATCGATATCGAAGACGATGGTCCGGGTGTCCCGGTTCACCTGCGTGAAAGGCTTTTTCTGCCTCTCGTGAGTGGCCGGAGCGGCGGTTGCGGACTCGGGCTTGCGATCGCCCAGGATCTGATCCAGCGCCAGGGAGGGCTCATCGAGTGGCGCAGCCGGCCCGGACAGACGGTCTTTTCGATTCTCCTGCCGCTTGTGGATTCGCACCATGACAACTGAGGGGGTGTCTGTTTGGGTGGTCGATGACGATGACTCCATGCGCTGGGTGATGGAAAAGGCGCTGCGGAAGGAATCCTATCAGGCACAGAGCTTTGCGCGGCTGGAAGATCTGCGTCTAGCCCTCAAAAAGGAGATACCCCAAGCACTGATCATGGACATCCGGCTGCCGGATGGGGATGGCATCCGGTTTTTGCCCGAATGGATCGGCCACTACCCGGACCGGCCGGTCATTGTCGTGACCGCACATGCCGATTTCCAGAACGCGGTTGCGGCGTATGAACAGGGCGCTTTTGAATATCTGCCCAAGCCGGTCGACTTGCGCGAACTGATGGCGGTCGTGACACGTGCGCTCGAGATCCGGTCCGCACCCTTCCTGCGTCCGTCCTCCGCGCGCTCCCGAGCGCCTCTGATTGGCGCCGCTCCGGCCATGCAACGGGTTTTCCGCCAGATCGGCCGTCTCGCCCGGAGCGAAGTCAATGTACTGATCAGCGGTGAATCCGGGACCGGCAAGGAACTCGTGGCCCGGGCCCTCCATGCCCACAGTCCACGGGCCCGGGGACCTTTCATTGCCATCAACGCAGCTGCGATCCCTGGTGAACTGCTCGAATCGGAGCTGTTCGGTCATGAGCGGGGGGCGTTTACCGGGGCGGTGGCCATTCACCGCGGACGTTTTGAACAGGCGCAGGGCGGCACCCTGTTTTTTGACGAGATCGGTGACATGCCGCTTGCGCTCCAGACCCGGCTTCTGCGCGTCCTCGCCGAGCGTGAGTTTTTCCGTGTGGGTGGACCCGTGTCGATCTCGACCGATACGCGGATCATGGCGGCCACCCACCAGAACCTGCCGGAACTGGTAGCGTCCGGGCGGTTCCGGGAAGATCTCTACCACCGGCTCAATGTCGTCGAAATCCATCTGCCACCCCTTCGCGAACGCACCAGCGATCTGCCGCTTTTGCTCGAGCATTTCCTGCGTGATGCCGCCGAGGAGCTTGGAACCAGCCCGCCCCGCCTGACTCCGGATGCCGTCGCGGAACTTCAGCGGTGGCCCTGGCCGGGTAACGTGCGCGAGCTCATCAACTTTTGTCGCAAGCTTGCTCTCGAGACACCGGGGCCGGTCACCTCACGCGAAGATCTCCTCCGACTGGGCTCGCAAGGGACCGCCATCGAGCCGGGAGACGGACTCGATGGATTCCGGAACTGGCTGCATGACGCAGCGGATGATGCGTATGCCCACGCTCTTGAAGCAGTCGAACGGGTGCTCATCGAAGCGGCCCTCGAACGCTCTGGAGGGCATCGTCAGGCGGCTGCCCGGCTTCTCGGTGTCGGGCGGAACACGCTCACCCGGAAAATCGTGAGATTCGGTTTCGACCGGCATGCCCGATCGCCGGTACGGGGCAAGCGGCAGATATGATTGCTTCCGAGATCGTAGGATCCCGCGGGCCCTATAGCGTTTTCGTGCACGGCTGGCTGCGGGCTCAATCCGCGTTCGAGCCGCTCAGGACGATTGCGCAGGAACGGTCCGAGCGCTGGATCCTGGTTGATCTCAGGGGATATGGGCGCTCGCGCCCGGCGACGGGTCAATATACCGTGGATGAAGCCGCGAACGATCTCATCGAACTCACGGATGCGCTCCAGGTGCCAGCCGCCCGCTGGATCGGGCACTCCATGGGGGGGCTCATCATTCAGAAGGTGGCCCAGTTCGCTCCCAAAAAGGTGACGCGCCTGGTCGGAATCGCCCCGGTGCCCCTCTCGGGCATCGCGCTCGATCCACGGGCGTGGAGCGTTTACAACTCCGCCTGCCGGGATCCGGACGTTCGACTCCGGATTCTCACCCATCTCACGGCCCAAGAGCGCTTTGAGCCCCCGCACGAGAGCTGGATCGCCACGAGTCTCGAGGAAACCCGGCCAGCGGTACTGGCCCGCTATCTCCATTCCTGGGGCTGCGTAGAGGGTGATTCCCCTCCCGTCCATCCATCTCTGATCCCGATGACGCTGCTCGTGGGAACCCGGGATCCCGCCATCACGTCTGCGCTCATCGAGCGGGAGTTTGTGCCGCGCTATGCCGATCTCGACGTCCATCGGATCGAGGGTGCCGGGCACTTTCCGATTGAGGAGAGGCTTGATGCCGTGCGTGCTTACTTCACGCAGCCGGATGGGGATTCCCGAAATCAGTAGATTTCGTACCAGTAGATCTGGGCGGGATTGGCGTGGTAGAGACCGAAGTTGAGGGTCCCCTCCGGAGCCTGGTTGTCCTGGCCCGTCCCATTCCAGTCGTATTCGAGCCAGCTCGGCAGGGTTGGTGCCTGGAGGATGAGCGGGCCCGTCACATCCGGTGCTTTGAACCAGAGGTTGAAGTTGCCGTTTACCGGCGGCTCGCTGAAATCCTCCCCGGTTTTCCCGCTTCCGCAGGACAGCCCGCTCTGGTTGCCCGCCTCCCAGACACAGGTGTCTGCGGGGACGATGGGTCCGCCGTCGGATGCGAGCGCGAGGCTCACCCCCGTGGTGCACTGGTCATCGGTCGCATTCACCCAGCCGGTCGAAGGACCGAGATAATACTGGGTCACCATCGGGTCGTTGAGATCGAGTTCTTCGGATCCATAGGCATTCGGGATGATGAGTCGTCCCTGCCGTATGGTCGAGGCATCCCCTGCGGCAAATCCGATCGTGAACGTGAACGGGTTTTTTGGAGCGGCCACGATCCCGTCCGAGTCCTCGACCGGAAAACTCACGGTGATGTCCGAGCTGAAGGGGCTCGCGATGGGTGCAGGGGTGGCTCCGGTATCGGGCAAGGTATAGGACAACGGGCCTGAAAAGGTCGTGGTGACGGATCCGGGAGCGGTGTTCGTGCTCGTGGGTGGGGAGAATGCGGCCAGACCGGCATCTACGGTCACGCCCAGTGCGGCGGGGGCGTTGGGATCGGTGTAGGTCGGAGTGAGGTCGGGGAGTTTCCACCAGTCGTTTCCGCTGCCATCGTTCGAATAGTTGAGCGTGGTCGCTCCCTGGGCATCGACCGCCGTGAGGGTCACCACCGGTGCGGTGGAATACTCGAGGGGTTGACCGAGGTAGCTGAAGCGGCTCCCGCAGCTCGAGGCGAAAGTCGGCTGATTCACCGTCACGTCGAAGTGGTCGGGAGTAAAGCGGCCCACGTAGCTGCTGGTCGGCAGGCTGCCGGTGTAGTAGCTATCGCCCGTCGCATTCACACCCGGAGTGTCGAGATAGTTTGCTCCGGTGGCTTCGAGTGTCACGCTTCCCACTTCGCTGTACGCGAGGGTATTTACGGTGCCCGTTCCGCCACTCACCGTCAGGCTGCCGCCGGTCAGCGTCCCGAGCGTACCAGCACTCGGCAGAAACGGGGTCACCGCCGTGATCGTGGTCGGCCAGGAAAAGTTCCTGAGAATCAGGCTGTTCGCGGTATCCACGCTGATCCCGGATCCCGTGGGGGGCGAGCAGCCGGGAGCGGCGCAGGTATCGGCCGGCGACCAGGCGTAGGCGGTCACGGTCGCCGCAAAGGGTTTCCCGGCTTTCGTGAAGACCGGATCCGTGGGGGACTGGGCGCCCGGATTGCCGCTTACGCTGATGAGGAGGTCGTAGGGAATGACGGTGACCGGGGCGCTGCCGCAAATCTTTGCGTGCTTTCCATAGCACCAGTTCAGGAGGTATTTTCCGATATCGGACGTGTCCAGGGTAAAGTCCGCCACCCCCTGTGTGAAGACGAGAGAGATATCGGGGCGAGGCGGCGGGGAGGTGGAGGTCGGGAGCGGAGAGACGGTTTGCGGCGGAGCGGTATTGCCCGTGACACCGGGCAGGGCCGCCCCGCTCGGCTGATTGGGATCCAGTGTGAGCCAGGTGGTCATGGGCTTCGTCCCGTGGATCCTCGTGTTGATGGTGCACCGGTTGTAGTAGGTGACGGTCATGTCCTGTGGGCGGCCTGCCACTGGGACCGGAATCTCACCCGGCGCGTTCGCCACCACAAGCGACCCGCCGCGGAAGGTGATCGGGCCGGAGGTGTCCTGGATGCCCGTGCCGGAATCCATTACGGTCACGGTGACCGTCTCGGCGCTGGGGTCGGACAGGTTGAGCACAATCTCACCCGCATCGGCCGGGACGAACTGGTAGGTCCACTCGGGGTAGCCGGTACTCGAGTTGAAGCCGATGAAGGTCAGCGTGCCCTGGGCTTCATTCGGCGTCAGGGTGGCATTGCCCGAGTTCGAACTCACACTGATCGTGACGAGGCCGGTGTAGGTCGGAATCACGTTTCCCGCGGCATCCTCGGCCACGATGGTGACGGGCACAGAGCGGGTTGAACAGGTGCTGCCGTAGGCCGGTGCCGAGATGGCGAACTGATCCAAGAGGTTCGGACTGAAGAGGATCGCTGTATTGTTGAGCGCTTGAATGTTGTTGGTATTATTAATATTCGTGATGTAGGGATCGTTCCAATAATTGCTCGTGGTATCGATGACCCAGCCAATCGCGGGCAGATTTCCATTGGAATCGAGAGGCGGGTCGCTCGTGTTGTTCTCGTACTGGAACTCGAAGGTCCCGTTCGCGTAAAGGATCGCCTGAACGGTGAAGGTCGGAGTTTGGTAACTGTATTGGGGCACGTTCTGCCAGGTCACGACGAAATAGGGGATGCCGGCCGAGGTGGTTCCGCTGCCGTAGTACACGCCGCAGCCCGGAGGAACACAGTCAGTCGATTCCGGCTTCCCGCTGGAGAGGGAGGGGTCGCCCGGATCGAAGTCGACGCTGTAAGGAATGATCGTGGTGATCGGGGTTTGGATGGTGTTGCCGGGTGTGGTCGGGATCTGGATGAACGGTCCCCCGTATCCGCAGGCGCCGTTATTGAACTGGAGCCGTCCGTTGGCATCGATCTGGACCGTGGTGTAGGAGGTGCCGCCGTAGTTGAAGGTGAAACCGAGCGGGGTTTGCCAGGTGATGTCGTCATCCGGCGTAGCGCCGTCGTAGGTGCCCGCCGTACAGGCCGCGCCGCCGGACCAGGTCGCACCGGAGGAGCCCGCCACGATCAGGGTTTGTCCGCTCGTCGCAAGCCAGCTGAAAGAGGTCGGGCTCGCGCTGTAGCTCACCACCGCATGAGCGGGAGTGAGTGTGGATGCGGCAAACAGGACGAGCGCGGTCGCGAGCAGGCGAGACCCGGCGATCATCGAACGCGAATCGTGGGGTTCAGGGTGCATCGGTTGCGGTGAACTCGATTTTGCGCTGGACAAAATCGGGGGTCACTCCGTAGGTGCCGTTCGAGGCATCCGCCTGGATGGCGTAGACGTTGAAAGTCGCACCCTCCTCCATGTGCGGGGTTGAAGCGCAGGTCACGATCACTGCAAACCCGGTCAGGCCCGGAGGGGTGAGATTGAGCGTGGTGGTGGACGGGCAGGCGTGGTTCGTGAGGGCAGCGTGTGCCCCCCACTGGATCCCGCTTTCGGCGGCGGCCAGTGCGCTGGCTTCGCGGAGTGCGAGAATCGGCGTCGCCTGTCCGGCACCGGTGATTTCCACCACGATGAGCGCGAGCGCGCCCAGAACCACGATGATGAAAAGCGCGATCAGGATCGAAAATCCGCTCATGGCGCGTGGTCTTCGGGATCGGGAGCTGATCCTGGACGAGACGGGATCAGGGCGCATTGACCACCTGGACTTCGCGGAGCAGGGTCACGCTCTCATCGTGGCTCGTGAGTGTCAGGGAAAGGGTCACGAGTCCCGCACGCTCGGCGGTTCCGGGCGTGTAGGTGAAGGTGCAGGCACTGACCTGGTTCGTTGCCAGATTGCCAGCGCTCGCGCTCACCGGCTCGGTCGCGGATATGGCATAGCCACTCTCGCGCCGGAGGGTGCCGGCTGCCGGATCGCAGAACCAGGAAACGGGCCCACTGACCAGATAGACCCGGTCGTAGGGGGAAGGGTACTTGAACCGGAAGGCGGGGCTGATCGAGACGTGATCCTCATCCGTTCCCGCAGTGATCGAGATCGTGGTACCGGAAGGCGTGATGACATTGGGGGGGCCGGCATGGATGTCATACGCATTGGCGCCGGTCTGCCCAGTGTTATAGATGACCAGATAATCGGTGGTTGTCGTGAGCGGGAGGGTCAGGTTCCCGAAATGGCCGAGAATGTTGAAGCCGGAGGAAGACGCGTTGAAGGTGAGGATATCCGCGTCTGAAGTCACGCCACCTCCGGGTCCGTCGCGATAGCGGGCGCCGTCCAGTGTCTCAAGCAGTTCCAGGGCGGTGATTCCGCCACTCTGGGTGGTCCGGACGCTGTTCGGAAGTGCAGCCCGGATATCGCGCACCATCTGAGCGAGGGCGGTGCTCGCATCCTCGACCAGCGCGACCCTCCGTCCGGTTTCGAAGAATCCCCGGATGGGACCTGTGATGATGAGCCCGAGCACGGTCGCGAGGATTCCTAAGATCACGATCACGATCACGAGTTCGATGAGACTCATGCCGTCCGGGCGAAGGCGGGATCGATCGGGCCGGTCCATCGTGGGTCCGTCCTAGAGCGCGAGCCGGTACGCGGCCAGGGTGTTGTCGGCCAGGTTGCCGCGCGTCACATTGACGGAAATGAGTTTGGCGGGCGCGCCATCGAGAGTGGTCGCGGAGACCGTGACGTCGACCGTGTAGGCGCTCAGTCCCGGGATGGGCTGTCCGAACTGGTTCTCAGCACCCACGTTGACGAGGCCGTTGTAGTCGTCGACGTCGTTATAGTCGGAGCGGGTGCAGGGAGCGGGACAGGGCAGCGGAGCGTAGGATTTGCTCTGGATCTCCTCGAGATAGGCCTGCCCGATCGCAATGGCCTGGGTCTCGGCCATCGGATTGGCGCTCGAACGCGTCGCCGTGTCGAGTGCGAGGAGAACGGCCGTGAGCGCGATGGCGATCACGACGATCGTGATCACGAGTTCGACCAGGCTGAATCCCCGCTGCCGATGGAAAAAACGCGTGTTCACGGTGAATGGCTCACGAACCCGGTTCCGGCGTACACGGTGAGCATTCCTGAAAATCCACCCCCGCTCACGGTCACGGTTTCCGTGGCTGGAGTCGACCCGGTTGCATCGAATACGATGCTTGACGTCGCAGGATTCGTGGATTGGGCCACCCCGCTCGGCAAGGTCGTGGCATAGGGGTGGCCCGTGGCAGCGTTGACCACCGGGATACTGTAGCTTCCGTTTGTGCACTGGCTGGCTTGGGCGAGCGCATAGCCACCGGATGCGAGTGACACCTGAACCGGGCATTCGCTCGTGATGGCCTCCTTACGGGCGTAACCCAGGGCGGCATCGAGGCTGTCGAAGTACCCGTGTGCGCCAAAGTCCGTGAGGTCGAAAAGGCGGGGGAGGATGAAGAGGGAGAGGATGGCGACGAGAATCATGATGAGCACGAGCTCGGTGAGCGTCACACCGGATGAAAGAAAAGGGGGCGACGAGCGCCCCCTTCCCAACCCCTTGGCCCGGTTGCCATTCAGAGACATGGCAACACTTTCCGAGTCGCCGGGATCAGGGTGCCACGACGGCGATGACTTGGGCGCTCGTGACGTTGCCGGTCGAGACCTGCGTCACGGTGCAGGGAGAGGCGATACCCGGGGTCGTTCCCACCGTTCCCGATACCGTGTACTGGCTCGGATCAAGCGGCTGCTGCAGAATGCCGGACGGAGGCCCGCCCAGAATCGTGACGCAGGATGCTCCTGAAGTCGAGACGGCACTCGGATTGCCGGCCACGGCACCCGCATAGTTGATCGCACTCGCCGATTCGACTGCACCCACCACACCCGCCAGGGCGGCCGTGTCGGCCTGGGTACTCAGGTTGATGAACTTCGGAATCGCGACGGCGGCCAGGATCCCCAGGATGACGATCACCATGACGAGCTCGATGAGCGTAAATCCAGATTGCTCTCTTTTCATGAAATAAACCTCAGTTGAAATAGACAAACCCAGTCAGGATTGATACATATCCTTCTGTAATATGGAATCATTTCCCGACCCCAAGGCGGATAGTTTACCTCAAATGGAAGCCCTCTACCATCCGCCGGTCGCCCGGATCCTACCGTTCGCGGCCCTCACCACCGGCCGGTGACGCACCCTGGCCCAGATTCCGGGCATAGACGATCTTGTCGTCGCCCGCGCGGTAGAAGCCGGGCAGGCGCGCGATTTCATGAAATCCGTTACGCAGGTAAAACGACCGGGTCGGATCATAGAGCGGCTGCGAGGAAGTCTCGGCGTAGAGGAGCCGACCTTCCGAGCCGCCCGTCTTGGCGGCCACGGTATCCACGAGGAGCCGGCCGAGCCCCCTGCCCTGCAGCCGCGGATGAACGGCGATCCAGTAAAGGTCGAAACTGCCGTCCGTTCCCGGGATCGGTCCGTAGCAGGCAAAGCCGGCCAGACCCCCCTCGAAGTCGCGGGCCCGTTCGAAGTAGTACCCGGAATGGGCGGCCCCCCGGGTGAGATGCTGTTCCATGAGCTCGCGTGCGATGGCCACTTCCTCCGCACGGAAAAACCCCGTTGCGCGGACGATTTCGATGAGCGGCGCGACATCTTCGGGGAGCAGTCCTGGTTCAATCAAGTGCGGCTGGCCTCCGTGAGCGCGTGCCCCGGCCGGAATGGAAGCGGTGGATGCGGCTTCGAGGCGCAGGCGAGGATTCGCCCGAGCAGTCCCGGGTAATCCCATCCCGCCCGGAACGCGGCCTGGGCGAATCCTGCCTCAGGGTCGAGCGTGGGGTTCGGGTTGAGATCGATGACATAGGGGTGCCCGTCCGCATCCACCCGAAAATCGATGCGGGCATAACCCTTGAGCCCAAGTCCGGTAAAGATCCGCCGTGCGCAGGTGCACAGTGTTTCGAGCAGGGCCCGGTCGGATCCTCCCACCGCGGGAAACTCACGGATCGTCTGGGCGAATCTTCTGCTTTGGGGATCCCATTTGGCGGCATGATCCACGATCCTCGGGATGTCTTCCGGCCAGTCGATGAACCGGATCTCGGCGGGCGGAAACACGTGGGGCTGCCCCTGCGGATCCTCGATGATCGACAGGTTGAACTCCCGGCCCTCGATGTACGCTTCGGCAAAAAAAGCCGTCCCATGCACGCTGGTTTTCCGCCGGACGAGAGCCGCTGCTTCGCCTGATGTGGCCACCAGTGCCCCGGGGTCGAGCCCGAGCGAGGCGTGCTGGTGACGTGCCTTGACCAGAAAGGGCCCACGGAGGTTTTCAAC
>AUZY01012159.1_pt1 | contig 13593 bp, 13 predicted proteins | sample 49821 | NCBI WGS metagenome assembly AUZY01 (sample SAMN02954279, study PRJNA193664) | mine drainage metagenome | biome: terrestrial; feature: abandoned Hg mine; material: sediment; isolation source: lowermost (B1B) sediment-attached strata from acid streamer/mats thriving at... | place: Spain ...
TGAAGTTACCTCCCTATTCCCACTCAATCGTCTCCTAGCGCCGTAACCGCCTGATTCAATGAGCTCTATGGAAACCGGCCGCTGAAAATACCGTCAGAAACACCGTCAACAATTGTTGCTTGGTGGCGATAGATCCCGATAGATCACGACCGGAAGACGCGCATCTCGGCGCCCACGCTGCATTGAGCGCGACTTTGATGCATTTTTTGATGCTATAATACATCTCTCTTGATGCCAAAGAGACGACCATGAGAACCACCGTAACCATCGACGATGAACTCTTTCAGCGTGCGCTGGAAGTTGCCGACCCCGGCACTGACAAGGCCGACCTATTTCGGGAGGCGATGAAGGTATTTATTCGCGTCCAGGCAGGCAGGCGCTTGGCCGCACTGGGGGGGAAAAAGCCGCGGATGAAGCCGGTCCCCCGCCGCAGGCCACTTTAGGATTCAGATCCGATGGACCTCGTGCTCGCAGACACCTCAGTTTGGATTGCGCATTTCCGGAAGCCAAATCCCGTCCTACAGACTCTCTTGTCGGCCGACCAGGTCCTGTGCCATCCCTTGGTCTTGATTGAAATCGCGTGCGGAACGCCGCCGGCTCCGCGCGGACGTACTTTAAGCGCTTTGAGGCAGCTGCGCTCCGCGACCGTCGCCAACACCGAGGAACCACTCGCGTTGATCGAGCGTGAACAACTGCAGGATTCGGGATGCGGCGCCGTAGATCTACTATTGCTTGCCTCAGTACTGCTGACTTCCGACGCCGTACTGTGGACTTTGGATAAGAATCTCGTGGCTCTCGCTGCACGATTCGAGATCTCATTTGGCTGATCGCCCCGGATATTCCGGAGCGGCCTGTGGCTGAATCACCCCGCGCGCGCGACGCACCGAGTTATTGCCGTTTTCACCCTGGTTTCCGGGCTTACGGTTTGACTGTAAACCGTGGAAACATCTGAGGGCAGCCCCCTCACTCCCACTCGATGGTCGCTGGCGGCTTGCCGGTAATGTCATAGACCACGCGCGAGATGCCCGGAACTTCATTCGTGATCCGGTTGGCGACACGCGCGAGAAAATCGACCGGCAATCGTGCGGCATGGGCGGTCATGAAATCCTCGGTCACAACAGCCCGCAGGGCTACCACCGGCTCATAGGCCCGCCCATCCCCCTTGACTGCAACCGAGCGAACCGGGAGCAGCACTGCAAAAGCCTGGCTCGTCTGGCCGAGGTATCCGGATGCTTCGAGCTCTTCAAGAAAGATCCGGTCGGATGCCCGGAGCAGACGGACGGACTCCCGCGTCACGGGGCCGAGCACGCGCACGGCGAGCCCGGGACCGGGGAATGGCTGCCGCTCGACGAGACGCGCGGGCAAGCCGAGTGTGCGTCCGAGTGTGCGCACCTCGTCCTTGAAGAGGAACCTGAGTGGCTCGACCAGCGGGAACGGCAGCCGGTCCGGGAGCCCACCTACATTATGGTGCGATTTGATGACCTGGGCCGACCCTCCCGATCCGGCTGATTCGATGACATCGGGATAGATCGTCCCCTGTGCGAGATAGCGAATATCCGGAAATTTCCGGGCTTCCTCCGTGAATACATCGATGAAAAGCCCCCCGATCCGGCGACGCTTCTCCTCAGGATCCGAGACCTCGGCCAGGGCTTCTAAGAAACGCGCTGAGGCGTCAACGATCCGCAGTGTGAATGGGAAGGAGGCAAAGGCCTCCCGGATCCCGTCCACCTCACCTTCCCGGAGGAGACCCGTATCAACCAGGATCGGGACCAGCCGGTCTCCGATCGCACGGGCCAAAAGTGCAGCCAGGACGGCAGAGTCGACTCCGCCGGACAACGCCACGAGCACCCGTCCCGAGGGCAGCTCGGCCTGGAGCGTGCGGGAGGCCGTCTCCTCGAAGCGGTCCATTTGCCAGCTGTTGCCGAGCCCCGCGATCTTGCGAAGGAAATTCATGAGCAGGTGCGTCCCTGAGGGCGTGTGACGCACTTCCGGGTGGAACTGGATCCCGTACCAGAGCCGCGTCTCGTCTGCGACGGCCGCAATCGGCGTGGATGCGTTTCCGGCCAGGATCGCGAACCCTGGCGGCATTTTTTCACCCGGATGCCATGCGACATCCAGACCGCAAGCCGGCCGGAGCTTTCCGACATCCCCGAAATACCCTCGAAAAGCAGAGAGGGCGCGCATAGTTCGACCTCAGCCGATCCATATTCCCGCGGCCAGCCTTCCTCGACCTCACCGCCCAACTGAAGCGCAAGCGCCTGCATCCCGTAGCAGATCCCGAGCAGCGGAACCCCGAGCGCGAAGACCGCCTCCGGAATGCGCAATGACCCTTCATCCAGGACAGAGGCCGGTCCGCCGGAGAGAATGATGGCCCGGGGCGCAAAGCGTGCGATCGCCTGTCCATCCCAGTCGCCCGGGTGGATTTCCGCATAGACGCCGAGCTCGCGCACCCGTCGCGCAATCAGCTGGGTGTACTGGGAGCCGTAGTCGAGAATGAGTACCCGTTCGTCCGTTCCGGTCACGCCCGCCGGACTGACCGGAGGGGAGCGAGTCATCCGTCGGCCCGGTAGTTGGGTGCTTCCTTCGTAATCGTCACATCGTGCACGTGGCTTTCGCGCTGGCCCGCCGCGGTGATCCGCACGAACACGGGATGGGATCTCAGGGCCTCGATCGACTCGGAGCCGGTATAGCCCATGGCCGAACGGAGGCCGCCCATGAGCTGCTGGATCACGACGCTCAGGGGCCCCTTGTACGGGACGCGCCCTTCGATGCCTTCGGGGACCAGTTTCTCGACCGCCTGGGCACTGTCCTGGAAATAGCGATCGGCCGATCCGTGTCGACCCGCCATCGCACCCAATGAACCCATTCCACGATAGCTTTTATAGGTCCGCCCCTGGAACAATTCCACCTCCCCCGGAGATTCCTCGGTACCGGCAAAGAGGCTCCCGATCATGACCACATGGGCACCTGCCGCAATCGCCTTGGCCACATCACCGGAGTAGCGGATACCGCCGTCGGAGATGATCGGGATCGAGCGTCCCCGGAGCGCCTCGGCGACTTCGAGGATCGCACTCACCTGGGGCACGCCCACTCCGGCCACGACACGCGTGGTACAGATGGAGCCGGGACCGATCCCGACCTTCACCGCATCAGCCCCTGCATCCGCCAGGGCACGGGCTGCGTCCCCAGTCACGAGATTGCCCGCCACGATCGGTATCCTGGGGTAGTTTGCCTTGAGCATGCGGAGCTGATCGAGCACAGGCTGGGCATGGGCGTGCGCCGTATCCAGCACCAGGGCATCGACCCCAGCATCGATCAGGAGACGCGCACGTTCGTGCTCGGCCGGACCCACGCCAACCGCTGCTCCGACACGAAGACGCCCCTCGGGATCCTTCGCCGCCAGGGGATAATCACGCGCCTTCTGGATATCTTTCACGGTGACGAGCCCTTTGAGTTCGAAGGCGTCGTTCACGACCAGGATCTTCTCGATCCGATGCCGGTGGAGGAGCGTCACGATCTCCTCGCGTCCGGCGCCTTCCCTTACGGTGACAAGGCGTTCGCGCGGCGTCATGACCGCGGAGACGGGCTGGTCGTAGCGGCTCTCGAAGCGCAGATCGCGGCTTGTCACGATGCCGACGAGTATCCGTCCCCGGACCACCGGGACGCCGGAGATGGCATGCGCCCGGGTGAGTTCGACCACTTCTCCGATGCTCTGATCGGGCTCGACCACGATGGGATCCACGATGAGGCCGCCCTCATATTTCTTGACCCGGCGCACCTGGGCGGCCTGATCGGAGGGGCTCAGGTTTTTGTGGATAATTCCCATGCCGCCCTCCTGGGCCATGGCAATCGCGAGACGGGATTCCGTGACCGTATCCATGGCGGCCGACACCAGGGGGATCTGGAGGCGGATGCCTTGGGTAAACTGGGTCTCGAGCCGGGCCTTTCGCGGGTGCACGGAGGAAGCCGCGGGCACGAGCAACACGTCATCGAACGTGAGGGCGACTTCCGGGGATACGCGCATGAGACCCCTGGGTCAATCGGGTGTAGAGCCGTATTTTAGCCGAAGTGACCGGGACGAGCCTGCGCCGGACACTCCTTGCCCCGCCGCTCCGCTATCATGGCCCGATGAAGACCCTGATCGACTGGCCGGATAATCCGCCGGAGCGAATGCCCGGAGGCGAACCTATTTCGGTTGCCGAACTCATCCAGAGGGTCCAGCACGCGCTCGCCGATTCCTTCGGCCCGGTCCTGGTGGCCGGAGAGATCGCAGACCTCAGGCGACCCGCTTCGGGTCATTGCTACTTCAATCTCAAGGATGCCACCTCGTCGCTCCGCGCGGTCCTCTTCGAACGTGAAGCACGCAAACTGGCGTTCAGCCCGGAAAATGGGCTCCAGGTGATCGCACTCGGCCGGGTCGGCCTCTATGCCGCACGCGGGGATTTCCAGCTCATCGTCGAATACCTGGAAGAAGCCGGTGAGGGGAGCCTGCGACGCGAATACGAGCGGCTCAAAAAGCTGCTTCAGGCTCAGGGGCTTTTTGATACACGCCTCAAGCGGCCGCTTCCGCCCTGGCCCCGGCGGATCGGCATCGTGAGTTCGGGCACCGGTGCCGCCGTCCGTGACGTCCTCACCGTGCTCGCCCGGCGCATGCCGCTCATCCCGGTCCGGATCGCGCCGGCCCAGGTCCAGGGCGAGGGGGCGGAAGGTACGCTGATCGAGGCACTCGCAAGACTCAATCAGGACGAAACGGTGGACGTCGTGATCCTGACCCGGGGAGGCGGGTCGCTCAAGGATTTTGCGCCGTTCAATACCGCGGCCCTGGTCCGGGCCATCCGTGCCTCGCGGGTACCTGTTGTGACCGGCATCGGGCACGAGATCGACGAAACCCTGGCTGACCTCGCCGCCGACCTCAACGGGATCACGCCGAGTGGTGCGGCCGAACGGGTCGCACCCGCACGGGTGGAGATCGAATCGCGGCTCGCCGACTGGCGTGAACGGCTCGTACGGCAGCACCCGAAACACCGGCTCGATGAACTCGGACAGAGGCTTGACGAACTGGCCATCCGCAACCGGCAGACCATCGAGGGGATCTTCCGCGAGTGCGTGCAGCGCGTCCGCATCCTGCGGGCACATCTCGCCACTCAAGGCCCCGCAAACCGGCTCCACCTGATCCAGCGGGAACTCTCCCATTGGGGCGAGCGGCTCAGGATCCAGATCCCCTCCTCCCGGATCACATCCGGCACTGCAAGTCTTGCAGAGGATCGCAACCAGCTGCTGTTCCACATCCGGATCGGGCTCGACCGGGCATGCACCCGGCTCGATCGGGTTCGCGACCTGCTTCATGCACGCGACCCGAAACTCCCCATCCGGCGCGGATTTGCCCTGGTGCGTGACCGGTCCGGACGGATCGTGGGTGCAGCGCGCAACCTGCACCCCCAGGATGCACTCACGCTCGAATGGTCCGACGGACGGGTCGGCGCACGGGTCGAGTGGACCGATTCCCTGAAGGATCCGGATGCGCCGGAATAACCTCTGCGCCACGCTCGCGCTTGTGTTCGTCGCGGGACTCGGCACCCGGGCCTTTGCCCACCCCACGCTCGTATCGCTGAAACGGCTCTCGCGCGAGGGGCTCCGGGTGAGCGCCGAGGTTGTATCGCTTGGCCCGGAGGGACACGTCCTCGCGCATTTTGACGCGCGTCGCGCGCTCATACCGGCATCCTTGTCCAAGCTCTATGTGGCCGAGGCAGCACTGGCCCGCCTCGGCTCCCGCCATCGTTTTACACTCCGGATCGAAGTGACCGGCCCGATCGTGGACGGCATTCTGCATGGCGCCCTCGTCGTGAGTGATCCGGGCGATCCGGCACTCGTCAATGACCGGATCGAACGTGTCGCCCGGTTTGCGCGGATCCTTGGGCTCCGTGAGGTCCAAGGTCCCCTGGTGCTCGTGCTCGGAGGATTCGGACGCCCGCCCTGCCGGCTCCATGACCGCTGCCGGGCGCAGGAGACGAGCCGCCACGCCTACAATGCACCGCTTTCCTCGATCGCAGTCGATTACGGAACCTATGACCTCGTGGCCACCCCAGGCCCCCGGCAGGGCGCCACGGCCCGGATTGCGTTCGATCCCTTCCGGCCGGGTGCCGTCGGGCTCGACAACCGGGCCCTGACCGGAGCCCCCGGCACGGGAGCGGCACTGGCCGTCACGGAGACAGAAACCCCGGCGGGCGCAACGGTCATGGTCCGAGGCACCATCGCCTTAGGGCACCCCCCTGCCTGGCTCTACGTTGCCTCTCCCCACCCCGATCAGACCGCGCTCGCCATCTGGTCTGGATGCTTCACGCGTTCTGGAATCGTGATCGCGGATGGTGCAAGAATCGAGAGTCAGCCACCCCCAGGCGCCCGGCTCTGGTTCAAAAGCCGGGGGGTGACCCTCGAGACCCTCCTCGACCGCATGCTGGCTTACAGCAACAACTTCATTGCGGACGAACTCACACTCGACCTCGCCCGCAAACCCCGGGACAGAGCCCCCCTCACGCTGCCCCAGGCGAGTCTCGCGCTCGCCCGGGAACTCTGGCCGGTTCTTGAGCGCTTCGGGGCATCACCCCGGATCGTGCTCCGGAGCGGCAGCGGACTGAGCACTCAAAACCGGAGCTCTGCAAGCGATTTCATCGCTCTGCTCCGTGCCATGTATCGGGATTCCATGGACTTCCCCGCCTTCTGGGGTGCGCTCCCCCCGCCTGCCGAGTCGCCCTTCGCTTTTCTCCGCCGGGGCCGGAAGATCTGGCGCGAGCATTTCTTCGTGAAAACGGGAACGCTCAACGCCCCATTCGGCGTGCTCGGGCTCGCAGGCTATTTCCGTCTTCCAGGCGGAAGATTCGGGGCGTTCGCGATTCTCGTGAACGGGAGTCCCCGCCACCCGAACATTGCGATCGGCCCGATGATGCGGACACTCCGGCACGTTCTCGAAGCCTGGGCATCCGCGCCTGGGGCGAGACAACCGGCCGCTGCGCAGTCCCGTGCAATTCTGCCCCACAGGAAAGATGCGCCGAAGTGACTGGAATATCGTGTTATGCTGGTATCGTCCACTCCTTATGATCTTTCATGACGGGAAATCAAATGATGAGACGGGTCTATGCACGCCTGAACCACCAGCCGAGCCGTACAAGACCGAGGCGGCCGGCGGTACTCCCGACATATGCGCCAAGCATGCCCCACCCAACCATCAATGAATGCAGAGGCGGGAGCGTGCCGAGCTTTGCTGTCACCTCGCGGCAATCCTGTGACATTCATGACCCGTGTCGGCCCAGATCTCCCTGAACCACGACTGCCCGTGATGGCTTACGAAAATCATGCCCTCAATTGATGTACTGACTCGCAGTGACCCTCGCTCTTGCATCGACCGCCGTGACCTCCGCAACACCGGTCTACATCCGGATTTCTGGTACCCGCTGGCGCGTAGCCCTGACCTCAAGCCAGGCACGGCACTGGGTGTAAGCTTTGCCGGTGAACCCATCGTGCTGGTGCGGCCACAGAAGGGCACGGTGTTCGCACTGGAAGATCGCTGTGCGCACCGTCAGGTGCCGTTGCACCTCGGTATGGTGCGCGGCGACCGTGTGCAGTGCGGTTATCATTGCTGGACCTATGATCGCAGCGGCAACTGTGTCAACGTGCCCTATCTCGACAAGAGCCAGTCTCTGCCCAACGGCGTGCGCAGCTACCCGAGCCGTGAGGCCTACGGCCTGATCTTCGTCTTTCCAGGCGATCCCGCCAAGTTGCAGACGACGCCGTTTCCGAGCGTTTCGACCTACGCCAAGCCCGAATACAAAACGCGCTTTCTCGATCGCCGCATCAACTGCCACTACTCGTTCATGCACGAGAACCTGATGGACATGAACCATCAGTTCCTGCACCGCAGCCTGATGGGCACGATCCGCGCCACTCTGCTGGAGATTCGCGAGGGTGCCGACTGGGTCGAGGCTGACTACACCTTCTCGCGCGCCGCCGGCAAGCAGCCGCTAGGCGAGCGCTTCATGATCAACCGCAAACACGAGCCGGATGCCGCGAAAGGCCTGATCGACCTGATGACCATTCGCACCGATTACCCCTATCAGACCCTCCAGTTTCGTACCGCAGGCAGCACCGAGCCGGCGCTGGACCTGTGGAATAGCTACGTTCCCGTAGACCGTAAGCAGCGTGTCAATCAGACGTACGGCCTGATGATGATCCGCAAGCCCGACTTTCCGGGCATGATCCATTTGCTGTGGCCCTTCATCGTATGGTTCACCAACGGCATCTTCAGTCAGGATCGTGACATTGTCGAAGCCGAGCAGCACGCATTTGACGAGCAGGGCAAAGATCTCAACAACGAGATCTTTCCAGTCATTCAGAAGCTGAAAGACTTGCTGACTCGCAAGGGTTTGCCACTGCCGACCTGAGATTGGGCGCGACATGACCACTCAGTGTGACCGTGCCGGGTCATGACGGTGGAGTCGAGATCGCGCGTCAATCCGTCTGGCACGAGTTGGCGAACCGTCCGCGATACTGTGAACCCGGAACGCGCTCGTTGGCAGCCCGGGATGAATGGGCGGATCCGGTGGGTTCCGGATGATTGCCCGGGTGGGGTCGACGGGCACCCCCCCACGCCGGGTATCCGCAGGCCGGACTCAGCGCAGGAACAGGCTGTAGGTCAGAACCACGCCGACGAAGGCGGTGAACGCGGTATATTTCCAGTTTTTCTCAGCCACCGCGAAAAACACCATCGAACTCACGACCCGGATATAGGGCGTAAAGATGAGTGCGGCAATCCCGAGATTGACGAAGGCGCGGGGTCCGATCAGCGCAGGCGTCAGGATCGCGCGTACGTCACGCACCAGGAACTCGAAGAAGTTCATTCCGGCAATGAGATAGTTGAGATGGAGCGAGCCGGTTTTCGCATACTCCCAGATCATCCCGGTCAGAACCAGCACGATGCTGAGGGCCACACCGGACAGGAGCAGATAACCCACGAGCAGTTCCATCTCGTGTTGCTGGTGCGCCTCTCGTGCGAGCAGGGCACGCTCGTCATCGGGTGTGCGTGCAGAGGAGTGGGGACGGGGATTCGGTTTCATGGGATTCCTTCCATCCGGCTAGGCGATCACACCGACCCCCCGGAGGATCATCTCGATCCCGAGGGCGAGGAGCACGACCAGGAAGAATTGGCGGATGGCCTGATTACTCAGGCGCTTGAGCAGACGGGTGCCGATAAAGGCACCGGCCACGACCCCCACGATCACCGGGGCGACGAGTCCCGGATCGACATAACCCGCGGCGATATAAATACTCGTGCCGGCGAGGGCGGTCACCCCGATGATGAGGTTGCTGGTCGTGGTCGAGACCTTGGGCGGCAGGCCCATCGCAAGATCCAGGATCAGGACCTTGAGGGCGCCGGCCCCGATTCCGAGCAGTCCCGCGATGAACCCCGCTCCGAACATGCAGGGCCCGCCAAGCCAGGCGCGGCGGCCCTGATACTCGATTTCCTGATGTTCGGCGTGATCGTAATAGGCGCCCCGGAGCTCCAGCCAGCGCGAAAATCGGTCGGCCGGCTGCAGGTAATTGGTGAGGTGGTGCTTGCGGATGAAAAGGGTGCCCCAGGAGATGAGCAGGACGATCCCGAAGGCGATGAAAAGCGGCTGGTCGGATGATACGAGGGTGACCGTGGCCCCGATGATGGCGCCCAGTATCGTGAACATCTCGAGGAACATGCCCACCTTGAGGTTCGTGACCCCGTCACGTACGTACGCCGATGCCGCTCCGCTCGAGGTGGCAATCACCGAGACGATACTGATCGCGATGGCGTGCTTGATGTTCACCCCGAACAGGGTGAGCGCCGGGATGAGGACGATTCCGCCGCCCATGCCGCTCATGGCGCCGATGAAACCGGCGACGATGGAGACCAGAAACAGAACGCCGGGCGAGGTGATGCTCATGCAAACTCCAGCAGCTTGCGGATGGGAGACGCGAAACGTTCCCAGTCGATCAGGAAGGAATCGTGACCGTAGGGTGAATCAAAAAGATGGAAATCAACCGGAATCCCCGTGCGGCCAAGGGCCTCCGCGAGGGATTCCTGCTGGTGGGGCGGGTAGAGCTGGTCGGTCATAACGCCTGCAACCAGAGCTTGGTCGAGTTCAAGCCGGGAGAACGCCTGATCGATCTGCCCGCCTCCATGCTCCTCGGCATCGAACTGATCCATGGCGCGCGAGAGGTAGAAATAGGCATCTGGATCGAAATGTCTGGCAAAACTTCTGGCACGTTGCTCAAGGTACCATTCTACGGCAAAGGGTGTCTCGGCGTCGAACGCGTGGGTCACCCCCGAACGGGGATCGGTCTCGCGTCGACGACCAAAACGTTCACGCCATTCGACCGGCGAGCGGTAGGAAATGAGCCCGAGCTTGCGCGCGAGCATCATCCCCCGCTCGATCGCCGTCGGATCCCCGTGCCGGTGGCTGGCCAGAATCTCCCGCTGCAGCGAACGGACGGCAATCGCGAAAGGTTCGCTCGTGGTCGCGGAACAAAGCAATCCGAGCCGCCTGACAAATCCGGGATGAAGGAGCGCCAGGGCGAGCGCCGAGAACCCCCCCATGGACGGACCGATCACGGCATCGAGCCTTTCGACGCCGAGCGCTCGGAGAGCCTGATAGGCCGCCTCGGCGATATCCTCGATCGCCAGTTCTGGAAACGAGGCGCCGTAGGGGTGTCCGGTCGCCGGATGGATCGCAGCCGGCCCGCTCGACCCGAAACAGCTGCCGAGCGAGTTGAAGCAGAAAACCCGGATCCTGTTTGTATCGATCGCGCAACCCGGACCGATCAGGGGTTCCCACCAGCCCGGCGCAGGGTCCTCATCGGAGGAGGCTGCATGGGCGGATGGGGAAAGCCCGGTCAGAATCAGGAGAGTGGGACAGTTTTCCCGGGGGCCCCAGGTCTCGTACGCCAGGGTGACCGCGGGCAGGATCCCGCCGCGGAAAAACCGGAACGGGCGGGCGAGCGCGAGCGTGCGTCGCGCCGTCTCCACCGCATGAGGGCCCGTCGCAACGTGTTCTTCTGAAATCTTTTCCAGGTCCGGGGGAGGTACGGGCTTGCGCCTTAATGCGCCGGCGGCACGTGTACGTTTCGAGCGCGCATCACGCCGGGGCATGACGATTCCGGTTTCGGGCTCGGGTCGCCGCCCCGCGAGGAGCACCCACAGGGTGTGCATGATGGCCTGCGCTTTCGCGGAACTCGAGCTTGAGCGGCACACCGCCAAGATCGAAGGCCGTTGCGAAGCGTTTCACGAGATAGCGCTCGTAATCGGCTCCGAGGAGGCTGAGCCGGGTGCCATGAATCACCACCGTGAGCGGCATACGCCCGCCGGCGTGACCATAACGGAGCTTGGGCCGGACGCGGCGCACCAGCGGGGGCGGCTTTTCACGTACGGCATCGACCAGAATCCGGTTGATGATCGGCGTCGGGAGCGGCATCCGGGCCCGGTCGGAGAGCCGGATCCAGGCTTTCAGGAGATCCCCGAGCCCCGACCCATGGAGTGCCGAAACCGGCACCCAGTCGAACGCGGGCAAAAACGCGAGCAGGCTTTCCATCCCGCGCCGCGCACGGGTTTTCTCCGTTCTCGAGAGCCCCTCCCACTTGTTGAGCGCGATGACCAGCGGGCGGCCGGTTTCATATGCCACTTTGGCCAGTCGCGCATCATCATCAACACCGCCCACCCGCGCATCCACGACCAGCGTGACCAGATCGGCCCGCCCGATCGCCTGCAGACTCCTTGCGATGGCGAGCCGGTCTCGCGGATCCCGGATCCGGGTTCTCGAACGGATTCCCGCCGTATCCACGAGAAGCCAGGAGCGATCCTGCCTGCCCATCGCAACCTCGACCGTATCGCGGGTCGTGCCCGGATCCTCCGAGGTGAGAACCCGGTCGGCACCCACGAGCTGGTTCAAAAGTGTCGACTTGCCCGCATTCGGCCGTCCGATGAGCGCAACCCGGACGGGCGGCTCGAGCACAGGATCGCTCGCGGATACGAGATCCGGTGCCGGGTTGGCCAGAGCGAGCGCGAGGGTTGCCAACCCATCCCCCTTCCGTGCGGAAACCCAGACCGGGGAACCCATTCCGAGCCGCGTGAAATCGAAATCGCGATCCGCCCAGATGCGTCCTTCGGATTTGTTCGCAACGAGAAGAACCGGTTTACCCGCGCGGCGGAGCGTCTCCCCGAGTTCCTCATCGGCACCGGTCAATCCGCTCTGACTGTCGACCACCCAAAGCACCCCATCGGCTTCCCGAACGGCCTCACGGCTCTGGCGCCCGATCGCATCCTCAAGAGGCAACCCTTCCCGCTCACCCACTCCACCCGTGTCAATGAAGCCGTGCCCCGAAAACGCACCCCGTCCCGTCCCGTATAGCCGGTCACGGGTGAGATGGGGTTCTGCCGAGACGAGCGCCTGAGACGAGCGGACCAGACGGTTGAAAAGCGTCGACTTGCCCACGTTCGGGCGTCCGACGATTGCCCAAAGTGCCATCGGGCGGGTGGGCTCAGCCTTTGGGCAGGCGGTAGGCCGCAAGCGTCCCGCCCGAGGTAAGCACGAACAGTCGCCCTGACTGGACGATCGGAGGAGTCTGGATCCCGGAGCTGCCTGGACGCACGCGCGCAAGCAGATGACCATTGGCACGCGACAGGAACTCGATCCAGCCCCTGAGATCGCCTGTGACGACCGCAGGACCGAAGGGAGTGGGTGCGGTCAGACGCCGACCCTTGAAATCCGGGTTGGTCCAGATCGGCAATCCGGTGACCCGGTCATACACCCGCACGATGCTCGCCGCATCGGTCACATAGATATTCTCCGCGCCCGCACTCAGCCCCGCAAGACTCGCAACCCTGCGCGACCAGACCCGCGTCCCGGTGCGGGTCGAGAGACAGACCAGGCGACCGTGATCGGAGACGGCGAAAAGGTGGTGGTGAACGAGCGCCATGGATCCCACGATGTCGACCATGCGTGCGACACGGCTGTGACCGGTCGGATGGGCAACGGTCACCTGCCAGACGGTGCGGCCCGACCTGAGACTCAGTGCCACCACCTGTCCGCTGTTCAGGCCGGCATACACCCGGTCGTGGCTGATCCGTAGCGGCGCGTTGCCCCGGAGGATGAGGTGCGGCATGGATTCAGCGACCGTCCAGAGTCTCTGGCCGGTTGCGGCCCGGAACGCGATCAGATGACCGTCGGCCGTCTCGACGATCACCCGACCGCCGGATACGACCGGGGGGGTGAGCGCAAAGGTAGGCAGCCTGGCGCGCCAAGCCACTTGACCGTCGGTTTCATCCAGCGCAACCAGTACCGCACGGCGGGTCGTGACAAAGAGCCGCCCGTCTCCCACCCCGGGTCCAGCCGTAATGGTCCGGCCGATCCGGGTACTCCAGAGTTTGTGCCCATCGGTTGCGCGGTAAGCCGCGATCCGGCCGCCCCGGCTCGCGGTGAGGACGGCATCCGCGTGGGGGGAGGCACAAGTGCATAGCGCTGGTCACCGGCGCCCGATCCGATCGTCTGCGACCAGAGATGGATGACCCGGAGGGTC
>AUZY01008069.1_pt1 | contig 13592 bp, 15 predicted proteins | sample 49821 | NCBI WGS metagenome assembly AUZY01 (sample SAMN02954279, study PRJNA193664) | mine drainage metagenome | biome: terrestrial; feature: abandoned Hg mine; material: sediment; isolation source: lowermost (B1B) sediment-attached strata from acid streamer/mats thriving at... | place: Spain ...
GGCAGTTGCAGGTACTGAACCATGAACTCGAAGCATTTTCCTATTCCGTTTCGCATGACTTGCGCTCTCCCTTGCGTGCAGTCGATGGGTTCAGCCAGGCATTAGTGGAAGACTGCGGTCGTGAGCTCAGTCCGGAAGCAAAAAGGTACCTGGAGCGCATCCAGATGGCGACTCGCCGGATGGGAGCGTTGATCGATGACCTGATTGCGCTGGCGCGTGTATCCAGAAGCGAGCTGAACCCCGAGCGTATCGACCTGTCCGACCTGACGACTGAAATCATAGACGAGTTACGAGAACGCGATCCCAGCCGGATGGTATCTCTTGAACTCATGCGGCCGTTATGGACTTTTGGAGATCGCAAGCTCATGCGGGTTGCACTGGTCAATCTTCTCCATAATGCCTGGAAGTTCACCAGTAAACGTGAACTTGCCAGGATACGTGTCGGGCAGCTCGTGAAGGAGGAAGAACGTCCTTATTTCATTCAGGACAACGGGGCTGGATTCGATATGACTTACGCGGGCAAGTTATTCAGCCCGTTCCAGCGGCTCCATGACAGTCGCGAGTTTGAAGGGACCGGAATTGGTCTGGCTACGGTCCAGCGCATCGTGACCCGTCACGGCGGAAGAATCTGGGTGCATGCCGAACCCGAGAACGGGGCTACCTTCTACTTTACTCTCCCTGGAGAATGAACCATGCCTCACATGCATCAGAAAACAATCCTTTTGGTGGAAGACAATCCGGATGATGCCGAGCTGACATTGCGCGCTTTCCGAAAAAACCAGATTGCAAACCGCATCGAACTGGCTGTCAATGGTCCTGAAGCGCTAAGCTTCCTCCATTCTCAGAGCAATGGCGCCTATTCAAACCAGCTACCTGAAGTCATGCTGCTCGATCTCAAGCTGCCCATGATGGATGGACTGGAGGTTCTCCAGACCGTTCGCGCGCACCCACGTACCCGTCATCTTCCGGTAGTCATTCTGACATCGTCAAAAGAAGAAAAAGACCTGGTTTCAAGCTACCAGTTTGGAGCCAACAGCTATGTCCGCAAACCTGTGAGTTTCCACGAGTTCACTGAAGCTGCACGTGAACTCGGGTTGTACTGGCTGCTTTGGAACGAAACCGTGCATGAAGGCACACCCTAACCCCGGGTGCCACACTGCAATGTCAGCGTACGAAGGCGACTGACATTCTGACAGGATCAATCCCAGGCCGGTTCAGCTACAATTCCATCTGATGCGGAGAGGTGGCAGAGCGGTTGATCGCACTGGTCTTGAAAACCAGCAGGGGTGCAAGCTCCTCGTGGGTTCGAATCCCACCCTCTCCGCCAATCTACGGATCTGGCCGGGTTGCCTGAAGACTGAAATGGAGTGATGAAACCAGCGGTCCAGCACGGACAAGCCTCCTCTCCCATTCCCAGGCTTACCACTGCTTGCCGGGTTCAAGCCACCCATCGGACATCATGACGAAAATCGCGATCACGGAGAGAGAGAGACTCCAAACCGGTATCCAGAGCGGATGCAGCACATAAAGCACCCCCATCATGCCCACACCCAGCAGTCCGGACAGACCGGTCAGAAACCCGAGTGAACCGAAGAGACGGGTGCGGGCACCATGCGGGATGATCTGCCCGAACATTGCGGGTATGACCGTCTCGGAAAAACCCAGCTGCAGCCCCCAGAGCCCAATCCCAAGCCAGAGCAGCCACACATGACCCCAGAAAATGAGCGCGATAGATGCGGCCAGTAAAACCGGAAACGCATAGACACTGCGGAACCCGATCCGGTCGTAGAGCATGCCGAAAAACAGACCACCGACGCCGTCCATGGCCATGGCCAAAGCAAAACCTTCTGCAACCTGAGCATAGCTCCAGTGGTCATGCGCAACCAATACGTAACCGATAAAAATATACGTTCCGGAAGCCGCCGCAACCAGTGCGGCCCAGATCCGGAACCTCCTGATCCGGACCGGATCCGTTCCAGCAGGCTGGCCTCCGTCGTTCGATCCAACCACGGGTGCGTACTGGGGGCGGTAGCGGTGCGCCAGCCAAAGTCCCAACATGGCCAGAACGGCAGGAATAACGAGTGTAGCGAATGTCATTCGCAATGAATGCCGGAACAGCCAGAATCCGACAAACAGCGGTCCGAGTACGGCACCTGTCTGATCCAGGACTTCATAAAGGCCAAAGGTCCGCCCATGGCCCAGTTCATCGCCAGCCTGGGCGAGCAGGTCGTTCTTGACGGGATTGCGTATTCCACGGCCCAGACGTTCCAAAAACAGAAGCCCGAGCGCTCCCATCAGCTGATGGGCAAAAACGAGGGCGGGCAGTGCAAAAAGGTTGAGCACGTACCCAAGTATTAGAATCCCCCAGGCATGACCGCACCGGTCAACCCACTGCCCGGCCACCAGGCGTCCCAGATACTGGACAAATTCGATCGCACCGCTTGTGATGCCCAGAATGACGGGTGAGATGCCCAGAACGAGCAGGAAGGGACCCGCCACACTCCGTCCGCCTTCATAGTTTGCATCAGCGAACAGGCTCACGATTCCAAGAATGACGACAAATCCCAATGCACTCCGGACCCAAGGCGGGCGGCTCAATCCTGTCTCCTTGTGGACTCGAGGTGCGATAAACCGCCGATATACGGGCGAAGCGGCTCGGGGATACTGATTCGACCGCCCTCATCTTGCCGGTTTTCAAGCAGAGCAACCAGAGTCCGCCCGACGGCCAGTGCCGACCCGTTGAGCGTGTGAACCCACTCAGGCCTGTCTTGTGCGTGACTGCGCCAGCGCGCCTGCAGGCGACGAGCCTGGAAATCGCGGCAATTGCTGCAAGATGAGATTTCGCGATACTGATTCTGCCCGGGCAGCCAGACCTCCAGATCATAGGTCTTGGCGGATGCAAAACCGGTATCCCCTGCACAAAGCAGCATGACTCGGTAAGGCAGTTCCAGCTTCTTGAGGATCGTCTCGGCATGCACCGTGAGCGTTTCGAGCGCATCCGCCGAGTGGTCCGGGGTCGTGATGGTGACCAGCTCGACTTTTTCAAACTGGTGCTGACGGATCATGCCCCTGAGATCCTTGCCGTAGGATCCCGCTTCGGAACGGTAACAAGGCGTATGCGCTACCCAGCGCCGGGGCAACTCCTCCATCCGGAAGATCCGGTCACGTGCAAGATTCGTGACCGGCACCTCGGCAGTCGGGATGAGATACCAGTCAGCCGTTTTGGCTACTCTGAAAAGTTCGGGTTCAAACTTGGGAAGCTGGCCGGTCCCGGTGAGGCTATCCCGATTGACGAGGTGCGGCACATACACCTCTTCGTATCCCTGCTCCAGAACATGGACATCCATCATGAAGTTGATCAAGGCCCGCTGGAGCTGTGCCAGAGCACCCTTGAGCACCACGAATCGGGCGCCGACCATGCGGCTGGCTTCCGCAAAGCTCATGCATGCAAGCTGCTCACCGATCGCCACGTGATCGCGGGCCTGAAAATTGAATTGCGGCAGGGTCCCTGCCCGGCGGATTTCGATATTCTGGGTGGCATTCGCCCCATCAGGCACACTGTCGTCGATGAGATTCGGCAGGGTCAGGTGAAAGGCTTCGAGCTCTTCTTCGATTCTCCGGAACCCCTGCTCGGCCACCTCGAGCTCACGGTTAATCTGTGTCAGTCGTTCCATCTGGGCCGCAAGATCCGCCGGAGACCCCCCGCCGGACTTGATCTTTCCTACGGTTTTCGATCCCTCATTCCGCTGGCTGCGAAGATCCTCCAGCCTGATCTGGATGGCCTTGCGCCGGCCCTCCTGTTCTCTATACCAGCTGGAATCAAAAGGGAACCCCCGGCGCGCCAGGTTGGCGACCACTGTGTCAGGATCGTTTCGGAGGAGCTTGATGTCGATCATGTAACCTGAGCTGGACGTTATCCGGGCTTGCGACTGGCGAATCTCTCACGTGCCGGATTGTTTTTCATTATGCCATGACCCTCATGGTTTTTCGCGGCCCATACGGAAACCCGCACTCAATCGATAACCGACTGCCTGGGTGGTAAGGAGTGGATCAACAGACTGGTTTATGCTGGACGCGGGTACGTGAACGGAGAAGCGGTCGTGAACTGGATCTCCTATGCCTTTGGGCTCAACCATTTTGAAATCGACCCCGATCTTGCGCATATTCTCCAGCATTACTGGCCACAATATGCCGAGCATCGCGGTGAACTCATCCGGTTCGGTGCGTTTGCCGGCCGAGAAGTCCATGAAGCCGGCTATCACATCGATCACGATGCTCCGCCCGTTCTCGTGAGTCATGATCTCGATGGCCGGCGCGTGGATCGTGTCCGGCTGTCGCCCGCCGAGATGAATCTTCTACCTCGTCTCGCCGGTATCCTACGCCCCCCCTATGAAGGTGGCAGCTGGCACGAGCATTTTGCCAAGGGCTACCTGATCGCCGACCCCGGTCTTTACTGTATTCTCACCATCACGGGTCAGACTGCCTATGCGCTCTACAAGTACGCACCCGAACATCACTCGGTCATTCGCGGCCTGCTTGCTGGCGAGTTCTGGGGTGCGACCTGGATGACCGAAAACCAGGGGGGTAATGACCTCGGGGCCAACCGCGCGCACGCCTGTCACGATCCGGACGGCTGGCGTATCAAGGGAGGGGACAAATACTTCGCGAGCGGAGCCGGACTTGCCGACTTCGCCATCGCGACTGCCCGTCCGGATGGCGCACCAGCCGGCCCCAAGGGTCTTTCACTTTTTCTTGTGCCGAGGCTCGACCGGCAGGGCAATCTCAACTTCAAAGTCCGCCGTCTCAAGAACAAATCGGCCACACGGGCCGTTCCGTCCGGCGAGGTCGAGCTCGAAGGCAGTGAAGCCTTCCTGATCGGCCGTCCGGAGCTCGGCATTTATTACACGCTGGAAACACTGACCGTATCCCGCATCGCAAATGCAGTCGCCAGCATGGGCATCAGCCAGAAGGCGATCATCGAAGCCAGGGAACGGGTCCAAAGACGGCAGGCTTTTGGTCGATGCATTGAAGACCATCCGCTCGTCAGGCGCGATCTCACGGAATGCGCGGTACGCCAGGCGGGCGGACTGGCACTGGCATTCAACGCCGTCCACCTGTTCGACCAGGCCTGGCGTGAAACGCCCCCTTATACGCTGCAGTATCATCACGCCCGACTGATGACCCATCTCGCCAAAAACAGGACGGCCGAACATGCCGGCCGGATCACGGCATTGGCCATGGAGCTCTTCGGTGGACTCGGTTTTCTCGAGGAGTACGCCGTGGCGCGCTGGCACCGGGAAGCCCTGATCACCCCGATCTGGGAGGGTACCAGCAACATTCAGGCTCTCGAGCTGATTGAGGCCATCCACAAGAAAAAAGCCCACGAGCCTTTCCTCGAAGCGCTCCGGCACTCCCTCATCCATGCCGGCACTCCCGAGGCGCAGACCGCCTATAAAGCCGCCGAAAGCAGCCTCAAACAGCTGTCTGCAGAAACTGGTGACACGGCTGCGTGGTATGGCAAAGCCACGCTCAGCCGTCTAGCCGACGTGGCGAGCGTGGCCTGCCTCTACGACCTGGCCCAGCACCACGAACGGTATGCCAAGCTCGCAGCGCTCTATGTACGGTATTTTCTTGAAAATCAGGAGTTTCCGGCCTGGGCCATGCATGATCGCTCAGTCTGGGGTCCAAAAGACCCTGCCTGATCCTTTTTTTCGCCTGCCGGAACGGGGCACCACACACGGGTTGTCAGGGAATTTCATTTTGGACTAAAATAGTCTTGTATTTCCAAGAGCCCGATTATGCTGAGAATCCGAAAGCTGACCGACTATGGGACGGTACTCCTCGCAGCGATGGCGAGCCGGAGCGAACCCTGGCTCACGGCATCGGAGCTCGCCGAATCAACCCAGCTTTCGTATGCGACGGTAGGCAAGCTACTCAAGCTCCTGGTTCGTGCAAACCTCCTCCAGTCCCAGCGGGGTTCCCATGGGGGCTACCGACTGGTGCGATTACCCCGGTCGATCACCGCACTCGAGATCCTCGAAGCGCTTGAAGGCGAGGTTGCAGTCATTGAATGCGGGCTGGGTGCCCATCGCTGCAACCGGGAAAGGTTTTGCGCTGTCAGTCCGCCCTGGCGTCGCATCAACCAGATGCTCAAGGAAACCCTTTCACACATGACACTTGCTGATCTCATCCAGGACCCGCTCCCACACCTCCCAGCTTCATACCCGGCGCGTGAGGAAATCGGTTCCGCGCAGACCATTGGCCTGCATACCCGTACCTGAACCCGCCGCCTCGAGGAATACCCCTTGTCCAGTTCCACCCGACAAATTGAGTCCTTTCTTCAGCAACCCTATGCCGCAGGGTTTGTGACCGATATCGAGCAGGATACCCTCCCCCCCGGACTCGATGAAAACGTCATCAGGCAGATTTCCTTGAAGAAAGGTGAACCAGACTTCATGCTGGAGTGGCGACTGGCTGCTTTCCGTCACTGGCTCGGAATGAAGGAGCCGCACTGGTCCATCGCGGACTATGCGCCGATCGACTACCAGGCGATTTCCTACTTTTCATCACCCCGGTCCAGCAAAAACGGTCCGGCATCGCTTGACGAAGTGGATCCCAAGCTTCTTGAAACCTATGAAAAACTTGGCATTCCGCTTCATGAGCGAGCGACCCTTGCAGGGGTCGCGGTAGATGCGGTTTTTGACAGCGTTTCAGTAGCGACCACCTTCCGGGCGACTTTGGCCCGTGCCGGCGTGATCTTCTGTCCCATCTCCGAAGCCATCCGGGACTATCCCGAACTGGTTCGCACCTATCTCGGTTCGGTCGTTCCGCCAACCGACAATTTTTTCGCGAGTCTCAACTCGGCGGTGTTTACGGACGGATCGTTCGTTTACATTCCGAAAGGTGTCCGCTGTCCGCTGGAGTTATCGACCTACTTCCGCATCAATGCGGCCAAGACCGGCCAGTTCGAGCGGACCCTGATCATCGCGGATGCAGGCGCGAGCGTGAGCTACCTCGAAGGCTGCACGGCTCCCATGCGGGACGAAAATCAGCTCCATGCCGCTGTGGTCGAACTCATCGCACTGGATGACGCCGAAATCCGCTATGCCACTGTCCAGAACTGGTACCCGGGGGATGAGCAGGGGCTCGGCGGCATCTATAATTTTGTCACCAAACGGGGGGAATGCCGCGGTGCCCGTTCCCATATCTCTTGGGTGCAGGTCGAAACCGGATCGGCCATCACCTGGAAATATCCGAGCTGCATTTTGCGTGGTGACGAATCAGTGGGAGAGTTCTATTCGGTCGCGGTGGTCCGGAACTACCAGCAGGCCGACACCGGCACCAAGATGATCCATCTCGGTCGCAACACACGCAGCACCATTCTCTCCAAGGGAGTCTCAGCTGGCCACGGGAAGAATGCCTACCGCGGACTCGTGCATCTCGGTCGCGAAGCCCAATGCGCCCGGAACTATACCCAGTGTGATTCGCTGATCCTCGGACCGGACGCCGAGGCAGATACCTTTCCCATGATCGAAGTTGAGAACGGGACCGCACGTGCGGAACACGAAGCCACCACTTCGAAAATATCTGACGACCAGATTTTCTACTGCCGGCAGCGGGGACTGTCTGAAGAGGATGCCGTGGGACTCATCGTCAACGGGTTCTGCCGCGAGGTTTTCCTCAAATTGCCCATGGAGTTCGCGGTTGAGGCCCAAAAACTTTTATCAGTCAGTCTCGAAGGAGCGGTTGGATGAACCTGCTTGAGCTGCGCAACCTCCATGTCTCGATCGATGGTCGCACCATCCTGCAAGGCGTCGACCTCAACATTCCACCGGGCGAACTGCACGCCGTCATGGGGCCCAATGGCTCGGGGAAAAGCACGCTGGTCCAGACGCTGGCCGGCGCGGAACCGTATTGCGTGACGGATGGACAGGCACTTTTTCTGGGTTCCGACCTGCTCGCCTGGACGCCCGAAGAGCGTGCACGACACGGCCTTTTCCTGGCCTTCCAGTACCCGGTCGAGATCGCTGGACTCGGCAACGCCTATTTTCTCCGCTCAAGCGTGAACGCGATCCGGCGTGCCCGCGGAGAAGCGGAACTGGACGCGGCGGATTTTCTGTCCACCCTCCGCGCTGAACTGCAGGCGATGGAAATGAAACCCGAACTGCTGGATCGTTCGGTCAACCAGGGGTTTTCAGGCGGTGAAAAAAAACGCAACGAAATACTCCAGATGAAACTGCTGAAGCCGCGTCTCGCGCTCCTTGACGAAACCGATTCCGGACTGGATATCGATGCACTGAAGATCGTGGCACGTGGAATCAATGCAATGCGCGACCGGGAACGCGGTTTTCTGGTCGTGACACACTACCAGCGTCTGCTGGACTATGTGGAACCGGATTGCGTGCATGTTCTCGTGAATGGCCGCATCGTCCAATCCGGACAGGCTGAACTCGCCCGCACGCTTGAGCGGCGCGGTTACGACTGGCTGACTGAAGCGGGTCGGGCATGATGAGCAGCATTCTGGCACCCCTATCGCCCGCGATCCCTCCCGGCCGGGAAACCTGGGAAGAGTGGCTCGGGCGCGTGCATGCAGCGGCCCGCGATATCGTCTCTGCGCAAAAGACGTCTGCCCGTGACGAAAACTGGAAATACACCCGGCAGCCGGCTTTCCGGACTGCGACCGGCACTCCCGGCACGAAGCCCGTGATCCGCACGGGACCCATTCGAACCGATGAGCGGACGCCTGGCCGGAAATGGGATCTCCTGCCTCTCTCAAAGGCGTATGCACTGAAACCCGACCTCGTCACAGCCGAGTTCGGCCGGATGGCCCGGCCGGATGCACGGCTCATGACGGCACTCAATGCCCAGGCATTCGAGGATGGAGTGTTTCTTTACATTCCGCCGGATCGGGTCATTTGTGAGCCCATTGAAATCGTGTGGACACTGGCCTCCTCTCCAGCGCCCGCATTCCCGCGCATCCTGATTGTCGCAGGCGCCGGATCGGACTGTCAGGTGATCGAACGACAGGTCTGGAACGGGATACGGGATTCAGCTGATGAGTCAGCCATGCACCCGATCCGTGTGGTGAATAGTGTCACGGAAATCCACCTGGAACGTCAGGCCACGCTGACCCACTATGTGGAGCAGCAAGGCGATCCGGCCGTCCGCTCTGTGAGCCTCGCATCGGTACGCCTGGATGAACATAGTTTCTACCGCTCTTTCCAGTTCGACGGGCGGGGAACACTGCTCCGCCACGAACAGGATATTCGGCTTGAAGGAGCACAATCCCACGCCCAGATGGAAACACTGACTCTTCTTGCACCACGTGAACATTGCGATCGCGAGACACGCCTGGTCCACGCGGCGCGAGCGACCCGGAGTGAACAGCGGATCCGGTCGGTTGTGGGTGCCCAGGCTACGAGTATCTACGGCGGTCGCGTCAGGATCCAGCGCCTGGCAGCCGGTAGCGAGGCTACCCAGGACAATCATCATCTCCTGCTGGATCCGACTGCCCGCGCCATGAGCCGCCCCGAGCTCGAAATTGCAACCGATGATGTACGCTGCACACACGGCTCGAGATCTGGAGAACTCGACCGGGATGCGCTTTTCTACCTGCAATCGCGCGGGATCGATCTCCATCAGGCCCGCCATCTTCTCATTCAGGGCTTTACGGAAGCCTTTCTTGCACTCATTCCGTCCGAAACGGTCCGGATCCACTGGCAGGAAACGATAGCCAGGCTGATGCCCGGAATCGGAGAGGCTTGAGATGGCCACGTGGATTCAAGCCAAGAAAACCATGGATCTCAAGCAGCAGATGGAGATGGTTCGCAGGGATTTCCCCATTCTCGGGCAGATGATCCATGGCAAACCCCTGGTCTACCTGGACAACGCCGCGACGACCCAGAAACCGCAAGCGGTCATCCGTGCAGACACGGCATATTATGAAACCCAAAATGCCAATGTTCACAGGGGTGTGCATTCCCTGAGCGAAGTGGCCACTTCACTTTATGAAGATGCAAGAAAGACGGTAGCCGGGTTCCTGAATGCCTCATCCCCATCGGAAATCGTCTTTACCCGAAGCACGACCGAATCCATCAACCTCGTGGCCAACGTCATGGGTCGCACAGACGTGGGTCCGAACGATGAGATCATCCTGACCGAACTCGAACATCATTCAAATATCGTGCCCTGGCAGCTTCTTTGCGAACGGACTGGGGCGCGTCTCAAGATCCTACCCATTCTGGAGAGCGGAGATCTCAACCTCGAGGCCGCAGGCTCGCTGTTCGGGCCGCGCACGCGCATCCTCGCCATCACCCACGTCTCCAATGCCTTGGGCACGGTCAATGATCTCGCTCCACTCATTGCCCTGGCACATGAACACGGTGCAGCCGTTCTGGTCGATGGTGCCCAGGCGGTTCCCCATCTGAGTGTGGATGTCCAGGCTCTGGATTGTGATTTTTATGTTTTTTCCGGACACAAAGTTTACGGGCCGACCGGCATCGGGGTGCTTTATGGAAAACGTGCCTGGCTCGACCGGCTGCCTCCGTGGCAGGGGGGTGGAGACATGATCACCTCCGTGAGTTTCCAGCGCACAACCTACGCCGATCCCCCGCATAAATTCGAAGCCGGGACTCCTCCCATCGCCCAAGCGATCGGTCTTGCCGAGGCGATCCGCTATGTCACGGGGATCGGCTACCCGTCCATCCAGGCCTATGAAGAAAACCTGGAGCTTTACGCGCTGCACCAGCTGCTTGAGATTCCCGGAATCCAGCTGATCGGCCAGCCACTCAGGCGTGCATCCATCATTTCCTTTGTGATGGATGGAATCCACCCGCACGATATTGGCACGGTCCTTGACCAGTACGGGATCGCGGTCCGGGCGGGGCATCATTGCGCCATGCCGCTCATGGAACACTATCAGGTACCGGCAACCGTGCGCGCTTCGTTTGCTTTCTACAATACATACGAGGAGGTTGACAGCTTCGCCCGGGCACTTGACAAGTCCTGGAGCCTGTTTCATCCATGAGTGAACTTCTGGCTCTTTACCAGGACATCATCCTGGATCACAACCGGAGCCCGCGCAATTTCAGGAAGCTTGCCCATACGAGTCATGAAGCCAAGGGGTTCAACCCGCTGTGCGGCGATAAAATGGTTCTTTATCTTGATGTCGAGGGTGCCCACATCGAGGATGTCGGATTCGAGGGGTCGGGTTGCGCGATCTCCACCGCATCGGCCTCGCTCATGACCGAACAGCTCAAAGGGCTGACACTCGAGGAGGCCACCCGCCTTTTTGACGAGGTGCACCGGTTCCTGACTCAGCCACCCGATACCCCCGTACCGCAAGGCGTGTCGCTCGGCAAGCTCGTGGCTTTGGGTGGGGTGCGACAGTACCCGGCACGGGTGAAATGCGCGACCCTCCCCTGGCATACCCTGGATGCCGCGTTGCACAACCGCCTCGAACCCGTTACGACCGAGGGTGAACCCGATGCGCACCACTGATCCCGTCCGGTTCCAACGCGCATGCGAGGCCACTCTCATTCCGGCAGGTACCACAGTCGTGGTTCCGGAGGGAACCGAGGGCTCTCTCACCCAGGCCCTCGGCCAGTCATTTACGGTCTATGTCGGAGGCAACCTGGTTCGCATTGACGGGCGGGACGCGGACGCGATCGGAAAGATCCCGCCTGAGCCGCTCACCGTCTCGTCGACTGCAACCCGGGAGGAGCTGGAAGCTCTGGTCTGGAAACAGATGGGCACCTGTTTTGACCCAGAAATACCTATTAATATCGTTGACTTAGGACTTGTTTATGATTGTTTACTTGAAGATATGGATGATGCCGCTTACCGGGTCAAGATTCGCATGACCCTGACCGCACCCGGCTGCGGCATGGGTGGCATGCTGACCCGTGACGTGCGCGAACGGCTGCTCGAGATTCCGAGGATCCGGGAGGTCGACGTTGAACTGGTCTTTGACCCGCCCTGGAGCTGGAGCATGATGAGTGATGCGGCGCGACTCGAGACGGGGATGCTCTGACTTGCGCGTCTGGCACGCCGTCTGTCCGGCTGAAATGCTCAAACGCGATGGATTGGCTGTTTTGGAGCTCGCCACGACCGCCATTGCCGTGTTCGACATCCAGGGCGATCTCTACGCTGTTGAGAATATCTGTACCCATGACGGCGGTGAGCTGGCAGGCGGACCCCTTGAAGACCATGTCATTACCTGTCCGCGCCACGGTGCCCGTTTTGACCTCAGGACCGGCCAGGTCCTGGCACCACCCGCCTGCGTACCACTCCGGACTTTCCCGGCCCGGATCCACGATGGAGTCGTCGAGGTCGGGATCGACTGACGGGTCTCTTGCGCCTGCGGCAGTGTAAGGGAAACAGCGAAACCACATCTATCTGCCGGGTGCGGTAAGCTCCTTCCAGCGGGGGGCTCACTCACGATCCAGACCCGGTACCCATGACAGCTCACCCGACCGGATACCACTGAATTCCGCGCGCCCATCCGGCTGATTCTGGCACCCAGGCGGATCGCGAGCAGTTCACCAAAATGACGGGTGGGAAGCGCGTTGGAAATCCTGACTGCATGGATCAGGGCATGATGAGGCCCGGGGAGCAATGGAACAGCCAAGCGACTTGGGCCATCACCAGTAGCGGTCAGGACCTACCATGCGCGCACCGCTCTCCGAGAAGCAGTTGCGGTCGGTCGCCTCGCTGGTGATGTCGCCCATCAGCTCGCGCATCCTCTGGTCGAAGTTTTCGTAAATGCTGTAGGGTACTTTCAGCACCTACTCACCGCTGGGTAGCCGCTGGGCCTCGTACTCCTCCAGACAGCAGCACTCGACGTCTTCCCGCGCGCGTTTCTTGCCACGCATGAATTTGTTGTTGTTTCCGATGCGAAGTGTCAGCCGGATCGTAGCAACCACGGGCGTACCCGCGTCGGCGCTGCCGTTCTCAGACGGGCCAGACTGCTGCCGTGCCGATTTCTTGTGGACCCGGATCTCGACGCCGCGATGGCGCAGGAGCAGTACAGCGTGCTCTTGGACACGTGCAACTTTTACGCGATGGCAGCGGCCGACAGCTTACTGGGACGGGGCAGCCCTTTCGGCCGTCCACCGATCCGGCCGCGCGAGCGCGCCGCCGTCAGCCCGACATTTGTGCGCTCGCGGATCAGCTCGCGCTCGAACTCGGCCAGCGACGCGAACAGCTTGAAGACGAGCCGCCCTTGTGCGCTTGCGGTGTCGATGACGATGCGGTCGTTCAGGCTCAGCAGGCCGATCTTGCGCTCCATCAGGCTGCTCACCCGCTCGACCAGGTGTTAGAGCGAGCGCCCCATTCGGTCGAGCTTCCAGATCACCAGCACGTCGCCGGCGCGTAACTGGCCCAGCATTTCATCGAGCGCCGGGCGGACGGTCTTCGCTCCGCTCGCCACGTCCTGGTAGAAGCGCTCGCAACCGACCGCCTTGAGGGCGTCCACCTGCAAGGCTGGGTTCTGGGCGCGCGTGGAGACGCGCGCATAGCCGAACTTCAATCCCAATATTCCGTTTTACTCGTCTGATCCCGATAATATCGAACTTTGTTTGCGCGAACTACTA
>AUZY01004972.1_pt1 | contig 13375 bp, 12 predicted proteins | sample 49821 | NCBI WGS metagenome assembly AUZY01 (sample SAMN02954279, study PRJNA193664) | mine drainage metagenome | biome: terrestrial; feature: abandoned Hg mine; material: sediment; isolation source: lowermost (B1B) sediment-attached strata from acid streamer/mats thriving at... | place: Spain ...
AAGCTATTCATGGTGGAAATCACAGAGAGCATGATGTTCCCGGATCCGCATGTTGCCCAGATGACACTCTCCGAACTGCGTACCATGCATATTGCCGTGTCCATCGACGATTTCGGAACAGGCTTTTCCTCGTTAAGCTACCTCAAGAACTTTTCGGTCGATTACATCAAAATTGATCGCTCTTTTATCGCCGGCACGCCCAATGACAAGAAATCCTGCGGCATCACCCGCACGATATTGAGTTTGGCACGTAACCTGGACATGGGCGTGATTGCCGAAGGCGTCGAGACCGCCAGCCAGTTTCACTTCCTCAGGGAGATAAACTGCGATGAGGCACAAGGCTTTCATCTCGGTCGCCCGGTCGGCAGTGAGGCACTGATCGCACAATTCAAGCAGTACCCGATCGTCGATCACCGGCCTGTGTTGAAGGTGCCAGCCGCCTGACGGCGTCTGGATCGGACCGTCAGATGACCGACAGCGACCCCCAAGCGGTCCGCGCTCACGACTACGAAACCGGAAACCGGGTACCCATGAGCTTGATGCCGGCTCCCCGTCCTCGCGCCATCGGTTGGAAGTTCGCGACGTCTTCCTGCCCCGATTCAGCGAGACGGACCGGAGTGGTCGAGATCGGCCCATCAACCAACCTCCGTATCCGCCATCCTCGCGATTTCTTCAGTGTATCTGGGAAGATGGGTGTCCGCGGGGTCTCCAGGCTGCGTATCCCTTAAACTATCCGAGAACCCTGAACCCGGTCCACTCAAACGTTGCCCACAGACCGCATGGAACCGGATGATTCCATCACAGCCCGATTACAGGCCTATGCACACCATCTCGCGCCTGACAGCGTACTGGCCGATATCGCCATTCGGAATATGACCCGGCCGACACTCGACGCATCCTTCACGGCGCTCCAGCAAGCATTGGCGGCACAGATGGCTCACGACTTTCTCGGGTATCGGCTGGTCACCTACTTCCATGCCCGCGAGGAAGACTTCAAAAATCCACCGCTCAGCCGGCAGACCCTGCTTCCGGCGCCGCTTGGACGTGATCCCCACCCGGTCCTCGCGGCATCCAGGCATGCGGACATCTGACTGGCATCGAAAGGCATGGCGGCGACGCACCGCACTCGGTTTGCTGGTGCTCCTGCCTGCCTGGCTGGCGAGTTCATACATGGCCGGCGCACTGCCATCGCCCGGCAACCCCTGGCTGGATGATGCCACGGTACTGGTTTTTGGAATCCTGACCGCCTGGATCGCGATTGGATTCTGGACCGCCGTATTCGGTTTTGGAGTCCTGTTGACCCGACACCGCGTCACCCCGCTCATTGAAGATGCATCCCCACACGCCCTCCCCAAGACGGCTTTGGTCTTTCCCATCTATAAGGAATCCCCTGAACGCATTGTGGCCGCCGTCGAGGTCATGTACCAGGATCTTGAAGATCGGGGCCAGATCGAAGGGTTCGAGTTCTACATTCTGTCCGACAGCGACGATCCCGACGCCTTTGTCCGCGAGCAATGGGCCTGGGCGGAGGTTGCGCGCCATCTTTCAGCCTTTGGACGCATCCACTATCGCAGGCGACGCTCCAATATCAAACGCAAGACCGGCAACATCGCCGACTTTCTGAGACGCTGGGGATACCGTTTCGAATACATGATCGTTCTCGATGCCGACAGCCTGATGTCAGCCGCCTGCCTCCTGCGCATGGTGGGACTCATGCAGTCAAACCCCAAGGTCGGCATGATCCAGAGCGCTCCGGGCATCATCCTGCAAAAAACACTGTTTGGCCGCATCCAGCAGTTCAGCAACCGGCTCTATGGTCTCATGTATGCCGCAGGACTGTCGTACTGGCAGCTCGGCGACAGTTATTACTGGGGACACAACGCCATTATCCGTGTCGCACCGTTTGTCGAACACTGCCATCTGCCCCGGCTGCGAGGACGGACGCTGCTTGCCGGGGACATCCTCAGTCATGATTTCGTGGAGGCGGCACTCATGCGGCGGGCCGGATGGTCCGTCTGGCTGGTACCCGAACTGGCAGGCAGCTGGGAGGAAACGCCTCCGACGCTCGCCGACGAACTCAAGCGGGATCGTCGGTGGTGCTATGGCAACCTGCAGCACCTGCGTCTCCTGTTTGCCAAGGGGTTGCTGGGCACCCACCGCCTGATGTTCGTCAATGGCGCCATGTCCTACGTCGCCTCCGTTTTCTGGCTGCTTTATCTTCTGCTCGGTACCGCTGTCATTGCCTGGCATGCACTCATTCCACCCAACTATTTCCCCCACGGCCATGGCTTGTTTCCGGTCTGGCCCATCTGGCATGAAAATCTCGCCATTCTGCTCCTGGCCATGAGCGCCATCATCCTGTTCCTGCCCAAGGTTCTGGGTCTCACGCTCGTGATCCTCCAACGGCGTGCCGCGCTTTTCGGAGGGCCTTTGCGCCTGTCGCTCAGTGTGGTCATTGAAATCATTTTCTCGACGCTGCTTGCTCCGGTCCGGATGCTGTTCCATAGCGGGTATGTCATCTCCTCCCTCCTCGGACGACGGGTGGGCTGGGGCAGGCAGCAGCGAAGCGGCGGCACCCGCAACTGGATCGAGACAGCCAGGCTCTACCTCTGGTGCGTGCTGGTGGCCCTTGTGTGGGCCGGTCTGATTGCCGCCCTGAATCCTGTCTACCTGCTCTGGCTCTTGCCGATCGTCCTGGCGTTGCTCCTGGTCACACCCGTCACGATCATGACGAACAGCGAGCAGGCCGGTATACGGGCCCGGCAGGCGCGTCTGTTCCTGACCCCAGAAGAAACCCGACCGCCTGAGGAATTCCAGGCGCTGAATCGATCGCTCGGAGAACGGACCCGGGCCGGCGGACGCGCACGTCCGGGATTCCGTGCCGCGCTCGTCGATCCGTATGTGAATGCGGTCGCGATCGCCTGCCTTTCGCGCTCCACACGACGCTATAATAGGGAGATTGACCTCACGCGGTCGCTTTATGCCGCCCGGCTCCTGGCGCGCGGCCCCCAGGCACTCAACCGAAGCGAGCAGCTGGCTGTGCTCCATGACCGACAGTTGTTGACCGAACTCCACAACCGCATCTGGACCCTGACGAAAGACTTGGCGCAGAACTGGAACCTCACTGATGGCAACTGACCGATGGATCCCAACCAGGAGCCCAGTGCTCCTGACGGGCGCCCGCTTGCTGGTCCTGACCATGCCGTTCTGGTTCACCGGCTGTGCAACACTTTCATCCGTACACAAGATCCGGATCGCGCTTCGGGCCACCAACACCGCCGCCGCACAAGCCAAGGCCCGCAACCGGGTGCTGGCCCGCGAAATACAATCCATCCACTCCGAACTCGTCTCTGAAACCGCCGGTCTCAGGATCGCACAGGACCAGCTCGCCGCCGCAACCCAGCGGGCATCCGCGGAAGCCCGAGCAGCCTTGCAGCAGTCCAGAGAGACCAACGCGAACCTCCTGACCAGACTGACCGAGACCGCTCACCGGCCGATGGCTGGAAGGACAAGCCGGTATCGGTGGCTCTTTGCCCGCATTCTCATGCAGGCGCATGCGCTCGCCCAAAAGCCCTATGCCCCCCCTCCTCCCGCACCCGCAGCGCTGCGCCGGATCGACCACACACTTTTCCAATCCCTGCAGTTCCGGGGCACGCTGCCCTTCTGGCCGGCACAAGCCCGGCTCAGTCTGGCCTTCAGGCCGGTTGGATACCTTTTCGACCGCGCGGTCGGGATCCATCTCGTTACACGGAGAAAAATCGTCCCCGTGACCTTTACGGCACAGGATTTCAGGCTGCCGGGCTCACTGGCGAAGCAGCTCCCATCCCGGATCGCATCATCGGGGTTCGAGATTGTGGATCACAGCACAGAACGACACCGGGCGTATGCGTACCTGTCGTTTCTCGGCGCAGGCTACTTTCGTGCCCGGGGGCGCGGCCAGTGGTGGGGCCCCCTGGCGCGTACACTCTCGATCAATACGGCCGTACCCAACAGTCCTCAGCACTTCCCGGCTTTCCGCTCCTTCTGGATCGTCCCGCCTGCACGCCAGTCTTCCGCTTTGACCCTCTTCGCCTTGCTCGATGGATCGAGCGTGACCGGTGCCTACCGTTTCCACCTGATTCCTGGCCAGACGGCTGAGATGCAGGTCTCCGCCGTCCTGTTTCTGCGTCATCCGGTCGCGCGGCTTGGCCTCGCTCCCCTGGTCAGCATGTTTCTCCGCGGCCGCATGGAGGAAAGCCGGCCGGGCCGTCTGCACCCGGCCGTGCATGATTCAGACGGGCTGTCCTATGAGACCGCAACGGGCCGCTGGGTCTGGTCACCGCTCATCGACCCGGGACGGCTGACCATACGGATGTTCCGGCTTGGAGACCCCAGGGGATTCGGGTTCATGCAACGCGATCACCATTTCAAGGCCTATCAAGCCCTGCACCGGCACTACCAGGACTCTCCAGATGTCTGGATCGAGCCTCACGGAACCTGGGGCGCCGGTCGACTGGAACTCGTCGAGATACCGACGAAACGGGCTACCGACGATAACATCATGGCCTTCTGGGTGCCCCAACGGCAACCCGCGCCCGGTGAGCCCTTCATGCTCCGCTATACGATTCGTTGGGGCCGGGTGCACACCCCCCCTGCCTCGCTGGGGCGCATGACCGCCACACGCGAGGCGGTATCCCCGCACGGTTACCGGACTTTCACCCTCTCCATTCAAAGCGAACGTCTGGACACGATTCCACCCTGGATCCGGCTGGAGCCGTCCGTTACGGTCCATGGGCCTGGCAAGGTCAGTGACGTCTCGCTCATCAAGCTGGCCGGAACGCGGCGTTGGCAGCTCCGGTTCACCGTCCCGGATCACCCGGGTCTCGTCCTCAAGGCCTGGATCCACTACCACGCCAAGCCGCTCACCGAAGTGTGGACCTATCAGATTCCACGCTGACGCGGATGCCGGCCCCGTATCAGGGACACCCCGGCGTATGCGTCAGCATGGAGACTTCATCTGCAGGGAGCATGTCACTCCAGGTTTCGGTCAGGGCGTTGGCCCGACTGCGCAGGAATGCCCGAAGCTGGACGGGATACCCTTTGGGAACGGTGACCCGGAATGAAAGGCGGTCAAAGGATGCGTGCAATAAACCACCCCCCGTGCGGTCATGACCGTGACGCCGCGAATGCGTGCTGGGGCAATCGCACTCACCACTCCTTGTGCGGGCGTGCTGAGGGATGCCCTGGGGACGGCAAAATCGACGATCAACCGGAGCGTATGCCGCCCCGTCGTGCACGGCATGCCGGGATTACGCCCGGCCCCCACAAACGTATGGATCACATATCCAGCCGGTTGGCGTGCGATGCTCGCCCGGCCAAACAGAACACGATAGTCATAGCGGTATTCCCGTCCGGGTGTGACCGGCTGGTGCGGTACCCAGTAGGCCACGATGTTATCGACCGTCTCCGACGCGGTTGGAATCTCGACCAGTTCCACCCGACCACGCCCCCACCGACCCTCTGGAACAACCCAGGCACTCGGACGTGTATCGTAGCGGGCTCCGAGATCCTCATATCCGGAAAATCTCTGGTCACGCTGCATCAGCCCAAAACCGCGTGGATTGTCTAGCTGGAAACTGGTTACCTGAAATCTCGGCGGATTGATCAGGGGCCTCCAGATCCATTCACCATTTCCGTTTGCGAGCTCTAACCCGTCCGAATCGTGAACGGCGGGGCGCCATTCCCCCACGGGACGGGGTGTACCTGCCCCGTAGAAGAACATGCTGGTCAAAGGTGCGATGCCGAGAACCCGCGGCGCATGGCGAAAAAAAAGCCGGACCCGCATCTTGATTTGGGTCGCCTGGCCGGGCCGGATGGTGAAGCGGTAGGCGCCAGCGACACTAGGTCCGTTGAGCAGCGCATCGATCACCATATGGTGCGCATTCTGCCGCGGCCGCATGAGCCAGAACTTCTGGAAAACCGGGAATTCCTCATGCGGAGGAAAAGCGGTATTGATGGCAATGCCGCGCGCCGACAGTCCAAAGTTGTTGGGACGGCCCACCGCGCGGAAATAGCTCGCGCCGGCAAATACCAGAAACTGGTTGCAGCAATCGCGACCAACCAGGGGATAAGTCAGTTTGAATCCGGCATATCCGAGCGTTTTCGGAATCTGCTTCTCGAGGGCTGGCGAAGGGTAGGTGAAATCTGAAGGCCTGAAAGGCAGCGGACGGACCCTGCAACCCGACACGACCAGGAGACGAACGGGCGTCGTGTAATAAAGTCCCGGCGCGATGAGTTGCACCTCGAATCGGGAATGATGCCGCTTGCGCCAGAGGCTTCGATCCGGTCTGAAGCGGATGGATTGGTATGCATTGTAGGTGAGATGTCTGAGAAAGGCAGGGACCCGGTGGGGCGGTACATAGGGGGCTGCCGCCAGAGCCTGTGCCTCGCGCACCACGTCCGGAAACCTGAAGCATCCCGTTGCCCGTGCTCCGGGTGCCATCGCAAGCAGGATCCCAAGCAACCCGACCCGTGCGGCACCCGCGCAGGCTCGAGCGAAACACGGCCGGTGGCGGACCCTTTGCCCAACCGGGGTGATCCGGGTTGTCAAGTGGCGCTTGGCCCCTCGTCTCTTCATGCACATCATAGAAATCACCCGCATGAATTGATCCTACACAGGATCGGACTCATGACAAACACGAAAGTTTCGGATCGCCCGGCAATGCGCGAGCCTGGACGACTGCAACCTCTTGGTCACCTGCCATCCTCTCACGAACCGCCCCTTGCGGGGCGCGCCCGTCTGGTCACCGCGATTCCCGCGCACATCAGGCAGGGTGCGGGTCGCCGCACTCAGCAAAACGGATGCGAGGCAAAGGACCCTCCCAAGCCGGCTCGCATAGGTTACGCCTTTCTGTTCGTGCGAAACTCTGTGCCGTTCAGGGGAATGGGGATGTGGCCATCCAGTCGCTTGTGATATCGGCACTCTGGCATGGGCCTTATGGGGTCTTGCTGAAACGATCGGGGATGCGATGCCGCACGCGCCATCCCGCTCCCCTTTCAAGGTGTGCTCCAAGCAGCCAACCTTGTCTCTCACCAGCTGGCCCAAGCTTGCGGACGGGCACTGCTTCAGGCGATCAATCCCGCCTGGCCCAGACATTTCTCAAAACGTTCCCAGCTTCGCTCAATTTCAAAATCAAGTCCGACTGAAAAGCGAACGAGCCCGGGAACAAGACCGGTGGCCAACCGCTCAGGCTCCGGAATCTCCGAGGAGGTGCTGCCCCCGGGCGGACTGAACAGGGTCCGGTAGTAACCGAGACTCACGGCGAGAAACCCGACCTTTTCCTCCTGCAGGGCAACCATCAAGGTCTGGGCACGCGCCTCATCCCCGGCATCCAGGGTGAGCATGCCTCCATACCCCATGCGGAGATCCGCCTGGCGATCAAAGGTGGCGCGATCCGGATAGCCAGGCAACCCGGGATAGCAAACCGGAAGCCCGACGGCCGCAAGCCGCTCGGCCCAAAGGAGCGCATTGCCTCCGTGCTGGACCAAACGCACCGGAAGCGTATTGAGATTCTTGTAGATCGAGGCGGCACGGGCGCTGTCGAGCGTCGGCCCGAGGAGCATGCAAGTGCCGGCACTCGCGTCGCTCAGCTCATCAATGAACGCCTGATCCGCACAGATCACACCGGCCACGCCATCGCTCATGCCATTGATGAACTTGGTGAGGCTGTGAATCACGATATCGGCGCCCTCTCGGCGGGGTGCAAAAATCATCGGCGCAAAGGTATTGTCGACCACAAACTGGGCACCCCGGGCGTGGGCCAGTTCGGCCAGAAGAGCAAGATCGGGCGTCCGGAGCAGCGGATTCGTGAGGCTTTCACAGTAAAGCACCCGGACGGCACCTTCTTGGAGCGCCCGATCCACGGCATCAGGATCCATGCAGTCGACAAACCGGGTCGTGATGCCGTAACGGGGAAGGAGGTTCCGCAACAGGGCATGGGTGCCGCCGTAGACCAGCCGGTCCGAAACGATCACGGAACCCTGTTCACAAAGCGCGAAAAGCGTCGTCGCGATCGCAGCCATGCCCGATGCGGTTGCGTGGGCGGCAGGCGTCCCTTCGAGGCACGCGAGCGCCTGAGCGAGCACATGGGTCGAGGGACTTTCAAGACGGGAGTAAAGATGACAGCCGGGAATCGGCTGGTGAAAGATGGTTTTGAGCTTCTCCGGATCGAGAAAGGTGAACGTGGATCCATCCGATATCGAGGGGTTGACCTCGCCAAACTCACCGAAGACCTGGAAATCCTGGACGCGGCTGGCCGCACTGGGTTCAGCCGAACCGTCTTTGGCATGCATAAAAAATCCGAGTGGCTGGAATGACCTATTCTAGCAGAGCAGCGGTCTCCCCAGAAACCCGCGTGGCCGGGGGCGGATCCGGCGGCACATCGAGCCAATGACGGAACCGGTTGAGCAGAATGAGACCCGGTGCCGCCAGAAACCCGCAGACGATGAAGAAAAGCGGCCAGCCGAGCCCGAGCGCGAGATAACCGCTGGGTGCGGAAAGGATGACCCGTGGGACACCCATCAGGCTAGAGAGGAGCGCATATTGGGTCGCCGTGAAGCGGCGATCGGTCATGAGCGCCATGAATCCCACAAACGCCGCAGTACTCATCCCGAGTGTGAGATTCTCCGCACTGATCACGAAGGCCAGCCATCCGATGGAAGGGCCGGTCAAGGTGAGCAGGGCGAAGCTTGCCGTGGCGCATGCCTGGAGCAGTCCGAACCAGAACAGCGCTCGGAACGTCCCGATCCGGAGAATGAGCGTGCCTCCCAAAAGCCCGCCGCCAATGATCGCCCAGAAGCCGAATGCCTTGACGACCATTCCGATCGTGAGATTCGAATAACCCATCTCGAGATAGAAGGGGATGGTCATGTTCGACGCCACGAGATCGCCGACCTTATAGAGGAGGAGAAACACGAGGACCCAGACGGCGTCGGGACGACGCAGATAGGACAGGAAAGGCTCGACCACGCTTTCACGGAAGCCATGTGGAAGCGGCGAGGTCAGCGCGGGTTCGGAGGCGATGAATGTGGTTGCGATCCCGACGCCCATGAACGCAGCCATGACCAGGTACACCTCGTGGAAACCAACGAAATGAACCAGGATCAGTCCTCCTCCCGAGACGACCAGCATGGCGGCACGATAGCCGTTCACGTAGAGCGAGGCACCGAAACCCTGCTCGTCGTCCGCAAGGGATTCACGCCGGTAGGCGTTGATCACGGTGTCCTGGGAGGCCGAACAGAAGGCAATGAGCAGGCAGAGCACCGCAACCACCAGGAGATCGCGGTTCGGATCCAGGAGTGCCATGGAGGCGATCGTCAAAACCAGTGCCAGTTGCGTTGCGAGGAGCCAGCCGCGTCGACGACCCAGGGCACCCAGGCGAAAACGGTCGAGGACCGGAGCCCAGACGAACTCGAGCGTATAGGGGAGCCCGACGAGTGAAAAAAGCCCGATCAGCCCGAGATTGATCCCCTCACGGGTGAGCCAGGCCTGCAGCAGCGTGCTCGTGAGCAGGAGCGGCAGACCAGAGGAGAAACCCATGAGGAGCGCAACCAGCATCCTCCTGGACATCAGTCTCGCGAAAAGGGTCGTCCGCACGGCTTCATCCGCCCCGGCTTTCATCTGAGTGCAAACCCCCGGTAATCAATCACAAGCGGGGCATGATCCGAAAAACGCTGCGCTTTTTCGATCGATGCACCCTGTACGGCGCGCGCGAGATCCGGCGTGACTGCTTCGTAGTCGATGCGCCAGCCCACGTTTTTTTCGTAGGCCCGCCCGCGGTTCGACCAGTACGTATACTGCTCCGGTTCCTGGTTGACCTCACGAAAGGCATCGACGAACCCCCCATCGGCCGAAAACAGCCAGTCGAACCAGGCCCGCTCATGGGGGAGGAAACCCGAATGCTTCTCGTTCGCTCTGGCATTCCTGAGATCGATCGGACGGTGGGCGATGTTGAAATCCCCCGCGAGAATGAGCGGACCCCGGGCCCGGAGCCGGGTCAGCACCCGCGGGAAAGCTTCAAGGAAACGATCCTTCGAGGCCTGTCGCTCGGGCCCGAGCGATCCGGAGGGCAGGTAGAGGGAAATCACCCACAGTGCTCCGAAACGCGCGCCGATCAGGCGGCCCTCCTCGTCAAACTCGGGTTCTCCAAACCCGCGCTCGATCTCGTCGGGTTCACGCCGTGTCAGAATGGCCGTACCGGCATAACCCGGGCGCAGGGCATCGGCATAATGGCCGACATACCCCGTCCGCCCGAGCGGAAGCTCTGCGCGCTGCGCCTCCGACACGCGTGTCTCCTGAAGACAGGCGATATCCGCTCCACTTACGGGCAGCCAGTCGAGGAATCCCTTCCGGGCGGCGGAGCGCAACCCGTTGACGTTGAAGGTGAGGACACGCATGGGGCCAGTCTACCGGCTCGCCTGTCCAGGTCCAAGTGGTACTGTCCATTCGGGTCGGAGTTGGTTAGGATTGGGGAACCGGGTTTCCGGGATCCCAGACCGAGGAGACGCGATGGCATCGCGAGTCGAACGTTTCTTTGAACTCACACTCCATGCCGGTGCGCTCTCCTTCGGGCAGTTCACCCTCAAAAGCGGACGCAAGAGCCCTTTTTTCTTTGATCTCGGCCGCATCCAGAACGGTCCCGCGATCGCCGAACTGGGGACACTTTATGCCGAAACCCTCGTCGAGACGGGCTGGGCGACTGACTGTCTCTACGGCCCCGCCTACAAGGGCATCCCTCTCGTGGTCGCCACTGCAATCGCCCTGTCCCGACACTTCGGCGTCAGCCTGCCCTATGCGTTTAACCGCAAGGAGGCCAAGGATCACGGGGAAGGCGGGCATGTGGTCGGAGGGCCCCTCAAAGGTCACATCGTCCTCATCGATGATGTGATCACTGCCGGAACGGCCATCCGCGAATCGGTGGCGATCATCCAGGCGGCGGGTGCGCGCGCATGGGGAGCCATTGTCGCGCTCGACCGGGAGGAACGTGGTGACGGAACCGGTTCGGCAGCCGAAGATGCCCAGAGGGAGTCCGGAGTCAGGATGGCTGCGATCGCAACCTTCAGCGATCTATTGGGTTACCTGTCCGGACAGAGCCGCTGGAAGGAAACCCGCCAGTCTCTTGTGGATTACCGCGAGCGTTACGGCGTAGGCAAAGCCGCCGCGTCCCGGCCCGCGGGGCAATAACAAAGGCGGAGCGACCGCGGCCAGGAGGATCCGGCCGCGCCGTCTTCCTCCCTACCCCCGGGTCAATCTTTCACCAGAAAAGAGGAGAGACTGTTTCCATGGGTCTTGGTCTGCCCCCGCGCATCGAGGGTGAGGTCGCGATCGGGATCGTATCGCCCGACGAGGCATCCGTGACGATCCTTGGCCATCACATGGCCGCGATCATCCGTATCCAGAAAACCCAATGTTTCGCCCCGAACATTCCTGAGCACTTTGCGCTTCATGGCAAACACTCCTACATAAAAGCCGTATCACTGTCATCCTACCATGCGACTCGACCAGTGTGACCGGGCCCCCGGAGCCTGGATGAGGGACCGTCTCCGATCGGGTCTTTCGGGCCGAGCCTGCCCGAGATCAAGAGCCGCTGTGCCCGAACCCCCCGGAACCCCGGTCGGAGGGTGTGAAGGACGCGACGGGTACCCACTCAATACGCGCCACCTGGACCAGGACCAGTTGGGCAATCCGCTCGCCGGGATCGATCGCGAGAGTCGCCCGCCCGCGGTTCCAGGCCGAAACCCGGATCTCCCCCTGATAGTCGGAATCGATCAGTCCGACCAGATTCCCGAGAACGAGCCCGTCGCGGTGTCCACGGCCCGAGCGCGGCAGAATACATCCAGCCCAACCCGGATCCTCGATGTGAATGGCGAGGCCCGTCGGAACCAGTTCAGCCTGACCCGGCTCGAGTACGAGCGGTGCATCGATGACCGCCCGGAGATCGAGTCCGGCGGATCCAGCCGTCGCATAGGCCGGCAGCGGCCAGACGGGGCCGAGCCTCGGATCCAGGATCCGCACTTGGAGAGCGCGCATCGTCGCTAATCCCCCCTGTGCGCGTAGCGTTCCCGGATGAGCCCCACCAGGATTTCGGCAAGCGGGCCCTTCGGCATCCGCTCGATCCGCCGGTCACCGCCCGGCCAGAAGACCCAGGCTTCGTTTTCTTCCGACTCAAAACCCTGCCCCGGTCCGACCGGATTGGTCACCAGGAGGTCCGGTTTTTTATGCGCGAGCTTGGCCCTGGCGTGAGCCTCGAGGTCATGTGTCTCGGCTGCAAATCCCACGATGAACGGACGTGGATCCAGGCCCGAGACGGCCATGAGGATGTCTGGCGTCGCTTCAAGCGGTAGAGGTTTTGGCGTCTTGTCTTTGGAAACCTTGCGGGTCGCTACATGAGACGGCCGGAAATCCGCCACTGCTGCGACGGCACAAAAAATATCCTGTCCGGGGAGTGACTGAAGCACACGGTCATGCATGTCCTGGGCGGTTTCCACCCGCTCGATCCGGATTCCCAAGGGGTCTCGAAGCGCGGTCGGCCCGCTGATCAGTGTCACCTCCGCGCCCTCGTCATGAAAGGCCCGGGCCAGCGCGTACCCCATGCGGCCGGAACTGCGGTTGCTGAGATAGCGCACCGGATCCAGCGGCTCACGCGTCGGGCCTGCTGTGATCAGCACCCGGAGATCGCAGGGGGGGTTGCGCCGGGACAGGATCTCAGCCGCGAGGGTCGCGAGCTCCGGAGGTTCGAGAAGACGGCCCGGACCCGATTCCCCGCAGGCCTCAGGACCATCCGCCGGACCCCAGATCCGGACTCCACGCGCTTTCAGGATGGCGCAGTTGGCCTGCGTTGCGGGATGGAGCCACATGTGCGGATTCATGGCCGGGGCAAGCGCCAGAGGCGCATCGGTTGCAAGACAAAGCGTTGTGAGGAGATCGTCCGCGAGCCCATGCGCCAGGCGTGCGATGCAGTGGGCACTTGCGGGCGCAACCAGCACGAGATCCGCCCAGCGCGCAAGCGCGAGATGCCCCATGCCTGCCTCACTGGCCTCATCCCAGAGATCCTCACGAACCGGGTGACCTGAGACGGCCTGGAATGTGAGGGGCGCGATGAAGCGGGTCGCTCCCTTGGTCATGACGACCTGCACATCGAACCCGCGTTCAGTCAGGCGCCGCACGAGTTCGACGCTCTTATACGCCGCAATGCCTCCACTCACACCAAGGAGGATACGACGGGGCCGGGTTTCGGACATGAACGGCTCTCGAGCATCGGATCGATGCAACTAGGTTACCCGAGCTTCGGGCCAATCGCCAGCCGGATAGGGCCATCCGTCCCGGGCCGGGCTCTCA
>AUZY01001250.1_pt1 | contig 13360 bp, 9 predicted proteins | sample 49821 | NCBI WGS metagenome assembly AUZY01 (sample SAMN02954279, study PRJNA193664) | mine drainage metagenome | biome: terrestrial; feature: abandoned Hg mine; material: sediment; isolation source: lowermost (B1B) sediment-attached strata from acid streamer/mats thriving at... | place: Spain ...
TCCGACGACCAGGCCCTTCTCGATACCATCACCGAACTCACGGACCTCAAGAACGCACATATCACGACTTATATCGTCGGGATGGGCGCGGGAGTGGATCCCGCACTCAACCCCGCGGCAGCCGCCACGCTCAAAGCCATGGCGATCGCGGGCGGAACCTCCAACTACTTCCCGGGAATCAGCCCACAGGCCGTGACCAACGATCTCGAGACGATTTTCGGCGCGATCGATGTGAACAACGTCAGTACGACGGCTGCCTCGGTCAACTCTACCTCCCTCAATACCGGTACCGTGGTCTACCAGGCCAAATTTGACTCCGCGGCTCTTCCGTATGGCGACTGGACCGGCGAACTCCAGGCCTTTCCGGTCTCGTCGACCGGCACCGTGAACATTCAGACTGGCGCCCTCTGGAGCGCCGCGAGTGCACTCGACACGGATCTGTCCGGAACCGGATGGCAGAGCCGGACGGTCGCGACCTGGAATCCGACAGCCGCAAGCGGTGCTGGCGCGGGCGTTCCATTCGCATGGAGTGATCTCTCGGCGACCCAGCAGGGTGAACTCGAGACCCTCTGGGGAACACTCTCGACGAGTGAACAGTCAGCGTTTGGAGGCAATATCGCAACCTACGGCCAGGCGGTGCTCGATTATCTGGTGGGCGATACGGCCGACCAGCAGCCGAGCGGCCCCTTCCGCGATCGCTCCGCACTCCTCGGCGATATCGTCGACAGTAACCCGGTCTACGTGGGACCCCCGGATGGCACGTATACCGCGTCGTCCTACCAGACGTTCGCCCAAGACCTGGCCAACCGCACTCCCGTCCTCTATGTGGGCGCCAATGACGGCATGCTCCATGCCTTCAACGCACTCACTGGCCAGGAACTGTTCACGTATGTGCCAAACGGGGTGTTCGCCAACCTTGCGAACCTCACGAACCCCACCTACAACCAGGAACATGAGTTTTTCGTCGACGGTTCGCCCACGGCAGGAGACGTCCAGTTCAGCGACGGCAGCTGGCATACCCTCCTGACCGGCGGTCTCAACGCCGGCGGGAACAGTATCTATGCCATCGATATCACCCATCCCTCGCTTCTTCAGGCGTCATCCGGGCTTGCGAGCCATGTCCTTTGGGAGTTTTCAAATCCCTATCTCGGACTCACCTACAGCCAGCCCCAGATCGCACAGATCGACCTGGATGGCCTTCCGACCTCGGTCGTCATTTTCGGTTCCGGCTACAACAACGTGGACGGGAATCCCTACCTTTTCGTGGTCAATGCCGAAACCGGCGCATTGATCGAGCAGATCTCGCTCTGTTCCGATGTGCCGAGTGCCTGCAACAGCAGCGCCCCCAACGGGCTGGCCACTCCGGTCGTGGTGCCGAGCGCGGGCACGGGATATGACGATCTGGTCTATGTGGGCGATCTCCAGGGGAACCTCTGGCGCGTGGACCTTTCTTCGCCAACACCCATCGACTGGACCGCATCGGTTCTCTATCAGGCCGTCCAGTCCCACGTGACCCAGCCGATCACGACCAAACCTGTTGTGACCCTGGCACCTCCCGGCGCGCCGGCAGGTTCGCTGCTCGTGATGTTCGGGACCGGTCAGTTCCTGGGCACCCCAGACCTCACCACCACTGCGACCCAGAGTTTTTACGGCGTCCTCGACCAGACTCCCCCCGGAGGCACTCCTCCCGCGAATCCTCCCGGAATCAGCAAGCTGGTCCAGCAGGTTCTCACGGATACGACCTACAGTTACACGAACACGAGTGGTGCGACCGTCACCCTACCCGTCCGCACCATCACCAACAATACGATCAACTGGAGCTCCGATGACGGATGGTACGTGAACCTGGATCCGGGCGAGCGGGTCATCACCAATCCCACGATCGAAGGGGGGGGCATCATCTTCACAAGCTATATCCCGGATGCGGCGACAGCTACCAGCTGTTCGAATGGCGGTACCAGTTTCCTCATGGTCCTCGATTACGAGTCCGGCGGGGCCTTTCCGGGACCTCAACTCGACCTCAACGGTGGCTCGACGCTCAATGCCTCGGATCAGGTCGGCGGCCAGAACCCGGTCGGCATCGGGCTCGGAAACGGGTTTGCTGCAGCGCCTACCCTGATCCGGACTCGTCCGGGCGTGATCGGGGACGTCAAGCTCATCACCCTTTCGACCGATACCATCGCTTCCTGGAAAGAACGCAGCGGGAATCGCGGCCGACTCAACTGGAAAGAAATTCGCTGAGAGGATTCCACATGAAACACGTGAACCACACCCTCACCAAAGCTGCAACAGCCCTTGCGCTCCTCGGAACCTGTCTCCTGCCTGTGTGCTGGGCAACCGCACCGGCCCTGATCCTGCCGAACGGGACGATCGTCAACCTGAATACCGGGATTGCGATCGAACCGGATGGTGCCCATTACCAGCTCAGCCACTCAGCCCTCCTCGCACTCGAACTGCAGCAGGCGGCCCAACGGAAGGCCGGGCTTCTCAAACACCCGCCCCACGTGACCCGCAAACCCGTTCCGCATGCGCCGGGGGACCGCTCGTGAACCGCGGGCGCTCCGGTTTTACGCTGATCGAACTCCTCGTGGTCATGGCCATCGCGGGCATCCTCATGGTGATCGCCATCCCCGCCTACCAGCAATATATTCTGGATGCCCACCGGACGGACGCGATCAAGACCCTGCTCGAGGTCTCGAATGCGGAATCGGAGTATTACACGGCCAACAATGTCTATGCGGGGAACCTCACCAGTCTCGGGTACCCCGCCGACACCGTGACGAGCGAGAACGGATACTATGCCGTCACGACGACCTCCTCGACCCCCCAGACCTTCACCCTCACGGCCACCCCGTTGGGCAGCCAGACGCGGGACACCGACTGTGGCAGTTTCACACTGAATTCACTCGGGCAAAAGAGCGTGACCGGGACGGACACGGTGACCGACTGCTGGCAGTAAAAATCCGCTCGCGTACGGGCAGGGTTTAAAGGCGGCCGCTACAATGACCCATCCCAGACCGGATGCGCCTTGTGCCGACCGAAACGAAATCCATCGCCTTCCAGTCCTGGCCGGATGAATGGTTCCAGAAAACCCTGAAGGGAATTGAGCGGGAGGCCCTTCGGATCAGCCCGGAGGGGCGGATCGCGCAGACCCCCCATCCGGAAACCCTGGGTGCTCCCCTCACCCATCCCTCGTTCACGACAGATTATTCGGAAGCCCTCCTTGAGATCGTGACCGCACCGCAGATCCGCCTGCGTGCACTGCTTGACGAACTCGAGCAGCTGCACGCATTTGCCGGGCGGCATCTTGACCACGAACGCCTCTGGCCACTCAGCATGCCGCCCCCGATCGGATCCGACTTGGAAATTCCGATCGCCCGCTACGGGACTTCGCCCCAGGGCCTCATGAAACACCGTTACCGGGTCGGACTGGGCCACCGCTACGGACGGGCCATGCAGGTCATTGCCGGAATCCATTTCAATTTCTCATTCGCTCCGGACATGTGGGTCGCATGGGCACAAGACGGGGTCATACGGGGAAATCCAGACCGGATCCGTAATGAAGCGTATCTCGGCATCCTGCGTAACGTGTCCCGCTATGGCTGGGTACTCGCCTATCTTTTCGGTGCATCCCCGGCACTTTGCCGGAGCTTCGCACCTGATTCACCGCTCAACACGACTCCCTGGAACGCCGATACGCTTTACGATCCCCTGGCCACTTCACTCCGGATGAGTGATTACGGCTACCGGAACAAGAACCAGCAGAAGCTCAGGATTTCACAGAATTCGCTGGACGAGTACATCCAGACACTGACCTGTGCAACTGAAACACTGGATCCCGACTATCGGCGAATCGGAGTCCGGAGCGCTGACGGCGAGTGGCTGCAGCTGAACAACCACGTCCTTCAGATCGAGAACGAATACTACAGCATCGCCCGGCCCAAACCCGCGAAAAGACCCGGACAGCGCCCGCTGGCGGGGCTTCGTCAGGGCGGCATCGAGTATCTCGAAATCCGCATTCTCGATGTCGACCCCTTCCATCCGGTTGGCGTGGCTCCCGAAACACTTGCCTGGATCGAGACGTTTCTCTGGTGGTGCCTCACGGCAAAAAGCCCTCTGCTCGAGGAGACAGAGCGTTTCATGAAAGAAGCGAATTTAAGGCTTGTGGCCTATGAAGGCCGCAATACCCATCTCCCGCTACAGAGCCCATCTGGCCAGAAAAGCCTGGGTGCCTGCCTCGACAGGCTACTGGAAGCACTCGACCCCATCGCCGAGCGACTCAGTGAAGCCACAGGCGACAACCTCTATCGGCAATCGCTCCTCTTGGCCCGGACCTTGAGGACAGAGCCTGACGAGACTCCTTCGGCCAGGGTTCTCCATGAAATGGAAGCCCATCACGCAGGTCATCACGACTGGGGTCTCGATCTCGCCACCACGTACAAGCAGGTCCTCACCTCGATTCCCATCCGGGAAGCCACCCAGAAGCAGCTGGTGGAGCAGGGGCAGCGTTCCCACGAGGAAATGCGGCAGATTGAAGCCACGTCCGACCAGGACTTTGAGTCCTATCTCAACCATTACTTTGAGACCGGCATGAGCCCATGAAGAATCCGGTCACTCAAAATCAGGCGTCCGAGCCGTCATTATCACTACTGACTGGCTGCATCTCCCGCTATAATCAACAATCAGCGCAAACTTCCCGGGAACCCATGAAACGTTTCGGCATTCGTGCGAAGATGGATCCATCGGATCCGATGGCCGCTCCCCACCTTCTGGGGCCGGATTTCCAGGCCGACCGCTGGTTCGCAAGCCGCGAAGAGCGTGACCGTGCGCTCGTCGAACTGCAATCCGGACGCCCCTATTACCGGAGCGGAGACACGCCGAGCATCCTATACGAACCAATCGAAGAAGAGGCGGTCAACTCCGTCCATTCCATTCCGGACTGACCGGATCGAGAGCATTCGGTCAGGGAACCTGAAAAAAGCCCGCCATCCTCTGATGGCGGGCTTTTGCCGACTCTTTCCCGGATCGGTCAGGCCCCTGCTTCAGAGTCCCGGCAAGGCTGGCACCTTGGGAAAGGTGACCGGCCGGCCGATCGGAAGCGTGGCCAGGCCCTGGGCATAGGCCAGGCGGTTCCAGTGCTGGACTAGAGCATGGATCCGGGTATTGAACGTTGCGAGAACCCCGCTGATCCGGCGGTGATCGTGACGGATCAGGGCCAGGACCTGGGCTCGGGGCTTCCCCCCCCAACTGAATGCCGACATGCCATAGAGCACGGCGACATGCATGTGCAGACGGGTATAGTGACGGAGGAAGTCTTCTGACACCGTGTGCTGGGTTTTGGGGTTCCAGAGCGGAGCCTCGAATTTCGCAAGCGTCTTGTTGAGAGCGACGGCTTCCTTGATGAGCGCCGGATGGGCATGACGGAAGGCCGCATCCTGATGCGCCCGGGCCATCACAGCAGCCAGCCCCATCTCGATCGCGTGTGTCCGGTTGAGCACGGTGTTCAGGGCGGACAGGTTCGAGCGCATCTCCAGTCCGGCTTGCGTATTGGCCCGGTAGGTCGAGAGCGGAACCGGATAGCGCGGATCCGGCAGCACCCGGGCAGTCGCATCCATTGTCTTGCCGAGTGCGGTCACATCGACGCGGTAGATGCCTGGAACGACACGCGGGCCAAAGTTTCCACCGAAGAACCCTCCGTGCGACGGGGGCATCAGCTGGAGCGCGGTCGGACCTTTGTACACGAGATTCCAGGCTACTTCATTGACGCCCGCTTTGGCCGTGCCCCAAAGGGTATCGATCTTCTGGCCGGCCGGGTCCGCGATCACGATCTTGACCGGTGTCTCATGACGCATCCTGTCCTTGGGGGTGGGTTTGAGTGCCTGCTTCAGGTAGTAGCTGATGACCACTCCCATCGCCGCATTGGGTCCGCGGAAATGGCTCGGACCCACGCTGTTGGTATGGCTCGCGTAAAGAATGTAACCGTTCGATGCGTGGAACAGGTGGAAGGGTTGCCGGGCAACAACCGGAGTCAACTCCTCGATCGGTCTCAGGTCGTCCAGGATCCACATGCCCCGGCCGTGCGTAGCCAGGACGAGGCTGTGGAGCGTCTTGACGAACTGGAGATCAAAAACCGCAGCAGTCGTCAGGTTGGCATGGAGCGGTCTCCAGAGCCGACCGCCATCCTGCGAGTAATAAAGGCCCTGCATGGTTCCAGCCATCAATAAGGATGCATCGTTCGGATCCTGGCGGACCACGAGAACCGAAGCGTCGGGCAATCCGCGTGTGATGCGGTGCCAGCTCCGGCCGTAATTATCGGTCCGGAAAACATAAGGATGGTTATTGCCGAGTTCATGTGCGTCGAAAGCCGCAAAGGCCGTCCCGGCATGGAACGGGGAAACGGTGACGTGATAGACACGGGCCCACTGGGGCGCGCCCGATGGGGTGACTTTCGTCCAGTGTTTGCCGCCATGGCGCGAGACCCAGACCCAGCCATCATCGGTACCCACCCAGATGACATGGGGATTGGTCGGCGCAAGCGTGATCGACTGGATCGTATCGTAGGTCTCAGCACCCGAAATATCCTTGGTCACAGGTCCGCCGGTCGGGCCCTGTTTGGCCTTGACATCGCGCGTGAGATCGGGGCTGATCACGGTCCAATGACGGCCCCCGTTCGTGCTGTGGAACACCACGTCAGCGCCGATATAGATACTGTTCGGATCGTTCGGGGAAACCGCGATCGGGGAAGTCCAGTCGAACCGGTACTTCTGCTTGGCGAGAACCTTGCCCGAGAGGATGTCTCCCGTAAGGATGTCCCGGACATAGGGGTTGATGCTCCGCGCACGACGGGTCATCCGGTTGAAACGGGTGAGATCGCCATCATCCGTGGTGGCATAAATGATGTTCGGATTGCTCGGTGCGGGCACAACGTATTGACCATCGCCGCCTGAGATCTGGAACCAGTCCTGAGCGCCCACGACCCCGCCGCGCCGGTAGTCGCTCGATGCACCACACCAGGCATTGTTGTCCTGTAACCCCCCGCAGACCAGAAAGGGCATGATTCGATCGGCGACCGCAACCTGATAAAACTGTTCTATGGGCAGATTGCCGAGGAAGCGCCAGTGTTTGCCTCCGTTGGTCGAAAGATAAACCCCGCCGTCGTTGCCCTGGATGATCCGGTCAGGATCATGCGGGTCGATCCAGATCGCGTGATGATCCACATGCACGCCCGGATCCGTGTAGAACGAGGTTCTCCCACCATCCGTACTTTCCATGAGTTTCATGGAAAGCATGAACAGGCGTTCCGGGTTGTTCGGCATCACAGCAACATCGGTGAAATAAAATGGCCGGACGTCGTCATTGTGATTGTCGCTCACGCGTTGCCAGTGCGATCCTCCGTCGTGTGAGGCCCAGAGCACACCACCCTTGGCCTGGATCACGGCATATACGGTCTCTGGCTGGCTCGGTGCAAAGGCCACTGCACTGCGTCCCATCGGGCCCTTCGGCAGACCGTGCGTCAGCTTCTTCCAGGTGCGCCCACCGTCCAGTGACCGGTAGAGTCCGCCGGATCGCCCGCCGCTCACCAGCAGCCAGGGAAAGCGCTGGAGCGGCCACATGCCTGCAATCAGGACTTTCGGGTTTCCCGGCTGGAAGGCGATATCCGAACAACCCGTGTGGGAGTTGAGATAGAGAACCTTCTTCCAGGTCCGGCCGCCATCGCGGGTCATGAAAACCCCCCGCATCGGTCCCTTCTTCCAGACATCTCCCAGGGCGCAGACGAATACGTTGCTCGGGTCATCCGGATTGACGGCCATGGCTCCGATCTGCCCCACCTGGTTCAACCCCTTGTTTTTCCAGGTCTTCCCGCCATCCGGCGAAAAATACACTCCTGCGCCATTGAGCATGTCGTTTCTGGGATTGGCCTCTCCCGTGCCGACCCAGACCCAGTCCGGATGGCCGGGGTCAAGCGTGACCGCACCAATGGACATGGTTGCCTCATGGTCAAAAACGTTCTTCCAGCTGTCCCCGCCATTGGTCGTTTTCCATACCCCGCCACCTGCGGTGCCGACGACATAGAGATTCCGGTTTCCGGGAACCCCGACCACACTGGTCACGCGTCCACCAGCCACGGCCGGACCAATGTTTCGAAAAACCAGGTGACGGAATGGACCATGGGACCAGGCGGCCCATGTGGGAGCGGCCAAGGTCAGCATGGCCGTACCGAGAGCGATGGGCAGGAAGATTTTTTTCATCGTATGAGACTCCACTGTTATGGGGCTATCGACACAGTCGACCTATGTCGGACTTCAGTTCCACGAGAAAGTTCCGAGACTCGCTGTATGCTCTTTGCCTTTCGTGCTCGAACATCCAGATCGGGATTTTACCCCGCGCCTCCAATCTCATGGGAGAGGGTCGCGACCCGTCACATAGTGACGTTCGCCGGTGGACGGATCATAGTAGACATCGACCCGTCCCTCGCCATCCGGTGCGGTAAAACGCTCACCCGTGCGTTGCCATGTGGGATCCGGCTGAACAGAGGTGGGCCGATCTTGCCAGCGCTCGAAAGCCAGGGCAGCCGCGACGATTCCACCGATGACGAGAGTTGCGACCCCACTCTGCGTGACACCGATCTGGAGCAGAAGGATTCCCATGATCATTAAGAAAGCAGCAAAAACCATGACAACCGCACGCAACATGTTTCATGAATCCTTTTCGAGAACGACCGCCGTACCATAGGCCACGATCTCGCTCATGGTCTGGCCGATTTCCGAAGAGTCGAAACGCATCATGACAACACCATTCGCGCCCATCAGGCTCGCATTCTTCACCATCCGGTCGATGGCATGGCGCCGCGCTTCCTCGAGCATCTCGGTATATTCAGTGATTTCGCCACCGGCCAGGGAACGGAGACTGGCCATGATATTGCCGCCCAGGCCACGGCTGCGGACGACGACGCCAAAAACCTGGCCCTTCACTTCGCAGACACGGTAACCGACGACCTGTTCTGTCGTGGTGATCATCATCGTACGAACCCTCACCGAAAGATGTGACGTGGATGACCGCTCCACCGCCCTGCGAGCATCCCCTGCAGATGGAGCGGGTCGGGCAGATATTTGATCTTACACCGGGAGACGAGCCACCGGGGCCAAGTGACCCGGATCGCGTCCCAGAGAGCCCTGTCCCGGGTGCACCGTTCGAACCGCCACCGGTCCCTCTGCACGAAAACCGGCTGGAGGATCCCCCATGAGTTCATTCCAGAGATTACAATCAGCCTTTAAAATCCGTCCCGGGATCGGGATAGGCCGACCCGGCCCACTGGATGCGCACCACGACTCCACCCCCCGTATCCCTGCCTGCGCACCGCCCGGATTCCGGGCCGAGCCCGCTGCGCATTCTCGTGACCTGCGACTCACATGCCTGGGGCGGGCTCGAACGGGAAGTCGTCTGGCTGTCGGCCGCGTGGCACGAACGGAACCATCGGGTCACGCTGTATCTTTCTCGCGGCAGTCGCATCGAATCCGAGGCGAAAACGCATGGGCTTGAAGTCTTGACGCACTCCCACCGGGGGCTTTTGCGCATGCTCGACATCGTGCGCCTGCGTGGCTGGATCCGGAGTCATAGGCCGGACATCGTCCACGCTCATGAGAGCCGGAGCCTCCGCATGCTCTCCATCACGCTGCCCCTGGCCAAAAGCCAGAGCCTGCTTTACCTCACCCGGCACATGGGGCTCAAACATCCCCGCCGAGATATCCTGAGCCGCATGCTCTACCGGAGAATCAAGCGGATCTACGCGATTTCCAGCTATGTGGCCCGTGGCATCCGCGAACATCTCCCGATATCTGAGGAACAGGTGCGCATCCTCCCCCCCGGAATACGGCATCAGCATTTCGCCACTCATCCCATCAGCCAGCGGGAGGCCAGAAGTCAGCTCGGGCTCGCGCCGGATACACCCGTGATCGGGATGCTCGGACGCATCACTGCCATGAAAGGACACCGCGAATACCTCCTCGCCATGCATACCCTCATGAAGCAGGGTCAATCCATCCAGGGCCTGGTGGCGGGAGCGGCGGACCCCGAACCGCTCGAGCAGGACTGCCTCCGTGACGTTTACGCACTCAGGCAACAGCTCGGATTGGATGAGAGCGTTCATTTCACAGGGGAAAGCCTGGATCCGAGGTTGGCCTTCGCCGCCATGGACATCTTCGCCTTTCCCTCCCACCTGGAATCCTTCGGAATGACCGCCGTCGAGGCCATGACCTTCGGCCTGCCAGTGATCGCCTGCGCCGCAGGCGGCATCCCGGACATCATCGAAGATGGCCAGACCGGTATTTTGATCCCCCCCCATGATCCCGATGCGTTGGCACAGGCCATTACCGGGCTTCTGGCCGCGCCTCATCTGCGCAGGCGCATCGCCCGGTCCGCCCAGTCGTCAACGCATGCCTGGGATATCCGCCATATCGCGTCACGGTATGAATCGGATTTCTATCATGACCTCCGCACAGCCGGCCAGCGCTTGCCTACTCATTCCCTGCCACCCGGAGGATCTGCTTGATACTGGAGCCCCAATACCTTCAGAGCCGGGCCGGCCATACCCAGAGGATCATGGGAACGGCGACCAGCACCAGAAACAGGGAGAGCGGCAACCCGAGTTTCCAGTAATCACCAAAACGGTAACCGCCCGGGTTCAGGACCAAAGCGTTGCACTGGTGGCCCACGGGCGTGAGAAATGGCAGGCAGCTGCCCAGAGCGACCGCCATCAGCAGAGGATCGGGAGAAATCCCGAGTCCGTGCGCCACACTGACCGCAATCGGTGCAAAGATCACGGCGGTGGCCGCGTTGTTGATGAAATTGCTGAATCCCAGCGTGATCACCATGAGAAGCCCCACGATCGCTGCAACCGGCCAGTTGTGACCGAGGTCGAGCACGAGGTGTGCAATCCAGGCAGCGTCTCCGGTACGCTCGAAGGCGGCGCCGATTGAGATAAACGCACCGAGCAAAACCAGAATGGGCAGTTCCAGGCTATCATAAAGCTCGCGCAGGGACAGATACCCGAAAAGCACCATCAAGACTGCTGCCGCCACAAAACTGACATCAACCGGCGCCCAGCCCATGACCACTACCACTACCCCAGCGGCAAATATCAGAAGCGCGGAGAGAATGCGAGTGGGTTTGATGAGGCGCATCTCGGCGCTCACAAGTGGCACCAGCCGGAACCGGGCGATCAGGTCCATCAGCACCTGCTTGTCACCGTGCAGCAGCAGGACATCGCCTGCCAGAAGTTTGGTGGCACTGAGGCGAGCCGACAAGCGACCACCCTGACGGGAGATGGCGAGCAGGTTGATGCCATAGCGCCGGCGCAGATTCAGGGACTGTGCGCTTTGCCCCACCAGACCGGATTCCGGCCGCAGAATCACCTGTTCCAGGCCCATTTCGTCCGATTGCTGGAATTTCGCAGCCACATCCTTGTGCTCTGACAAGAACATTTTCGACGCATCCAGAAAAGCCTTGAGATCTTCCGGAGATGCCTGGATGAGCAGGATGTCTCCCGCATGCAACCGGAGATAGCGGTTGGCCGGTTTGCGTGTTTCATCCCGGATTACGCCTGCAATCACGAAATCGAGATCGATCCCCTCATGGAGTTCGCCGAGCGCACGATCGACGAATGGCGAATCGGGCTGGACAATGACTTCCGTGAGGTAAGACGTTTGATCCGATTCATCCGGCTTGATTTTACGGAGGCGATGAGGAAGCAGGATGGCTGAAAACGCCCAGAGAAACAGAAGTCCGGCCAGTGCAACGACTCCCCCGACCGGCGCAAACGCAAAAAATCCGAAGGGGTGCCCGGTAACCTGATCCCGGTAGGCCGAGATCAGGATGTTGGGAGTGGTTCCGGTGAGCGTCACGATCCCGCCGAGAATTGCACTGAACGCCAGCGGCATGAGAACCGGCCCCAAGGGGCGTTCCTGCCTTTTCGAGACCTGTACCGCGATCGGAAGGAAAACCGCGAGCGCACCGACATCGCTGATGACCGTGGAACAGAGACCGAGCAGCCCCGTGAGCGCCATGAACTGGAACCGTGGCTGCTTCACATGGCGCGTGATGAAATGACTCACGGCATCGATAATGCCTGCACTCCAGAGTGCGCGACTGACGACCATGACGGCCGCGATGGTGATGACAGCCGGGCTCGCAAACCCCTCGAACACCTGGGCGGGAGGCAGAATCCCCGTGACCGCGAGACAAAGCAGCGCGATGATTGCAATCAGGTCATAACGCCAGCGCCCCCACACAAGAAGCGCGATGAAGGATGCCAGGACGGCGAAAACGACGAGACGCTGCCACATGCGTGATTCTCCTGGGTCTTCTGGGCACAAGCGGGACTTTCATCCATGCGCCCGAGCCCGCACGGAACCATGCGTCATTCTCCCAAACACTCAGCGTTTACGGAAGAGCAGTTGGCGGGCAAACCATTCGCAGCCTCTCTGATAGGCAAAAATTTCCTCACAGGACAACAGGAAAAGACGCCATCGGGCGACTTCCTGCCGGGCCATACGGGCACCATTCACCCCGGCAAATATCCCAAGCATCCACTTCCGTTCGCCATCCAGATGGTTGAGCCAGCCGCGACAGGTCTTGGCGTAATGCATTCCGGACAGTGCCCAGTGTTCGAGTATTTTCCAGTGATCCTGGAAATACAGCAGCAGGTCGGCACTCGGCATCTGTCCTCCGCTGATGAACTCTCGCGCCATCCACTCGGTTGCGCCTGATGCTTCAAACGGGTAGGCAGCGCTTTGGTGACAGAAGATATGGACGAACAGCAACGCCTTCTCCCGACCCCAATCCGACAGGCGTCCGAACAGGGTTTCGTAGTTGCGGACGTGTTCAAGCATCTCGATGGAAACAATGCGATCAAAGCGCCACGCGGTGTCAAATGAGTTGATATCGGCGGTCTCGACCTCGATGTTGGAAAGCCCGCGCCTTCGGGCCTCGCTCCGTATCCACTCCGCCTGCGTTTTCGAGTTCGAAACGGCCATGATCCGGCTGGAGGGGTAACGAGACGCTGCGTAAAGCGAAAACGAACCCCAGCCGCAACCGAGATCCAGAATGCTCTGTTTATCCCGGATTTGCGCCCGTCGGCAAACCAGTTCCAAAGCCGGAGCCTCTGCATCGGCAAGACAATTCACGCCCGGAGGCCAATAGCCTGAACTATACTTGAGATGCGGCCCGAGGAGGGCGCGGAAGAACTCGACCAGCTGCTCAGAGTGCTGCCTGTTCGCCACATCCGGCATCAGTGCGATCGGACTCCCGCGCAGGGTTTCAATCCAGTCCTGAAGCCGTGCCGTCTGCTCCTCAACTCCCCCCG
>AUZY01008869.1_pt1 | contig 12708 bp, 9 predicted proteins | sample 49821 | NCBI WGS metagenome assembly AUZY01 (sample SAMN02954279, study PRJNA193664) | mine drainage metagenome | biome: terrestrial; feature: abandoned Hg mine; material: sediment; isolation source: lowermost (B1B) sediment-attached strata from acid streamer/mats thriving at... | place: Spain ...
AAAGTCGCCCAGATGTATTCCGCCATCCAGACCGGCCAGTCGCACGGCATGCAGACCCTGGACCAATGCCTCACTGATCTTGTCAAACGCGGCCTGGTTGCACGCGATCAGGCCCGGGCCAAAGCCAGCAACAAAGACCTGTTTGCCTAACGCACGAGGAATTCCATGGACCGCGATCAAGCCGTCAAGTTCGTCCAAGACCTGCTTCGAATCATGGTGCAGCGCCATGCTTCCGATCTCTTCATCACGGCCGATTTCCCGCCTGCCATGAAAATTGATGGCGAGGTCAAACCCGTTTCCGATCGTCCGTTCACGGCCGAACAGGCGGCGATTCTCGTGCGGGCTTTACTGAATGACCGTCAGTCACGCGAGTTCGATGCGTCCAAAGAGGTCAATTTTGCCATTGCGCCACTCGGTATCGGACGGTTCCGAGTCAGTGCATTCGTCGAACAGGGTCGGCTCGGAGCCGTGCTTCGAACGATCAACACACAGGTCCCAACCATCCGGGAACTGGAGCTGCCCCAGGTGCTTGAGTCGCTTGCGCTGACCAAGCGCGGGCTGATACTCGTGGTCGGCGCGACCGGTTCTGGAAAATCGACAACCCTGGCTGCCATGATCCACCATCACAATACCCATGCGCACGATCATATCGTGACCATTGAAGACCCGATTGAATATGTACATAACCATGCCTCCTGCATCGTGACCCAGCGAGAGCTCGGGATCGATACCGAATCCTGGGGATCCGCACTCAAAAACACGCTGCGCCAGGCTCCGGATGTCATCCTGATCGGCGAGATCCGCGATACGGAAGCCATGACCTATGCAGTCGATTTTGCCGAAACCGGGCATCTTTGCCTGAGTACCCTCCATGCCAACAATGCCAATCAGGCGCTCGACCGGGTCATCAACCTCTACCCCGCGGAACGACGTCAACAACTACTCATGGATCTTTCTTTGAATCTCAAGGCCATGATTTCCCAGCGCCTCTTGAGGCGGGCCACTGGATCCGGACGTGTCGCTGCCATGGAAATCCTGATCAATACGCCTCTTGTAGCAGACCTCATCTTCAACGGCCGGGTTGCGGAGCTCAAGGAACTCATGTCCAAATCGACCGGGCTCGGCATGCAGACGTTCGACCAGGCCATCTTTGATCTCTATGAACGGGGTATGATCAGCTACGAGGAGGCCATTCGCAATGCCGACTCCCAGAATGAACTTCGCCTTCGAATCAAGCTGGAGAGTCACCGGGCCAGCCGCCCGCAGGATGACGATTTCGAAGGCCTGCAACTGGCGGAGGGCGCTCCCCAATCGACTGTCCCCCTGCATCACCCGAGATGATACCCCCCATGCCGCTATGGACCGTGTGCGCCCAGTCTTAAGGAAGCATGCATGAATCTTGAGCCCTATCTCCGCTTGATGGCGGAACAGAAAGCCTCTGATCTCTATCTCACCACGGGGTCACCCATCAAGATCCGGGTTCAGGGCCGGATCCTGTCCGTGGGGAAAACCATCCTCGACGTATCCATGATCCGCGAGGCCGCCTTGGGCATCATGCCCGAATCCATGATCGATCAATTCGAGGAAAAGCACCAGGCCGAGTTTGCCCTGGATCTGAACGAACTCGGTCGCTACCGCGTCAATGCATTCCTGGAACGCAGCCGCGTCGCAATGGCCATCCGGTTCATTCCCAAGAATATTCCGGAACTGTCGACACTGGCCTTGCCGCCCCTTCTCGCCGAGCTCACCGAACTGCGCCGAGGCCTGATTCTCGTAGTGGGTGCGACGGGGGCAGGGAAATCGACAACCTTGGCAGCCATGATTGATCACCGGAACACCCACCATACCGATCATATCCTCACCATCGAAGACCCGATCGAATATGTGTACATCAACCGTCAATCCATCGTGAACCAGCGCGAGATCGGCAACGATGTTCAGGATTATGCGGATGCGCTGCGCAGCGCGCTTCGAGCCACTCCGGATGTCATCTTAATCGGCGAAATCCGGGACCAGGAAACCATGACTGCAGCGATTGAAATGGCGGGAACCGGCCACCTGACACTCGCGACACTCCATACCAGCAATGCCCACCAGACGCTCGAAAGAATCCTGAACCTCTATCCCGAATACGCCCGCCGGCAGATCCTGACCGACCTCGCCGTCAACCTGCGCGCGATCATTGCCCAGCGTCTCGTCCCCAACCTTCAGGCCAAACTGGTTGCAGCCGTCGAGATCCTGCTCAATACCCCGCATATGGCAGACCTGATCCGCAAGGGGGACCTCGACGGCATACGGGAAGGCATGGAACAGAGCGTGGAATCCGGCATGCAGACTTTCGACATGGCCCTGCACCGCCTGTACCGCGAAGGCGTCATTGATCTGCAGACGGCGTTGGGTTTTGCCGATTCGAGAACCAATCTCGAAAGCAAAATTCGCTTTGGCTGATCAGAGACACGGCTCTCCCATGTCCACGCGCAACCCCCGACCCGGGAACTGGCTGCGATGTCCCGTGTTCATTCTCGGAGTGGTCCTGGCTACGGTGGCAGAGGCTCGCACACCCGGATCCGTTTTATTCAGGCCTTCGCGCGTCCAGGCGATCGCGCTGTCTCCGGCGGGCCGCTGGCTTGCCATTGCGGGGTATTTTAACCCGCATCAGCGGGAGCGTCTCGCACTCATCAACCTGCGTCAGCCTGGCCGCGAGGTGACGCTTCATCTGGTTCGCCAGAGCAAGATCGCCCATTTGCGCTGGATGCCTTCCGGGATGCTTCTGGTCAGCACCCGGCTCAAGCTCGCAGGCTACCGCACCCACTTCCCGAGCGGAGAAATCTGGGCGGTCCGGGTCCATGGCACACACATTCGACCGGCACGTCTGCTGGTCGGATTCCGGAAACACCAGATCGAGTTCAATTTCTCACTCAACCGAGTTCTGTCCGGCCGCACCCACTATCCCAACCGGATTGAGGTGGAACGATATTCCTTTGCCGACCCGGCGCCACTTGCAGAATCAGTGAATCTCCAGACCGGATTCATCCAGGCCCGGGTCCACAGCCCCCTAACCAATGGCGAATTGCTCACCAATCGCACCGGCCGGGTGAAACTCGCGTTCGGTTCCAATGCCCTGTCCGGACAGCTCGAACTCTGGTATCGGATCGGACATTCCCTGCAATGGAAGAACCTGAGCGGGCTGCTGGATCGGGATGGACCGGCTTCCCATGCCCGTCCGGTTGGCTTCCTGCCAGATGATCACCGGTTCTACCTGCTCAGAACCAGTCGTTATGGAACACTTGGACTCTACGCGGTCAATCCCTCCACATCGTCCGAAACCCGCCTTTTCGCCAGCCGGACGGATGACATCCTCAAGACGTTCGCAGCACCGTCTGGGCGGATTTATGCCGTCTGGAGCGGAATCACCCACCCTCACTACACCTTCCTCGCCCTCCAAAGCAAGGAAGCGCAATGGATCCGCCTCCTTTCTCCGATGTTCCGCCACCAGACGGTCCGTATCCTGGGCATGACCACCCGGCAACAACTGGTGCTCGTGTGCGTCCAGGGAGACCGCAACCCGGGAGACTATTACCTGTTCAATCCGGAAACACATACCCTGCGCTACCTCATGAGCGCAAGTCCCAGCATCGAGCCCCCGGCGCTCTCGCGCCTGCATGCCTACCGCATCAGCTGGCGCCAATGGAAAGAGCCGGTCTACGTCGCTTTCCCGCATGAACCGTCCCACGCCCGCGGCGGCATCATCATCTGGATCCATGATCATCCTTTCCGGGACGGCATCCAGAAGTCCTTTGATCCAAGGATACAGGATCTCACGGAGCATGGATTTGTAGTCGTTGAAGTCGATTATCCGGGATCCTTTGGAAGCGGGGCCGCCTGGAGGCGGGCGGGATATCGGCAGTGGAGCGGAATCATGCTGCAGGGCATCTGGGCTGCAGCCCGATGGGCGGAATCCCACCACTGGGCACCGCCCGGCCGACTCGCGCTGGGCGGGACCGGTTACGGCGGCTACGCTGCCATGATCCTTGCGGCCTTGCATCCCCGAAGAATCCAGGCAGTGGTCTCACTCAATGGTTACTACAACCTTGCACTCCTCCGAACGCATCTCGACCGGAAGTGGCGTACACCGGCCGGACGCAGATTCCTGAATCGGGTCCTTGGCAAACACCATCTGAGAGCCTGGTCTCCTGTCACCCTGGCCCACCGCATACGGGCTGCCGTGCTGCTGATTCAGGGCGAACGCGACCAGCAGGCCCCTCCCAATGATCTCAATGCCGTCGTCACCGCGCTCCGTCGCAGCAAAACTCCCGTATCGACCCTTGAAGAACCGACCCAGGGGCACCGGTTTACGGGATATCCTGCACTCACACGCATCTGGCACACGATCGTGCAGTTCCTCAATCGCGCCTTCCATCGGGATGCACTGTCACGCGGTGCGGTCCATGTTGACTGATGCCGCCTCTGGGGACAGAAAGGCTTCACGTTTGACTCCGCTCCCGAGCCGCACGGCCAAGGCCTTCCTGTGGAAACTCGACCGGCTTGGCATCGGCGGAATCGAAGACCTGCTGTTCGAGTTGCCACTCCGTTATGAGGATGAAACCCGCCTGATCCCGATCGGCACCTTGACCTGTGGGCAGACCGGTATGATCCAGGCCACCATCGAACTCACCGACATCCGCTACACTCCGAGACGTCAGCTGGTCTGCCGGGTATCCGACGGAACAGGGTTCCTGAATCTCCGCTTTTTCCATTTCCAGAACTTCCAGCGCGAGGCGCTGCAGCGCGGTTACCGGATCCGTGCGTTCGGCACCCGCCGCGAAGGACTCATCGGTCCCGAGTTCATTCACCCCCGTTATCAGATCTTCCAGTCGGAGCCGCTCCCGCCGCTCCGCGACCGGCTGACCCCCGTCTACCCCAAACGCAAGGGTCTGGGGACAAAACGCATGGCGGGACTCGTGGAGTCAGCCCTGGCGTTGCTTCGGAAGGGAGAACTGGAACTGATCGACCGGATCCCCCAGGCGCTTACAGCCAGCCCGACTCCGTCGACGCTACTCGACGCCCTCGAAAACATCCACCAACCTCCACCCGAGGCATCCGCCGAGCATCTGACGGAGTGGCTTGCTCCTTTCCGCCAGCGCCTGGCTCTGGAGGAACTCCTGGCCCACGCCCTTTCGCTTCGGAAAATCCGGAGTGAATGGGTTCAGGCCCGATCCTACCCCCTCACGGTCGAATCAGACGGACTGGATCGCTTCATAAACTCGCTGCCCTGGCCGCTCACTTCCGCTCAAGTCCGCGTCTGGCAGGAAATCGCACAGGATCTCGAGCGCCCTATTCCGATGTTGCGTCTCCTTCAGGGGGATGTGGGTTCCGGGAAAACGGTGCTCGCCGCACTCACGGCGTTCGTGACCGTCCGGAACCAGGGTCAGGCAGCGGTCATGGCTCCGACGGAGCTGCTCGTGAACCAGCATGCCCGCACATTCCATGAATGGTTCGCTTCCCACGGAATCCCGGTACGCTCCCTGCACGCCCGCCTGACCCGCAAGGAGCGCCGCGAAGTGCTCCAGGAACTCGCGAGTGGCCTGCCCTGCGTGGTGCTCGGAACCCAGAGTCTTTTCCAGAGTGATGTCGAGTTTCCCAAGCTCATGAGCATCATCATCGACGAGCAGCACCGCTTCGGAGTAGAGCAGCGCCTCAACCTTTCTGACAAAGGACCGCAACGTCCGCATCAGTTGATCATGACCGCAACTCCGATCCCACGCACACTCGCGATGTCGCTTTACGCAGGGCTCGATCAATCACGAATCGACGAACTGCCGCCGGGCCGGATCCCGGTCGTGACAGCCGTTCTTCCTGAAGCCCGGCGGGCCGAACTGATGACGCGTCTTTGCTCCCTTTGCCAGAGCGGTCAGCAGGTGTTCTGGGTCTGTCCGCGGGTCGAAGACACCGAAGGCGGCAGCGGCCGGGCAGTCGAGACCGCATTCCACGAACTGCGTGCAGCATGCCCGGACCTGCGCCTAGGAATGATCCATGGACGCATGGATTCCTCAGACCGTCAACGGATTGTTGAGGATTTTCAGGATGGCCGGCTCGACATCCTGGTGGCCACCACAATTATCGAAGTGGGCGTCAACATTCCTCGTGCGAACGTGATGGTGATCGATGGGGCTGAACGTCTGGGCCTGCTGCAACTCCACCAGCTTCGCGGGCGTATTGGACGCGGGAACCAGGGCGGTCAGTGCCTCCTCGTCTATGGCCCGCTTTCGCCCGAGGCACGGGCACGACTCGATATCCTGCGCAAAACAACCGACGGGTTTGTCATCGCTGAAAGTGATCTCGAGATACGCGGACCCGGAGAGGTCTGGGGAACCCGTCAAAGCGGCGGATTGGCATTCCGGATCGCGGATCTCTTCCGGGACCGCGAGCTATTGACTCGCATTCCAAAGGCCGTGGAGCTCATCGAAGCAGAGGTCCCCGAGAACGTGGAACCCCTGATCCACCGCTGGCTGGGCACGAACCTGCGTTATGGCCAGGCATGAATCGGCATTCTGCAGGCCACAACGGCCGTCATTGCGTGCAACCCCTATAATGTCACCCCGTGCAACCACGAGTAGAGATGTGATGGGGATCCGAACCCGTCCGACGATCGGCTGGCACAGCCCGCAACAGTGGCCCCCCCAACATCGCGATCCAGGAATCTGGACCTGGCTGACCGACCCCGAATCGCTCACCCGCAAGCTCCGGCAACAGGCTGGAGACCGGCTCAGCCTGCTTCTTTTCGAGGAGCGCCGGACGGCACTCACGCCTGAGGAAATCCTGTTCCTCGAATCTCCCGGAGAGAAATGGGGGCTGCGGCGGGAAGTGGGTTTTTTTTCCAGTTCCGATCTCTGGGTGTTTTCCTCAACGCTGGTGCCAGACGAAACGCTCCGCCAGGAACCCTGGCTCGCCGAACTTGGAGAAACTCCACTCGGTGACCGTGTCTTTGGAGAGGGCCTCGGGGCGAGAGTGAGACTCGAGATCGCGCAGGTCGGCGCAGGGTGGGCCTTCTATGAAGCTGCACGACCTCATCTCGGAACAGCCCCTCCCCCATCGTTCTGGGCCCGAAGATCCCTGATTCGGGTTGCCGGCAGGCTGCTTCTCGTCCAGGACGGCTTCATCGGCGAGACCGGTCCATGGAGGGCACAAAAGGATACGGCGACGTGACGGAACATTCATTCTCGAAAGCCCACCGCTCCATCCGGCAGGATCAAATCCCTGCGTTGCAAGCGAGAGACTTCTGATGAACCGGCGGCTTAGAAAACTCCGGTTCACCCTCATGGCCCATCCGGCACTCCGCGCCGGACTCCGGCGTCTTGGGCTTTATGCGGAACTGACCCGGCTGCACCGCCCCATCGGTGCACTGCTCCTGCTCTGGCCCACACTCTGGGCACTCTGGCTTGCCTCAGATGGCCATCCCCAGGCGCGTTTGTTCTTCATCTTTGCAGCCGGTGTCTGGATCACACGCGGCGCAGGCTGCGCCATCAACGACTTTGCCGACCGGGACTTTGATGCATCCGTTCCGCGCACCCACACCCGGCCGCTGGCCCGCAAGCAGATCCGTCCCTGGGAAGCCTGGCTCGTGGCCCTGCTGCATGGCCTTCTCGCACTCCTCCTTCTTTACGAGCTGCCCCGCCTCGATTGGTGGCTCGCCCTGATTGGCGTGTTCCTCATGGTGAGCTATCCCTTCCTCAAGCGCTGGACCCATCTGCCCCAGCCGTACCTCGGCCTCGCATTTGGATGGGGGATTCCCATGGCCTGGGTGGCCGTCCGGGGGCATCTCGACGCAACTGCGGGTCTCCTGTTCCTCGCGAACATTATCTGGGCCTCCGTCTATGACACGTTTTACGCCATGGCTGACCGCCCGTGGGATACCCGTATCGGGATCCGATCAACCGCAATCCTGTTTGGAGAGTACGATCGTCTCATCGTGATCGGGCTCCAGATTCTGCTGCTGGTCACGCTCTATCTCGTTGGAGTGAATTTTGGTCTCACCTGGATCTATGACACGGGCCTCCTCGCAGCCGCCTGCTTCGCGCTTTACGAGGACATACTGGCCTGGAAGCGGAGTCCAGCGGGTTGTTTTCGAGCTTTTCTCAACAACAGCTGGTTCGGTGCAGCGATCTTTGCAGGAATCGTGCTGAACTACGCACTCAAGCGCTGATCGTCCCGAAAACCACAGGGATTACGGGATTCATCGCATGCTAGAATTCCGGCTGGAGAGGTACCGAAGCGGTCATAACGGCGCCGACTCGAAATCGGATGGGCGGCAACGCCACGTGGGTTCGAATCCCACCCTCTCCGCCAGTGCTCCACCCGATCATCTGCGACTCATGGGAAATGCTTCCCATAATTTTCCGGTGCGAGATGGCGGAAGACTTCGAATGGTCGGGCTGTTCGGGCGATTGTGCGCCTGATCCGGATGCATCGTGTAGCGAACCCAAACCGATGATCCCTCAACCCACTGATCCAGAACGAAATGATTCACCCCGAAAGGAGGAAACGCCAGACTAATCCTGAGACGCGCTGGCTGAATCGGCGGCCGGATCGAGCAGTTGATGCAAAAGACTCGACTCCCGCTTGTAAAAGCCCTCTGTATGCAGAGAGTCCTCAAGTTTGAGCCATTCGTAGTCGAGATGATGGACCAGCTCATGGAGGAGTGTCCGTAGAAATGTCTTGAACGCGACGACCTGCCTCCTCTGAACGGTACGCATCCATAACGTGACAACCGGCTGGGAACGGGCGTTTTCAACCTCATAGAGGCCGTGCAATTCCCCGTAACGGCTGGAGGGGCGGCGTTCCAGGACCCGCACACGGACGGTCCGGACCCCGAAGTGGCGGGTCAGGTGATCGGCCAGCGCCTGTGTCGCCCGTTCGACCGGGATGCGCGCTTCAGATTCGAGCGTGCTGGAGGCGTCCGACCTCATCCGCAAAAGCGTCAGCAGGCCCCAGCGGGATGGCTTCAACCCGGTCGCTCGCTTCGTAGACTCTGCGCTGTCTGGCCGTCAGGCGGTGATAGTAACTGAAGACCATGATCGGAAGCCGGGATCCTCCAGGGGCCCCATCCAGTTTACCCCGGACCGCCGGACTGCGGCTGCTCCAGGTGCCGCACGCCTAAGTGGCGATTTGCCCCGGAAAAGTTTATGCTGTGCCGCCCGTTGCGCCCATCGCTGAGGAGACGGTTGGTGTCCCAGGACTCACCCACTTCACCGCGGCGCATCCTGCTTGCCTACCTCATGCTTTATGTGATCTGGGGATCCACTTACCTCGGCATCCGGATCGGGGTCATGTCCTGGCCACCTGCGGTTCTGGCTGGCCTGCGCTTCTCGGTGGCCGGCCTGATCCTCATCATCGCGGGCATCTCCCACGGGGAGACCTGGCGGGCGCTTTCCTTGCGGTGGATGCTCGCCTGCGGACTACCGATGGGGACCCTGCTCATTGCGATGTCGAATGGCCTGCTCAGCTGGGGCGAGCAATGGGTGCCTTCCAATCTCTCGGCCCTCCTCGGCGCCACTTCGGCTCTCTGGATCGTCGGCCTCGAAACCCTCTGGATGCGGAGAAAGGCGAATATTCCGCGCGCAAGCTGGCTGGGTCTCATCATGGGAATGATCGGAACCGGCGTGCTCCTGGGCACGCACCTTGGCCGGCTCGGTCCCGCGTATCGAGATGGGGTCGCGGCGATACTGGCCGCGTCATTTTTTTGGGGGCTGGGTACGGTCTGGGGGAGACGCTTCCCCCGCTCTCCTCTGCCCCTCCTGTCCTCGGGCATCCAGATGTTCTGGGGTGGAACACTGCTCCTTGCAATTGCCACCGCAACGGGAGACTGGACAGGTTGGCACTGGGATGGACAAGGACTATGGGCCGTTTCCTATCTCTGCCTCATGGGCTCCTGTCTCGCCTACACGGTCTACCTCTGGCTGATTCCAAGAACAAGCCCGGCACGCATTGGCACCATCTCCTACGTGAACCCGGCGGTCGCGGTGGTGCTCGGATGGCTCGTGCTCGGCGAGACCCTGAATATGATCCAGCTGCTCAGCATGAGCGTGATACTGGTGAGCATTTTCTGGGTCATGCGCGCGGAGCGGCACCGCACTCAATCGGTATCGAACTGATCCCACCAATGCCAGGGTGGCGGTTGGGGAGTCTTCGGCACGGGCATGTGCCGGATCGTGGGGAGGAGCCGGTAGAGAATCAATCCGCCTTGGGCCGGAATCGAGAAGACACGCGCAAAGTCTCTCGGATTGGGCGGCGGAGAAAGGGTCCGGGATGTCACTTTCCGATTCGCAGCCGGCAGCGCATCCCGGTAGACCAGGAGATAGGACCCTGGCCGGATCACGCCGGAATGGATTTCGGCATACAGTGCACGCGCCGAACGGACAAACGGGATCGGTGCATGACGGAGGGGGTAGAGCGCGTAGATGGTCGGGGGACGCGGGTAGAGATAGCTCACGAGCGGAGCCGGATGTTTTTCCAGGTACGCCCGCAGCCGGGAGAGGCCCTGGACGGTCTTGGGGACCGGAATGAGCCCCGGGAAGATCAGGCCTGGCAGCACCAAGATCGCGAGAAAGGCAAACAGGGTCAGGATCGATAGCGAAACGGTCCCGGCCACTCTCCTGGCCCGCTTCGCCTGGCCGCCGAATAACCAGACCAGACCGCCCAAGCTCAACAGGACGATAGCCGGCGCTGCAGGCAGGATGTACTTGCTTTGCTTCGAGACGGACAGGGAAAAAAAGAAAACCGTCCAGAGCGCCCAGGTGAGGGCCAGCCGCCAGGGCAGCTCGGCTCTCAGGCGCCAGGCTGCCACCAGGCCGAAAGGCAGTAGCAGAGACCAGGGGAAAAAATCGCCCCAGATGGTGTGGAAATAAAGCCAGGGGCCGTGCTCATGATCCAGTCCAGTGAGGAACCGGGTGAAGTTCTGGTAAATGAGCGCCGCCCGGACAAAATCCCAGTTGACCTCAAGTCCCGCGACGACATACCAGACGACAATGAGGCTCACGGCGAGTGCCAGCCCTCGAAATGGCCGGATCGCTCGTATCCGCTTCCAAAGCCCGATCCAGGCGTCTTTTGAAAAGCGCATGAGCGCAGAATCGGCGAGGAGCATCTCGAGCCCCATTCCCGGAAGCGTGATGGCCATCCCGACCGGGCCCTTGGCCGATGTGGCAAGCAGGACACCGAGCCAGAGTTCCCAGGGGAAACCGCGCACCCTGCCCGTACGGTGGCGGGCATAGCCGGTGTAGGCCATAAGCACCCCCAGGGCGAGGAGACTGTCCGTATGCGCCGTGAAAAAATTGTAAAGTGCAATCGGCAGCGCCGCGAGCGCGAGAAGCGGCAGGGTCGAAGCGACGGACGGAAACAGAGTCTGCATCCACCGGCGCATCCAGATGATCCAGGCCAGGAAAGCAAGGGTGCCGGGAACCCGGATCGCGGCCCGAAGCGGAAGCCCCATCAGGCGGAACGGGATTGCGAGCCAGTAATAGAGCGGGGGATATTCGACATACGGAAGTCCATTTTTCAGAGGAACCCAGAAACTCGAGCGGGCAATCATCTCGCGCACGACCTCGGCAAAGCGCGGTTCTTCAGCGGGGATGAGGCCATGATTGAACATCGCGATGCCGAATATCACCGCGAGAAATCCAAGCAGCCCGACGTGGACCTCCACTCGAGGCGGGGGTCCTGGCCGGGACCCCATGGGGCTGCTGCGCAGGAAATCGCAGGGTCCTCTGGAATCTCTGGAATGGAAGTCGGAATCACCGCTCCATTTTATCGGTTCGCGAGGCGCGCCGCCGGGTGTATAGTCAGGTCAAGCACGCGCGATCCGGTCGGGCAACGTGAATTACGCGCACCTCTTCCACGCGGGAAATTTTGCCGATGTGCACAAGCATCTCGTGCTGACCGCGCTACTCATGCGGCTTACTGAAAAACCATCCCCCTGGTTCTATCTCGATACCCACGCGGGCAGTGGTCTCTATACCCTCGCAGGACGCACCACGCCCGCCCGGGGAGAATCCGGAACCGGAGCGCTGCCGATCTTTCGTGCTGTGATCGAAAGCCCTATCGTGCAAACCTACCAGTCCCTCCTCCGATGCTTCAATCCGGAAGGGATCCTGATCCGCTATCCGGGATCCCCGCTCGTTGCCGCATCCCTGGCACGCCCCACCGACCGGCTGGTCGCGATAGAATGCGTCCCGGAACGGGCGCGAGAACTCCGCAAGCACCTGGGGGCCTGGCCGGTCAAGGTGCATTGCCGGGATGGATATGAGGCGCTCGGCGCCTTTCTCCCTCCGCAGGAGCAGCGGGGGGTCATCCTGATCGATCCGCCTTACGAGTCCATGCACGAGACAGAACAGCTGCTTCGCGCACTGTCCCGTGCCTTGGCACGGTTTCCGCGCGGGATTTACATGATCTGGCATCCCTGGGTCGACCCGGCGTTCGTCTCAGGCCTGAGACGCCGACTCAAAACGCTGGGGAACGTCTCCTTCCTCGACTGGCAGACCACGCGGCGGCAGGGTCTCCGTGGCAGCGGCCTCGCCATCTTCAACCTGCCCCATGGACTTGCAGCCTCCCTCGAACCGGTTTGGCAGCAACTCGGCGACGTTTACACCACCCCGCTTGGACCGGTCAAGTTCGCCCAAACAGCGTTCCTGCGCCCGGGATGTGCCACCCGCACCC
>AUZY01011480.1_pt1 | contig 12560 bp, 15 predicted proteins | sample 49821 | NCBI WGS metagenome assembly AUZY01 (sample SAMN02954279, study PRJNA193664) | mine drainage metagenome | biome: terrestrial; feature: abandoned Hg mine; material: sediment; isolation source: lowermost (B1B) sediment-attached strata from acid streamer/mats thriving at... | place: Spain ...
TCGCTTGCTTCGAGCCTCATAGGCCCGTTCCGCCTCAAGCCAGTCATCCAGTTCGAACCCGGGTACAAAGCCCCGTCGTTCGGAAAGGAAATATGCTGTCTCAGCGATCCAGTGTTCGCGATCCACGGTGTGATCGAGACCGGCTGGTGTCGGCATTCGGCCGGCACGAAGCGTTGATCGATTCGGCATGATAGCCTCGTTCGCGGTGTATCCCACCCCACTTTTAGGCCTGTCCGACAACCCTGACGTCTCACGGGGTGACGATCCTGTCAACTTTCTCAGTATGTCAAAGTTGACAAGGACAGGGACCGAACGGCTAGACTGTCGCCTGGAGATTTCGATCCGGTGGCCCGATATGTCCAACCCGCCCTCACCGCCAGCCTGGACGCTCACCGCAGTGCAGGAGCTCATGGCTGCGCCGCTCAACGATCTGCTGTACCGGGCGCATGGAGTCCACCGTACGCACTTCGATCCGAACGCAATCCAGCTGAGCACCCTGCTCAGCGTGAAGACGGGTGGCTGTCCCGAAGACTGTCATTACTGCCCGCAAAGTCTCCGCTACACCTCTGGCGTTGAATCCGAACCGCTCCTGCCCCTGGATGAGGTCGTCTCACGCGCCAAGCAGGCGCAATCAGCGGGGGCAACGCGGTTCTGCATGGGTGCAGCCTACCGGGGTCCCAAGGAACGCGATCTGTCCAAGATTCTCGAGTACATCGTGGCCGTCAAGGCACTCGGCCTCGAGACCTGTGCCACACTCGGCCTTCTGGACGAGGATCAGGCGAGAAGGCTTGCGGAAGCAGGCCTCGATTACTACAACCACAACCTCGATACGTCGGAGACGTATTATCCGGAGATCATCACGACCCGACGCTACGCCGATCGGTTGAAGACCCTCGAACATGTCCGGCAGGCCGGCATGCGGGTCTGCTGTGGTGGCATCGTGGGTCTCGGCGAAACCGTTCAGGACCGCGCGGAACTGCTGCTCGCGCTGTCCCGCCTCGATCCCCCTCCCGAGAGTGTGCCGATCAATGAACTCGTTCCGGTTCCGGGCACGCCACTCGCGCACGCGCCCAAGACGGATCCCATCGATTTTGTGCGGGTGATTGCGGTGGCCCGGATTCTCATGCCGCGTGCCCATGTGCGGCTGTCGGCCGGGCGCAGTTCCATGAGCCGGGAGCTTCAGGCCCTGTGCTTCTTTGCGGGTGCCAACTCGATTTTCTATGGCGAAAAACTACTCACGACTCCGAATAACGACGCCGATCAAGACCATGCGCTTTTCGCTGCACTGGGTCTTCGTGCCGAAGGTCCGCTAGAGACAGGGGCGAGAACGAACGTGCATGCGGACTGAACCCGTTCAGCCCCCTGATCGTGCGACGGATCTCGTCCGTTTCCGCCGGATCCGGGAGAGCCCGACTGGAACCCACCGACCGGCTGCGGGAGCGGAGGGGCTCGCCTTTGATTCGAATGATTACCTCGGGCTCGCGACTCACCCACTTGTTCAGGAGGCGTGGTGCCGGGGTGGACGGTATTGGGGCGTGGGCAGCGGGGGATCCCATCTTCTTTCCGGCCATACCCGGGCGCATGAGAGGCTCGAAGCGGCACTGGCGGCCTGGACCGGTCGCGAGCGCGCCCTGCTCTTCCCGAGCGGGTATATGGCCAACCTGACCCTGCTGCAGGTGTTGTGCAGCAAGCGGCACATGGTGGTGCAGGATCGGCTCAACCACGCATCTCTCTGGGATGCCGTGCGCCTGTCCGGTGCCCGCCTGCGACGCTACGCCCACGGCAGTGTTGAGGATGCCCAGCGGATCCTCGATTCGCTGGGGGATGCGCCGGGTGTCCTGGTTTCGGAGGGGGTGTTCAGCATGGATGGCGATCACGGGCCCCTGCCGGGCCTGGCCGATGCGGCTCGGAGGGCACGGGCCGTATTCATGGTCGATGACGCGCACGGCATCGGAATATGGGGTTCTGCGGGGCAAGGCACCTGTGCCCATTACGCGCTGGACGAGGAATCGGTTCCGATCCTCATGGCCACTCTGGGCAAGGCGCTTGGCACCTACGGCGCCTTTGTCGCCGGCCCCTCGCAGTTGATCGACCGGCTGATCCAGGAGGGCCGCCCCTACCGGTATACCACTGCGCTGCCTCCGGCACTGGCCGAAGCCACGCTGGTTTCGCTCGAATGCGTGATCCGCGAACCGGAACGGCGTGAACGGCTGTTCGGACTGATCGGGTATTTCAGGAAGTGTGGTACCGAGCTCGGCCTGCCGCTTTTGCCCTCGCCCTCACCGATCCAGCCGCTCTGGCTCGGCTCCGCGCGCGTGGCCCTCGAGGTCAGCCGGGCGCTTGAGGCCCGGGGTCTTCTGGTTCCCGCGATTCGCCCGCCCACGGTTCCATCGGGACAGGCGCGTCTTCGGATCAGCCTCTCCGCATCCCACACCCGGGGGGATCTCGACCGGCTGCTCCAGGGACTGTCCGATTTATGCCCGCGTCCCCACTGATCCCGACACCTTTGACCCTGATTCACGGGTGGGGATTCAACCGGCGTGTCTTTGACCCGTTGCACGAATCGTTCTCCCGGGCACGGATCCAGCCATCTTTCTGGGAGCTGCCCGGACACGGAGTGCGGATTCAAACCGGGATCGAGCAGACCCTAGACGGCTGGGCCCAGGACTGTCTCTCCTCCCTGCCCCGCGAACCCCAGATGATCCTCGGCTGGTCGCTCGGCGGACTGGTGGCGCTGGATCTTGCGCTGCGCTTCCCGGAGCGGGTCCGGGGGTTGATCCTGGTGTGCACGACACCCCGCTTCATTTCCGGTCCCGATTGGCAGAATGGGCATGACATCCGGGTGTTCGAGCAGTTTGAACGCGATCTTGAAGAACAATATGAGACGACTCTCAGGGATTTTCTACTTCTCCAGATCCGCAATCTCTCCGCCGCGCGAGAGGCCGTGCCCCAGTTGAGGCGTGCGCTCGCATCCGGTGGAACCCCCAGTGTTTCCGGACTGCGTGCCGGTCTCGAGATCCTCAGGGCGAGTGATCTCCGGGACGCGGTTCGGGGCGGACTCCGGCAACCGGTGACTCTGCTTGCGGGAAGACAGGATCGGTTGGTGATGCCGGGTGCCATCGACTGGATGGCCCGCACCCTCGGGATCGAACCCGCCTGGCTCTCCCAGGGCGGGCACGTTCCCTTCCTGACGGATCCGGACTGGTTTATGGACCAGGTTTCGGGTTTTCTTGATGCGCACGCGAACCTTTGAGCTGAATCCCGAGGCTGTCCGGATGGGATTCCGGAGGGCGGCTTCGACCTATGAGGCAGCTGCCGGTCTGCAGCACCGGGTCGAGTCCGATCTCATCGAACGGCTGCCTCTGCTCGACCTCAGCCCCAGGTGGATTCTTGATCTGGGCTGTGGGACGGGACATGCGGAACCGCACCTCACCCGGCATTATCCCCATGCAGGTATCATCGGTGTCGATGCGGCCTTTGAAATGCTGCGCTGGAAACAGGCGCAGCCGGACCGCCGCACCAGCACGCTCTGCGCGGATGCCCAAGCCCTGCCGCTTTTATCCTCGAGCATGGATCTCGTCTTCAGCAATCTCCTCCTGCAGTGGTTTGACGACCCGGGCCAAGCCCTGTCCGAGGTGTACCGGGTACTCCGGGACCGATCGGCTTTCCTGTTCACCACCTTGGGTCCGCACACCTTCCAGGAGCTCCGCGAAGCCTGGTCCCATGTGGATGCAGCCCCGCATGTGAGCGAGTTCATGGATGCGCCGGGCTGGGGAGCGCAGCTCATGCGCGAGGGATTCGTGGAAGTGGTCCTGGATGTCGATCGTGTGGTCGAGGAGGTTCCCGATCTCGGGACTCTGGCAGATCAGCTGCGGCGCATCGGAGCAACCAACCGGCATGCCCAGCGTGCACGGGGTCTTTACGGGAAAAGTCACCTCGAAACGCTCACCCGTGCGTATGAGGCGATGCGCCGCCCGGGCGGCGGGCTGCCGGTCACCTATGAAATTCTTTACGGGCTCGCCTGGACGCCCATGCGGTTTGCCCGGCCCGAGTACGCCTGAATGTCCGCAACCGGGGTTTTTATAACCGGAACGGATACCTCCGTGGGCAAGACGGTGATCTCGGCCGGGTGGATTCGCCGGGGTGTGGAACACGGATTGCGAATGGCGGCCATGAAGCCGGTTGCAACCGGTGGAGCACTCAGGGAGTCGCAGCATTTGCGCAGCACGGATGCGGAGCTGCTCTGGGGTGAAATCAATGTCGAGGAGACGTGGGAGGAGATCAATCCCTATGTTTTCATGCCACCGGTTTCACCGAACATTGCTGCGGACCAGGCCGGGGTCACGATCGATCTCGGCCGGATCGTCAAACTGGCGCGGGCGCTCGAGCAGCGGGCGGACACCCTGGTCGTCGAGGGAGTGGGCGGCTGGCGGGTACCATTGGGTGAAGGCGTATCGACCGTCGATCTGGTGCGTGCGCTCGGTTACCCAGTTGTGCTGGTCGTAGGCCTGAGGCTCGGGTGCATCAATCATGCCCTCCTCACCCTGGAGTCCGTGACGACTGACCGGATTCCCTGTCTCGGCTGGGTCGCGAACCGGGTGGATCCCGCTCTGGAGGCGTCCGAAGCGGTGCTTGCGACCCTCGTGGAGCGGCTGGCCATCCCGTGCCTCGGAGTCGTCCCGTCTCTCACGCCCCCTGAGATCGGCTCCGTGGCGCAGGCGCTTCATCCACCGCCGTCCGTCTGACCTGGCGCGGGGTCGGAACACAATATGCCCGCCCGGCGATGGTGATTGTCGAATGCCCACGGGCTAGTGCATAATTCACTCTCAGCACACCGTGTCTGCAGGGCCTTGGATCCAAGAGTGCACACGATCATCGTCCGTCCCAACCGCTCGCTTCGTCAGGCCGAGCTCGGCCTGCTCGGCCTGGGGCTGCTCCTAGCGCTCACGCTGGGTGGAGTCGTGACGTGGCTCTTCGGTTTCTGGCCGGTTCTCGCCTTTGACGTGCTGACCCTGGCCGGACTGGTTTCGGCCACCTGGTCCGCGGATCACGCAGGCGGTTATCTCGAGCAGATCCGTATCGATGACGATTGGGTAACCGTGTCCCGAGGCATCCATAGATCCGAGCCCAGTTTTCGCGTGCGTCGTGGCTGGGCCCGCCTGATCGAGGATACCGGTGGACCCTGGAAACGGCACCGGCTCTGGATCGGCGCATCCGGGCGGACCTGCGAGGTTGGGAGGTGTCTCGGCGAGGAGGAAAAGCAGGAGCTCTCGCGCCGGTTGCGGGACTACCTCCGCCCCCTCACGTCGACCGGATCAAAGGCACACGATCCCGGGAACTTCACGGATGGATCCATCACCGAGATTCAAGCGGGGGATTTTCGTACATGAAAAACAGATGGTTAGAGGCCACAGCGGGTGCCCTCCTCCTGATGGGGATGGGAGTCCCCCCTCTTGGAGCTGCGAGCCTCTACAACCTGCCCTATGGCGTGACCCCGGTGAGCCACGCGATCTACGGCCTCAACATGATGGCGTTCTGGATCATGTGCGGGATCGCGGCCGTTGTTTTCGGAGCGATCACCTGGTCGATCATCTTCCACCGGAAGTCCCGCCATCCGAAACCCGCCGATTTTCACGAGAATACGGTGCTCGAGATTGTCTGGACGGTCATCCCGTTCATCATCCTGATCGTGATGGCCATTCCGGCGGCACGGGTGCTCATCCGGGCCGAAAACGTTCACCATTCCGAGATGACGGTCGAGGTGACGGGCTACCAGTGGCTGTGGCGCTATACCTACCCGCGCTGGGACATCAACATTTACAGCCGTCTCGCCGACTCGAGTCTCCGAATCGCCCCGCTCCACTCCGGTTTGAGTCCGTCTTCCACTCCCTACTACCTGCACGCGGTCACGCATCCCCTGGTCCTGCCGGTTGGAGAGAAAGTGCGTCTTCTCATCACCTCGAAAGACGTGATCCACTCCTGGTGGGTTCCGGACCTCGGCGTCCAGATGGATGCCAACCCGGGTCTCGTCAACTCGATCTGGGTCCAGATCCTCAAGCCGGGCATCTACCGGGGGCAATGCAACCAGATCTGCGGCTGGGGGCATGCCTACATGCCCATCGTGGTGGTTGCGGAACCGAAAGCGCAGTTTCTGGCCTGGGTGAAACAATGGAGACAGCATCACCCGCAAGGTGGCGCATCTCCTGCCTCCACCCCGGTTCCTTGAACCGCCCCTTGCACCGGTCCACCAGCGGAGAATCCTGTCATGTCTCAATCGATCGCCCTTAGCCACGACGCCCATCCGGCCAGCCGGGGGCTCATGCGCTGGATCAAGACGACCAATCACAAGGATATCGGCACGCTTTATCTCCTGCTCAGCCTGATCATGTTCTTCATCGGCGGTGCGATGGCCATGGTGATCCGGGCGGAGCTTTATGAACCCGGTCTCCAGTTCGTGAACCCGGGGTTTTACAACCAGCTGGTCACGATGCACGGACTCATCATGATCTTCGGGGCGGTGATGCCTGCCCTTGTGGGGCTGGCCAACTGGATGATCCCGCTCATGATCGGTGCGCCCGACATGGCGCTGCCCCGGCTCAATAACTGGAGTTTCTGGATCCTGCCGTTTGCGTTCACGCTGCTTTTGCTGACCCTCTTCCTTCCGGGCGGCGGACCCGAGGGCGGGTGGACCCTTTATGTGCCCTACAGCATGGAACTCGGTTACTCGTTCCCGTTTCTGATCTTCGCGATTCATCTCCTGGGAATCTCCTCCATTCTCAGTGGAATCAACATCATCGTCACCATCCTGAACATGCGGGCGCCGGGGATGACGCTCATGAAGATGCCGCTTTTCGTCTGGGCCTGGCTGATCACGGCCTACCTGCTCGTGGCCGTCATGCCGGTTCTGGCCGGTGGCGTCACGATGCAGCTTTTTGATCACTTTTTCGGCACCCACTTCTTTTCGGTCGCAGGCGGCGGCAGCCCTCTCCTCTGGGAGCATGTCTTCTGGTTTTTCGGGCATCCCGAGGTCTACGTCATGATTCTGCCGGCCTTCGGGATCATCTCGGAGATCGTGCCGACCTTTTCGCGCAAACCCCTGTTCGGACGGACGACGATGATCTATGCGCTGGCCTCGATCGCCTTCCTCTCCTTCATCGTCTGGGGACACCACATGTTCACCTCCGGGATGCCGGTTTCCGCCGATCTCTTCTTCATGTTCAGCACGATGCTGATCGCGGTACCCACGGGGGTCAAGATCTTCAACTGGGTCGCAACCATGTGGAAGGGGGCCTTGACCTTCGAGACGCCGATGCTGTTTGCGGTCGCATTCATCATCCTCTTCACGGTCGGCGGTTTTTCAGGCGTGATGCTGGCGCTCGTACCCGTTGACTTCCAGTATCACAACAGTTATTTCGTGGTTGCGCACATCCATTACGTCCTCGTGACCGGAGCTATATTTGCCATCATGGCAGGAGTCTATTACTGGCTACCCAAATGGACGGGGCACCTCTACAGCGAGTTCTGGGGGAAGGTGCACTTCTGGATCAGCGTGATATCGGTCAACGTGCTCTATTTCCCGATGCATTTCCTGGGTCTGGCCGGCATGCCGCGGCGCGTGCCGGACTATGCCGTCCAGTTCACCAATCTCAACATGATCTCGAGCATCGGCGGATTTGTGTTCGGCGCGGCACAGCTGATTTTTGTGGCGGTCATTTTTACCACGATCTACGGCGGGAAGAAAGCGGAAGCACGCGTCTGGGAAGGGGCACACGGGCTGGAATGGACGGTTCCTTCACCCGCGCCCTACCATACCTTCAGTGTACCCCCCGAGGTTGCGGGATGAAGGCATGGCGAACACTCCGATATCCGATTCAGGCGACGATCGTGCCCGGAGGAAACGGGCCGTACGCATGGCCATTGTCCTCGGTGTCCTGGCTGTGGTCATCTATCTCGGGTTCTACGGGATCCGGGCGTGGCTCGGCTGATGCGATCCGCCTCACCGGGTCCGGAATCGTCCGGTTAGGCATTTCTTGTCACTGTCTGGAGATCTCCCCCGCATGAGCGCATCCGCTGATTCCTACTATCTGCCGCATGGCACACCCTGGTCCATTCTGGGCTCCCTGGGACTTTTCGGATTCATGCTGGGCGCGGGCCTATGGATCGATGGACTGAGCGGCGTGGGCCCCCTCGTCATGGGCCTTGGGGTACTCACGCTGATCCTGGCCAATGTCGGCTGGTTCGGGACGGTCATTCACGAGAGCGAATCCGGTGCCTACAACCCGCAGGTCGACCGGACCTTCCGCTGGGCGATGGCGCTTTTCATTTTTTCGGAAGTCATGTTTTTCGGGGCATTCTTTGGAACCCTGTTCTATGCGCGGCTCTTCGTGGTTCCCTGGCTGGGTGGAGCCTCCAACATGTTTTTCACCCATGCACTCCTCTATCCGCATTACCGGGCGCTCTGGCCCACCAATGGTCCGGCCCATGTCGGGGGTGTCTTCAGCGCCATGCCGGCGTGGGGCATTCCTGCCATCAACACCCTGATCCTCCTCACCAGCGCCGTGACGGTGACCCTTGCACACTGGGCGCTCAAGGCCGGGCATCGACGGAAAGTGATCGCTGGACTGGTCGCGACGATCGCGCTCGGCGTGAGCTTCCTGCTCATGCAGGCGCATGAGTACTATCATGCCTATACCCATCTCAACCTCACGCTCCACAGTGGAATCTACGGCGCGACGTTTTTTATCCTCACGGGCTTCCATGGGCTCCATGTCACGATCGGCGTGATCATGCTGACCGTGATCCTGATCCGTGTGTTGCGCGGGCACTTCACCCCCGAGCATCACTTCGCCTTCGAGGCGGTTTCCTGGTACTGGCACTTCGTCGATATCGTCTGGCTGGGCCTTTTTATCTTCGTCTACTGGCTCTGAACACCGGAGTGCGGGGCCCGACCCAGCGGGACCTCAACCAGCAGATATCAGGGGTGCCTGATCCCGTGCGGATGGATCCAGCCCATGAAGTAACCGATGATGAGCAGGACGAAAAGCAGGAGCGAAAGCCCGATCCGCCACGACAGCGCCCGGACCGTGCGGGTGCCCCGCCCGCGGTCCTCGACCAGGCGCACGAAAGCCTGACCCAGGACGATGACGATGATGACGAACAGTCCGACGATGACCAGTTTGAACAGCACGTACGGACTCCGGGCCCGGGGGTACGGCAGACATCTCGTTACGGGCTAGTATGCCATGGGGCGTGTGAGCGTGTGGCGGTTTTCTCCCAGGCGGTGGCCGACGCTTGCGGCCTGGATTCTGATCGTCCTGTTTCTTTTCCTGGCAGACTGGCAATGGCAGGCGGCACGGACGAGTGCGGCTGCTCTCGCCGCTGCGGCGACCGACACCCGCATCCAGCCGGCTCCTTGGACGGCGGGCCGGACACCCCGACCTTTCGAGCGGGTCTCGGCTCGGGGCCATTTCATGGCCGGCCGGGATGTTCTCCTGATCGACCTGTACCATCACAACCGGATGGGTGCCCAGGTGGTCTCGGTTTTCATCTCCCAGGGTGGCGCCCTGTGGATCCCGGTCGATCGCGGCTGGATTCCCGCATCCCCGCTGGGGCGGACAGACGTGCGACTGGATAAGGGGCTTCCTTTGGGGCGTTTGCGCATTACCGGATATGCGGGGGCCTTGCCCCATCCGGGGCTTCATCTCGGGAATGGACCGATTCCCCGGAGCTGGCCCAAACCGCTCCTCTTCCCGACCCACGCCTTTCTTGAGACAATCTACCATCATCCGCTGACCCGACAGGTGCTGCTTCTGGGTGCCCGGGAGCCCGGTGGATTTGTCCGGCACTGGAAACCGGCCCGTCGCATCGGCCCCGGACGGCACTTCGGCTATGCTCTTCAGTGGCTCATTCTCGCGCTCCTCGTGTTCGGAGTCTGGGTCGGTCTCAACTTGCACCGGAAACGCCTGTCATGAATAAACGCCCTGCTTCCGCTTTCCCCACATGGGCCATACTGGTGGCCATTGCGGGGGTCTTTGTGTTGCCGATTCTGATCGCTGCACTCTGGTACATGAATGTGAACCAGTGGGGCGTCGGACGGACGACGAACTACGGGCATCTCATCACTCCGCCGATCCAGCTTCACATCGAGCCGCTGCCACTGATTGTGGGGCACGGCCATCTCATGAGCCGGTATTTCAGGGGGCGATGGACGCTCGTCTACATTGGTGGCAGCAAGTGTACTCCCGACTGCCGGGCGGCACTCTATGCGACGAGACAGATCCGTCTTGCGCTCGGTGAAGACATCCGTCACGTGCAACGACTCTATGTGGTGACCGGAGAGCCGCAGAAACTCGGATTTCTGGAGGACGAGGATCCGGATCTCACCATCGTCAGGGCCGAAGGTGCAAAGGGGAAACGCTTCATCCACCAGTTCTTCAAGGCGGCGGATGCCCACCTCGGCGGTCGCATCTATCTGGTCGATCCCCAGGGCCATCTCATGATGTCCTATCCCGCCGCAGTCAATCCGCACGGATTGATGCGGGACCTCAAGCGTCTGCTTACGGTTTCCGAGATCAGCTGATGGGACGGTTCTGGGATCCTTTCCGTCTCCTCACGCTCATAGCGATCGTCTGGACACTCGTTTTGATCGGGGTGGGCGCTTATGTTCGGCTGTCGAATGCGGGGCTGTCCTGCCCGGGGTGGCCGGCCTGTTACGGTCACCTCACGGTTCCGACACGGACCGGGGTCATCCAGCGGGTCGACCGGCTCCACCCAGACCATCCGCTGGTGCCCCGGAAAGCGATGAAGGAGATGTTCCACCGCTATCTCGCGGGCGGTCTTGGATTGGTGATCCTCGCCATCGCGGTGCTCGGCTGGTCCCGGGCCCGCCGCACCCTCGGCCGACCCCGGTACTTTCCGCTTCTGATTCTCTTGCTCGTGCTGCTCCAGGCCGCGCTGGGCATGTGGACCGTCACCATGGAACTCGAACCGATCATCGTGCTGGCTCATCTCATTGGCGCCTTCCTGATCTTCGATGGCCTCCTCCTGCTCTGGGCGATGGATACGCATGCCTTGCACTGGAAAGAGGAGGTTCCCTCATTCTGGGGACGATGGATCGGGGTTCTCGCACTGATCCTGCTCGGTCTGCAGATCCTGCTCGGAGCCTGGACCAGCACGCACTACGCGTGGGTGGGGTGTCCGGATTTTCCGACCTGTCTCGGATCCTGGTGGCCGGCCCATCTCGAGTTCGGGCGGGCCTTCACGCTCTGGGACCGGCTGGGAGTGGATTATCAGGGCGGAACGCTTCCGCTGCACGCACGCGCCGCGATCTACCTCCTCCACCGGCTCGGAGCGGGGATCGTCCTGGTCACAATCCTGGCCTGGTGTCTCGCACTGTTCATGAGCTGCCGGCATCTCGGAGTGAGGATCTGGAGTCTGCTCGTGATCCTGCTGACCTTGCTCCAGGTGGCCATCGGCGTGATGCTGGCGTCGGCCGGCATGCCGCGATGGCTCGCTGACAGTCACACGGTGGGCGCCGCCTTGCTCTTGGGTGCCACTTCGCTACTCGTCTACGCGCTATGGACTCCGGCGTCCGCGCGGTCCTAGCCTCGACTGAAGCGGCGACCTGGCGGGATTACGTCCAGGTTACGAAGCCGCGTGTGGTCGCGCTCATCGTGTTCACCGCCTTTGTGGGCATGCTGCTCGCGGTTCCGGGATGGCCACCGCTCGGGCGCCTCCTCGCGGCAACGCTCGGGATCGCGCTGGCTGCAGCCTCTGCCGCCGCGTTCAACCACCTGCTCGACCGGCAGATCGATGCCCATATGCTGAGAACCCGCTATCGCCCGTTACCTCAGGGGCATCTCACGCCGGGTCAGGTCTGGGTCCTCGCGACGATCCTCGCGTGCCTATCCCTGCTTGTGCTTTGGGGTATGGTCAACTGGCTGACTGCCGTCCTCACGTTCGGATCGCTGATCGGGTATGCGCTCGTCTATACCCGTTTTCTGAAGACCATCACCCCGCAGAACATCGTGATCGGAGGTGCTGCCGGAGCGGCACCTCCAGTCCTGGGCTGGGTCGCCATGACCGATCACGTGAGCGCGGTCAGTCTCAGCCTGTTCATGATCGTTTTCGTCTGGACCCCACCGCATTTCTGGGCGCTGGCCATCGGTCGCAAGGAGGATTATTCCCGTGCCGGCATTCCCATGCTGCCGGTGACCCATGGTGTGCGCTTCACCATCCTGCAGATCACCTTCTACAGCGTTCTCCTGCTCGTCGTGAGTTACCTGCCGGACCTCCTGGGCGCAGGCGGCTGGCTGTTCCTGATCGGAGTGACCGCGCTCAATGCCGGGTTTGGGATCCGGGTTTTCCGCCTCATCCGCTCGCCGTCTCCTGCGTCTCCGGCCTTGGGTCTTTTCCGGTATTCCATTTCCTATCTCACGCTGTTTTTCGTCGTGCTGCTCTTGTGCCACTATCTGCCGGGGCCGTGGGGCGTCGCATCCCGGCTCTGAAGTCCAAACTCCGCTGCAGGATTCCTGGAACCGGAAGATTGAGGGTTGATCCTC
>AUZY01004003.1_pt1 | contig 12515 bp, 8 predicted proteins | sample 49821 | NCBI WGS metagenome assembly AUZY01 (sample SAMN02954279, study PRJNA193664) | mine drainage metagenome | biome: terrestrial; feature: abandoned Hg mine; material: sediment; isolation source: lowermost (B1B) sediment-attached strata from acid streamer/mats thriving at... | place: Spain ...
GGCAGAAAAATGGCGGGCGCGAACCGGGATCAGGGTTGGCCTGAGTTCGGCCGCTCGGATCCGGCCATGCAGGAGGCAACGGTAGACATCGGCTTGCAGGATGGCTCCTGTGATCCCGGATTGTCGGAGGAGGGCGATGGCTGCATGCGGGTCTCCGCGATCAAACTCCACCTGGGCGAGACCCGATATGGCGGTTGCCGAGTGCGGGTGGGTTTGAACACCCTCCCGGTAGAATCGCAGGGGGTGACTCCAAAGGCTCGCCTGGTGAAAGGTCAGGATCGCGAAAAGGCTCCAGACCGGCAGTGGCGCAAGACGCACCAGTTGGGTCCCGACCGAGCCGGCTGGCTGGATGCGGAGCCAGGACAGGAGACGCGGGACCATCGCCCACAGTCCGTCGGCAGCTGCCACGAGGAGGCCGAAAACGGGCAGATAGTTCCGGTGCACGAACATGATCTCGAGGGGAATGAAAGTGGATTCCAAAAGCTGGCCAATGAAAAACCACCCGATTCCGAAACTGATCAGCGGCCGCTTTTTCCAAAGCGCAAGGGCAAGCACGGCCAGTGCGGCCAGGATGAGACAGGCGATTGTGGTCGAGGGTGGATGCATGAGGCCATGCGAGAGGGTGAGATCATCATGGAAGAAACTGATCCGGGAGGCAGTCGGCAGGAATGGCATGAAGAGGTAGCGGACCAGTACCCGCGACTCGGTCAGGAGACGCACGCCGAGCGTGAAGCCGCGTCCGCCGTAGCCGGAACGGATGAAGCTCCGGTCGAAGATGGCCAGATTGATGAGTCCAAGGGCCAAAGCGGTGAGGGCACCGAAATATACGAGGATCATCCGGCGGATCCGATCCGGTCCGCGGAAGCGGAAGAACAGCAGTTCTGCGGCCAGGGTCAGAACGGGCGTGAGGGCACCGTTCTCCTTGCTGAAGAGGGCCATGAACGGACAGAGGAACAGTGCGAGGAAGAACCAGACAGCGGCCGGCTTCCCTTTTTGGCTGCGGGAGCGGGCCTCGAGATAGCACCAGACACCGGCAAACATGAAGAGGGCGGCAAGCAGTGCCATGCGTTGTACCGTATAAAGTACAGTCGCAACCTGCATGGGTTCGATCAGGAAAAAGGCGCCGATCCAAAACCCCATCGAACGGGAGACGGACTCCCGGTTCCCAGCCTGCCGGAACAGGGCGCGGGCCAGGAGAAAGGCGAAGGTTCCCGCCGCGAGGTGGAAAAAGACGTTCGTGAGATTGAAGGCGAAGAGGCTATGCGGCCAGATTTGACGGTCGAGCCAGAAACTGGCCATGCTGACGGGCCGGCCGAGAGGACCGGCTGAACTCCAGAACGGGTGCCTCAGTGCGCCGGCTCGGAGATACGGCCCGAGCACCGGCGCATCATCGAAAATGAGGAGACCGGGGAGCCCCGGCCAGTAGACGGCGGCCGTGAGGGCACAGACGCCCCCCCAAAACGCGATCAGCCATCCCTGCCGGCTCACTCGGCCGGGACCAGAGCACCGGTTGCTGGATCCGGCAGTCAGGATACGGGCGAGGGGGTCGGCTGGAGGCTTTGACTCGCCTGTTCGATCTCGCGGAGGAGGATCGATGTTTTCTGTACAAGCAGGCGAGGGTCATCCCGGGCTTCCAGATTGATGCGGAGGAGCGGCTCGGTGTTCGACGCGCGGACGTTGAAACGCCAGCTGTCGTACTCGACGGACAGACCATCCAGACGGTCGATCGATCGCGTTCCGGTCTGATGCTGCTCCGCCAGCGTTTCGAGAATGGTGCCGGGATGTTGGACCGAACGGTTGATTTCTCCGCTGATCGGGTAACGGGTCATGCGTTCTTCGACGAGTTGAGACAGGGACATTCCTGATTCGGCCATGAGCCGTGTCACGACCAGCCAGGGAACCATGCCGCTGTCGCAGTAGAAAAAGTCGCGAAAATAGTGGTGACCGCTCATCTCGCCGCCATAGAGGGCATGGTGGGTGCGCATGGCTTCCTTGATGAACGCATGTCCTGATTTGCAGACGACGGGCTCTCCGCCGGACGCCGTGACGAGTTCACGGGTGTTCCAGACGAGCCTCGGATCATGAATGATTGCAGCTCCCGGCTCTTTAGACAGAAGGGATGAGGCGATCAGCCCGACGAGATAATAACTTTCGATGAAGCGCCCGGTTTCATCATAGAAAAAACAGCGGTCGGCGTCACCATCCCAGGCCAGCCCGAGATCCGCCCCCGTTGCGTGGACCAGTTGGGCCGTCTCGCTCCGGTTTTCCGGAAGCAGCGGATTCGGTACACCGTGTGGAAAGCGTCCGTCCGGGACTTCGTGGAGCCAGATCCATTCGAACGGCAGATGCGCTGCGAGCGAGCGGATGAGAGGACCGGCCATGCCATTTCCGGCGTTGGCGACGATTCGGAAGGGGCGCTTTTTCCCGGGTCCGAAGCGCTCGATCAGGGCCTCGACCAGTTGGGGTCGGATGTCGATCCGCTCGACCCGGCCGGGCTGGGTTTTGGGCAGGGCAGGTGGATCCAGGGTCAAGAGGCCGATCTCACGAAGGCCCGTGTCGGAGCTGATCGGGCGCGCGTCGCTTTGCACCAGTTTGAATCCATTGTCCCCCGCTGGATTGTGGCTGGCCGTGATCATGATGCCGCCATCGAGCTTGAGTGAGGCGGTCGCGAAATAAAGTTCTTCCGTGGCGACAGATCCAAGAGCCATCACGTCCACGCCATTTTTCGTGAGCGTCTCCTCGACCGTTAGAGCGAGATCCGGGCCCGAGAGGCGGGCATCGTATCCCACGGCGACCTTTCGGGGCTTGAGAAACGCAATGTAGGCCCGAATGATCCGGGCCGTCAGTTCCGAGTTGATCTCGGCTGGCACAGTTCCGCGGATGTCATAAGCCTTGAAGCAGGCGGGCGGGTTCCGGTCGGCTGGAGCAGTCACACGGGGGTTCTCGATGGGAGGTCTCAGACCCTGATTCGTCTTAATCTAGCACAGGATCGTCTCCCCAGATCGACCTGCTGTCTCAGGGCCGACGGGGATTGGGCAGGTGCGGGCCAAAAGGCGATCCCGTGCCCGATCCAGGGGCAATCGGGCAACAGTCCGGGTTAGGCTCAGGCTGAAACAAGGGATTCCGCTCAAACCATTTGTACAGGATCTCAGCGTTCGGGGTTCCAGATCTTCCCCGGGCTGAGCCAGATGCTGTCCTGGGGTACCCGCGCAAGACGGCTCACAGGCGGTCGGCCGAGGTTGCGACTCACGAGCTCGCCTGCGCTGAGCAGTGCCAGAAGATCCACCCCGGTTGGACAGCCCAGTCCTTCGAGCAGATAGACCACCTCTTCGGTTGCGACATTGCCGCTTGCGCAGGGTGCGAACGGACAACCCCCGAGCCCATTCACGGAAGAATCGATCACGCGCACACCCCGTTCCAGGGCGGTCAGCACGTTGGCCAGAGCCTGGCCGTAGGTATCGTGGAAGTGCACGGCGATGCGCGACACAGGCACGCGCTGAGTGACCTGATCGAGCAGGCGCTGGACCTGAGCCGGAGTGCCGACGCCAATCGTGTCTCCAAGCGAGACTTCATCGACCCCGAGCATCATGAACCGTTCCGCCATGGCCGCTACCTTCCCGTGATCGATGACACCTTCGTAGGGACAGCCGATCACGGTTGAAAGGTAACCCCGTATGGGAAGCCCCGCCTGCTTCGCGCCCGCAATGACGGGGATGAAACGTGCAAAGGATTCCTCGATGCCGGTACCGATGTTGCGCTGGTTGAAGGTCTCGGAAACGGCCGTGAAAAGAGCAATGGCATCCGGGCGGTGTACCAGCGCACGCTCGAGGCCCTGGAGATTAGGAACAAGGGCGCCATAGGCGACATCCGGATTCCGGTCGATCCGGGCCATTACCGTTTCGGCGTCTGCGAGTTGCGGGACCCGGTCCGAGCGGACAAAACTCGTAACCTCGATGCGCCGGAGACCCGTGCGGCTCAGTGCATTGATCCAGTCAATCTTGACTTCGGTCGGAATGATGTGGCGCTCGTTCTGGAGCCCATCCCTTGGAGCGACTTCGACGATCGAGATCGTTGTGCCGGCTTCCGTTTTCATGATGGCTCAGGATCCGGATCGAGTTCGATCAGCGGTTGCTCCATGGTGACCGCCGCACCTTCCTCGCAGGAGACGGTACGGATCCGCCCCGGGTAAGGAGCCCGGAGGGTGTATTCCATTTTCATGCCTTCGATGATGACGAGGGGGGATCCAGCTGCGACCGCCTGATTGGCGCGAACCGGGATCTTGACGATACGGCCGGGAAACGGGCTCACGAGACGGCCTGCGTCCTGCTCGATGGGGCGTTTGGGTCGCGTATCATCGAAACGGGTTTCGAAATTCACCGCCTCCGCGCCGAAAACGATCCTCCAACGGTCCCCGGAGGCACGGATCTGACCCGTTCGCGCATGGCCATCCACTGCGATCCATAGGATTTCGGGTGCAAGCCAGCGTGACTCCACCGGGTGCTCCACGCCGTCCAGCCCGAGATGCCAGGAACCCGAACCCCGCCCGGAGCGGATCGTGAGCGTGAACGGACCGCGGGGGCCCCTGTAGCAGAGTGTCACCGGTAGCTGGCCGATCCTGAAAGCATCCCGGATGCCCCATGGAGAGGGGTCGACCGTCTCGCCTGAGCGGGTAGTGCCCCAGGCTAGGGCGGCCAGGTGATGCAGAGTGGGTTCGGGTGAAGTCAGGAGTTCGGTGAGGTGGGAGGCAATAAATCCGGTATCGATGTTGGCGCGAGCGACCTCAGGGTTCCGGGCGAGCCCTTCAAGAAGCGGCAGATTGGTTGCAAGAGGGGTGACCCAGGTCGCGGCGAGTGCATGGGTGAGTTGGGCGAGACAAACCGGGCGTGTCGGACCCTGGGCGATGAGTTTGGCGATGAGGGTGTCGTAGTCGGTGCCGACCCGGTCACCGGTCCGGTAGCCCGTGTCCACCCGGATGGTATCGGGCAGGTCCAGACGGTCCAGCTGTCCGGCCGTAGGCAGGAAGTCGTTGTGCGGGTTTTCCGCGTATAGACGCACTTCGATTGCATGCCCCTCACAGCGGACATCCTCCTGGCGGAAGGGAATGGGGTGACCGGCGGCGATTTCGAACTGGAGGGCGACCAGATCGAGGCCGGTCACATGTTCGGTCACCGGGTGCTCGACCTGGAGACGGGTATTCATTTCCAGGAAGTGGAATCCCCCGGTGCGATCCACCACGAACTCGACCGTTCCGGCCCCGACGTAACGGACCGCCCGGGCGGCGCGGAGGGCGGCGTCAAGGAGCGCTTCGCGCGATTCCCCGGGGGGCAGGGAGGAAGGGGATTCCTCCCATACTTTCTGGTAGCGGCGCTGCAGTGTGCACTCCCGTTCGAACAGGTGGACGATCCGGCCCTGCCGGTCACCCAGGATCTGTACTTCGATGTGGCGCGGTGTTTCGATGTAGCGCTCAAGCAGTAGCGCACCGTCCCCGAAACTCGCCAAAGCTTCGCGGCGAGCGCTATCGAGCAGAACCGGCAGATCCCCGGGCTTGCGGACGAGCCGCATGCCGCGTCCACCGCCGCCGTGTACGGCCTTGATGAGGAGCGGAAAGCCGATGGATCGCGCCTGCGCTTCAAGGATGGCCGGGTCCTGGTCGTCCTCCGCATAACCCGGTACGACCGGAACGCCCACGCTTTCCATGAGCGCTTTCGCAGCACGTTTCGAACCCATCTGTTCGATGGTGTCCGGATCCGGCCCGACGAACACGAGTCCGGCCTGGATGACCCGTCTCGCGAACTCCGCCTGTTCGGACAGGAAGCCATATCCCGGATGGATGGCTTCCGCACCGCTTCGCCGGGCAGCATCCAGAATGGCATCGATGGACAGGTACGATTGGCTGGGCGCGGCAGCCCCGATCGGCCAGGCCTCGTCGGCGAGCTCGGCATGGCGGGCGTAGCGGTCGGCTTCGGAATAGACGGCGATTGAGGAGAGGTCAAGCTTCCGGCAGCTCTGAATGATCCGGCAGGCGATCTCGCCCCGGTTTGCGATCAATACCTTTCTGAACATGAGGCGAATCCTGCTTTATTCCGGGTCGGGAGCCGGATCCCGCCAGGCGGGCCTGCGTTTTTCGAGGAAGGCACTCAATCCTTCCCGACCTTCCGGGCTTGCGCGTAGACGGACGAGCAGGGACAGAGTCTCGTCTGCGAGGCGGACCTCGTCATGAAAAACTGGCTGCAGGCGCCGGATCAGGGCTTTCGTGGCCCGAATCGCCTCCGGACCGCCTTTCAGAAGTTCGCCAAGGAGATCCGCGAGCGTATCCTCGAGCCGGTCGCCCGGTGCCACGATCTGGATGAGCCCCATGCGTCTGGCCTGTTCGGCATCGAAAAGCTCGCCGGTCAGCATGTACCGTCTGAGGTTCCGGAAACCCATGGCGCGGGCCAGATAGGGCGAGATGATCGCCGGCGCGAGGCCAAGGCGTACCTCGCTCAGGGCAAAATGCGCGGTACTGGCGGCCAGAGCAATGTCGCAGGCGGCAATGAGTCCCAGGGCGCCTCCGAATGCCGGGCCCTGGACGAGTGCCAGGGTCGGGGTCGGAAACTGGTTGAGCTGGGCGATGAGTGAGAGCAGCCGGTTTGCATCGTCCAGGTTTTCAGCCGGGCTCGCATCCGCCATGAGACGCATGGTCGCAAGATCCGCGCCGGACGAGAAAGTGCTTCCGGAGCCGCGCAGGACGAGGGCACGCAGGGAGCGGTCCTCGGCCAGCCGTTCGAGGCGCGTGAGCAGACTCTCGACCAGTTTCCCGTCAAGCGCGTTGCGCACCTCCGGGCGGTTCAGCGTGAGTGTGACCACGCCCGGTTCGACGCGACATTCGAGCAGGTTGGTTGCCATCGTCACATCCTGAAAATGCCGAAATGTCCGGTCGGGCGCAGCCTGGGTTCCTCGCTCACGAGTGCGAGTGCAAGACCGAGGACGCGCCGGGTGTCGGCCGGATCGAGAATCCCATCATCCCAGAGCCGCGCGGTTGCATAGTAGGGATCCCCCTGCTCCTCATACTGCTGACGGATGGCCGAGCGGAATGCGGCCTGTTCCGAATCGGGCCAGGTGTGTCCACGCTGGACGAGTGTATCGTTCCGGACCGATGCCAGCACTTCGGCTGCCTGCTCGCCACCCATGACGGATATCCGTGCGTTGGGCCAGCTCCAGAGGAACCGGCTGCCGTACGCCCGTCCGGCCATAGCATAGTTGCCGGCGCCGAATGAACCGCCGATCAGGATCGTGAGTTTGGGCACGCTCGATGTGGCGACCGCGTTGACCATCTTGGCGCCATCCTTGGCGATGCCGGACTGTTCGTATTTATGGCCGACCATGAATCCCGTGATGTTCTGGAGAAAGAGCAGCGGAATGCCCCGCTGCTCACACAGTTCGATGAAATGTGTGCCCTTGAGGGCAGATTCCGAAAAGAGAATGCCATTGTTGGCCAGGATCCCGACGGGGTATCCTGCGATTGTGGCGAAGGCCGTCACGAGCGTTTTTCCATAGAGCGGCTTGAACTCGTCAAAGGCCGAATCGTCGACCAGGCGGGCCATGATTTCGCGGATCTCGTAGGGGTGGCGCACATCGACCGGCAGGATGCCGTAGAGCTCCTCAGTCGGATAACGGGGTTCACGGAACGGGCGCACCCGGATTCCATCTGATTCGGGCAGGCGTGCAACCACGCTTCGGGCGAGCGCGAGGGCGTGTTCGTCATCTTCCGCGAGGGTATCGATCACGCCCGACTGGCGTGTGTGCACATCCCCGCCCCCCAGGGTCTCGGCATCGACGATCTCACCCGTCGCGGCACGAACCAGGGGAGGGCCGCCCAGAAAGACCGTGCCCTGATTCCGGACAATGATCGCCTCATCACACATGGCCGGCACATAGGCTCCGCCTGCGGTGCAGGATCCCATGACAATGGCAATTTGGGCGAGCCCGCGTGCCGACAGGTGGGCCTGGTTGTAGAAGATGCGTCCGAAATGCTCACGGTCCGGGAAAACCTCGTCCTGAAGCGGCAGGAATGCGCCACCGGAATCGACCAGATACAGGCAGGGCAGGCCGTTTTCAAGGGCCACCGTCTGCGCCCGCAGGTGTTTTTTCACGGTGAGCGGAAAATAACAGCCGCCCTTGACCGTCGCGTCGTTGGCCACGATCATGACCCGGCGTCCCGAAACCATACCGATGCCGGCCACGAGTCCGGCAGCAGGTGCTTGGCTGTCGTAGAGCGCCTCTGCCGTAAGCGGGGCCAGTTCGAGAAAGGGGCTGCCGGGATCGAGGAGGCGGTCGATCCGTCTGCGGACGAAAAGCTTGCCGCGTTCCTCATGTTTGCGGCGTGCGTCGCTCCCGCCTCCCTGGGCAACCTGCTCCAGTTTCGCGCGCAGGGTTTGGGCGAGCGAGGCGTGATGCTGGTAGCGCACCCGGTAATCCGGGTCGTGGCTCAAGGTCGTGATCCAGGGAGTCATAATCGTACCGCTCGACGGGTCTCAAGCTCGCGAGAGCACCCGGCCAGTGGATCCCGCCTCAAGTACCGGACCGCTCGATGGCGACTGCAGTGGCTTCTCCTCCGCCGATGCAGAGCGACGCGATTCCGCGTTGCAGTCCTCGTCTGGCCAGAGCGTGGACCAGGGTGACGATCAGACGTGCCCCGCTCGCTCCGATGGGGTGTCCGAGCGCACAGGCGCCACCGTGGACGTTGACCCTCTCGGGATCCAGGCCAAGATCGCGTATGGCGGCCAGGGTGACTACGGCAAAGGCTTCGTTAATTTCGAACAGGTCGACTTGGCCGATCTCCCAGCCTACCTTCCGGGAGAGGTTCCGGATTGCCCCGATGGGGGCTGTGGTGAACCATTCGGGTGCCTGGGCGTGGCTCGCGACGCCTGCGAGACGGGCCAGTGGTGGAAGTTTCAGGCGCTCCGCTTCCGCACGTGTCGTGAGCAGGAGGGCAGCGGCACCGTCTGAAATCGACGAGGAACTCGCAGCTGTCACGGTTCCGTCCTTGCGAAAGGCCGGTTTCAGCGTTTTGATCTTGTCGAAATCGATCCGGCCGGGGCCCTCATCCAGACTGACTTCCGTTGTCCGGCCCCGGTAGGTCACGCTGATCGGCGTGATTTCAGTATGGAAAGCACCCTCCGTCTGGGCGGCACGTGCCCGTTCGGCGGAGCGGATTGCATAGGCATCCTGGCTCGCCCGGTCGAACGCATAGCGTTCAGCACAGAGCTCTGCGAACTCACCCATGGTTCTGTGGTCGGAAGCGTTTTCAAGTCCGTCGTAAAGCATGTGGTCGAGCACGCGTTCATGCCCCATGCGATAGCCGGCCCGTGCCCGAGGCAGGAGATAGGGTGCCTGGCTCATGGATTCCATTCCGCCCGCGATAATCATCCGGGACTGCCCGGAGCGGAGGAGAGCATCCGCCAGAAGTACGGTCTTCATACCTGATCCGCACACTTTGTTGATGGTGGTGGCTCCGGTCGAATCGGGGAGTCCCGCGAGCCGCGTCGCCTGGCGGGCTGGGGCCTGTCCCACTCCCGCCGGGAGCACGCAGCCGATCAGAGTCTCGTCGATTGCATCGATCAGGGAGGGCCGGGCGGCGAGCAGCGCGCGGATGACGGGTGCCAGGATTTCCGGTGCGGCGAGTGGTGCGAGCGAGCCCTGAAACGAACCGATCGGGCTACGGCGTGCGTCGACGATGACAATGTCGGATGCGTCGGTCATGAGGTGTGATCCGGTTGACAGTGGCTTTGGTAGAGTTCGCGTCCGATCAGCATGCGCCGGATCTCATTGGTGCCTGCTCCGATTTCGTAAAGCTTTGCGTCGCGCAGGAGACGGCCGGTCGGATAGTCGTTGATGTAACCGTTCCCCCCGAGGCATTGAATGGATTCCAGTGCGATTGCAACTGCGCTTTCCGCAGCCATGAGCAGTGCAGCTGCGGCATCGATCCGGCTCGCGTGATCCTGGTCGAATGACTCGGCCACTCGGTAGCTGAGACTCCGGGATGCCTCGAGCTTCGTGTACATGTCGGCCAGCTTCCCCTGCATGAGCTCGAACTCCCCAATCGACCGGCCGAACTGCCTGCGCTGGACGAGGTAGGGCAGGACGACGTCGAGACAGGCTTGCATGATGCCGAGCGGGCCACCCGACAGGACGAGGCGCTCGCTGTCGAGGCCGCTCATGAGGATCTCGACTCCCTCGTGGATGGTTCCGAGAACCTGGTCGTCGCGGAGTTCACAGGAGTCGAACAGAAGTTCGCAGGTGCCCGAACCGCGCATGCCGAGCTTGTCGAGCTTTTGTGCGGTTGTAAACCCCTTCTGGCCCCGTTCGACAATGAATGCGGTGAGGGAGTGGGAACCCGCCTGGGCGTAATCGCGGGTTCTGAGATAGACAATGAGCACATCGGCCTCAGGACCGTTCGTGATCCACATTTTGGTGCCGTTCACGACCCATCCCTTGGGCCGAGGCTCAGCCCGGCACTGGATCGATCCCACGACATCCGAACCGGCGCCGGATTCCGACATGGCCAGTGCGCCAACCCATTCGCCGCTGACGAGCTTGGGAAGATAGCGGCGTTTCTGTTCGTCAGTTCCGTTACGGGCGAGGTTGTGCAGACAGAGATTGGAGTGGGCGCCGTAGGACAGGCCGACAGAGGCGGATGCCCGCGACAGCTCCTCCATTGCGATCACGTGTGCGAGAAATCCCATCCCGCTGCCTCCTTCAGCCTCGGGCAGGTTGATTCCGAGAAACCCGAGCTCCCCCATCCGCCGCCAGAGCGCTCGGGGGAATCCGCCTGCCCGGTCGAACGCCTCCGCATGCGGAGCAACCTCCGCCTCGGCAAAGCGCCGTACAGACTCGCGAAGGAGTTCGAGATCCGTCCTTCCGGTTGCGGGTATCGGGCCGGCCATGGGTCCGTCAGCGGCTGGCTGAAGTCCGGGCGAACTGGCGGATGCGCCGCATCGGGGGAGTCTCGATGTAACGGCTCCGCACCGGGCGCAGCGCAGCAATCCGCTCCTCCGCGATGGCATCGGCTGCTTGCCAGGTCGGGATCCCGCGCGTTTCGGCGTGCGCGAAGATCTTCTTGATGATGTCGTAGATGGCGTTGACACGCCGTTCGGCCAGTTCCCGCTGGTAGCCTTCGATTTCAAGCGCGACGTTGATGAGCCCACCCGCATTGAGCGCATAGTCCGGAGTGTAGAGGATCCCGCGGCGGTCGAGTTCCGTCCCGCATTCCGGCGTGGCCAGCTGATTGTTCGCACTGCCCGCGACGATTTTGCAGCGCAGGCGCGGTAGGGTTTCTGGATTGATCGATCCGCCGAGGGCACACGGGGCGAACACGTCGACCTTGAGATCGTAGATCTGGTCTCCGGTTACGGCTTCGCAACCGTACTCTTCGACCGCTCGTTGGACCCGGTCCGCATGAATATCGGTCACGAAGACCCGTGCCTTCTCCTTACGCAGGAGACGGGCGAGGTGCAGGCCCACATGCCCCACGCCCTGGATCGCGATGCTGCGGGAAGCCCAGTCGGCCTGGCCGAATATCTTTTCGAGCGCGGCACGCATGCCTTGAAAGGCACCCCAGGCGGTGAAAGGTGAGGGGTCGCCGCTTCCGCCATGTTCGGGATGGATGCCCACGGCATACTCGGTTTCCTGGTAGATGAACTCGATATCTTCGACATTGATGTTGACATCTTCGGCTGTGATATAGCGCCCGGCCAGACCCTGGATATAGCGGCCGAAACTCCGGAACAGGGCTTCGCTCTTGATCGCAGGATCCCCCATGATGACGGACTTGCCGCCACCGAGGTTGAGTCCTGCAATGGCTGCCTTGTAGGTCATGCCCCGCGACAGCCGGAGGACGTCAGTCAGGGCTTCTTCTTCACTCGCATAGGGCCAAAGCCGGAGACCGCCGAGCGCGGGTCCAAGAGTAGTGTCATGGATCGCGACAATGGCACGCAGGCCAGCGGAGTCGTCATGAACGAAGACGACCTCTTCGTGGTCCGAGAAAAACGGATTTGAAAAAACGCTCATGCATACATCTCCGGTCGGGAAGGGTGGCTTGAGGGCCATCCATCGGATGGCGCATCAGTTCAGGCTCCATCGGCACTCGGCTGATTTCGTCATTATAACTTGCCTGCCCGTACCGGAAGGAGAGGGAAGGCCTATAATCAAATACCGTTGGATCCGTTCGGATGGGTGAGCCTGATCCATGAGTCGTCCTGCTGCCTTGGAAACCCGCACGGAACCGGTGCCCTCCAAACCGGTTCGTTTCGTCACGGCCACCTCGCTTTTCGATGGCCACGATGCCGCCATCAACCTGATCCGGCGTCTGTTGCTGGCCCACGGCGCGGAGGTGGTGCATCTCGGTCACAACCGGTCGGTTGCCGAGCTTGTCCAAACGGGGCTTTCGGAAGACGCGCAGGCAATTGCCGTAAGCTCCTATCAGGGCGGGCACATGGAGTATTTCAAGTACCTCATCGATGAGCTCGCGCGCGAGC
>AUZY01001064.1_pt1 | contig 12461 bp, 14 predicted proteins | sample 49821 | NCBI WGS metagenome assembly AUZY01 (sample SAMN02954279, study PRJNA193664) | mine drainage metagenome | biome: terrestrial; feature: abandoned Hg mine; material: sediment; isolation source: lowermost (B1B) sediment-attached strata from acid streamer/mats thriving at... | place: Spain ...
TAGCTTTCAAGGGGGCTGACAGCAGACATTGCAATCGCAGCATGCAACAGCACCGCAACATGTGAGATCGCCGGGGCCAGGATTGCACGGCGTTCTGCAGCATATGCCGGGTGTAGCGCTCGTCAACAATGCTGATATGCTCTCATGGACGTTAAGTCCATGATACGGCTTTGGGTCAATTGGTTTCCTCGCCTTCTGCAGAAGCTGAAGAACTCTGTCCCGTGCGAGTGGTTTGACTTGAAAAACAATATGCCATGCTATGGTTCTTCCATGGGCGCCCATCCTTTGCAGCGCCATGTTCCCAATCTTCCCATTCAGAAGCTCCATGCTGGGTTTACTGATAATTGTCCACCGGTTTCCCAAGTATTGGCTAACTCCGAAGTTGACCGCTACCCCTTTTTGACCTGATTTGGTTATGATGGTGTCGGCGATCTTATAAACGAAGCGATAGGCAGCCTGGCCTACATGGACGGTCAGAACGACGGGGTGTGCAAGCATGGCAACCTGTTGAGCGGTCCCAAAATGGATGAGCGTTTGGCCCTGGTAGACCAGACCTTCCTGAACCCGGTAATAACACGAAGAGCTTGTGCAGTTTGGTAAAGTACCCGCGTGACTGGCGTTTGCGCCTAGAACGAGAAGAAGAAGTGGCAAAAACCCCCAGCGAAACCAACGGTTCATAGCAACCTCCGTTCCGCAGCATGAAACGTCTGGATTCTAGCCCCCACTTAGCGAAGTGTCAACTTCGAAACGTGTCAATCACGTTGAGACACCCGCTTGATGAAAGTGCGGCTCGGGTATTATTGCGTTGGCTGGAAACGAGACGGCCGGTGTGTCCAGCTCCGGGCGGGAGCCGTCCGGGGTGTGGAGCGGTGGACGTTTCACCACGATGAAACACGAAACTCACGCCATACCGTAAGGTTGGCGGGAGCCGTTCATCATGAGGCACTCCCCCGCTCAGGAGGGTTCCGGAGCCTTGCGATGCTCCAGCAGTTTGCGCTGGTTGGGTTCGTGAATGAGCTGTCCGTTGACCGTTGCCCCCATGGACACGGTAATCGCACCGTAATGGACATCTCCCGTCACCTGTGCGGTTTCACCCAGTTCGAGCCGGGTTTCCGCATATACATTCCCCTTGATTTCTCCATGAATCACGACTTCCTGGACATGGATTTCGCCCTCGACGGTGGCGCCCTGGCTCACCACGAGGAGCGACGGTTCGCTATCAGCCAGGATGTTGCCCTGCATGCGGCCATCCAGATGCAATCCACCGTGGAAGCGGATCTCGCCGGTGACTGCCGTATCCGGCCCGATCAGGGTTGCGATTTTCGGGGGTGGTGTTTTGGCGCTCTTGAGCATGGTGAAGATCCTCAGGACAGGAAAATGGGCCAGTCAAACGTCTGGGACAGAACCGGATCGGGGTGACCCGACACTAGAATAGCAATATGCACCGCTGCGGGTTTAAAGCCGGCCGGCAGCCTGAGATGCCCGACCAGATCCTCATAGGAGCGAAACGCGAACGGCAGGGGATCCTGGCTTCTGGGTTCAAGATTGCGCAAGGCCAACACCTGGTGACGGCCGTTCATCCGTCCCACCACCGTCAGCTCGACTTGACCCTCGATCGGACGCAGAAGGGTATGCGTCGCAATGAGCACCAGGCGGTAGAGAAACTGGTTCGTCCCCGACCGAATGATGGCGAGACCCTGGATTCTGAGGTTGCGCGCAACCCGCGCGGGTGCCACGATGCCCCGGTAGAAATCCAGGCGTTCACGCAAGGTGAGGAGCTCGCCTTCCAGCGTGCCTAAACGCCGGAGCGTGGCTTCGTGCGCCAGTGCGCCGAGATGCAGCAGTTCTGAATCTCGGGCAACCTGCTTGCCGAGCCGTCTTTTCGCATCGGTCAGCCCATGGATTTCTGCATGGAGGCGTGCCATTCGGCTCAAGCTGTCGAACCGGTCATAACCGGCCTGGATCTGCCCGAGCCAGTAAGCCCCAAGTATCAATCCCGCTGCAAGGAGGACGCATCCCCCACGAATCAGCCAGATCTGGCGCAGGTTCCGGGTGGCTGAGATCGAAAGCTTCTGTGACACAGATGAAAACCATTGAGGGCTTCTGTTACCTCATATGCTAACAGCTCAGGATGACAGAAACCCGTAGCCGGGCAGGCGCCAGAGACGGCTCGGCGCACAATCTTCCTGCTTGCCACCGATTTGGATTCGAGTGACGACGCGCTCCCAAATTGGACGAGCCCGTTTTGCGCTAACCTATTCGACGCAACCTTTCCAATCGGATTGATCATGCTCTGGATCAAAGCGTTCCATATCATCTTCATGGTGACCTGGTTCGCCGGATTGTTTTACCTGCCCAGACTTTTTGTCTACCACAGCCAGCCCGGCGTCAACCCTGAGTCCTCCCGTCGGTTCGCGATCATGGAAATGCGGCTTTTCGCGATCACGACCGTGGGTGCGGTGCTCACCATCCTTTCTGGACTGTGGCTCGTGATCGGCTGGTTCTGGCCACCACCGCTCTGGCTTGAGATCAAGCTCGGATTCGTCGCAGGGCTCATCCTCTACCACGTTCTATTGGGCTACCTGGTCATGGATCTCCGCACCGAACCCACGAGACGATCGCCGACTTTCTACCGGATCCTCAATGAGATTCCCACACTCTTCCTGATTGCGATCGTCCTCCTCGCGGTCTTGAGACCGACTGCCTGAACATGGACCGGAGAGCGGATCAGGCAAAACGGCGAATCAACTTCCAGCTACGCCTTTCGACCACGGTGATCCTGACCGGAGTTCTGCTCATCCTCGCCTGTTTCATCGGACTCACTGAGGGCGGTGTGCCGCTCTCGCTGCACCAGATTTTATGGGGGTTGCTCGACCGGGGCACCCCGGTCATCCGAACGATCCTTTGGCAGCTCAGGATCCCCCGCATCCTGCTGGCTTTTTCAGTTGGCGGACTTTTGGCCCTGTCGGGCACCCTGCTGCAGGTACTCCTGCGGAACCCCCTCGCGGATCCCTATGTCCTCGGGGTTTCGGGTGGAGCTGCGGTTGCGGCACTTTTGAGCCTGCTCGGCGGACTGCCGCTCTATTGGGTCATGGGCAATGCCTTCATGGGATCCGCCGCAGCCACATTGCTGCTTCTGGTGCTGACCCGGCTTACGGGGCCCATCACTCCAATCCGGCTGCTCCTTACGGGGGTCGTCATGGCCTCCGGTTTTGGAGCCATCGTGACGCTGCTGCTCGCGCTCTCCCCCGATCCCACCCTCCACGCGATGCTGTTCTGGCTCATGGGGGATCTGGGTTATGGTCCCGGATCCCGGCTGAGCCTCCTGGCACTGGTCCTGGCGGTACTTTTGCTGTGGCCGTTCGCCGGACAGCTCAACGTGCTCCTGCGCGGTGTCGATGCCGCCCAAAGTCTCGGCGTGCATACCGGGCGGGTCATGATCGGCCTGTATCTGGCCGCTTCCCTGGTGACCGCCATTGCCGTGACCGACGCAGGGATGATCGGATTCGTGGGTCTCATCGTGCCGCACATGGTGCGATTCGCAGTGGGTGCCGACCATCGCCGCCTCCTGCCACTTGCAGCCTTATGGGGTGGAAGCCTTTTGGTCCTGGCCGATGCTCTGGCCAGAAGCCTGCTGGCTCCCCGTGAACTGCCGGTCGGCGTACTCACCGCATTCCTCGGCGTCCCTCTGTTTCTCGTGTTACTCGCCCGTGGGAACCGTACATGGACCCGTTAGGCCCGAATGCGCTCACGGTTGCAGGACTTACGCTTGAAACCCCGACTGCCCGGATCTGTGACCAGCTTGCTTTCAGGGTATCGGTCGGCGAAGTGTGGGGCATCCTCGGACCCAACGGCATCGGGAAAAGCACACTTCTCAAAACCCTCGCGGGGCTGCTCCCCGCTCCGCACGCTGCTTCGATCCACCTGTTCGGGCAGCCGCTCGAACAGGGGTCCAGGCGCCAGCGCGCGCGCCGCATGGCTATCCTGCTTCAGGAGAATGACCTCAATCTGCCGCTCAGTGTTCTCGAAACCGTTCTCCTCGGGCGTCATCCCCATCTCGGGCTTTTAGGCCGGCCCCACTTCGGTGATCTCAGGCGTGCACTCGCTGCACTCCGGATCACCGGGCTTGAGAGTCGACGGGACAATCCCGCCCATGCGCTTTCGGCGGGAGAAATCCGGCGTCTCGCCATTGCACTGATCCTGGCCCAGAATCCGGATCTTTTTTTGCTGGATGAGCCAACGATTCAACTCGACCTGCGTTATCAGCGCCTGATGCTCGAACATTTTGCGGATGCGGCACACCGGCAAGGCAAAGCCGTCATCATGGCTCTGCATGATCCAACGGCTGCTATCCGGTTCACCGACCAGGTCCTGCTCCTTCTGGGCGAAGGTCGATCCCTCGTGGGGGCCACACAAAAAACCCTCACGCCCCATACCCTCGAATCCCTCTACGGGACCGAAGTGGTGAGCGCAGACTCCCGTCGCGGACGGGTGTTCGATTTTTTATGATGCGGAATCCGTAAGCTCCCGCTTGCCGCAGAGCGCTCAGGGGTGAGTGTAGCGTGCGATCCCGCCTTGAACCTCGAGGTCGGCCGCCTCGATTCCCTCCCACTGTTCAACACGAACCCATTTTCCGGGCTCGTGATCCTTGTAGTGGGTGAAGAAATGCGCCATGCGATCGAGCAGGGACTCCGCAAGATCATGGATCTCGCGCACTTGTACATATTCGCGTGAAACCGAATCCACCGGAACGGCGACGAGTTTGGCATCGGGGCCATGTTCATCTGTCATGCGCAAAAGCCCGAGCGGGCGCACCCGGATGACGGCGGCCGGATAAAGCGGCACGGGGGTAATCACCAGGGCATCGACGGGATCTCCATCCTCGGCAAGTGTCTTCGGAATAAATCCGTAATTCGCGGGGTAGACCATCGAGGTCGAGAGAAACCGGTCCACCATCAGCAGGCCGGAGGTCTTGTCGAACTCGTATTTGACGGGCGGTGCGCCTGCCGGAATTTCGATGACGACGTGAAGGTCGCGGGGCGGATCCTGACCGGGTGTCAGCGTGTCGAGGGACATGAATCCAAAAACTCCAGATGATCGAGATCGGGCGATCCGGATTATAACAGCATGCACAAGACGGGGCGGTGCCTGGAGCATCCCATGCTCCTTGACATCCGGAAACCGCCTCTGCTAGAGTCGCGTTCGCGTTCATGGCGTTCACCCTTGGGTGAACCTGGGAAGCCGGTACTCGTTTCAGAACGTCAAGCCGGCGCTGCCCCCGCAACGGTAGGCGATGGGAAAGAGCGTGATTGAGCCACTGCGCAAACGCGTGGGAAGGCCATGCTCCCTCCTCCAGCTGAGGATCCTCGCAAGCCCGGAGACCGGCCATGAGACGCATCACTCCGGTGTCGCGGTGGGCGACGCGTGGCGCCCCAGCGGCTCTTCGATCCTCCACCTCGCACCGGATTCATCCATCTGAATCCGGCCTGCGGGCGTGCAGGTCGAGGAGACCCCCCATGAACATCCGCCACTTCCTGCCCGGGCTTGCACTCGGAGCCCTTGTCTCGACAGGCCTGGCCTGTGCCAGCCCGACCCTGCTGGCACCGATCGTGGTCACGGCAACCCGCACTCCCATTCCGCTCGACCAGATTCCTCAACCGGTGATCGTGATCACGCGCCGGGAAATCCGCGAAAGTGGTGCCGAAACCGTACCCGGTCTCATCCGGTTCTATGCCGGACTCGATGTCTCGGTCAGCGGTGGCCCGGGGCAACCCGCTTCGGTTTTCATCCGCGGAGCCAACAGCAGCCAGACTCTGGTTCTCCTGAACGGTGTCAAGGTCAACGGCGGCAATATCGGGGAACCACCCCTTCAGAACATCAGTCTGAGCGCGATTCAGCGCATCGTGATCGTGGAAGGTCCGACCGCCGCTCTGTATGGTTCGGACGGAATCGGTGGAGTCATCGACATCATCACGCGCGGACACGCCCGCCGCTTCCATGCCCATGTCGCACTCGGTGCCGGCCGGTTCGGTACAACCACGGAAAGCGCAGGCGCCTCGGATGGCAACTCGTCCATCCAGGGAGGCGTGGACATCCATCACGAACAGACGGATGGATTTCCGCCCGTGACGGCAAGCCCGCTCAGCGCCGGTTTCGAAAACACGACCATCCAGGCCTTCCTGCGCGCCCGTGTCCCCACCGGACACCTCGAACTTCGACAATGGCAGTCGACGGGGCAAAGTGATTATCTGAGCTACAACCTCACACCGCTCAGCGAAGACTACAACGATCGCGCACTGAGTCTCGCCTTCGACAGCCAGCCTGTCCAGGACTGGACGAGCGAATGGCTCATCAGCCGGTATGTCAACCGATTGGACCAGAACCAGGGACCGGATTTCGCCCTGACCCGGCGCTATGCCCTCAACTGGCAAAACAACGTCCGGCTCAGTAAGACGGATCTTCTGACCGTGGGTCTCTACCTGCAGGATGCCCGTACGGCATCCCTGGTCTATGGCACGGCCTACGACGTCCATACCTGGGGGCGGGCGGTTTATGTCGAGGACGACTGGCACACGGGGCCGAGCCGGCTGCTGCTGTCGGTCCGGCGTTCGGATGACGAAGATTTCGGATCGCACAACGAATGGAATCTCGGCTGGAACGAGGCACTCGGCGCGCGCAGCCGCATCGACCTGAGCTGGGGCAGCGGATTCCGTGCCCCCAGTGCGGAAGACCGTTTTGGATTCGGCGGCAACCCCAATCTCCTTCCGGAAAGCTCTCATGAGGTCGATCTCGGGTTTCACTATCGCTGGCCCGAGGTCGGCCATTTTGGAATCGACGGCTATGAGGATATCCTGACCAACCTCATCATCTACCTCAACCCCACCGCACAATACCCGGAAGGCATCAATGAAAACGTCGGGCGGGCACGGATCCAGGGAGTGGATCTCACCTATGCCCAAAGGTTCGGTCACTGGCATGTGCGGGCCGAGGCCGTTCTCCAGAATCCCAGGGATCTCGTGACGGGTCAGACCCTGGCGCGCCGTGCGCGGCGATCCTTGACTGCAGCCCTGCACTACACCCAGAGGCTCTGGTATGCCGGCGCCGAGTGGCTGGCGACCGGTCCACGACCGGATTCACCCTATACGACGACGATCGATCCCGGATATGTCGTGACGAATGCCGTGGCTGGAGTCCATTTGGCGGACCACTGGATCGCGAGCCTTCGTCTCGTCAACGTCTTTGGCGTCCAGTACACGGAAGTAGCCGGGTATGAAACCGAAGGACGGGCCCTTTTTGTACGCGTGATCTGGCACTATTAAGCCTGCATCCCGAGGAGGAGAGTGGTCATGGGACATCGATTGAGCCGGATCTATACGCGTACCGGGGATGATGGCACCACGGGGCTCGGGAATGGTCAACGCGTGGCCAAAACCGATCCTTGTGTTGAAGCCTACGGAACGATCGATGAACTGAACAGCGTCCTCGGTTGGGTCCGGGCGCAGGCGATCCCCCCCGGAATCGATCAGGTGCTCAAGGGGATTCAGCACGCACTGTTCGATCTGGGCGGCGAGATCGCGACACCGGGACTGCCGCCACTGATCCGGGCCTCTATGGTGCGTGACCTCGAAGAGACGATCGACCGATTCAATGCCGGCCTGCCTGCGCTTGCCGAGTTCATCCTGCCAGGTGGCGGACCCGGATCGGCAGCCCTGCACCTTGCACGAACCGTCTGCCGGAGGGCCGAACGCGCACTCTGTCACCTGGGGAAGTCCTGCCCCCCGGACGCTCTGCGCTATCTCAACCGGCTCTCGGATCTCCTGTTCGTCATGGCCCGTGTCGCGCTCAAGGCGGAAGGTGGGGCGGAAGAACTCTGGGCCCATACCCGTGGGACGCCCCCCCGCCCCCCCTGAGCGCCCCCTGCCGGATCGCCCGGGAGATACGCGCCCGCGCGAGATCCTGGCAGAGCATCTCGATCCCCCGGAGCATGCGCGGTGTCGCCTGGGCGAGCAGCCCCGGACGAATGACATCGACAGCCCCGGCCCGTACGGCCGACAGCTCCCTGAAACGCTCCCAGAACCGGACCGAACGGGCACGTCCCACGATGATCACCTGTGGATTGCGCTTGAGCACGGCAGCCAGCGATACGGGGAAAGCCATCTCATCGATACCGGCAAAGATACCCGTTCCTCCGCAGACCCGGATCGCCCGACTGATGATCTGGGGCCGACCGATGGTATAGAGCGGGGAGCGGGCAATTTCATAAAACACGCGGAGCGGAACCGGTTCACGAGAAACCTGTCTCATCCGCGCGAGTGTCATCCGGAAAGCCTGCTCTGCCCGCTCCGCCTGCACCGCATGTCCGGTCAGCTGGCCAATCGTGACAAGCTCCCGGGCAATCCCCCGCAAACGGGTGGCACCCAGGCTGACGACCGTCAGGTGCAATCTCCGTAACGCAGCGATGGCTGCGGGCGGCGTCCCCCCCTTCCAGGCCAGGATCAATGTGGGGCGCAGGAAGAGTATTCGCGACAGATCCAGACTGAAAGCATCCCCCACCCGTGGCACCTCCCGGGCTCGGGCAGGATGCCGGCTGAAACGCACGGTCCCGACGAGATCCCGTCCGGCACCAACGTCAAAAACCATCTCCGCGAGTGCCGGTGAGAGGGTGATGATCCGTGTTGCTGACCCAGCAGGGGGTGCGATCATGCATACCATCAGGAACAGGGCATTGAGCACCCATCGTTCCCGTTGCGGGTGATGCCGACCCGCCCGTTCAGAGAATCCAGCCACCCAGGGTGAAGAGGCCGATGACAACCAGCCACAAAATCAGGGCCCGAGTTGCGAGGGTGGCTGCACGGTCAAGGGATTCCATCCGGCTCAATCCCTCGAAACCGGGGCCACTCAGGGCCGCCCGGCCGGCGCACAAGAGAACCGCCTCGTTGTTTTCAAAAAACCGCTTTTCACAGGTCTGGTAATAGGCCCGGAGACCACGCCAGGTACTGTCGAAACTGCCGACCAGACCGTAACTCAACGCAAGCAGATGCGCCGGAATCCAGGCCAGGGTGCCGTGGATGCGGCGAGCAACCTCGGCATACTCGCTCGGCGCTTCATGGCTGGACTTGGGTTTGAGTGCACAGACCGCATTCTTGGCCAGCCAGAAGAGCGCCGCTCCGCTCGGACCCAAGATCACAAACCAGAACAGCGGGGCAAAGAGCCGGTCATTGACCCGCATGAGCAGCGCCTCACCGACTGCCTGGGCACATTGATCCGGTCCGGCAGGCGGCGCATCCTCGATCAGGAGGCGGGCGAGCCGCGTCGCGGCCAGCTCGTCCTTGCTGTCGACGGCAGCGCGGTATTCGTTGATCAGATGAAACGCATCGCGCGGCCCGAGACTGAGGAGCAGGAAGATCACGGCCGCAAGGAATCCCAGGGCGGGAGAAAGAGACGAGAGCCCGAGCTGGATCCCATCGACGACCAGGGCCGGGATAATCACGGCAAGCACGGTCAGGAGCAATACGAGCTCGGGCGAAGCGGACTTGATCCGCCTGAGCAGACCGAAATACCAGTGCCCCAGCCGATGATCCCGGCAGAACTCGAGATGCCGGAGCCCACGATCCAATGCCAGAGTCACGAGAATCGCAATAAAGTTCATTGAATCCGAGATCCTCGCGGATCGGGCCTGCGATCCGGGATCCCAGGGATCCGGATCGATATGCCGGATTGGTGATTATCGGCAACCGGGCCCGTTATTTCAAGCCGGGACATTCCGGAAAAGCGCGTTCTCATTGATTTCTCGCCAGATTAGGCGACAGGACGTATCCTCGCAGATCCCTGAACAACCCGGATTCATCCCGCGCTCCGGGAACTCCACCTGCCTCGGGGACAAAAACATTCCTGATGGACCAAGCCAATCAACTCGCCAGGCGATCCAGAATCCATGCTCTGAGCGCCTGGATTTCATCCGCCACCACTTCATGCTGCATCGGATAGATACGCCAGGTCACCTGGTGCCCGGCACTCAGGAGGTCGTCCCGGGTTTTTTCCGCCAACGCGAGCGGGACTACGGGATCATTCCGGCCGTGGGCCAGGAAAATGGCATGCGCGTGCGCGTCGGGTTCGACTCCAACCGGCAAAAAAGTCGACAGTCCGGCAATACCAAGCAGCGGTGCCCGGTACTGCCCGGCCCAGGCCAGAGCCACGGCTCCACCCTGCGAAAACCCCCCGACCAGGATCCGGTTCATCGCAATTCCTGCCTGCGTTTCATGGTGGAGAAGCCATTCCACGGTCGCAAAACTGTTCCGGAGCCCACTCGGTTCGGACAGTGCAGCGCGGGAGATCGAGTCGATGTCAAACCAGGCCCGCATGGGATAACCACCATTCAAGGTGACAGGGCGGATCGGGGCATTCGGAAACAGGTAACGACACCCCTTAAGGTCGAGCGCATCGCCCAGGGTTTCAAAATCGTGGGCGTCAGCCCCGAGTCCATGGAGAAAAATCAGGCTGGCCGTGGCCCGTCCACGTGCGGGCACCACGAGAACCGGCTCCGGTTTCACGCCCAAAGCCCGATCTCGATACCGAAATCCGGTATGCTCAGAAGATCCTCCTGAAACCGCCGGATACCCTCATGACTCCACCCCAAGTTCCAAGCTGCGAGCACCAGACGGTTCTCGTAACCGGTGCCTCGCGCGGCATCGGGCGCGCCATTGCCGAACAGTTTGCACGCCTCGGCGCCCGCCTCGCTGTCCACTTCAACACGCATGCGCAGGATGCGGCCGATGTGGTCGCGAGTCTTCCCGGAACAGGGCACATGTGCTTCGCGGCCGATCTGGCTCACGAAGCCGCACGGCGCTCCCTGATCGATGCCGTGAAGGGCTCCATGGGCGTACCGGATATTCTCGTCAACAATGCAGGCCTCTACCGGCTGACTCCGCTGGCCGTCACAAACGAGGGTGCCTGGCTCGCCACCTTCAAAACGCTCATCGAAATCAACCTTCTGGCTCCTGCCCATCTTGCCTATCTCACGGCCCGGGCCATGATCGAGCAGGGACGTCCAGGACGGATCATCAATATCGGTTCGCGCGGGGCCTATCGCGGCGAACCGGATGCACCGGGCTATGGATCCGCCAAGGCCGGTCTGCATGCTCTGACCCAATCGCTGGCGCTCGCCTTGGGACCTCATCATATCAGCGTGACCGCAGTGGCCCCGGGCTGGGTCGAGACGGACATGGCGAAAGCGCACCTCGACGGTCCACGGGGGGACGAGATCAGAAACCAGAGTCCGCTGGGGCGGGTGGCCCGACCGGATGAAGTGGCTGCGGCCGTGGTCTACCTGGCCGGCATGGATGCGGAGTACGCAACCGGAGCGGTTCTGGATCTGAACGGAGCCTCCTACCTGCGCTGATCAGTCCTACGATCTGGGCAGGAAATGCCGGGCGACGATCACGCCGGGACTCTCACAGATCCGCCGCGGCGGGTTGCTCATTCCCTGGCAGAAGGCAGCCGTCAGGATGTTGGTCTCGGGCATCACCTTCTCATAAATCACGCTCTTCGGCTGACCGAGCCCGGCCAGGATGGCTGACCAGTCGTCACCCTTGAAAATTTCGGGTGGAATAGGCGATCCCGAAATGACGTAGAGACCGTTGATAAAGAGAAAAGGAATGGCCCCGGCATCCATGGTGAAGGGCGGAGCATCGTAGGCGTTGAACAACGACCGCACCGGATGCGGTGGCCTCATGAGCGGTCGGCCTGTGCGGGTCGAGGTTTCAAAGCCCTCGAATCCGATCCATGGACTCTTGTAAGTCGAGCCGTAAAAACTGAACGTGGCCGTGTCCGCAAAAACGTCGGTCGAGCTCGAACGCATGAATTTGAGCCCCTCGAGCGATCCGAAACGAAGCAGGGTGAGCACGAGCGGCCATCGCAAAGCCGCACAATAGGGGCAATAGTCGGCGCCGACATAAAGGATACGGGGACGGTGCGAGTGAACCAGGGCACCCGCAATTGCATTCATGAGGGCATTGTTGGGCGGGGCCGTGTCCTGAAGACCATTGCGGCTGATCTGGCTGAGCTCTTGCAGGATGCGAGAGGGGACCGCTGCACCGACTTGAAATCTGGGACTTGCGGAAGCCACGATCGGTCCGAGCCCCATCACAACCAGGAGCACGGTGGGGATCAGCCGGCGAACCATCCAGCCCGATCCCCAGCGGGGTTCCGGGGCCTCGGCGTGCGTCTTTGATTGGGAGCCTTGCGGGACCAGTCGAACCGAAAGACGCTTCATGAATAGTACCCTCGCTTGTTGATCAGGAAGACCATTCGAACCCGGTCGATCCGGGTCAGGATCCATGATCGCATAGTTTAATCCGTTTCGGAGCGGGATTATAGGCGCTCAGGACTGACCGCATGCTCCGCACAAACCCCTGGAAGGATCCATGGGGTGAGCGGCGCGGGATGAGACGCAACGGGCTGGT
>AUZY01007020.1_pt1 | contig 12336 bp, 10 predicted proteins | sample 49821 | NCBI WGS metagenome assembly AUZY01 (sample SAMN02954279, study PRJNA193664) | mine drainage metagenome | biome: terrestrial; feature: abandoned Hg mine; material: sediment; isolation source: lowermost (B1B) sediment-attached strata from acid streamer/mats thriving at... | place: Spain ...
CTTGATCCAAATCCTGGGTCTCCCTCAACGGTCCCGGGGTGGTCAGGGGGTCCGGTGGCTCAAGGCTCGAGGAAATAGGGTGCATGTGGAAACTCGGTAAGCAGTCGGGCACCAAATCCGCCTTGACCGGCATCGTCCCCTTCGGGGAGACTCTTGCTTTGGCCAGGATCAGCCGCGACCCTGGTCGCAAACCCTGCCTCGAACACTACGCCGAGGCCGCCGCGGATCCCCAGCCGACCAAGCATCTCGAGCATCTCATCCGCGAAGGGGCGGGCAACCGTGACCGGCTGAGCCTCGTCACCCCCTGGGACGCCTACCGCATCCTGCTCGTCGATGCCCCGGATGTACCGGCACACGAACTCCGGAGTGCCTTGCGGTGGAAGGTCAAGGACCTCATCGACTTCCACGTCGACGATGCCGTGATCGACGTCTTTGAACTGCCTGCCGAAACCCGCTCCGGTGAGGCGCGTGCCAGCCTCTACTGCATTGCCGCACGGGCCGAGGTCATCCGGGATCTCACCGAATGCATGAACGAGACCGCCGCCAAAATCGCTGTGATCGACATTCCGGAAATGTGTGTCCGGAATCTGGCTGCGCTCGCGCCCGAGGACCGGGAGGGCCTCGTGAGCGTGCACCTCGAATCCCAGCGCGGACTGGTCGTGGTCACCCGTCAGCACACCCTCTACCTCGCGCGCCGGCTCGAGTTCGGAAGCCTAACGCTTGCCGCGGATCCCGCAACAGTGGAACAGCTGGCACTCGAAATCCAGCGTTCAATCGATTACTGTGACCGTCATTTTCATCTGGCCATCCCGCGAACGATCCTGCTTTTGCCGTCTGAGCAGGCGGGCACCCCACTTGCCCGTGAACTTGCCCGGCACACGGGTCTCGAAGTCCGGATCCTCGACCTCAACGACTGTCTGGAAAGCAGCCGGAAACTCGAACAGGCTGAACAGATCCGCGGTCTTCTGGCCGTCGGGGCCGCCCTGAGGCTCGAACGGAGTGCCTGACATGCAACAGGAGGTCAACCTCTATCAACCCCTCTTCCACAAACGGCCCGTCTCGCTCTCCGGGAAGACCGTCGCAAAGATTCTCCTCCTGCTCCTTTGCGGCATCGCGCTCGTGTACGCGTATGAATGGATCGTGCTGGTATCTGCGGACACGAGTCTCCGCCACCTGAACCGCGAGGAGGCCCATCTCACCGAACGGCTTGCCAGTCTCACGCGCGAGGTCCATGCACACCGGAAAAGCCCGCTGCTGGAGGCACGTCTCAGGCACCTCGACCGGGCGCTTGTGGAGAAGGAAGACGCACTCAAACTTCTGAATACCCGCCGCTACGGCAACCTCCAGGGATTTTCAGGGGAAATCGAGACACTCTCGCGCGCGATCGTTCCGGGGCTCTGGTTCCAGGGCATCCGGATCCGCAAGGGGGGGCGGACCCTCACACTGGAAGGACACGCGCTCAAGGGATCCGATGTCCCCCGCTATCTTGAACAGCTGTCCCGGTCCGGAGTGTCCCTCTCCGTTCATCGCCTCCTCATCCGGCAGGGACCCAAAGGGACGGGATATCTCGACTTCATGATCTCGACTGCTGCGCAGGCACGGAAGGGGCACCACCGATGATCCGCGAAAGCTGGCTCAAGATCCTGCACCGCATCGACCAGATGAACCTGCGGGAACGGATTCTCCTGCTCATCACCCTGGCCGCCGTCATCTACTACCTCGGACAGAATCTTTTTCTGGCGCCCATGAGCCGGTCGCTCACCGCGAGAGAAAACGCCATCACGGCGTCAGCAGCCCATGTGCGCGCGCTGGGACAGGCTGCCCGCAAACTCGCCCAAGCGACCTCGGCGCACCCGAACCAGAACATGCGGCGGGAGATCGCCAGGATCCGCCTCAAGACCCGAGCCGTTGATCAAGCGCTCGAACGGAAAACGACCGGACTGGTCAATCCGAGCGCCATGCCGTCACTCCTCGAGGCGGTCTTGGCCGAACAGCACGGACTCGTTCTGCTCCGCGCCGAAAATCTCCCCCCCCGGGCCTTGCTCCAGGATCCACGGGCCATCCGGAGTGGCATCAACCTGTTCAGCCATCCCCTGAAGATCGAGTTCACCGGCAGTTTCGCATCCACGTTCAACTATCTCCTTGCGCTCAACCGTCTACCCTGGCATTTTTACTGGGACCGGTTCGATCTCAAGGTACTGCACTACCCAGATAACCGGACCATCCTCATCGTTCATACCCTGAGTCTCAATCGTGCGCTCCTGCGTTCCTAGCCTGCTCACCGGGTTTGCGTTTTGGGCACTGACCGCATGGGCTCCCTCCGCGCAGGCCCAGGCCCTGATCGATCCTACCCGCCCGCCGGATTTCCTGGCAGTCACCCCTCTGCACACACAAAGGACATTCCATCTCACAGCCATCCTGATCGCCCGGGACCGCAGGCTCGCCGTCATAAACGGGGTGACCCTGGCTGTCGGCGCGTCCCTCGCTGGCGCAACCGTCCTTGGCATCAGCCCTGATTCCGTCCGCCTGAGACTGCCTTCGGGCCGTCTCGATCGCCTCACTCTCTATCCAACCCATATGCGAACCGCTCTGAGGTCGCCGCGATGAAAAGAAGCTCCCTGCCCCTGTCCCTACTTCTGCTGCTGGCCCTGTCCGGCTGCATCATCTCCCCGCCTCATTCGAGTCCGGCTTCGCTCCTGAGCCAGGCGGCCAGCATCCACCCTGCGCCACCTCAAAAGCTCATGCCTCCGCCCAAGGCACTTGCGACGAGCTTCCTGCCACCGATCCGGCATGCGCCGAGGAGCCATCTTTCGCCCGAGCACTTCAACCTGGCGGTGCACAATGTGCAGGCACGGGCATTCTTTCTCGGGCTCGTCAAAGGCACGCCTTATAACATCGTGGTCGCCAACAAGGTCCGTGGGCGGGTCACCCTCACCCTGAAACACGTCACCATTCCAGAGGTGCTCGCGATCCTCGAGGCCACCTATGGCTATCATTACCAGCGCATCCCCGGCGGCTATCTGGTTTTGCCCAAGGGGCTCCTGACCCGCGTGTTCCAGGTGAACTATCTCGATGTGAGCCGCAAAGGAGTCACCCGCACGATGGTGACATCTGGCGAGACCACCAATGTTCCGGAGAATAACGGCTATGGCGCCGGCATGTACGGAGGGATGTATGGGGGCTATGGCGCCGGCATGACCGGGTATTCCGGCGAACAGGGCGGTCTGGGTCAGCAGCTGTACCTGCCTTCCGGCCAGGAAGCCAGCACCAGCGTCGAGACGAAGTTCAAGTCGGATTTCTGGAAACATATTCTGAAAGCGCTGGATTCGATCGTGGGCACGACCGGAGGACGCAAGATTATCGTGAGCCCATCATCCGGCGTGGTCGTGGTGCGAGCCACTCCCGAAGAGATCCGGCTGGCTGCCCGTTACCTCAAAACGGTGCAAGGCAGTCTCGACCGCGAAGTGGTGATCGAAGCCAAAATCCTCGAGGTGACCCTGAACAAGGGTTTCCAGACCGGCATCAACTGGGCGGCCCTCGGCCAGCCCGGCACCGGGAAAACAATCCTGGCCGGGCAGATCGGCGGGCAAAACCTCTTCAATCAGGGTGTCTCGACACTCGCCGGGCAGCCGATCACGCTCGAGCCCAACAACCCGACCCCGATTTCGAGCTTTCCCACCACGGCATTCGGTGGAACCTTTGCCGCAGCCCTCAATCTCGGTGATTTCAGCGGCTTCATCGAGTTGCTCCAGACCCAGGGCCAGGTCCACGTCCTGTCGAGCCCCCGTGTGGCCACCCTCAACAACCAGCAGGCCGTGATCAAGGTTGGAACGGATCAGTATTTCGTGACGGGCGTGAACAGCAACACGGTGGCGCTGACTGCGGTCAGCACGGCCAGCAACGTCATTCTCACGCCGTTCTTCTCCGGGATCTCCCTCGATGTCACTCCCCAAATCACGGCCCATGGTTCGGTGATCCTCCAGATCCATCCCACGGTCAGCAAGGTCACGACCCAGATCACTTCCTATACGGTCTCCGGACAGTCGAGCACCCTGCCGCTCGCACTGAGCCAGGTGCGCGAATCCGATACCGTGGTCCGTGCGCACTCGGGGCAGGTGATCGTGATCGGCGGCCTCATGAAAAACGAGATCGAAAATCAGGTCTACGAGACTCCCGTTCTCGGTGCGATCCCGTTTCTCGGGAACCTGTTCAAACAGCGGCTCCAGAAGACCGTCAAGACCGAACTCGTGATCCTGCTGCGCCCGATCGTGGTCGGAACCCGGCGCGCCTGGTCACGCTATGCACGCCACGAAGCCCGCTACTTCCGGGGCTACGGCCACCTCCTCCATTCCAGGGGTCATTAAAGCGCACATGTATCTCGAGTATTTCGGCTTTCGGGAATATCCGTTCAATCTCACCCCGGATACGGATTTCTTCTACGCTTTCGGCAGCCACCAGGAAGCCCTGAACGTCCTCATCGTGGCACTCGCGAACGGGGAGGGTTTTCTCAAGGTCACCGGCGAGGTTGGGCTCGGCAAGACCCTTCTCTGCCGGACCCTCCTCAACCATCTGAGAGAAGGAGTCGCCACTGCCTATCTCCCGAACCCACACCTCGATGCGAACGAGATCCGGCGCGCCCTGGCACGCGAACTCGGCATCCGGATCGGAGAAGAGGACAAGACCGACTACCTCACCGAAGCCATTCAGGCCCGCGTGTTACATCTGGCCCGGCACGGAAGCCGCGTCGTCGTCCTGATCGATGAAGCCCAGCAGCTTTCCGATGCCGCTCTCGAAGCCATCCGGCTCTGGTCCAATCTCGAAACCGAAAAATCGAAGCTGCTCCAGATCATCCTCTTTGGACAACCCGAACTGGATGCCCGCCTCAAACGTCCCGAACTCCGCCAGCTCGCGCAACGGATCGGCTTCAGCTACCGGCTGAAACCCATGGCGCCCGCCATCGTCTCAGGCTATCTCGCACATCGGCTGAAAGTGGCGGGGACGAAGGATCTCAACCTGTTCACACCCCGGGCCGGCCGGATGGTGGCGCAGGTCAGCTGTGGAGTTCCGCGCCTTGTCAACCTCTGCGCGCACAAAGCGCTCCTCTCCGCCTACGGAGAAGGTACCCCGCGCGTCCGCTGGCACCATGTGCTCCGGGCCGCCGCGGATACGGAAACACTGAGATCCCGCCTGTCCTGGCCAAACCGTATCTGGAGCCGGTCGTGAGTCTCATCAACGACATGCTCCGCGACCTGGCCGAACGCGAACCTCGATCGGCCCACACGACACCCGGCATCGCCGTCGTCCCCAAAGCCGCACGCCATCGCCCAAAATCCCTTGTGAGACTGGCATTCGGCGTGGGGCTGATCGCGATCCTGCTCGGAGCCTCCGCCTGGTTCGCCAGGCGTCTTCTCAACGAGCCTGCCCAACCGCACCTGCGCGCAGCGGTTGCCGTCCCGCTCCATCCACTGCTCCCCTCGCCCGCCCGCCTGGAGCCGGTACATCCGGCCATCTTAACCGGTGCGGTCCGTACCCGGCGCCAGGCGACCCCTTCCAAACCCAGCCTGAGGCAGTCTCCGGTCCCATCGTCCGTTGCGTCGGTTCGAATGCCTCCCCATCCCGTGCATGCAGCCCCTCTCCGGAGCAGTCACCGCGCACCGGACGTCATCGCGTTCCCCCAATCCTCGATTGAGATTGCCCCAACCCGGCCCGAGACTCCCGCCCGTGAGGTCTCCGAGGATCTGGCTTCCGCCGAGCGTGCCACACATCGGGGGAACTGGAGGCGTGCCATCCGTGATCTCGGCGCCGCTCTCGCCATCAATCCGGATCTCGAGTCGGCACGCGGGTCCCTTGTGCGTCTCGACCTCGCGCACGGACGCATCACGAGCGCGCAACACCTCCTGATACAGGGGATCCGGCTGGCCAAGACCAGACCTCACTGGCGCGAGACCGCACTCAACTGGCTCGCCCGCGCAGGAGATGCCCACGCCGCCTGGATCCTGAGCAGGCGCTATGCCCCCCACCCGCTCAGCGCGCATCCGCGCTACCTGACCCTCGAGGCAGCCCTCGCCCAGGCGACCGACCACTGGCCTGCGGCACGCACGCTCTATACCCGGATGACCGCTCTCCAGCCGGACAACGCGTGGGCCTGGGCCGGGTTGGGTATCGCACTCGACCAGCTGGGACAGGCGCCGGCTGCCCTCCGGGCCGATCGCAAAGCCGTCGCCCTGGGGACACTCACCTCCGCCCTCACCGACTATCTCACCCATCGCATTCACGCCCTCGACCAGATGGTTGCCCCCCATGAACCGCCCCGCCGTCCCTAACGCACCGGAACGGATCCGGATCGGTGATCTCCTGATCCGCGAGAAGATCATCTCCGAGAGCGCGCTCAAGACCGCGCTGGCCGCACAGAAGAAAAGCGGACACAAGCTCGGCCGAGTACTGGTCGAGCTCGGGTACGTGAACGAGGAAACCCTGCTCGCGTTCCTGTCCCGGCAACTGCAGATCCCGCAGGTCGATCTCAAGCGTTACCGCTTCAAGCCTGAGACCGTGCGCCTGCTCCCGGAGAGTCACGCGCGCCGTTACCGGGCGATCGTCCTGCAGGAGCAGACGGACGGACTGCTCGTGGGGCTGGTCGACCCGACCGATATCTTTGCCTACGATGAACTCTCGCGTCTGCTCAAAAAACCCCTGCATCTCGCCCTGGTCCTGGAATCGGATCTCCTCCGTGCCATCGATGTCGTCTATCGACGCACCGAGGAGATTTCCTCACTCGCCGAAGAAATCGGTGCCGAGCTCCGGGAAGGCAGCAACTTTGATATCGACGAACTCGGCGAGGGGGAAATGCTCGGCGAACAGCCGGTGGTGCGACTTCTCAAGTCGCTCTTCGAAGACGCCATCCAGGCGCGCACCTCCGACATCCATCTCGAACCGGAGGAAAACCAGCTCAGGGTCCGGCAGCGCATCGACGGCGTGCTCCACGAACAGCTGGTCGAGGGCCGGCGCGTCAGCCAGGCGATCATCACCCGCCTCAAGCTCATGGCCGGCGTCGACATTTCCGAGAAACGGCTCCCCCAGGACGGACGATTCAGCCTCAAGGTGAAAGACCGGCTCACGGATGTGCGTCTCGCCACCCTGCCGACCCCATACGGGGAAACCGTGGTGCTGCGCCTGCTCGATTCAGCCCACAACCTCCTCGATCTCGAAAAACTCGGCCTGCCCGCCGATCTCATGCCCCGGGTCCAGAAGCTGATCAAGCGCCCGACCGGCATGCTGCTCGTCACCGGCCCCACCGGAGGCGGCAAGTCGACCACACTGTATTCGATCCTGAATGCCATCAACGAACCTGCCGTCAAGATCATCACGGTCGAGGATCCGGTGGAATACCGGCTCCCGCGCATCAGCCAGGTGCAGGTGAACCCGCGCATCAATCTGGACTTCGCCCGGATCCTCAGAACGGCCCTGCGCCAGGATCCCGATATCATCATGGTGGGCGAGATCCGGGACGAGGAAACGATGGAGGTCGCCCTGCGTGCCGCACTCATGGGTCATCTGGTCCTGTCGACCCTGCATACCAATGATGCCCCGACCAGCCTCGATCGGCTGCTCAACATGGGGGCTCCAGGCTATCTGGTTGCAGCCACCCTGAACGGGGTGATTTCCCAGCGGCTGATCCGTCGCACGTGCGAGGACTGCATGGAACCCCACCGTCCCGACGATCATGAAACCGCCTGGCTCGAGGCCCAGCATGTCGCAACCTCATCCGACTGGCGCCAGGGCCGTGGATGTCCCTTCTGCAACAACAGCGGTTTCCATGGCCGAATCGGCGTATTCGAACTGCTCGAGATGGACGCGCCCCTGGCTCTGGCCCTACGCCGCGGGGATACCGATGCAATCACCCACGCGGCGCAGCATCAAACCGGCTATGTGAGCCTCGTCCGCCGCGCCCTCGGCTATGCACAGACCGGCATGACGAGCCTCTCCGAGGTCATTCGGCTGTTCGGCGCAATCAACCCGCTCAGGATTCCAGACTGACATGGCGCTCTTCGTCTTCCGGGGACGCGACAGGAGGGGTGCGCTCGTGACCGGACAGCGGGAGGCGGACGGACCCGAGGCGGTTGCGAGTCAGCTCCTCACGGTCGGCATCACACCGGTCGAAATCCGTGCGCGGGCTCCGGAGCCGACCTGGTGGGTGGCCCTCAAAAAAGCCTGGCCGGGCCGGCGCGTCAGCCTTGACGACCTCATCCTTTTCAGCCGCCAGATGCACGTTCTGATCCGGGCCGGGGTTCCCATCAACCAGGATCTCGACAACCTCGCCCAATCCACACGGGTCGGCGCGCTCAAGGAGGCGCTCCGGAGCCTCCTGGGCTCGCTGGAGGAAGGGCGTGACCTGGCGAGTGCCATGCAGCGCTGCCCTGACGTGTTTCCACCGATCTATGCCAGCATCATCCGCGTCGGGGAAAACTCCGGCAGACTCGAGGAATCCTTTCTGCAGCTCCATGCCTATCTCCAGCGTGACAAGACCACACGCAACCAGCTCAAAAGCGCGTTGCGCTACCCCGCCATCGTGGTCATCGCGATCGCGGTCGCCATCGGCATCATCACCGTCAAGGTCATTCCCGCCTTCGCACGTGTGTATGCCCAGTTCCACGGCGAGCTGCCCCTGCCCACCCGCATCATTCTCGCCATCTCGGATTTCGCGTCGCACTACTGGCTCCTCGTTCTGGCCCTGATCGCAATCTCCACCCTCGCTGCCCGGATCTACATCCGGACGGGGTCCGGGCGGTACCGGTTCGATGCCCTCAAGCTCAAAATACCCGTTTTAGGTCCTGTCGCGTTGCGCGGCGGACTGGCCCGGTTCGCGCGTGCCTTTGCCATGAGTCTCCGCTCCGGCGTACCGGTCGTCCAGGCGATGGGCCTCATTGCCCAGTCCGTCGGGAACGAATACCTCGGGGAGCGGATACTCGCCATGCGGACCGGGATCGAACGGGGGGAATCGCTCAGCCGGACCGCCGAAACCGTGGGACTCTTCACCCCGCTCGTGATCCAGATGCTGCGCGTGGGAGACGAAACGGGAGCGGCAGACGAAATGCTGGATGAAGTCGCCATCTACTACGAGGAAGAAGTGGATTACGACGTCCGCAACATGGGCGCCCTGATTGAACCCATCCTGGTCGTGGCCCTCGGTTTCATGGTCCTCATCCTCGCACTGGGCGTATTCCTCCCCATGTGGGACCTGATTCAGGTGATCCAGCATTGACTCCCTTCGAAGCGCATGACTGAGCGGCTTTCCGAGCGCGTCCGGAGCGTGAGCCTCCTCGAGCTCGTGATCGTCGTGATCCTGGTCGCGATTTTCATCCGCGTCGCCATCGACCGGATCTGGCCGCTCCGGATCGTGGCCGAAAAGACCGCCGTGGTTGAGGTTCGGGGCGCCATCGAAAGCGCGCTCGGGATCACGGTTGCTGCCCGCATTGCCCGGGGCGCACCGCTCGCTGCCATCGCCCAACTGGCGGGCTCAAACCCGATCCGCTTTCTGGCTGCGCCTCCCGACAACTATCTCGGCAGCTTCGCTCATCCCGGTCGGCACCGGATACCCGGAGGATCCTGGTATTTCAACCGGAGCAGGCGGACGCTGGTTTATGTCGTCCGCTTCGCCAGCCATTTCACCTCATCCCTGCCCGGCCGCAAGCGGATCCGCTTCCGGGTGGAAGCGGTGTACCGAGGCAGGGGCCATGCTCCAGACGATCTCGCCGGGATCCGGCTGGTCGAGCTCAACCGCTATGTCTGGAAAGTCCCCCGGTGACATGCGCAAAATCGGGTCTCTCCCGTCTCTGGCGGGGGCTCGCACCATGCTCAAACCCCTTGATTTGACGGTTCCGCTTGGGGTCCCCGGCTCGAGACTTGCAACCCGGGAGAAAAGGCTTTATACCATGCGCGCCACAATTCCTGCGGCCACCGGCGCCCCATCCGTGATCGGGGCATTTGAGGGTCACCCCGTGTGATCCGGCACTGGAGTCACGTTGATGCAAGACAGCCATCAGACTGAAGATCCCGAACCTCCCGGACCTCTTGAAGCCTCCGCGGTTTCGACCCCGGATGCCTCCTTCGGATCCTCCTACGAGATCCGAGTCCCTCTCCCCTCCCTCAATCCCTCCCGCCCGAAGCCCGCTCCCTCCCTCTTCCCCCGACCCGCCCCCTATCACCCCCGATTCGTCTCGAGCCCCAATTCCCAGGCTTTCCGGCTGCGCCATTATCCCGAAGCCTCCCAATCGGACTGGAATGACTGGCGTTGGCAGCAGCGCCACCGGGTGAAGTCGGCCCATGACCTCGAACGCCTGCTTGCGCTCTCCCCAGAAGAGAAGGCTGCGATCGAGCGTCACGTGGGACCGCTCCCGTTCGGGATTACTCCCTACTATGCAAGCCTGCTCGATCCCCAGGACAGCACCCAGGCCCTGCGCCGGACGGTCGTCCCCGTCCTCGAGGAATACACCCAGTCCGCGGGCGAAGCACTGGACCCACTCGGAGAGGATGCGACCAGCCCGGTGCCGGGACTGGTGCACCGCTACCCCGACCGGGTTCTTTTCCTCGTTACCGGGCTTTGCGCCGTCTATTGCCGGTACTGCACGCGTGCACGTCTGGTGGGCGCGAGCGGAGAGGCGAGTCTCAAGAAGCACCAGCTCGAAGCGGCGCTCACCTATATCGAATCCACCCCAACCATCCGCGATGTCCTCTTGTCGGGAGGGGATCCGCTGAGCCTCGATGACGAACGTCTCGACTGGCTACTCGGACGCCTGCGCCGGATTCCGCACGTCGAGTTCCTGCGCATCGGAACCAAGAATCCGGCCGTCCTGCCCCAGCGCATCACCCCCCGGCTCACCCGACTGCTCAAAAAATATCATCCGCTCTGGATGAGCATCCACTTCATCCATCCGGATGAACTCACACCCGAAGTGGCGGAAGCCTGCGGGCGTCTCGCCGACGCCGGCATCCCGCTCGGGAGCCAGACCGTTCTCCTCAAAGGCGTGAACGACGATGTCCCGACCCAGAAACGTCTCATGCAGGGACTCCTCAGGATCCGTGTCAAGCCCTATTACCTCTACCAGTGCGATCCGATCGCGGGTTCGTCCCACTTCCGGACCTCGGTAGAGAAGGGACTTGAGATCATCCAGGGCCTGCGTGGCCACACGACCGGATACGCGGTACCGACCTTCGTCGTGGATGCCCCGGGCGGTGGCGGCAAGATCCCGCTGGTGCCCGATCCCGTGGTGGGACGTGCAGGCGATGACCTCCTGCTCCGGAACTACGCGGGGGACATTTACCGCTATCCCGACCCGGACGGGGCGATCGGATACGGGAAGACCGCCACCCAAGATCCATGCGCATCGGCCTGACCTATGACCTTCGGGAACCCTACCTCGAATCGGGACTGAGCGAAGAAGAGACCGCCGAGTTCGACCGGCCCGAGACCATCGATGCCATCGCGACGGGTCTCTATGCGCTCGGGCACGAAACCCGGCGGATCGGCGGGATCCGGGATCTCACCCGTGCGCTCGGCCGGGGCGAGTCCTTTGATCTCGTCTTCAACCTGGCCGAGGGGCTCGGAGGAACGGCACGCGAATCGCAGGTCCCCGCCCTGCTCGATGCATTCGGGATCCCCTATACGTTCTCCGGTCCTCTCACACTCGCCCTGGCGCTCCACAAAGCGATCACCAAAACGATCGTACGCGAGCAGGGCGTTGCGACCGCACCTTTCGTCCTGATCCGGGAGCAGGAGCCTCCTCCCGTCATTTCTCTCGACTATCCGCTTTTCGTGAAGCCGGAAGCCGAGGGTTCCGGGATGGGCATCCACGGGCAATCGAGGGTGGCCAGTCGAAACGAGCTGGACCAGGCGGTGCGCCGGTTGCGCACCTGGCATGCGGGACCGATCCTGGTCGAATCCTATCTGCCCGGACGCGAGTTCACCGTGGGGATCTTGGGAAGCGGACCGGCAGCGCAGGTGCTCGGGGTTCTCGAGATCCGAGCCCGCGCATCCGAAGACCGCGCCGCCTACGGGTACCTGGCCAAGGAGGAATATGACCAGCGCATCGACTATCTGCTCGTCGAGGATGATGAGGCGTCCCGGGCGGCGACACTCGCGCTCCGGGCACACCACATCCTCGATTGCCGGGATGCAAGCCGCGTCGATATCCGGCTGGATCAATCCAATGAGCCCTGTTTCATCGAGATCAATCCACTGGCCGGGCTTCATCCGGTGCGTTCCGATCTCGTGATCCTGGCGCACGCCCGGGGCTGGTCCTATACCGACCTCATCGGGGCGATCATCCAGTCCGCACTCGA
>AUZY01006561.1_pt1 | contig 12328 bp, 12 predicted proteins | sample 49821 | NCBI WGS metagenome assembly AUZY01 (sample SAMN02954279, study PRJNA193664) | mine drainage metagenome | biome: terrestrial; feature: abandoned Hg mine; material: sediment; isolation source: lowermost (B1B) sediment-attached strata from acid streamer/mats thriving at... | place: Spain ...
AGACCAGATCGTTATGAACATCGATCCAGTCGGGGTCGCTCAGGGTGAGGAGATTGCGGATCGTTCCGTTCCTGGGGGAGATCCGGTCGAGGTGAAGCCGGGTCTGGGCCCGGTTCAGAACTTCAGCGTAAAGAGCCCGGCCGTGTTTGTACCAGCCGAATCGGGCCAGATAGCCATGGGCGAGGCCTGGAATGGCGATCCAGCGAACTTGGCCTGTTCGGGTGTCGTAGAGACCCAGCCGGGCGTGTGGATTTCTGGCACCGGGTTCCGGATAGCGCTGCCAATAGATCGTGGGATGCTGGCGCACGTTGTTGAGAAGCGGGTAACGGAGGACACCGCGTTCGTCAAACTCGACAAAGGCCAGTTCGTGTCCACGGGGTGACCACGCATAGCCCGATCGCAGGCCGAGCTCCTCACGGTAGGTCCAGTCGAGTGCGCCGATTCGCATGCCCCGTGCTGCCTTGAGAATCGGGGCGGGTTCTGAGGTCGCACCCGGTCTGACGAGCTCGATCGTATGATGGAAGACAAAACTCAACCAGTGGTCATGGGGTGAAAGACTGAATTGCGTAGGCCATCCCTGCACTCGGGCCAGGGTCTTGATGTGGCCGCTTTTGACTCCGATCCAGCCGATCGCATGCCCGTTGGCAAAAAGCAGGTGATGGCCACCCGGTGACCAGCGGTAGTTCACGAGCCCGTAGCGGCCGGTCCATTCACGGATGCGGTCGTTGTGGATGCTGGATCCCGGACGAAGCGCTGCACCCAGGCGGCGGGTGCCCGCACGTAGAATCGTCCGGCCGGTCCGGGCATCGACCACAACGAGCGTATTCGGACCTTTGACCGCATGCCGGATGAGATAGGCCAGGTCCCGGCCATTGGGGCTCCAGGCGAATGCGTGTGGCAGGAAACCGGTGAGTGGGGGTGAACCCGTGAAGCTCGAAATCGGATACTGGGCGCGGCAGGAATCGGCCGGATGTGCCTCGGATCGGCGCATGCCGCCTGCGATGAGAATAAGGAGACACACGCCAAGACGCATGGAAGATCGGGTGAAAACCGGGGTGATCGGGTGGTACGGAGATCTCGGCATGGTCAGCTCCGAAGCGCGCACGAGCATAGGGTACTCGTATTTTCAGACCGGTTCTTCAAAAGGTCGTCTGGAAGGCTATAATAATTCGGGATCCCAATCGCATCAGCCGCGAAACCACCTTTTTTTTCATAAATCTGACAACAGGATAGCAGCCAGACCATGAGTTATCGCGCTCCGATTGCAGACATTCAGTTCCTGTTTCGTGAAGTGTTCCCGCTAGACCGGCTGTTTGCATTGGCTCCTTTTGCCGATTTTGACCAGGCCGTCACGGATGCGGTTCTTGAACAGGGGGGGCGTTTTGCCTCCGAGGTGCTGGCACCGATTAACCAGACCGGTGATCGAGAGGGTGCGCGACTGACCGAGGCGGGCGTCGTCATGCCCGCATCGTTCAAGGACGCCTACCACCGCTTTGTGGCGGACGGCTGGAACGGCGTATCGGCCGACCGGGCCTATGGCGGGCAGGGTTTGCCCGAAGTGGTTGGAGCTGCTCTCAGCGAGATGTGGCAGTCGGCTAATCTTTCTTTCGCCTTGTGTCCGCTACTGACGCAGGGGGCGATTGATACGCTCGCGCTCTGTGCGAGCCCGGATCAGAAAGGACGCTATCTTGGAAAACTCGTGACGGGGGAATGGACGGGCACGATGAACCTGACCGAACCCCAGGCCGGCTCCGACCTCGGTTTGACCGAAACGCTCGCGACACCCGTGGGCGACCATTATGAGGTGCGTGGGCAGAAAATATTCATCACCTATGGCGAACACGATCTCACTGCGAATATCATCCATCTTGCGCTGGCACGAACGCCCCAGGCGCCCGCCGGGACCCGCGGACTCACCCTGTTCGTGATCCCCCGTTATCGTGAGGGATCTCCATCCAGCCGGACAGCCAATGAGGTCCGCGCGCTTTCGATCGAGCACAAGATGGGCATTCATGCATCGCCTACCTGTGTCATGGGTTACGGCGGGATGGCGGGTGCCTATGCCGAACAGTTGGGCGGCCTTCATCAGGGTATGGAGCAAATGTTCATCATGATGAACCGGGCCCGTCTTTCAGTCGGGCAGCAGGGAGTCGGGATCGCCGAACAGGCCTTTCAGGCCGCCCGGGATTTTGCGCGGAACCGGATACAGGGCCGCGACCTCAAAACCGGCGCGGACCGGGTTCTCATCATCAAGCATCCGGATGTGCGGCGCATGCTGCTCACCATGGCTGCACAGACGGAAGCCGCCCGGACACTCACCCTCTGGACATTTTTCCTGTCTGATCTGGCGCATCATGCAGAATCTGAAATCGAGCGGTCGGTATCCGGAGCGCGTGTAGCGTTCCTGACACCGGTGGTCAAGGGATTTGCAACGGAAATGGCCCAGGAAGTCACATCGCTCGGCATCCAGGTCCACGGTGGGATGGGATACATTGAGGAAACCGGTGTGGCACAGCTCTACCGTGATGCACGGATTCTCACCATATACGAGGGCACGACCGGCATCCAGGCCATGGATCTTCTTGGTCGCAAGCTGGTCCGTGATCAGGGTCAGGCCTGGCGCGCACTGGAGGCGGATATCCGGCGCAGCCTGCAATCCCCTGAACTTGGAGCTGTCCGTCATCTGGTGGAACCCCTTCGCAAACGTGTCGATGACCTGCACGGCGTGGTGGAGCATCTGCTTCAAGAGTACCCGAACGATCCCTACCACTGTGGTGGTTCGGCCTATTCGCTGCTCATGCTGTTTGGAACCGTATTGGGCGGGTGGATGCTTGCCCAATCGGCTGCAGCGGCTGCACGTGTTCAATCCGAATCGGGCAGTCAGCCGTTTCTCGAACGGAAAATCCGGATCGCGGAGTTTTACATGGCGCTCCTGCTGCCCCGTGCCGATGCGTACGCAAAAGCCGCTGCCGCACCCAGTCCATCCATCATGACGATGGACGATTCACAGCTCTGAAGCATCGTCTGACTCCGGCCGATGTTCCACATCCGGGCGGTTCAGCCGGGTTGACCGTCTTTGCAGCCGGGATGATCTTGATGGCCATCCAGGATGACTCCGGAAGGTCGGCTATAATTGCACATGTCTGACAACCCCTGGGTGCCCCCAGGCGGGGCAAGCCTGTGGAATCTTCGGCAGATGCGATCATGATACTTGGGCACCAGGACTCCTGCGGACCCTGGTAATCATGTCTCCCGGGCTTGCCATACGTGCATTGGAGCTGCGTCGGGGCCGGCGACTGCTCGCCCGTTCGCTTTCCTTTGAACTCGGTCCTGGGGAGTTCATCGAGCTTTCCGGTCCGAATGGTTCGGGTAAAAGCACTCTCCTGAGGGTCCTGTCCGGGCTGGGCCGTCTCGAAACGGGCGAACTCCTATGGAACGGGAGAAGCTTCAGTCTCACGAGCGATGAGCACCGGTCGCGGACACTTTACCTGGCTCATAGCGACGGGCTCAAGGGAGCGCTCACGGGCGAAGAAAACCTCCATCTGTTCGCGACGCTGCGCAAGTTCCGGGATCGCACCGAGGAGATCGAGGAGGGGCTGGACTATTATGAAATGGGCGCACTGAAAGCTGTTCCCTGTCTACGGCTTTCGCAGGGCCAGAGGCGACGCATTGCTTTAAGCCGGCTGCATGCCTTTCCGGCGAGTCTCTGGCTTCTGGATGAGCCCACGACCGCACTCGATCGGGCCGGGATTGAACGTTTTTCGGATCATCTGTCGAGCCACCTGGCGGGAGGCGGAATGGCCATCCTCGCGACCCATCAGAACCTGCCTGAACGGCTCAGGCCGACGATGCGGATTGCGCTCGGGAACGCGTCGTGAATCCCTGGGTCCGGTTCTTCAGGTCTGAAATGGGTCTCTCGTGGCGCGAGCGGCGTCGTGTACTGCTGCCGCTTGTTTTTTTTGTCATTGTGGCATCACTCTTTCCGTTGGCCATGAGTCCCCGTCCGGACATTTTGAGATTGATCGCGCCCGGTGTGATCTGGGTGGATGTGATGCTGGCTACTTTTCTGGGGTTGGAATCGCTTTTCCGTCAAGACTACGAGGAAGGTGTTCTCGAGCAATGGATCCTGAGTCCGTCCTCATTGGAACTTCGTGTCTTTTTGAAGGTCATTTCATTCTGGACGGTGACGTCGCTTCCGCTGATCGCAATGAGTCCGATCCTGGTTCTCTGGCTCTCTTTTCCACTCTATGCGCTTGGCGTACTCGTCGTGGGCCTGTTTCTCGGGACCGTGGCTCTCAGTTTTCTGGGAGCGCTTGGCGCGGCGCTGACGGTGAGCCTGCGCCAGTCTGGCATGCTGGTGGCCATCCTGCTTCTGCCCGTAGCCACTCCAATTCTCATTTTCGGCGCGCACAGCGCCATGCTTGCTGCTGACCAGGAAAACCCACGCCCGGCACTTTATCTTCTGGCTACGCTTTTCTTTCTTACTGTGGGTCTGGTTCCGAAAGCAATCTCCACTGCACTCAAAGTCAGCTATGAGGTCTGATCCATGACCCGACTCACCTTGTTTTTCCATCGTTTCGCATCGCCTCCTTATTTCTACGCACTGTCCAGGCCCTGGGGCCGGGCGTTTGCCTGGATTGCGCTCGCCCTGATTCTGATTGGCCTCTACGGGGGGCTCTGGCTTGCCCCACGCGACTTCCAGCAGGGCAACGGCTTTCGCATCATGTACGTGCACGTGCCGAGCGCCTGGATGTCTCTTTTTGTATTCATGGTGATGGCGGCAAGCGCCTTTGTGGGTCTCGTCTGGCGCATGCGCCTGGCCTATGCGGTTGCAGCCGCTTCCGCACCACTCGGGGCAGCCTTCACGGCTGTTGCCCTCGTCACCGGATCCCTCTGGGGCAAGCCGATGTGGGGGACGTACTGGGTATGGGATGCACGTCTGACTTCGGAGCTGATCCTGTTTTTTCTGTATCTTGGATTCATCACGCTCAACCGTTCATTTGAAGACCAGCAGACGGGTGATCGGGCAGCCGCGATTCTGGCCCTGGTTGGCGCAATCGATGTCCCGATCGTGCATTATTCCGTCGACTGGTGGCAAACCCTGCACCAGGGGTCGAGCTTCAAGGGGCTGACGTCCGAGATTGCACCCTCGATGCTCTGGCCGCTGCTCGTCATGATGACAGGGTTCATGTTCTATTACGGCTGGCTTGTCCTCTGGCGGGCCCGCTCCGAGATTCTTTTGCGGGAATCGGATCGCGAGTGGACCCGGCAGGTGGTCAAATCATGACGTCCCTGCACGAGTTCCTGACCATGGGCCGGTTCGGCATCTTTGTCTGGCCAGCGTTCGGATTCGGCCTGTTGGTGATGCTTTTCAATATCTGCCTGGCTTACCTGCGCGAGAAGGCTGCTTTCCGTGAAGTGCGCGAGGTACACCGTTCTTCAGAGGAGAACTGCTCATGACACGGCGACACCAGCGTTTGGTGATGGTGCTTTTGATGCTGGGCTGCATCTCCGTGGCCGTCGGATTCGCACTCCGGGCTTTCAATGGCGATCTTCTTTACTACATTACGCCAACCCAGCTTTATGAAGGACACGCTCCGGACCACGGACAGTTCCGTCTCGGGGGAATCGTCGAGACAGGCAGCGTGAGCCGCGTCCCGGGCAGCATGACCGTGCGGTTCACCTTGACGGATTTCAAGCATGCCGTTCCGGTCGTCTATACCGGCATCCTGCCGGATCTGTTCCGAGTCGGACAGGGGATTGTCGTGAGAGGGCGGATGGTGAGCGGCCTTTTCCAGGCGACCCAGGTGCTGGCCAAACACGGGGCCAAGTACATGCCTCCGGGCATTCACCAGCCTCGGCCCTCGGCGAATGAGGAACAAATGCTGGCGCTCAGGCGGGATCTTGGGAAGGACGCGCGCCCATGATTGCCGAAATCGGTGTCTATGCGCTCATTCTTGCACTGCTTCTGGCGCTTGCCCAGTCCTTCTTTGGTCTGGCGGGTCCCGCGGCCAGGCGTCTGCGCTGGATGGCCGTCGTGCGGCCTGCCGCTTTCGGCCAGCTCTTTTTCATGGCGCTCTCCTACGGATGCCTCACGTATCTTTTTGTGATCAGTGATTATTCCGTTCGATATGTTGCGCGATATTCAAATCCGCTGATGCCATTTTTCTACCGCGTGGCCGGGGTCTGGGGCGCGCATGAGGGATCCATGATGCTCTGGCTCCTGGTACTCGGGATCTGGACGGCGCTGGTTGCCCTATTCAGCAGAAAACTGCCGGTTGAGTTTTCGAGCCGGGTACTCGGAGTGCTCGGTGTGGTCTCGTCCGGGTTCTTCCTGTTTACGCTTCTTACGTCCAACCCTTTCGTGCGCATGCTGCCGCCTGCGCTGCATGGTGGCACACTCAATCCGATTCTTGAGGATCCGCTGCTCGTCATTCACCCGCCGATGCTGTATATGGGTTACGTGGGTCTGTCCGTAGCCTTCGCATTTTCCGTAGCGGCACTGATCAGCGGGCGTATGGACGCCGCCTGGGCCCGCTGGACGCGCCCCTGGACGCTCGCCGCCTGGATTTTTCTCACGATCGGGATCATTCTCGGAAGTTTCTGGTCCTATTATGAGCTCGGCTGGGGCGGCTGGTGGTTCTGGGATCCAGTAGAGAATGCGTCCTTCATGCCCTGGCTGGTGGCAACGGCGCTCATCCACTCGCTTGCGGTCAGCGAGAAGCGCGGAGCATTCAAGAGCTGGACGGCGCTCTTGGCCATCGCGGGATTCTCATTGAGCCTGCTCGGTACGTTTCTTGTCCGTTCTGGGGTGCTCATTTCGATTCATGCTTTCGCGCTCGATCCCAAGCGTGGCATGTTCATCCTGATCCTGCTCGCTGTGATGACTGTTCTGGCCCTGATACTCTACCTTTGGCGTGCCCCGCTCCTCTGGAATACGGGTGGAGGGTTCCATTTCCTGTCGCGGGAATCGTTTCTTCTGTTCAATAACGTGTTGCTGATCGCGGGCGCCGGTGCGGTCTTTCTCGGCACGATTTACCCTCTTTTCATCGAAGTGCTGGGCCTCGGGAAAATTTCGGTCGGTCCGCCCTATTTTGACCATGTTTTCATCCCCATCATGTTTCCGCTGTTTGCCCTTATCGGCATAGGCCCCTATGTGAGCTGGAAACGGGGAACCGGCACCCGGCTCTGGCAGCGCATCCGGTGGCCTTTTCTTTTCTGGGTTCTGGCTGCCCTGGTGCTTCTCTCTGTGGCAATCCGCGAAGACTGGCCGGTCGAGACGCTTCTCGGCACGGTCTTTGGCGCCTGGGTGCTCCTCACTGCGCTCATCGAGCCGGTTCATCGGCTGTTTCTGCGTTTTCGGGGTGAACCGGTCCGCCTTCCGTCCAGTGTCCTTGGCATGAGCCTCGCCCATTTCGGAGTGGGCGTGGTGGTCCTCGGCATTACCGTGAGCACGACGCTCGGCATCTGGCGGGACATGCCGCTCAGGCCCGGGCAAAGCTACCACATGGCCGGGTTTACCTACCGTTTCGACCGGATCCGACCTGCGCGGGGTCGCAACTGGAAGGGGGTCAGGGCCACCTTTACGATCCGTCACGGACGGACCTTGTTTGCTGTCGTCCATCCGGAAAAAAGACGGTTTTTCCCTGATGGGGGAACCACGACGAATGCGGCCATCGTGGGAGGTGCGCTGCACGATCTTTTCGTGTCGCTCGGCAATCCGCTCGGCAAGGGACGCTGGAGCATCCGCTTTCGATATGAACCCATGGTGATCCTGGTCTGGCTGGGTGGACTCATCATGGCACTCGGTGGCTTCCTCGCACTCTGCGACCGCCGCTACCGGATCCGGTTCGAGGAGCCTCCTTACCTGCCTCTGGATGGAAGCGCCATATCTCCCGATTCCGGGCAGGAGTCTCCATCATGACGCGGGGTGCACGCATCGCGATCCGGGTCGTCCCCGTCTTGCTGGTGATCGGCTTCCTGGGTGTGCTCTGGGCCGGTTTGGGTCACAACCCATCGCTGGTTCCATCACCGCTGATCGGCAAGCCCGCGCCCGCGTTGACGCTCCCAAGGCTCGGCCATCCTGCACGGAGGGTCACTCGGTCCTATTTCCTGGGGCACGTGACGCTGCTCAATGTCTGGGCAAGCTGGTGCGTATCCTGCGTTTACGAGCATCCGGCTCTGCTCTGGCTCAAGCACAAGGGAGTGCGCATCCTGGGTGTGGATTATAAGGACAGGCGAGCGGCGGCGCTGGCTTACCTCAGGAAAAATGGCGACCCGTACCGGGAAGTTGCGTTCGATCGTAGGGGGCTCACGACGATCAACTGGGGCGTGTACGGCACTCCCGAGACTTTCGTGCTGGGTCCGCACGCGATCATCCGCTACAAGTATGTTGGCCCCCTTTCACCCCGGATCGCCCGCCGGGTGATCTATCCTCTGGTGCAGCGGCTCGATGCCGAAGGACGTGCCTCATGATGCGTGCACGTCTGGTGTTATTGCTCACCTGCCTCCTGCTCCTGCCGGTTCGTGCATACGCGATCGAAAACCATCCGCCACTTGCCAATCCCATGCTGGAATCCCGCTACGAGCACCTGACCGAAGAAATACGCTGCCTGGTCTGCCAGGATCAGAATATTGCGAACTCGCCTGCACCGCTCGCTGCGGATCTGCGCTACGAGGTCCGGCGGATGCTCAAGGCTGGACAAAGCAACCGCGCGATCAAGGCCTATCTGGTTCATCGCTATGGTGATTTTGTGCTGTTCAAGCCCCCGCTTCAGCCGGATACCTGGGTGCTCTGGTTTGGTCCTTTTCTGGCCGTCGCCTTAGGATTGATCCTGGTGGCTGGACTGGCCTGGCAACGGCACCGGACCTACCGAAGCGAGCACCGTGAGGTGTCGACGCCATGATTTTCGTCCTGATCGCGTTCATTCTGACGGCCCTGGCCGTCCTGATTCTCTGGTGGCCGCTCAAACGGGCGCGCCGGATTGCGGGTACGTCCATCGAAACCTTTAACCAAAAGCTTGAAGAAGACACATTCCACGAACTTGCGGAAGAAGTCTCCCGCGGCGATCTCGAGGCTTCTGAACTGGTTCAGGCCCGGGAGGATGCCCGGAAAAACCTGGATGCAACCCGGTCGTCGGCAGCCCGAGTGGCCGGGCGGACGGATGGGGCCCGGGCGGAACCCATTGGCGTGATCGCCTTGACCTTGGTTCTTGCCGCTGTCCTGGCCTTCTGGCTGTTCGGCAACTGGAGAAGCGCGATACTGGGAGTTCGAGAGGCGAGTCATCATTCGCTGGTCCGTGCGATTGACCATTTTGGCGCGCATCTTCGCCAGCATCCGGATGACCTCGCAGGCTGGAAGGTCTATGCCCGCGCGGAGATCGTCCTGGGTCATTATGCCAGGGCAGCCCGGGCGTATCAGAAACTGCTGCATCTTCCGGCGAACACGGATCGCATGGCTACGCTTGCAGATTACGGGGAAACCCTCATACTCGAGCATCCCACCCACTTTGACCGGGAAGAAGACCGGATTTTCAATCAGGTTCTGGAAGCACAACCTGAGAATTCGAAGGCGCTCTGGTACGGGGGGCTGCTTGCCCTCGCCATCGAGCATAATGTGCCGCTGGCCATCCAGCGTTTCCGCCATCTTCTCGAAGACGGGCCGCTCCCACCCGCCTTTGCGGCAATCGTCCGGGAGCGGATCGTGGCCCTGGGTGGAAAGATTCCGGTCATCTCGCAGCCCAGGGAACTGCGGGTCAGGGTGGGGTGGGGGAGTGGCCTCATCCGGAAACCGGAACTCCCGGCAACGCTTTATGTGTATGTCGGACCCGACCGCCCACATGCTCCTCCGATCTGGGTCCGTCGGGTGACGGTGACCCGTCTGCCCGTTACTGTGGCCCTGGATGCTTCGGATGCGATGCGCACCACCTCCGGGTTCTCCCCCAGTGCCTCTTATCGGGTCGGCGCAAGACTTGCTCCTGAGGGCAACCCCCTCATGGGTCCCCATGACTTCGAAGGGCAGCGGGAGTTCGCCGGACGCCTGTTTCTCAAAAATCAGCTGATCCGGATTGCACTGGTCCCGCCCCATCCGGTGCACGGGCCCTGATCGTCTGAGGAGCGGCTTTCGCCCTATAATTTCCCGGCTTCAGTGCCGAAGACCCGAACTCCATGGAATACCAAGACTATTACGAGATCCTGGGCGTCAAACGCGATGCGAGCGAACAGGACATCAAAAAGGCCTATCGCCGACTTGCACGCAAGTATCATCCGGATGTCTCGAAAGAGGCAGGCGCCGAGGAACGGTTCAAGAAAATCTCGATGGCCTACGAGGTGCTGGGAAACCCAGAGAAGCGCAGGGCCTATGACCAGCTGGGTGCGCATGCCCCAGGCCAGGATTTCCGGCCGCCACCGGACTGGGAACAGCGCTACGGAACGTCAGGTGATTTTTCGGAGATGAACTTCTCCGATCTTTTCGAGCAGATCTTGGGCGGCATGAACGCCAGCCGGGGCCGGAGCACAACGGGTTTTGGGCGAACAGGATCGGGGCGAACGGGTTTCGGGCGAACGGGTTCTCAGAGGACTGCTGCACCGGACCTTTCAGCAGAGACGCACATCAGTCTGGAGGAAGCGTTTTCAGGTACGGAACGCATGGTTGATCTCGATGGCCAGCGTCTCAGGATCCGGATCCCGAGAGGCTGTCAAGATGGCCAGAAATTGCGTGTTCCGGTCCGCGCCCGCAAGGGATGGACCCGCCTCGGAGGAGGACGCGATCTCCAGATCGCGGTCCGGATCGACCCGCATCCGGTTTACCAGTTGATAGGGGACCGGCTCGAGATGGATCTCGTCCTGACGCCGCCTGAAGCCGTTCTTGGAACGGAGATCGAAATCCAGACGCTTCACGGAAGGGTGAGGCTCAAGGTTCCACCTGGTACGGACTCGGGCAAGGTCTTGCGGCTGGATCACAAGGGTATGCCGCACCAGAATGGCGAGTTCGGAGATCTCTATGTCCGCATCCGTATCGTCACACACAAGGACTTGAGTGAACGCGAACGTCAACTTTACCGTGAATTGCTTGCGATCCAGGGCAACCCACCGGGCAGACGGTAATCTCCATGCGTTCCCACATCCGCTGTGCAGGTCGCAACATCAAAGATGGCGCCCCATCCTGTGGGCGTCCTTCCTGCCCATGGTGCTGACACCTGGAGCAAGAACCAGAGTCCCCTCCGATGCGATCCGGCCGCTCAACCCAGATCACCCTCCGGCCTGAAATGCGTCTGGGCTGTGGATGGTCAGTGTGTGAAAAAACCAGCGGTCCTCATGGGGCAGTCTTGCGTACAATCGGGGTCCGCTTTTTGGATTCCGTCCAGTCTGTCCACGCCCGCCACGCCGAAGTGTGAGTGCATGGCACAATCTTGCGCACGACCAGGATGATCAGAAAGCGCCGCGAGACCACCCCGTGAACCGCTATGCGATTTAAGCAAGCGCTCTGTGGCGTGTCCTGATAGATTAAGTAAAGTATCACATAATGAATATAAATAAATGATATTTAATATAATAAAAATAAGCTATCCGGTGCCGTTGCTCTCCAGGGCAAAAAGGTTTATATAAGTGCGAGAGGCAGGTTACCCTTCTTGAGGAACAATGATCTGTCTTGTGCGGCAAACCCAACCATTGAGGTTCAATCTATGAACAGTCGAAATAAGATCCTCTCGGCTTTTGGCTTTTTTCTCATTGCGCTCACGCTGTGGCTGCATGGTCTCGCTCCAGCGGGGTGGAGTCATGGAGATCTGAACTCGGTCTATGGAGGTTTCCAACTCGCGGTTGGCCTCCTGCTCTTGATTCTCGCCATTCTCTCGACGCTCAACGGCGAGCATCCCTTTGATGCCCTTGTTTTCTTTGCCTTGAGTGGCATGGCGCTGATTTATGCCCTGCCAAACTTTTCCCATGGCGGAGGAGGCGCGATGGGGATGGACGCACATGCTCTTGCGGGCTGGTTTTATCTTTTCTGGGGCATTTACTTTTTCTTTCTCTGGTTTGGATCACTCAAGACCCATCCGACGGTTCACATGCTTTTCCTTCTTGTGGCGTGGCTCACTTCCCTGTCTGCGGCCATCTTTGCCTTTTCGGGTGCGATGGGTTTCGTGACGCTGACCGGCTATCTGATGCTGATCTGGGGAATCGTGTCCCTTTACATTTTTGCGGGATCCGCTCTCCACTTGCTATGCGGCAAGAACTGCCTGCCCATGGGTAACAAGAATAAAGTCTGATCCGCAACTTTGCGCAGGGGAGGGTGGTATCGTGCCACCCCCCTGCGGTACTTAGTACCGTC
>AUZY01007650.1_pt1 | contig 12157 bp, 8 predicted proteins | sample 49821 | NCBI WGS metagenome assembly AUZY01 (sample SAMN02954279, study PRJNA193664) | mine drainage metagenome | biome: terrestrial; feature: abandoned Hg mine; material: sediment; isolation source: lowermost (B1B) sediment-attached strata from acid streamer/mats thriving at... | place: Spain ...
CTAGCAAGCCAGGGGAAAACTCCTCGAAAAGATCCAGTCTTGGCAAAACCTTCCATGGATCTTCCAGGATTAAAACCTCCCCATGGATGCAGTTTGCTGACTGTGTGTTCTCTGAGTCTATTGCTAGATCCTCCCGCTTGAGCTGCAACCGGTTTTGAAGAGCCAGGTCTTCACTGGTGTCAGAGGTGCCGTAAGCCAGAATCAGGTCCTTTGGTACACGGGCGACTGGATGATCCCATGGTGTATCAAACAAGATGCCAGGGCACCACGCAGAACTGGCGCAGATTCCCCCATCGAAAAACCGCATATGGTTCTCAAAGCCTCTTTTGAGTGTTCCATATACGAACAGGCGGAAGAGTTCCGTATGAGCAATATCTGGGGAAAGGCACTCCTGTTCCATTTCAGATCACTTGCCGTGTTCAGCAAGTCTGGATTGGTAGCATCCAAGTGCCCAAAGCGGGAAATAGAGCGAGTACCCATGGTAGTTGAGGTAAAACACACGTGGAAATCCCGGAGCAGTGAAATCTTCATCACTCCAGGTCCCGTCGGGCCTTTGTGTCTCCAACAGATACTGCACACCGCGTTTCGCCGCGGGCGATTGAGCATGTCCAGTTGCCATGAGCCCCAATAATGCCCAGGCAGTCTGAAACGCCGTACTGCTGGTGCCCTGACCCGCACACTCGGGATGAAAATACGTGTCATTGCTTTCACCCCACCCGCCATCATCACGCTGGACGCTGGTGAGCCATTGCGAAGCACGCTGAATCCACTCCTCGTGGATATCGAGATGTGCTTCTTCAAGTGCGACAAGAACGTGGGCCGTGCCGTAGATATAGTTTGTGCCCCAACGTCCAAACCACGAACCGTTCGCTTCCTGTTCTGAACGAAGGTAAGCAAGGCATCGGTCCAGCGTAACCTGTAGCTCTGGTCGGGCGAGGCGTCCCAGAAACCCAAGAACATGTGCACTGACATCACTGGTTGGAGGATCCAGCAGTGCACCATGATCCGCGAAAGGAATTTCGTTAAGGTAGGTGTGCGTATTGTCCACATCAAATGACGCAAACCCTCCATTTTTACTTTGCATGCCCACAGTCCAGGTGATGGCCTTTTCGATCGCATCCAGGTACGCTGCCCGCAAGTGTGATCGCTCCAATATCCAGGCGACGACAGCTGTATCATCCAGATCTGGATAATGGGCGTTGGCGTACTGGAAAGCCCAGCCACCCGGAGGCAGCTTCGGTCTTTGTATGGCCCAGTCTCCACGCTGTGAGGTAATCTGTTTATTTTTCAGCCAGTCAGCAGCCTTTCGCAGACATGGTGATCCCGTATCACCTGCCGATTCGAGCGCCAACATCGCGAATGCGGTATCCCAGATCGGAGAGACGCAGGGTTGACAGTACGCCTCATCTTCACGGACGACCAGCAGCTTTTGAATGGCGAACCGTGCATTTTGGCAATACGGGTGTGAGGGATCATAGCCAAGTAATAAAAGCGCTTCGTAAGCATTGACCATTGCAGGGAATATGGCTCCCAGCCCACTATCACCATTGAGACGTTCGCATATCCATTCGCATGCCTGCACGAGTGCACGGTTGCGGACAAATGGTGGAACCCAGGGCTCAAGCTTGCGGCCGATATAGTCAAGCATGAGGAAAAACTTTCCCAGCCGGGTTCGAATCTTGAAATAGTCGGTTTCCTGATCCGCCGGCACAGTGAAAAGCTCGGCAATATCAATTTCTAAAGGGTTTTGAGCGCGTGCCCTGAGGCTGCACAATACAAACAAAGGCACCATGACTGTGCGTGACCAGTAGGATACTTTACTCAGATGGAACGGAAACCACCGTGGCAGAAGCACAATCTCAACCGGTATGAAGGGTATTGCACGAAGTGGTACCTGGCGGAAGAGGTAAAGTGTAATTCGTGTGAACACATTGGTGCAGGCCGCACCACCGGCCGCCAGTATGGCTCGGCGTGCTCTCTCCATATGTTTTTCTTGAATGTGATCACCAGCGAGTTTCAACGCGTAGTACGCCTTGACTGAACTACTCAGATCAAATTGCCCACCTGTAAAATGCGGCCATCCACCATGGCTGGTGCTTTGTCGCCGTCGGATATACTGACTGAGCTTGGTTTGAAGCTCATGATCGATATCACCAAGGTAGTGCATCATCAGGATATATTCAGACGGAATTGTGCAATCCGCTTCCAGTTCGAAGCACCAATGTCCATCCTGTTTTTGCCGCTCGAGCAAGGCCACTCTTGCGCGTTCAATAACCCGCCTCAGTGCTTCATCCAAATCGTTTTCGGATATTTGAATCAGGGTTGAACTCATGGCAGTGTGAAACTGTTTTTAAACTCGATTGATGCGTTGCATCAATCGAGTTCAGAAAGAGGCAGTTTCTGATTTTTGACTGCCAGTTTGACCAAAGTAGGCTGGGTTTCAGGCAGCCCCCGGACCACCAGCTGAAACATCCAACTCAGAAGGCGGTCATGCCGGACTGTCCAGCGCACCATGCGTGTCACCCGGCGAACAGTCGTGCGCGATATCTTGACTTCTGAGCCTGATTCAAAATCCAGATTGTGATTGAGTTTCTGAAGTGATAAGACCGCAAAACCAATAGCCCAAAGGCAAAAGTTGCGGATACCGGTCTCATCTGGTGGAATGAGGAGTGCGTATTTAAACGCATTGCGCAAATGCGCTTGAGTGATCCCGATCAGCAGCCGCATACTGTTTTGAAACCCATTGTTATCCTGACCCATCTGAATATGTGTCAAGTCGCATTGTTCGTGAAGAAAAATATCCCGTGGCAACCAACACGACCCCCCTCCCCGATCCTCCCAGAAATCCTTGAGAATGTTGGTCATCTGCAGCCCCTGCCCAAATGATGCGGCCAGTGGCATAAGCAACGATCGCCGACTTGCAATCGCTTCAGAATGCTCGCAAAAAAGATCAGTCAGCATCTCGCCTACAACCCCTGCAACGTAATAGCAGTACTGATTGAGCTCATCCAGATCGCTCAGACCGGCAAGACTCACATGCCGCTGAAAGGTCGGCATGCCGCGGCACATGATTGTGAGACACCTGGATATGCTGGCTTTGGTCTGATCGGAGAATGTGGCTGTAACCATCATGACTGCATGGCTATTGGCAACCAGCTCCCGTTCTGCATCAGGAGTCTGTGCGTACAGGTGAGGTATCAATGCATCTGCGAAGCGTTGCGGGTTCAGCTTTCCGGTAACAATATGATTGAGATCGTCATGAAAGCGGGTTTTGGCTTCAGGTGTCAACTCCATGTCATCCTCAATCGTATCGGCTATCCGGCATAAGAGATAGGCATTGCCCACGATGGTGCGTAAATCACCGGGCAACTCCGGGATCGTAAGGGCAAACGTGCGTGAAACCCGCGCAAGAATTCTTTCCTGAAATAACAATGCAGCCTGGATTTCAGGTATCTGTTGCATGGTCACAGTGCGTACATGGTTTTTAGTGATCCGCCCGTCGTGCTCATCCATTTGCTCAGGGGTGCCAATATGCATATAGTTTAACCTTATCAGCTGGTCTTTTCATTTGTAGATTACCAGTTGGACCGCTTTGCGGCTTCCACTGGCCATCACTGTTTCAAAAACCAGTCAACTGCATCACGAAATGCTTCCGAAACAGAGCGAGGCTGGTAACCCAGATCTCGGGTTGCCTTGGCGCTGGAAAAAAACATTTGTTTTCTTGCCATCTGCAATGCATCAAGCGTAATGCGAGGTTCAGTTCCACACAACCGCCCCCACCACTCAGAGAGATACGCCACCGGCACCAATCCACGGACTGGAAGGCGAAGTCGTGGGGCGTGATGTCCGGTCAGCTCAGCGATATAGCCAAGGATTTCACGCAAGGTCAAATTCGTTCCTCCAAGTATGTAACGCTGGCCGATACGGCCACGGCTGAAAGCCAAAAAATGTCCGGTAGCGACGTCATCTACATGGACAATGTTAAGGCCCGTATTCACATAGGCCGGTATGCGTCCCATCGCTGCATCCCGGATCATTTTCCCAGTTGGTGTCGGCTTGATATCCCGAGGACCGATGGGAGTGGATGGATTCACAATAATTGCCGCGCCATGCCCGTTTTGGGTCCAATCCATAACAAGACGTTCGGCTTTAAACTTCGAGCGCTTGTAGTGTCCAATCATTTGACTGATCTCAGTCGGGGTTTCTTCGTCTGCCGGCGTGCCATCTGGAGTTGAACCAATTGTAGCAACGCTACTGGTATAGACAAGACGCTCGATTCCATTTGCAGCAGCAGCCTGGAGAATATTGCGCGTTCCATCGATATTGGTCTGGTCAAGAACAGCAGGATTGGGGACCCAGAGCCGATAGTCTGCAGCAACGTGAAAAAGTGCCTGGCATCCCCGGGTGGCATGCATCAGGGATGGCAGGTCATTCAGATCGCCGATGACAACTTCAACCGGGAGACCCGTGATATTGTCACGAGGGCTGGATTGCCGGATTAGGGATCGTACTTCGTACTGGTGCTGCAGCAGCACGCGAATCACGGCGGAACCGATAAATCCACTGCCCCCCGTAACAAGAACTTTCATGATATGGCCCGCTGCAATGGCTTGTGGTGTGGGGTTGAGCAAGTCTGGCAGGACCGCCTGCGTACCCGCACTCCATAGTGATGCGTTAAAGACGACTGCATCGATATTCTAACCTAGCTGGTTGGTGCCATGGATGAGAACGGCGCATCCAGGCTGGATTGTGTATAGTCCGGGAAGCTGATACACCACGTTATTCGTGTAGCTGGAACATATCATGACCTTATCTAACTGCCCTCCCACACTGCACCGACTGCGACTCTGAGAATGAATTTCGCGGTCAGTTTCGTTGGATACATACTTCTCTTATCCAGTGGCGGCTATTCCCTGGCAGCGCTGGTGGCCCAGAAGATCTTCTGGAGTCGTTCCAGAAGATCAAACTTCAATGCAACCTGCAGGAATCCAGTCACCATTCTCAAGCCGCTGTACCATGAACAGCCGCATCTTGAATCCTGCCTCCGTAGCTTCTGTACCCTCGATTACCCCGCTTACCAGATCATTTTTGGCGTTCAAGATCCGAATGATCCGGCTCGCGCGACTGCCGAACGCCTGCGCGATGAGTACCCGAATCGGAATATTCGGATTGTGGTGACCCCACACTCAATTGGGTTGAATCCTAAAATCAGTAATCTTGCGGGCATGTTAACGGTCGCCGATCATGCCTGGCTGGTCATTGCAGACAGCGATATTCGTGTCGATCGGAATTATCTGAATCATGTTGCGACACTACTCGCTGTATCCAGCATCGGCTTGGTAACCTGTCTTTATGCGGGGATGCCCAGTTCCGGCTGGTGGAGCCGGATCGGGGCACTTTTTATCAATGACTGGTTCACCCCATCCGTCTGTGTTGCCTGGGCACTGCGCTCACAAGCCTTTGCTTTTGGAGCCACATTGGCTTTGCGACGCGATACGCTGGATCGCATCGGTGGTTTCCAGGCCCTGGCCAATGCACTGGCAGATGACTACCGGCTGGGTGAACGGGTTCGCAATCTGGGTCTCGACGTAGTGCTTGCGGATATTCCGGTTGGGACCGTCGTATCAGAAGAAACATTTGGCACACTATGGATGCATGAAATCCGGTGGCTCAGAACGATTCGGTTCGTTAATCCCTTGGGTTTTGCATTTTCATGGATCACGCTTGGCCTGCCTATCATCCTGGCCGGAGCTATTTTAGCCGGTGGGTCACCGCTCGCCTGGTGGGGATTGCTCATCGCTTTGGCCAGCCGGCTTGTGTTACATTATCAGTCGGCTCAAAAGCTTGGTGTCAAGCCAGAGTCCTTGTGGCTGGTTCCGGTCCGTGATTGCCTCACACTCGTGGCCTGGCTAGCCAGTTTAGTGTCGCGACGTGTTGTCTGGCACGGTCAATGTCTGCATGTTCAAGCGGGTGATTTATTGGATGAACACCCTGGAGAGTCGAAATGAAAACATTATTCCTGAATCCGCCGTCTTATGAAGGCTTTGATGGGGGTGCTGGCTCCCGCTACCAAGCGCGACGCGAGATTCGCTCGTTCTGGTATCCCACCTGGTTGGCACAACCTGCCGCTCTTGTTGAAGACAGCAAGCTCATAGACGCTCCTGCTGATGGCTTGAGTGCAAACGATATTCGTGGCCAGGCACATGCTTATGAGCTTGTTGTGATCTACACCAGCTCTCCCTCTTTCCATGGAGATGTCAAGCTGGCAGAAATGCTGAAAGAAGAGAACCCAAGACTGTGTATCGGTCTTGTTGGAGCCAAGGTGGCTGTCGAACCGGAGACTTCGCTCGAGGCCTCCTGGGCAATCGATTTTGTAGCGCGTGAGGAGTTCGACTATACGATCCGGGATGTAGCTGAAGGCAGGCCCTTATCGGAAATACCCGGAGTGAGCTACAAGAATGCAGCGGGCAAATCCATTCATAATGTCGGACGCGCCATGATTGAGAACATGGATGAACTGCCCTTTGTTTCTTCAGTCTATAAACGAGATCTCACCATCGAGAACTATTTTATTGGATATCTGAAACACCCCTACGTTTCATTCTATACAGGCCGGGGGTGCCGCTCAAAGTGCACATTCTGTCTCTGGCCTCAGACAATAGGAGGACATCAATACCGTGTCCGGAGTCCGGAAAACGTATTGGAAGAGGTTCGGTATATTCAGAAGGAACTTCCGCAAGTAAAAGAAATATTTTTTGATGACGACACATTTACGGATTTCAAACCCCGGGCAGAAGCGATTGCTCGTGGACTTGGAAAACTGGGGGTCACCTGGTCATGCAATGCCAAAGCTAATGTGCCCTATGAAACGCTCAAAGTCATGAAAGAAAACGGGTTGCGACTTTTGCTTGTAGGTTATGAGTCCGGTAACCAACAAATCCTGTTCAACATCAAAAAGGGCTTGCGCACCGATATTGCGCGCACTTTCAGCAAGAATTGTCGTAATTTGGGGATTACCATTCACGGTACGTTCATCCTTGGATTGCCGGGCGAAACACGTGACACAATCGAGGAAACGATCCGTTATGCGCAGGAAATCAACCCTCACACCATCCAGGTTTCACTGGCAGCGCCTTATCCAGGTACACGTTTATACCAGGAAGCGATAGAAAATGGCTGGCTCACTCCAGTCAACCAGGAACATTTGGTGGCGCAAAATGGGTTTCAGCTGAGCCCGTTAAGCTACCCTAATCTGAGTCACCAGGATATCTTTCAGGCACTATCCAGATTCTACAAACGTTTCTACTTCCGCCCCAGAAAAATTGGCGAACTGGTGTGGGAAATGGTGAAAAGCCCTGAGATGATGAAACGTCGCTTGCGTGAAGGTGTGGAGTTTGCACATTTTCTCCAGCAACGCGAAGAAACCCTTTAAATCGCACGATCTGGATCGCTGAAGACGCCATGTCTGTCGCGTCAGGGTTTTTCATTTGGCGATCTTCCAGATCCATTTCTGATTATATGCGGATTGTTTTTTTGTGACGGGACTTCTGACGGGCCATGGTTAGGTCAGATAAAACAGCTGAAGTCCTGTGCCGATATTTGATTTTCACGGCTGATGATTTTGGCCTGAATCAATCGGTCAATGAAGCTGTTGAACTGGCGCATCAAAAGGGCGTACTCACCTGTGCCAGTCTCATGGTTGGTGCTCCTGGTGCAGCAGATGCAATCCAGCGAGCCCGACATACTCCAACGCTTGCAACCGGGTTGCATCTTGTCTTATCTAATGGTCTGGCCTTGTCCATCAGGGAGCAAATCCCACATCTGGTGGATGAAACAGGCTCATTTTCCGATAATATGGTAACGGCAGGATTCCGCTATTTTTTTTCGCATCGGGTTCGACAGCAGCTTGAACATGAGATCCGAGCGCAGTTTAAAGCATTTGAAGCCACCAGACTTCCACTGGATCATGTCAACGTTCACAAACATTTCCATTGTCATCCAACACTTTTCAGCCTCATCGTCCGCATCGGGCAGGATTACGGAATGCGCGCAATCCGACTGCCTGCTGAACCCTTGACCCTGGCTTTAGGGGTGCCCCATCACGTCTCCCTGCTATCCAGACTGCAACCGGCAGCGCTATGGCCACTGACGCACTGGATGCGCATAAAAATGCGCCGTGCCCGTCTTTTCTACAATGACTACATCATTGGATTGAGTGCATCCGGACGGATGACTGCGGAGTTTGTGCTCGAGCTATTGCCCCACCTCCCCGCAGGGACTGGAGAGGTGTATTTTCATCCCACTATGGAACCAGGCTTGTCACCAGCACAGGAAACAGCCAACGGACACTTTAATTCTGATCTGAACGCACTCCTGGATCCCAGAATTCCAGATGCTTTGAATCACTGGAGCATCAAGCGGAGATCTTTTTATGACGCAGCCTGATGACCACTGGCTGAGCCGAACACTGCAAGGTGCAGCCCGCTTCTACATTCACGCCATGACCCGGCTGGCTGCGCGTGTTGGCCGTGCACCCTGGATCTCCTTGACCGCATGCGGCGCAATTACCCTTGGATGCGTGATTTATATCGGTGCTCATTTTTCGATTGACACCAATATGACTGACCTGATTGCGAAGCATTTGCCTTATCGTCAACTCAACGTTCGCTATCATCGGGATTTTCCTGGTATACACGAAACAATAGTCGTCCTGATCCGTTCCTCCAATTCACGGTCTGTAGACGAGACCCGAAACAGGCTGGTTGCCTGGTTCAGACAACACCCACGCCGATATCAGGACCTTTATGAACCTGGCGGTGGCCATTTTTTTGAACGTAATGGACTGCTTTACCTGTCAGTCCGGCGACTCAAAAAGCTTGCTAACCAGCTGGTGATATCCGAACCCCTGATTGGCCAGTTGTCTCAGAATCCCACACTGACGGGGCTTTTTTCACTTCTCAGACAGGCTTTGAGCCATGAAAAGCAGATTAAACAATCTCGACGGAAGTGGACCGAGGTATTGCAGGACTTCACTGTAACGACAACTGACACATATAAGGGTCGTGTTCATCCAATACCTTGGGAAGCACTGATTGCCGGAACGCGTGAAGCACGTACAGAGCATCAAGCCCTGATTATTGTCCATCCTACGCCAACAAAAGGAGCGCTCCGACCCTTCCAGTCGCAAATATCAAGACTACGTACTGAAATTGCCCATCTTAAGACCTTGGCTCGAGGCTCTGCCAAGATTGGATTGACGGGTGCCGCTGTGCTGGACAATGAGCAGCTCAAGACTGCAACAACAGGAATCGGATCAGCTACTGCCCTCTCTCTCATTGCCGTACTGATCATCCTGGTTTTGGGTTTGCGACGAATCGGCCTGGTGTTATCCGTTGTACTGACTCTCCTGCTGAGCCTGATTTGGTCAACCGCAGCAGGTTTATGGATGATGGGATCGTTCAATCTCATTTCTATTGCATTTGCTGTCCTGTTCATAGGTCTTGGCGTTGATTTCAGTATCCAGTTCTGCATCCGATATATTGATGAATGCCATGCTCAGTCTGGTATTTCATCAGCACTGGAGCGTACGTCACTATTCATGACTGCGCCGCTCACTCTTGCAGCTTCTGCCGCTGCGATCAGTTTCTTTTCCTTTGTACCGACCGACTATGCCGGAATAATCAGTCTCGGTATCATTGCCGGCACCAGCATGTTGATTTCAGTGGCTGCAACACTTATTGTTCTGCCGCTTTTTATCAGGATATTGGCCAGTTATCCCCGTACTTCATCATTGCGACGCCACGTTCAATTCAATCCCTTTCGCATCAAAAAACAGGGGAAGTGGATCAGCTCAGTTGCATTTATGATGGGCATCATTTCAATTTTCTTTATACTGCACATGCAGTTCGACTTTAATCCGATGAATCTGGAAAACCCGCATTCGGAAGCCGTCAGAACCTTTCGGTCTCTTGTTGCACACAGCAGATTCTCTCCATACAGCATTGACCTGGTAGAACCCAATTTAAAATCAGGGCAAGCGCTTGCAAAACGATTGGATCAGATCAAATCTGTACGACAGTCGATCACACTTGATAGCTTTATCCCCCATCATCAAACTGCAAAGCTTTCGATTATTCGACAAAGCGCTATTTTGCTGCCTCCGTTTATTCTTGCAGCTGCTCATACAGAACAGGCAGTCAGTGCTTACCCCAAAACCCTCGATTCTCTTCTGAACGAGCTGCAGGAGGTATCACATAAAACAAAAAACCCGTATTGGCGAGCGATACTTTTGAAACTCGCTACTTCGTTCATTCGCTTTCGCGCGCATGCAGCGACGAATCCAAGACTATGGCCTGCATTGAGTCATAATCTGATTGGGTCCTTGAGGGACGACCTTGCCCATCTGGCCGCAGCGCTGGATCCGCATCGAATCACTTTATCCAATCTCCCACATGCCATTCGCGCCCGCTATCTAGGTTCTCATGGGGTGGCCCGGGTTCAGGTGTTTTCACGCTGGAATCTCAATCATTTGTCACGCATGAGGCGCTTTGTCCACGATGTGCGATCAGTCGAACCCACTGCCGTCGGCGCACCGGTCATGCTGGTCGAAGGCGGGCAGGCGGTTCTTCATGCATTCATGCAGGCGACGGTGACCGCTTTTGTCTTGATTATCCTGCTTCTGCTCCTGGTTTTGCGCGATATCCGCGATACGCTGCTTGCTGTGATTCCATTGATTCTGACAGGGTTGCTCGCAAGCGCGACAATGGAGTTGGTTGGGATTTCTTATAATATGGCAAATATCATCGTGTTACCCTTGTTGATGGGCCTGAGCGTGGCGTACGGAATTTACTTTATCCTGCGCTGGCGGGAGGGATTGGAACTGGATAAGGTGCTGAGTACGAGCACCACAACTGGAATTCTGATCAGTGGACTCGCGACACTAAGCACTTTCGGATCGCTGGCTCTGTCTTCCGCTCCAGGTGTCTCAATGCTTGGGAAAACCCTATCAATCGTTCTCTCCTGGGTGCTGGTTAGCACGCTTATCGCTCTGCCCGCGATATTATCCCTGATGTCGAACCACCATCGGACCAGATGATGACCGTTTTAGAAACTCGACCAGTCCAGCCACAGTTCTTATCGACTTTCAGGTTTCGATCCTGGTTCATGACTGTTGTCTTCGGGATACTCGGCTTGGCAGTGACTGCAATGTTGGTGATTCATGCAGGCATCCGCGGCATCCTTGAAACATTGGCCGTGGCTGGGCTCAGTGTACTCTGGCTGGTGCCGATCCACGCGATACCAATCGTACTGGATTCTCAGGGCTGGAAAGCACTGTTGACTGAAAACAATCATAAGGTTTCGTCTCTGTTTTTGTTCTGGGTTGCTGGTATCCGCGAAGCCATGAATGGGCTCCTGCCAGTGCTGCGCGTCGGCGGCGAGTTGGCAGGTATTCGGCTTGCGATTCAAGGCGGTGTGACGAAATCACTTGCGGTAGCCAGCGTACTGGTAGAAGTGACACTGACAATGTTGAGTCAGATCATATTTGCCTTATGCGGGATCTGCCTTCTGGTACCTGTCGGACATTCACAAGAGTCCATTGAATCCATAATGATGGCGATTCTTGTTGCAGGCGTTATCGTCACTGCTTTCATTTGGGTGCAACACGGCAGACCCTTTACTTTTTTCAAGCGTTTCCTCAAATGTGCGGGTATGAACGAACGGATTCTGAGATGGTTTGGTGAGCCGCTCCTTTTCGACCATGCCATCAAACGGCTTTATCAGGATAAGAGCAAGCTTTTGAAAGCCATGTTATGGCAAATGGCGGGGCTTGTTGCGGGCGTCGCCGAGACATGGATCGCATTGTGGCTGATGGGTCATCAGGTAGGCTGGGGCGACGCACTGATACTAGAAAGCTTGAGCCAGGCTACACGCAGTGCATCATTTTTTGTCCCATCTGGAATTGGTGTCCAGGAGGGAAGTTTGGTTGTGTTTGGAGGTATCCTGGGACTCCAGCCGGATGTTTCATTGGCGCTCTCATTGGTCAAGCGCTTGCGGGAGGTTATTTTTGGACTCCCCTTCCTGATCTCATGGCAGTGGTTTGAACATAATCGCATGTATAAGAAAACTCAAGCCATTCGACAGGCGGCCTCAGGCTAAG
>AUZY01006662.1_pt1 | contig 11843 bp, 13 predicted proteins | sample 49821 | NCBI WGS metagenome assembly AUZY01 (sample SAMN02954279, study PRJNA193664) | mine drainage metagenome | biome: terrestrial; feature: abandoned Hg mine; material: sediment; isolation source: lowermost (B1B) sediment-attached strata from acid streamer/mats thriving at... | place: Spain ...
CCGTATCGGGCGCCTGCTCGGACCTGGATGCATGCCCCGCGTGGGACTTGCGTTAAAATTCCATCATCCGGCACCGGATCGATGCACGCATGGCTCAACTGATTCTTGTGCGACACGGGGAAAGTCTCTGGAATGCCGCCCACCGGTTTACGGGCTGGCAGGATGTCGATTTGAGCGAAAGGGGCGTGACTGAAGCCCACCGCTCTGCGAGCCTTATCAAAGCCGAGGGTCTCAACCCGCAGCTCGCGTTTACTTCGGTTTTGACCCGGGCGATCCGGACCCTTTTCCTGGTACTGGATGATCTCGAGCGGTTATGGATCCCGGTCGAGAAAGCGTGGCAGCTCAATGAAAGACACTATGGCGATCTCGAGGGAAGAGACAAGCGAGAGGTCAGCCGCGAATATGGTGAACACCAGGTCGCCCTCTGGCGTCGGAGTTACCGGGTCGCCCCTCCACCCCTGGATGTCGGGGACCCGAGACATCCCAGGTTCGATCCCCGTTACCGGAACTGGGATCTCGGCCAGCTGCCGACCGGGGAGTCCCTGGAGCAGACCCAGAAGCGTGTTTTGCCCTACTGGCGGTCACGGATCCTGCCGTCTTTGACCGGGGATGCGTGCGTACTGGTGGTTGCGCACGGGAACAGTCTGCGGGCCCTCATCAAGGAACTGGACCAAGTAGGAGACGAGGACATCAGCCGGTTCAATGTTCCGACCGGCATTCCAATGCGCTATGACCTCGGACCGGGGGGTCGAGTCGAGGGGCACCGCTTTTTGGGGGATGCAGAGACGACCCGGGCCGCCATCAGCCGGGTGGCCCAAGGCACCTGAGGCGAATGGCACAAAAAGCCAGGTTCGGGGTGCTGCGAGTGGTTTTCCGTCGCCCTTCCGGGCGAGGCGCGGGCCTGGCTTCACTCTTTCGAGCGGGGATCCCATGCTCGTGTGAGCAGTTTCGGGTAGGCATCAATCCGGCGATCGCGGAGAAACGGCCAGATCTGACGGATCCGCTCCGATGCGTGGTCATCCACGTCCACGACCCGGGTCTCGGGATGGTCGGATTGCGGGGGCAGGAGATATTCCCCCATGGCTCCAGCCACGAATCCGTGCCCCCAGAACCGGATACCCGGAGTCTGTCCTGACGGATCGGCTTCGAAGCCGCTGCGGTTGGCGGTGAGCACCGGGCACCCGTTCGCGATGGCATGTGCACGCTGGATGGTGAGCCAAGCGTCGAGTTCCTGGTTTTGGGTCGATGGCGGATCAACCGGGCTCCAGCCGATAGCCGTGGGATAGAGCAGAAGGTTTGCACCCGCGAGCACCATGAGCCTTGCGGCCTCGGGAAACCACTGATCCCAGCAGATCAGGACACCCAAACGCCCAGCCGTGGTGTCGACCGGCACAAATCCGAGATCGCCCGGCGTGAAGTAGTATTTTTCAAAGTAGCCGGGATCCTCGGGGATATGCATTTTGCGGTAGATGCCGGCCAGAGTGCCGTCCCGTTCCAGGACCACGGCGGTGTTGTGGTATACCCCGGCCGTACGCCGCTCGAAGATCGAGGTCACGATCACGAGTCCAAGGGTCTCCGCCCAGCTTGCGAGGAGCGTCACGGACAGACCCTCGAGCGGTTCGGCCCAGGCGAAAGGCTCACGGGAGGGGCTCTGGCAGAAATAGGGCAGGAAAACGAGTTCGGGCAGCAGTGCGAGTTCGGCTCCCTGTGTCTTGGCAGCCCGGAGCGCGGTTTCGAGTGCGCTCCGATGCCGCTCCGGATCCGGTTCCCAGGCCACATCGATGACGGTCACGCGACGTTTCATGCAGGCACCACTCCCCGAGGGAGTTGCAGGGTAGCACAGTGGATGCTGCCGTACTGCTGAATGAGCGGGCGCGCATCGACCGGATAGAGGATCCGGTCCGGAAAGACCGCTTCGAGCATGCGACAGACCTTGGAATCCGCGGCCGAGCCGTATTGGGGAACCAGAACCGCATCGTTGATGATCAGGAAGTTGGCATAGGTTGCCGGGAGCCATCGGCCCGAACGGTCCGTGAGGAGTCCCGGGGAGGGCAGTTCGACGAGATCGTAGGGATGACCGTCGGCACGTCTCAACCGTGCGAGTTGCTCCCCCATGCGGGTGAGCTGCCCGCGGAGCGCTGCATCGGGAAAACCTGCCCCGCCCTGATAGATGAGCGTGGTGGGTGAGGCAAAACGGGCCAGGGTATCGATGTGCCCATCCGTGTCGTCGCCCGGAATCCCTCCTGCTTCGAGCCAGAGCACGCGATGGATGCCGAGGGTGAGGGCGAGTGCGGCCTCAACTGCAGTGCGATCGGGGTGGTTCCGGTTCGGATGGAGGAGACACTGACGGGTGGTGAGGAGCGAACCGTCCCCATCCCCGTCGATGCTGCCACCCTCGAGGTTCCAGGAGTGGGATTCGAGGGGAGCTTGCCCCAGAAATCCCGCCTGCCAGAGCCGCCGGGTGGCCTGGTCATCGTCCTCGTGGGGGTATTTGCCCCCCCATCCGTTGAAACTGAAATCCAGGAGGATCGGAGCCCCTTTTTCGATCACGGTAAGCGGTCCGTAATCCCTGAACCAGATATCATTTGCGGGAGCGGGGATGCAGCGGACCCGATCCGGGTTGCCCGCATGCTGGATCAGGGTCTCGATCAGGGGGGTGTGGGTAAAATTGCAGGTGGGCACAGTCATGAAGACGGTTTCATGCCGGCTGATGCAGGCTGCGATTTCAAGGAGACAGGCTTCTGCACGATTGGCGCCTGCCCGGTCGAATCCGCTGGTCGGCCGCGGCCAGCACATGAGCACGGCACTCTGCGGCTCCCACTCTGCAGGCCAGCGCCGGACGGGTGGCGAGGCTGGCGCCGCCCGTTTCAACCGGGCCGTTCCGGGCACGGCCTGCACCCGGAATGCCTGATCCGGGATTGTGTGCCGAAAGGGTTGGGGCTCACCGGTCGGGTGGACGCATGCGGGGTACGCGGGCGGGGGCGGGCAGGCGGAGCGGGTGGATCTGGATCGTGTGAATCACGAAGCCGCGTTCGAAAACCACGGTGAAATGGGGGTAGGTCCACTCGCGGTAATGACGGGTGCCGATGGGACCGCGGGTGGTCGAGGGGGGCCCCAAAGCCCCCGCACGTTGGCAGCAGTCATGGCACGTGGCGGGAAGGTGAGGGTCGCGGCCTGGCTCGGCATGGCAGCCGCCCACATGAACAGGCTGGCACCAAGGAAAACGAGAACCGTTATGATACGCATGCGTGATACCTCTCGGACAGCCGCCCTTGGCGACACCGAAATCCTTCCTTCATCATAAATCAGTTTGCAGGAAAGACAAGCCTTTGAACCCGGATACGGATTGATGTACCGCCCCTTTTCGTTGTTCGTGTCACTCCGTTATCTGAGAGTGCAGCGGCGCAACCGTTTCGTTTCGGTCATCTCGCTGATTTCGATTCTCGGTATCACGATCGGGGTCGCGGCACTGATCACTGTCCTGTCGGTCATGAATGGTTTCGATCATGAGCTCCGCAAACGGATCGTGGGCATGACCGCTGAAGTCACCATCTCCGGTTTCAGCGGGAGTCTCAGCCATTGGAAGCAGATCGCCCGAACCGCCCGACGGGTTCATGGCGTGCAAGGGATGGCGCCTGTGGTCACAGGGCAGGCCATGCTCGCAGCCGACGGCAACCTGAGTGGAGCCCGCATCGAGGGAATTGAGCCCGCACGGGAAGACGAGGTTCTCGATCTCGGGAGCAAGCTGGTTGCAGGCCACCTGACGAGCCTGTCGGAACACGGCTGGAATATCATCCTCGGGCGTGATCTCGCCTATGCACTCGGAGTCACGGTCGGCAATCATGTGGTGCTCATGGTTCCCGAGGGGCTGGTCACCCCCACAGGGCTCGTGCCGAGGGTGCGTCGATTTCGCGTCTCCGGGATTTTTGATTCTGGAGACTATGCATTTGACAGTGGGCTTGCGTTCATCGGCCTGGGGAAGGCCCAACGGCTCTTCGGGCTCAAAACGCATGTGAGCGCGCTCGATCTCCATCTCGATCACATGCTCGCCGCACCCCAGGTGGCCCGTACGCTCGTCAATCAACTGCATGGCAACGAGTATGTGAGTGACTGGATCAGCCAGAACCGCAGTCTGTTTCAGGCTATCGCGACCGAGAAACGGGTGATGTTTTTCATCCTGCTGCTGATTGTGGCGGTCGCTGCGTTCAACATCATCTCGACCCTGGTCATGGTGGTCAACGAGAAGGCCGCTGACATTGCCATCCTGCGGACCATGGGAGCGTCGCCTGGAACCGTTCTGCGGATCTTCATCCTGCAGGGCGCCGTGATCGGCGTGCTGGGGACGCTCGTGGGGCTCGGGCTCGGGATCCTGCTTGCGAACAACGTCCAGCCGGCGATGCAGTTTATCCATGAGGCCTTCCACGTCAATCTCTTTCCGACCAAGGTCTATTTCATCAACCGGCTACCCTCGCGCCTGGACGGGCGGCAGATCCTCGAAATCACGCTGATCGCGTTCGGGCTCAGCGTGCTCTCGACGCTTTACCCGGCCTGGCGAGCGTCGCGTGTGCTGCCGATCGAGGCCCTGCGCCATGAGTGAATGGGTGCTTGAAGCGCACGATCTTTGCAAAAGTTACCGTGAAGGAAGCGCGACGCTGACCGTCCTCTCAGGTATCGAGCTTCGGGTTTCGCCAGGGGAGCGGATCGCGATTGTCGGAGCTTCGGGTTCCGGTAAGAGTACTCTCCTGCATCTTCTGGGCGGGCTCGACCGGCCGGATCGCGGAACGGTTTTGATCCGCGGCCGCGATGCCGCCCGGATGAGTGAGCGCGAGCGGGGACTGTTACGCAACGAGACCATGGGTTTTGTCTACCAGCTTCATCATCTTCTGCAGGAGTTTTCAGCCATCGAAAACGTGGCCATTCCGCTTTTGCTCAGACGATCCACCAGTATCTTAGAAGTGCGTCAGCGCACAGTGGACAGGCTTCGGGAAGTCGGACTCGAAACCCGGCTTGAGCATCGGCCCAGTGAGTTGTCCGGAGGCGAAAGGCAGCGCGTGGCCATTGCCCGGGCGCTTGTCACGACCCCGCTCCTCTTGCTGGCAGACGAGCCGACAGGAAATCTCGACCCGCATACGGGGGAGGGGATCTACGATCTTCTGCTCGACATGAATGCCCGGCATGGAACGGCATTGATCGTGGTGACCCATGAGGTCACACTGGCTGCCAAGATGCATCGGCGCTACCGGCTCAACGAGGGCAGACTGGTCCCGCTCGAGGGATGAGCGGTGGAGCCTTCATGGGACCGGTGTCTTGCGCTTCTGCCAGCCCGGCCGCGTCACGCCAGCCGGCCCGTCGTGCTATCGTTTCAGAGGTGGTGACAGGTGAAAGGTGTGACATGACGGTTCGGCGGAGATCCCCATCCGGGGGCACGTCTCGGCAGGGGGGGCGGTGCGTGCTAGCGGTCATCGAATCGGGTGGCTGGATCATGCTGCCGCTGATCTTCTGCTCCATTGTGACCGCAGCGATCACGTTGGAGAGACTGTGGAGTCTCAAGCGCAACCGGGTGATTCCCCAGCATCTGTTGGCGCAGATCTGGCTTTGGATCAAAAACGACGAACTGACCGAGGAACGGCTGGACGCCATCCGGGAGGGGTCGCCGCTCGGCCGGATTCTCGCCGTTGCACTGGTGCATTGGGGCGAAGATCTCACGGAGATCAAGGAACGGATGGAAGATGCCGGCCGCGAAGCGACCCATGAGCTCTACCGCTATCTCAACACGCTCGGAACCATTGCCGGCATCTCTCCGCTGCTCGGCCTGCTGGGGACGGTGATCGGCATCATGCGCGCATTTGCCTCGATCGAATCCCACGGCGCCGGCGATCCACGCCTGCTCGCAGGGGGAGTGGCCCAGGCGCTCATCACGACCGCTGCGGGGCTGACCGTGGCCATTCCCTCGCTTGTGGCCTATCGCCTGCTCCGTGGGCGTGCCGACGGGCTGGTCCTGTCCATGGAACAATCTGCGCTGCGTTTCGTAGATACCCTCCGCAGCCGCCTGCGTACACCGGGTGAGGGCCAGGCATGAGATTCCGGCGAATGGAACCCGAGACACCAGACCTCAATGTCGTCTCGTTCATTGACGTCCTGCTCATGCTGCTGGTCTTCTTCATGCTATCCACGACTTTCATCCAGAGCGCACATCTAAGGATCAATCTGCCCAAGGCCTCGCTCCGCTCCACGGCGATGCGATCCGGCCTCGTGATCACGATCGACCGGCAGGGCCGCTACTATGTCGATCAGGAGGCGCTCACGCGAACCAGTCCAGGGGCTCTGGCACGCGCGCTCCGTCGATTCGCCGCCCGGCGGAGGGATCTCGTGGTAACGATCCGTGCGGATGCCCGTGTACCCTACCAGGCGGTGGTGACAGCCCTCAGCGTAACGGGCCAGCTCGGGTTCCATAAAGTCAACCTGGTCACCATACGCACCAGGCGCCCCCCGTCAGGATGAAGATCGCCTTCTTCAATCTGGACCAGAACGCACGGTCGACCTATTTCCGGCTCCTGCGTTACATCCGCCCCTACTGGGGCATGTTTGCCGCTTCCGCATTCGCGATGCTGGTTTATGCGTTGAGCCAGCCTGCCTTTGCGGCACTCATCCGGCCTCTTCTCAACGGGAGCTTCGAACACGAGCGGGTGCCCTATCTCGACTGGATTCCACTGATCATCGTAGGCATCTTCCTGATCCGGGGTCTCGCAGGTTTTTGGGCCACCTACGGCATGGCCTGGGTGGGCCGACGCGTCATCCAGAAAATCCGTTCCGAGATGTTTGCACGTCTCGCCCAGTGGCCTGCCGAACGTTATGATCAGCTGCCGGGCGGGATGCTGGTTTCGGCGCTGACCTATAACATCGAACAGGTGGCCGAAGGTATCACCTATGCGCTCACCGTACTGATTCGGGATAGTCTTACGGTGGTAGGGCTATTGGGCTGGATGCTCTATCTGGCGCCGGGTCTTTGCCTCTTTCTCGTCGTGGTCGCTCCCTTGATCCTGCTGCTCGTACGCAACCTGAGCCGCCGGTTCCGCCGGGTGAGCAGTCGCATCCAGGAGACGATGGGTGAGGTCACCCGGATTGCTGAAGAAGCGGTTGCCGGGCAGGCGGTCATCAAGAGTTATAACGGTGCGGAATGGATCCGGAGACGTTTTGAGCAGGTCAACACCCATAACCGCGACTGGAATCTCAAGCTCGCCCTCAACATGGCTGCCTCCGGTCCGCTCATCCAGTTTGTGGCCGGATTTGGGATTGCCCTCGTGGTTTATGCAGCGCTTCTCGCACCCGTGCTCCACGTCGTCTCTGTCGGAACCTTCATCTCCTTTTTGAGTGCGCTGCTCTTGCTGCTGGCACCGCTCAAGCATCTCACCAACGTGAACGCACCGATTCAGAAGGGTGTGGCAGCCGTCATGCCGGTATTCGAGATTCTGGATTCGCCGGGTGAGGACCTGCAATCTGGGAGACCGCTCGAGCTGGCGAAAGGCGCCATCGAGATGGAGCAGGTGACGTTCAGTTACGGCCCGTCCCAGCCACCGGTTCTCGAAGGAATCAGCTTCCGGATCCACCCGGGCGAGATGATCGCCGTGGTCGGCCGGTCGGGAAGCGGCAAGACGACACTCACGGAACTGCTGGTGCGCCTGTATGAGGTCAACTCCGGGGTGATCCGCCTGGATGGGCGCGATATCCGTGAATGGCGCCTTGCTGATCTCAGACGCCAGATCACTCTCGTGAGCCAGGATGGCATCCTGTTTTACGGATCGCTGGCCGACAACATGTGCTATGGCTGCACATCACCGGTGAGCCCCTCCGAACTCGAGGAAGCGGCTGCGGAAGCGTCTTTGCTCGACGAAATCCGGAAAATGCCCGAGGGCTTCCAGACGTCGGTCGGCGAAAGGGGGCTGCTGCTGTCTGGCGGGCAGCGGCAACGGGTGATGATCGCGCGTGCACTCCTGCGCCGGGCACCCATTCTGATTCTGGATGAGGCCACTTCGGCACTCGATGCAGTGGCAGAGCAAAACGTGGAGAAGGCGATCCGGAAGGCATCCGAGGGGCGGACCACACTCGTGATTGCGCATCGACTCTCGACCATTGAACGGGCGGACCGGATTCTGGTCCTGGATTCCGGGCGGATCGTGGACGAGGGCACGCATGCCCAACTTCTGAAACGGTTGGGACTCTATACCCTGCTTCATCAGAGCCAGGCCGAGAACCGCAGGATTCTGGAGGACGCGCGATCGTGAGCTTGCGACGGTCATTCGAACGAGTACTGCTCGAGCACTGGTATGCCGGACGCCTGCACCCGGCCCTCTATCCGCTCGTGCCCTGCACGGGACTCTACCTTCTTGTGTCGGGCTTGAAGCAGACGCTTGAGGGAACGGGGATCCTGCATTTTTACCGGCCACCGGTACCGACGCTCGTGATCGGGAATTTCACGGTTGGCGGAACAGGCAAGACTCCGCTCGTCATCTGGATCGTGGAGGCGCTGCTCAAGCGTGGGGTGCAGGTAGGGGTGGTGAGTCGGGGTTATGGCGGAAGGCAGAGGGGACCAGTCGAGGTGCCAGGGGATGGGTCTGCATCGGAATACGGTGATGAACCCGTCCTGATTGCCCGTCGCACGGGGGTTGTGGTCGTGATCGCGCGCAGGCGATTTCGGGCCGCGGAATGGCTGTGCCGGAACCATCCGGTCGATCTCATCGTTTCGGATGACGGTCTTCAGCACATGTGCCTGGCCCGCGATGTGGAGTGGGTCGTGGTCGACGGTATGCGGGGATGGGGCAACGGCTGGCCTCTTCCTGCCGGGCCGCTCCGGGAGCCGGTCCGGCACCTCGACCGGGTGGACGCGGTTCTGGTCAAACAGCCCTCCCGGGATGCGATCGCCGGCATTCCTTTTCAGCTGATCCCCCAGGATGCGGTGCGCCTGGATGGGCGCGAGCGTCGTCCGATCCAGGCGTTTTCCGGACAGAGCGTCCATGCCCTGGCCGGGATCGGTTCCCCGGATTCCTTCTTTGCACTCCTGAACCGGGAGGGTCTTGCGGTGAAACCCCACCCGATCGCTGATCACGCATGCCTGCCCTGGCGTCAGATCCAGGCCTGGGCAGATGAATCGCCGGTTTTGATGACGGAGAAAGACGCCGTAAAATATCCACCAGGGCTCTGTGCGGAACGGATCTGGTACCTGCCGGTCCAGGCCGTCGTTGAACGTGCTGCAGAGGCGCTTCTGGTGGATGCGCTGATTCGACTGATACAGGAAGGAGATCGCTCGTGATCGATAAGAAGCTTCTCGAGATCGTGGTCTGTCCGTGCTGTCGCGGGAAACTGGAATACCGGGAAGCCACAGACGGACTCGTCTGTCTTCGCGACCGCCTGTTCTTCCTCATCCGGGAGGGTATTCCGGTCCTGCTCGTTGACGAAGCGCGGCCACTGGATCCGGAGTGACCGCGTGTGTGGATGCTCGTTGTGCGACAGGGATTTTGATCCAGCCATGGTAAGCAGAGGTGAGCGTGGGATATAAAGTGGTCATCCCCGCTCGCTGGGGCTCAACGCGCCTGCCGGGCAAAGTGCTTCAGGCTATCCGGGGCCGGCCGATGCTGGCCTACGTCATCGAAGCGGCACGGGACAGTGGAGCTGAGACGGTGGTCGTCGCGAGTGAATCGGAGAACGTGCTTGAAGTGGCAGTTCGCGAAGGCGGGGAGGGGTGTCTCACTTCCGCAGAGCACTCGACCGGAACGGATCGGATCGGAGAGGTAGTCAACCGCCTGGACTGGGGAGACGAGGAGGTGGTGGTGAATCTCCAGGGAGATGAACCGCTCATGCCGGCCACTCTCGTCGAGCAATGTGCCACGTTGCTGGAGCACCGGACCGAACTCACCATGGCGACACTCGGTATCCCGCTCCATACGCGTGAGGATTTCGAGAATCCGAATATCGTCAAGGTCGTCGTGGATTGCCAGGGACGGGCACTCTACTTCAGCCGGGCGCAGATTCCCTGGCCGCGGGATGGAGGAGTGGGGTATGGCCCGGGCGGTGCGAGCCGGGTCCGCGGGGCACTGCGCCACATCGGGCTTTATGCGTATCGGGTGGCTGCGATCAAGCGGCTTGCGCAGGAGCCGCCCTGTGAACTCGAGGAAATCGAGCGACTGGAGCAGCTTCGCGCGCTATGGATCGGGATCGATATCGCCGTCGAGATCGGACGCAGCAGCCCCGGTCCATCCGTGGATACATCGGACGATGTGCGGAGAGTGGAGGAGTGGATGGCGTCTGCTGCTCCGTCCCGCGCAGACCCCGATCCGGACGCCTCCGCCAATCGGGCGTGAGGGTCACGGATCTTTCCCAGATTCAGACCAGGAGATGCCGCGGCATGAGGAGCGGGAACGCACCGTGTGCTTCCGGCCCTACTTTGTGGATTTGCATCATCGACCACTTTGCCCGAGCGGACCGTCCAGAAGGGTTGCCTCCGGATCGCATCCAACCGGACAGCGCTTGCACCAGGACCGATCCCTGAACGTATCGGCGCTCGCCGGCGGATGGGGTATCCCGCCCCGATCCGGCACACGAGCGTTCTTTTGAGATGACCGTTATCCTTTTTTTGAGGTTACCGCGCGACGAATGACCCTTTCGATCAGGGCAAAAAACTGATAGATCAGATAAAACACAAACCCTATCAGGACCAGCTGACTGGTATTTTTGATGACACCCACCGCTACAATCCCATCCGGCGTATGGCCCGGTTTTCCAGACGACCCAGCCTATCACCACCCATCCGCAAGGGTCAACTGCCCACTCAGGGGGTGGCCGGATGTCCTTTTTTGTCGGATGCAGTTTAGAGCCGTGCGTCGACACAAGCTCGTGGCAGGACGGATTGCACGTCGAACACCACGTGTGGAGTCTTGAGCAGCTGCTTGAGATGGGTTTCGTCCTGATCCCGGAACTCGCGATGCGCGACCGCAAGAATCAGGGCGTCATAGCTCCCCGGTACGGGGGTGATGGGCTTGAGACCGTAGTGTTCGGCCATCTCGTCCGCATGGGCCCAGGGATCCGTGATGTCGACGGCAAGCCCGTAACTGGCCAGTTCGTCAACGAGATCGGCTACGCGGGTATTGCGGATGTCGGAGCAGTTTTCCTTGAAGGTGAATCCCTGGACCAGCACCCGGGCACCCGGGATCGCAATCTTTTTCCGGATCATGAGTTTGACAACCCGTTGGGCGATATGGCGCCCCATCTGATCGTTGATGCGTCGGCCGGCCAGGATGACTTCCGGCTCATAACCCACCTGTGTGCCTTGTAGGTGAGGTAGTAGGGGTCGACGCCGATGCAGTGCCCGCCCACGAGGCCCGGCTTGAAGGAGAGGAAGTTCCATTTCGTGCCGGCGGCTTTCAGCACGGAGGCGGTATCCAGGCCCAGGCGGTCGAAGATGAGCGCGAGTTCGTTCATGAACGCGATATTGAGATCGCGTTGACTGTTTTCGATGGCTTTGGCGGCTTCCGCAACCCGGATGCTCTCGGCCCGGTAAGTGCCGGCCCGGATGATCAGTCGGTAGAGCCCATCCACGAAATCATGCGCATGTGGCGAGGACGCTGAGGTAATCTTGACGATGTCGGTGAGGGGGTGCGTGTCATCGCCGGGGTTGACCCGTTCCGGGCTGTACCCCACATGGAAATCCCGGTTGAGATGGAGACCCGAGACCTGTTCCAGGATGGGAACGGCCACGTCCTCCGTCGTTCCCGGATAGACCGTCGATTCAAAGATGACGCAGTTGCCGGGTCTGAGCCTTTGACCGATCAGTTCGCAGGCGTTTTTCAGGG
>AUZY01001092.1_pt1 | contig 11496 bp, 14 predicted proteins | sample 49821 | NCBI WGS metagenome assembly AUZY01 (sample SAMN02954279, study PRJNA193664) | mine drainage metagenome | biome: terrestrial; feature: abandoned Hg mine; material: sediment; isolation source: lowermost (B1B) sediment-attached strata from acid streamer/mats thriving at... | place: Spain ...
TTTGTGGGATTGCGCAAGAGACGGATCCCGCGCACGTCGGGGCCGAGCCGGTCCGCCACCGGTTCAGGCGAGGCGTCATCCACGACGATCACCTCATAGGGGACCTCTCCGCTCCCCTGGCGGATCGCGCTGAGGCAGGCGCGGGTCAACTCGTTTTGGGCATGGCAGGGGATGACGATACTGACCTCGGGATCCGTGCAGGCCGGGAAGTGCAACCCTTCGACCGGGCTGCTGACCCGGACCCGCGCGAGGGGTCTCACACGCCGAGCCGGCACACCGGACAGCCGTCCCGCGATCCTGAGCCAGACCCGCCGCACGGCATAAGAGAACCCATGCGTCCGGATGAGCTCCAAGACACGCCGGGTATCACGGCGGCGCCTGCCCAGCCAGTAGGCGAGGGCACCTGTCCAGTCCCGCTCCTCCACTGGGTTCCCGCGAGTCATCTTTATCACAGGCATCGATGGCGGGCGGGACGGGCACGAGGATTCCGGCTCCGGAGCCCCCCGCGTCTCGGGTCGACCAGCATCAGGCGACGCCTGGGGTTGCCGGCTGCAGAAGCTCGGACGCAGGCCCGTGTGCCGCCACCCGGCCGTGGACCAGCTGGACGTAATGGTCGCAGAACTGGGCAACCTGTCCCGGCACATGGGACACCAAGATCAGGGTCATCCCCTGCTTCCTGAGACTTTCAATCCGGGCGAGACATTTTTGCTGGAACGGGGCATCCCCGACCGAGAGAATCTCGTCGGCCAGAAGGATATCGGGATCGAGGTGCACGGCGATGGAAAAGGCCAAACGCATCTGCATGCCGCTCGAGTAGTTCTTAAGGGGCGTGTCGATGAAGTGCCTGATCTCCGAGAAGTCGATGATCTCGTCGATACGATTGCTCACCTCCTGGTTGCTGAATCCGTAGAGGGAAGCGTTGAGATAGATGTTCTCCTCACCGGTGAGTTCGACGTTGAATCCCACACCGAGCTGGATCATGGGTGCGATCCGCCCGCGGATCCGGATGACTCCCCGGGTCGGCTTCAGGATACCGGCAATGATCTGGAGGAGCGTGCTCTTGCCCGAGCCGTTCGCTCCCATGAGGCCCAGGGCCGCTCCGCGCGGCACCGTGAAGTTCACCTCGCGGAGTGCAGTGAAAAGCTCCCGTTCCTGGCGCCAGCGTTTCTTGAAAACGCCCACGAAACGGCCCTTGAGGCTCGTCACCCGGTTGTGATGAAGGATGTAGGTCTTGCTCACGTCGACGACTTCCACCGCGCAATCCCGATCCATGAAAGGCATCAGAGCTCCTCAATGAGATGCGGGACGCGCCGCTCAAACAACCAGACCCCACCCCCTCCCAGGATCAGGGCCCAGGCCATGAGCGCGAGCGTGAGGTGCCAGGTTGGTGTGACGCGCCAGTAGAAGAGATCCTGGCAGATCAGGATGAACTCCGCCATCGGGCTCAGGCTCAGGATGAACTTCGGAATCGGGGGCACCCGGGAAATCGGGTACACGATCGGAGTCGCCCAGAAGAGGACCTGGATCATGACCTCGACCAGGTGTTTGAGATCGCGGAAATGGACGAAGAGCGTACACAGGAACAGGCTGAGCCCCCACACCACCACGAGAAAGAGGGCGAGATAGAGCGGGTAAAGCAGCTGGATCACGGCAAAGTGCCCGCCTAAGATAGTGGCGAACAGGGTGAGGTAAATGGCAAACGCACCGATCCAGAGCGTGAGGTTGGTCAGGAGATTGGCCGTCGGTACGAGCAGTCGCGGAAAATAGATTTTCTTGACGAGCCCGCTGTTTGCGACCAGGAGGTCAGAACTCTGGAGGGTCACCTGCGAAAAGAGCGTCCAGTGAATCATTCCCGTCACCATGAAGAGCGGGTAGTCAGGCTGATTCGATGGAAAGACGTAGGTGAATACCAGAAGATACATGATCGTGATCACGAGCGGATTGGCGAGCGACCAGGCGAATCCCAGGGCCGCCCCCATGTAGCGCACCCGGATGTCCTTGCGCACGAGATTGGCGACGAGGTGCCGATAGGACCAGAGGGTTTGCCAGTTCATCGAGAAAAGGGGCGCCGGCTGGGCCGTGTACTCTTGTACCTCCCCTGCGTTATGTACCATCACCGTCTCCCGATCGCGTTATCAGAACGGTAAGCCCCGCCTGCCGGATCCCGTCAGCGGGTGATCACGGCAAAGACCGGTATTTTAACTGAAATCCACCGGAGAAGAGGTTCTGGAATAGGTCCCGGGGAATTGGTGAATGCACGCACTTTTGAAAATCAGGGTACTGCCTCCTTTGGAAACGGGTTTTCAATGCGCAACCCGCCAATTTCACGGCCATCCTGCAAATCCTCACTGTATAACCGTTGGGCACCCGAACTTAAGGCCGTCTCCACAATCAATGCATCCCAGAACGACAGGGCATCAGTTTGGTTACGGCGTACCGCTGCAAGGATCAAGTGCGTATCGACCGCCTGAACCGGCAGTACTGACAGATCGCATAGCGCCCGTTCGGCCACTTCAAGGGGGAGCGGTACGGTCAGTTTCCGGGTTACAGCCACATAGAATTCCTGCAGCACCTGGGTACTGATCACCGCATTCCCGGCTGCGACTTCCGTTTCCAACAATTGCTGAGCCACTGCCTTTTTCAACGGCTCACTCTCATCAAAGAGGTAGACCAAAACGTTGGTATCAAAGAAGACCGGCATCAGCGTCGGCGCTCATGCAACTCATCACGGGTCCAACGGCACTGCGCCCGTGCGGTGCTGGATCGCGACAGTTCAAGTAAATCCCGCACGGCTCCCAGCCGTTCATTCTGGACACCCGCATATCCCTCAAGATACTGCCGCAAAACACGGTTTACCGAGGTGCCTTGTTCAAGCGCACGCAGACGTGCCCGTTTCAGGACATCCTCTCCAATCGTGATCGTTAGGTTACTCATCGTCTTATCCAGTGTAACACTGGATCAGTGTAACACTGGATAAGACGATGATGTCGATAGGGCCTGCATCTGACCGTGATCGTTCCCTCTGATATGGCCGAGCAGAACAATTCCCGCCCCTACCGGGATCAGTTCTTTCCCCGAGATCACGAGAACGTGGCGCGGACGTGCTCAGGTGGACGAGCCGGCCGACCGGTTCAACACACGGGTCTTGATCCTTCCGACCTATAATGTCAGTCATGCACAGGAAGATCGAGCGATCCCGAAAATCCACGCCCTGCCGTCTCCGGTTGGGCATGCGAGCATCCGCTTCGGCATGCCTGCAAGACCAAGCGGCTGGTTCCAGATTGGGTGCTGGGACGTTTTGGGTCGCCGGCATGAGCAGCAAACGGCTTCAGGCGTGATGAGATTCAGCCCCTTTCGTGCGCTCTGGATGGGGATGGCTCTGGGCGGGCTGCTTGTGGGACTCCTCTTCCTCATCCTCCTCCACGTCTCCCATTCCAATCGCCCGGCGACACTGAACCGGATCGCAGAGCCGGCCTTTCATCTCGAAAACCAGCTCGGCGAGCCGGTTTCGTCAGCCTCGTTTCCCCACCGGATCGAGATCGTGAGTTTCATCTCACCTTACTGCCGCGAAGCCTGCCCGCTGATGGCCCATCATTATGTCGAATATGCACGGGCGATCCGGGAAGCCGGCTGGACGCCGCAAGTGGTCCTGATCTCGTTCAACCTGGACCCGAGGCATGCAACCCCCCCTATCCTCCGCAAGTTCCAGCGGGTCTTCGGCTGGGCGCCTCGGGATCTCCTCTGGGAGTTCCTGACCGGCCCGCCCAGGAGCATCGAGCAGGTCGTGAAGGGCGGATTCAAGGTCTGGTTCGGATTCGAACCCGAGAGCAGGCGGCCAGGTCTGCCACCCCCCCTCACCTGGCACAATCCCCTGAACCCGACGGGCGCCATCCCCGATCCAGCCCACGAGGATCCGCTTGAAATCTACGGACCCGGACATCATCTCCGGAAACTCTACCCGAGCGGATCACTCGTCTCGACCGGCCGTCTCATGCAAACGCTCTTTCGGCTGCTCCACTCGGGGACCGTCTCGAAGCGCCCCTGAGTGCTCCGGGGCTCCAGGCAGACCGCTCAGGTCTTGCCGCCGATATATTCCTGGAGTTCCTCGATCAACCCCTCGCGTTCGGCCAGAAGCATCTTCACGATGTCGCCAATGCTCACGAGGCCCGCGAGATGCCCCGCTTCGAGAATCGGAAGATGGCGGATCCGCCGTTCGGTCATGAGCGTCATGCAGGCTTCAATCGGGGTGTCCGGGGTGACCGTGACCGGATCGGGACTCATGAGCTCGCGCACCACCGTGCTCCGGGAGGTGAGCCCGTGCAGGACGACCTTCCGGGTATAATCCCGCTCCGAGAAGATCCCGACCAGCCGCTCTCCATCGACCACGGCCAGGGCTCCGATATCGTGTTCCGCCAAAAGCTCAAGCGCCCGGTAGACGGTCTCCGATGGGCCGACCTGGTAAACCTGCTCGCCCTTTCTGGCAATGACGTGGCGCACCGCAAACATGACCGCTCCGGGAGGTCTCCCCTCGCCCGATTATAGCGCGCCCCGGGGATTGCGCCTCAAGGGATCCCACGCCGGTGCCTCCAACCCGCCTATAATGACGGACTTGAACATGAAAGCCCAACCGTCCCGAAAAACCCCGCCCCGACCCGTTCCCTCCGGGTGGGCCCAACCCCTTCCGGCCCGGACGGGAGCGCGCCTGCCCTTCTACAAGATGCACGGACTCGGCAACGATTTCGTCATCTTCCACGGCGCGGTCACCCTCACTCCCCAAGCCATCCAGAGAATCGCCGACCGGCGCCAGGGGATCGGCTGCGACCAGATCCTCCTCCTGCACGACCTCAGCCCGGGCGTGTTCCAGTACCGGGTGTTCAACGCCGATGGCAGCGAGGCCGAGCAGTGCGGCAACGGTCTGAGATGCCTCGCACGACTGGCCTATGACCTGGGCGCGCCGGAAGATGCCGAACTGCACTTCGAGGGCACAGGCGGCATCCATCTCGCACACCGCGTGGACCGGGAGCGGATCCGGGTCGGCATGGGCATCCCGATGCTCGATCCCCACTCCATTCCCTTCGAGGCCCTCGCGCGCGCCGTGAGCTATCCGATCGATGTGAGCGGAATGGAGTTCACGGTCGGTGCGGTCTCCATGGGCAACCCTCACCTGCTCCTGCGTGTCCAGCACCTGGAAACCGCTCCGGTCGCCAAAATCGGTCCCGCCCTTGAAAACCACACGCGCTGCCCGGCACGGGCCAACATCGGGTTTGTCGAGGTCCACTCCCGTCATCTCATCCATCTCCGGGTGCACGAACGCGGGTCCGGTGAGACACTGGCCTGTGGCAGTGGCGCCTGTGCAGCCGTCGTGTGGGGTCATCTCATGGGCTGGCTCGATCCCAAAGTCGCCGTCCACCTGGCGGGCGGCGCCCTCGAAGTCGAATGGGCGGGCGAGGGCGCTCCCGTCTACATGACCGGGCCGGCCACGCCGGTCTTTTCCGGAGAAATCGAGCCTTGAACGAGCAGAATCCCACCCTTGTCGATGTTCTCGATCCGGAAGAGCAGGCCGTAGCCGATTACCTCCTCGACCATCCGGATTTCTTCGAGAAGCATGCCACGTTCTTCAGCCAGATCAAAATCCCGCACACGCTCCCCACAGGAACCACTTCGCTCATCGAGCGGCAGGTGGACATCCTGCGCCAGCAGAACCAGAAACTCGAGCGCCGGCTCACCGAACTCATCGACGCCGGACGGGGCAACGACCGGCTGCTCGAACGGCTGCACCGGGTGGCTCTTTATTTTCTGGAGCTGGAACAAACGCACCACAAGCCGCCCGCGCTTGAGAAACTCGCCTCGCTCCTTGCCGTCGATGCGGTCATGGCTGCGCTCTGGGCGAAGACCCCGCAGCAGCTTGAAACCTTCCGGGTACTGGAAGCGCGCCCTTCATCACTCCTGCCCGACCACTGGGGCACCGGCCATCCGTACTGCGGAAGAATGGGCGATACGCTCGGCGAGCATCTTTTCGGCGCGCGGCACACCGATCTCAGGTCCGTCGCCCTCATCGCACTGGGATATCCGGATGCGGAGGTGGGTTTCATCGCGCTCGGACTCGCCGATCCGGATCATTTCCGGCCCGGACTCGGCACCCAGTACCTGAACCGGCTCGGGGAACTCGTCAGTGTGGTGCTCGGCATGAGGCCGCCCGCGTGAATCCGGGTCTCGCCGGTCCACTCGACCGTTTCCTCTCCGAGCTCACCCGGACCGGTGGACGGGCGGCGAGCACGGTCGCGACTTACCGCCAGAGCCTGGTCACACTCGGAACCTTCGCGGATGCCCGAGGACTCACGGACTGGAACGGGCTTGACACCGAACATCTCCGCCAATGGCTCGCCGGTCGCGCGCGGGAAGGCATCCAGGCGCGCACGCTGGCACGCGATCTTTCGGCCATCCGCAGTTTCTACCGTCATCTCCTGCGTCACAGTGCCGCCACTCACAATCCGGCCACACTCGTCCGTCCCCCCAAGGGCACAAGACGCCTGCCTCATACGCTCGACGTCGACCGGATGGGCGAGGCCCTCAATCATTCCGCGCAAACCCCCGACCGGGTGCTCGATCAGGCGATCCTCGAGCTCTTGTACTCCTCGGCGCTCAGGTTGAGTGAACTCGTGGCCCTCGACGAGGGGGACCTCGACTTCGATTCCGGGCTCGTTCGCGTCCTGGGCAAGGGCAGCCGCGAACGCATCGTGCCGGTCGGCACGCGCGCGCTCGAAGCCCTCCGCGCCTGGCGGTCGGTGCGGTCCGGCTGGGCGGCTCCGGGCGAATCCGCCCTGTTCGTGACCCAGCGGGGCACCCGCATCGCGCACCGGACCGTCCAGGCGCGCCTCAGCCGCTTCGGCGTCCGGGAGGGAGTAGGCGTCCATCTTCATCCGCACCTCTTCCGCCACTCGTGCGCGAGCCACCTGCTCGAATCGAGCGGGGATCTCCGGGGGCTCCAGGAGTTTCTCGGCCACCAGCATCTCGCGACCACCCAGATTTATACCCATCTCGATTTCCAGCATCTCGCGGCGGTCTACGACCGCGCCCATCCGCGCGCGCGCCGGCGGAATCCGCCTGTCCCAAAGGGTGAGCGGTGAATACCCCGATGCCGGCCTTCGAGGGGACCACGATCCTTTGCGTGCGCCGGGGTGAACAGGTCGCGATGGGCGGAGACGGACAGGTCACCTTCGGGCAGGTGGTCCTCAAGGCCAATGCGCGCAAGATCCGGCGGCTCTACAACGACCGGGTACTGGCCGGGTTCGCCGGCGGCACGGCGGATGCCTTCACGCTCGCGGAACGGTTCGAAGAAAAACTCGATAAACACGGGGGACAGCTCGCCCGGGCCGCCGTCGAACTCGCGCGGGACTGGAGGAGCGACCGGATCCTGAGACGGCTCGAAGCCATGCTCGCCGTAGCCGACCACGAACGTGCGTTTCTGATCTCAGGCAACGGCGACGTCCTCGAACCGGAGGCGGGGCTCATCGCGATCGGCTCGGGCGGACCTTACGCCCAGGCCGCAGCGCTCGCCCTCCTCAACCACACGGATCTCGGCGCGCGCGCAATCTGCGAGGCGGCACTCGGCATCGCAGCCGGCATCTGCATCTATACCAACCACGAAATCCGGGTTGAGGAGCTCGACGCACCGACCCGCACGGATGATCACGGCGCCACCGGCTGATCGAGTTCTCAAATCCCCCAGGAATCCACCCGATGCCCTCGAATCCGATGACTCCCCGCGAAATCGTGGCCGAACTCGACCACTACATCATTGGCCAGGACGACGCGAAACGCGCGGTTGCGGTCGCCCTGCGCAACCGCTGGCGCCGTTCCCAGCTCACACCTGAACTCAAGGCCGAGGTCACCCCCAAGAACATTCTCATGATCGGCCCGACCGGAGTCGGGAAGACGGAAATTGCAAGACGGCTCGCCCGTCTCGCGCGCGCACCGTTCCTCAAGGTTGAAGCAACCAAGTTCACCGAGGTGGGCTACGTGGGACGCGATGTCGACTCCATCATCCGCGACCTCACCGAGACCGCGATCAAGATGGAACGGGAACAGGCCTTCCGCAGGGTCGCACCGCAAGCCGAAACTCACGCCGAGACCCGGATCCTCGACGCCCTCACGGGAGGCGAGCCGCACTTCGGATTTGCGACCGGCTCTTCCACTCCGCAACCCACCGCCACGCGCAGCGAACTCCGTGACCAGCTCCGGGAGGGGAAGCTCGACGAGGTGGAAATCGAAATCGAACTGAGCGGTGTCTCCCTGGGATTCGAGATCATGACGCCCCCGGGCCTTGAGGAGATGAGCGGGCAGCTCAACCAGATGTTCCGCCAGCTCGCGGGATCCCAGCATCCCAAGCGTCAGAAGGTCCGGATCCGGGAGGCGCAGAAGCTGCTCATCGAGGAGGAATCGCTCAAGCTCGTGAACGACGACGAGCTCAAGTCCCGGGCGCTCGAGGCCGTCGAGCAGGATGGCATCGTCTTCATTGACGAAATCGACAAGATCGCACGCCGGAGCGGCGAGATCGCCGGGGGCGCGGATGTCTCCCGCGAGGGCGTCCAGCGCGACCTCCTCCCCCTGATCGAGGGCTCCACGGTGAGCACCCGTTACGGGCTTGTGCATACCGACCACATCCTCTTCATCGCCTCGGGCGCCTTCCATGTGAGCAAGCCTTCCGATCTGATTCCGGAGCTTCAGGGACGGCTTCCGATCCGGGTCGAACTCAAGGCCCTTTCGAGCGATGATTTCATCCGGATCCTGACCGAACCCGAAAACTCGCTGACGCGCCAGTACCGGGCCCTCCTCTCCACCGAGGGCGTGACGCTCAAGTTCGAGGCGGACGGCATCCGGCGCCTCGCGGAGATCGCCCAGGAGGTCAATACGCGGACAGAAAATATCGGTGCCCGGCGCCTCCACACCGTGCTCGAAAAACTGCTCGAAGGAGTTGCCTTCCAGGCGCCGGACATTCCGGAACGGACAATTGTGATCGATGCCGCCTATGTGGACGGCCGCCTCAGCGCGATCGCGGGCAATGATGATCTCAGCCGATACATTCTTTAAGTCCTGGATCTCCCCCCCACCGGTCTTTCTCAGGATGACGTGAGCGGCCGGGCTGAATCACTTCAGCGGGACACTTGGAGCAGAGCGACTGCTGGAGCCGTGTTTTCAGTTTCCAGGCCATCGCATCCAGCTTTTTCCGGGTGAAGCCGCCCAGGTCCCACCCTGTGGACAGGATCTGCCACAGGAGACCATCCGAGACAGCACGGCAGAGGGTGCCGCTCCACCAGGGTACCGACCGCCCAGTGGTTGCATGTCTCCCGGATGAGATCGCATCCCAAGGGCCCCGGCACCAGATGCTCGGTTACGACCCGCGGACGGTTTTGCATGCTGACCGAAACCCGGCCAGCCGATCACCTCCGTGCGCGACTCGCCACGTGGCCTGGCGTCGACCGCGGTGCAGAGGGTTTTGTGAGAAACCCGCAGCGCAGACGTATCGGAATGCACAGTTCCAGCTCTTCGCCACTTCCGATCGGTCTCATGGGGTGCCCCCGGAAGTCGGTATAGGACATTATTTATGCAATCACCAGTAAGTATCAGGCCTATTTCAAGGCTCCAGACATCAGTCCATGTGCACGAGCACATCATTGTGCAAGCAGCATGAATTTGACACGTGTATGTACGGTGTCATGGCAATTGAATCGTGGCAGCAGCACTTGCCAGCGTCATAGCCAACACCCGCCGCTGTTCTACTTCAGGAGGCCACTGATCGATGACTGCGTGCCGTGGAGGTGGTTCGTCCGCTTTTACGCGAAGTGGCAATTGCTCGCGCACTGTACCCGCGCTGATACGACCCCAACCGAGTATAGGTTTATTCCTCGGTTGGCCTACAAATACCCGCCCGAGCTCGATGACAGACTCATGGTCAACGTCATCCATCCTGAAAACTGACCTCTCACCATCCGAACCCGGCATGAACGCGCGCCAGTGAATCGCATCTGCTTTAAACTTGCTGGATTCGAGGACATAGTTCGTCAGCTTTTCCAGGCTATCAATGTGGTCAGGTAGGTAAGCCATTAGCCGATGACGACCTGAATATCATTCAGCGCGGAACAGGGGATGGATTTCCTGAAGAACTCCCGTCCATGGCGCGGAGCACCCATGCCCACTACCGCAGACCAGCGGATCAAGTTGTCCTGCACTGTCAATACGGCCACATGGCTTCGATCACGATACCACTCAAACGAAACTTCGCCAGTCGACTCTGCAGAGATCTCAGGTGGCGGGAGACCTTCGGGTAGTGCGCAGATCAGCTGCATTGCCGCCATAGAAGTCTCAGGGGTGATCGCCCTCGCACCTTCACCATCCCAATTTTCGACGTCAGCGCAGTGGCTGATCGTCCATACAGCAGAAAGCAGACTGGATTGTGAGTCACGAACGGACGGTGAAGCAAGAGTTCTAGCACTCTCGTTAACCGAGCTCAAAGCAGTAGCTGCATCGCTAAAATTAAAAGTTACGTACCCCGCGTTTAGGTCAGCTGGGTAGTAGCGATCATAGTCGCGAACGGGAACGCTCATTGAAATAACTCCGCGCATCTTTCAGTAAGACTACCAAAAAAGAGCTGATTCTTGATGGGACGTAACGCATTTATACTGTCCCGAATACTAACATCATCCTCCGGAGCAATGTCGCAATCGTGCAGAATATCAATATCTAGAACTATAGAAATCATGGTGGAATCAGGCGATATGGGCATAGCCATTCGCATGAATGCATTGGATTTCTGCTCGGGGAAAGGTATACCCACAACACTGGAAAATGTTGTTATGAAGTTCGGCGACTTTTCAGGTAGCCGCGGTGCCACTACAAAATAATCGTCCAAATCCTTGCCTGCCGGAATGCTAATCTGATTGATGAATCGAGTGGATACCTGTACTACTCGCGACGGGTGCAGAACATCCCGATATGCATGCCAAGCACGCCATAATTCCCGGAACATCGGCTCCCAATCGACATATGGAGACAGGCGACTAAGGCCTAGGCCTTCACGCCTACTCTGCATTACATACAGTCCGTCGGCAGACTTGTAGGACACGCCAGCCTCTTGAGGAGCAGTCACGGGGGCGGGAGCCGTGGAATGGCCAGTAAAAATCAATGACACGGCATTCTGTATTATGCTCACTTTCACATAGCCATCCATACGTGTCGCGACCTGCGCATGCGCGTCGACAGCTGGGGCCTCGGCGAAATTCACCCTCAAATACAAGACAGCCTCTGTGATCGGCGGTTTTTTCAGTTGGCACGGAGCTACCATTGGTCTAATCGCTGATCAATCTTTAAATGATTGCGATTCTAGAAGTATGCCACAGCACAGGTATGAGTGCTCGCACCCCGAATCTTCATGAGCTGATTTGCTCAGATGTTATTACGGGGAGCAGTAACTTCAGAACTCCTGACATACCCCCTTGC
>AUZY01003599.1_pt1 | contig 11357 bp, 8 predicted proteins | sample 49821 | NCBI WGS metagenome assembly AUZY01 (sample SAMN02954279, study PRJNA193664) | mine drainage metagenome | biome: terrestrial; feature: abandoned Hg mine; material: sediment; isolation source: lowermost (B1B) sediment-attached strata from acid streamer/mats thriving at... | place: Spain ...
TCGGCTCCGTGCAGCCGGACGAATGGCGTTCGAATCTCCTCAACCCAAGGCACCGTCTGCCCCTGCAGGATGCGTCGCCCCGCTAAAGGCTCGAGGGTGATGGCCGCCAAGTGTCCGAGAGCCGAGCTGAGCGGCATCAGCGCGACTGAGCCGGCGCGCGGGTCGCTGGCCGTGGAAAATGGGGCGAGCCCCTCGATTCCGACCATGTCCACTGCATGAAAGGCACCGACCCGAAGGCGCCTGAGCTGGCTCACATGCGCCACCGTGCCTTGGCTTTTGGCCCAATCCTCAATCCAGGTTCGGATGTAGACACCCGGTCCACAGTCGAGTTCAAGTGTAAGCTCGGGTGGAGCCCACCGAAGCACCTCCACCCGATCGACCACGATCCGGCGGGGTTGCCGTTCCACTTCGATTCCCTTGCGTGCAAGCGCATAAAGCGGCTTCCCGCCCTGCTTGAGGGCCGAGTACATGGGGGGCACCTGAAGGCTCTCACCCACCCGAACCTCCGCACTTCGGGCCACCTCGGCGAGGGTCCACTCCGGTATCGGGCCGGTCTCGATCACCTCCCCTTCGCGATCCCCCGTAGCCGTCCGGATACCGATCCGTGCTTCGACGCGATAGGTTTTCGGGGCATCCAGCAGGTAGGGCAGGAACTTGGTGGCCTCTCCCAAGGCGATGGGCAGAAGTCCCGTGGCCAGTGGATCCAGTGTGCCGAGATAGCCGCCGCGGCGCGTGCCATAAATCCGTTTCACCCGCTGGAGCGCCTGGTTGGAACTCAACCCGGAAGGCTTGTCCAGGGCGAGGAAGCCACAAACCGGTGTCATCGGTTCTCCTTCGTGCACGAGGGGTCGGTCAGGTTTGAGGCGGTTTGATCGTTTGCAACAGATCATCGACACGCCGGACCGATTCCAGTTCACGATCATATGCAAACCGGATTTCCGGGACATGACGAAGCGTCCAGCCCCGTCCGATCTCGCGGCGGATCCGGGCTTGAGCACGCGCCAGCGCCAGCTCGACCGATTCAGGTGTCTCCGAGGCACCCGGCTCGAGCGCAAAAAGAAACCGGGCGAACCTGAGGTCCGGACTGAGTTCGACACGAGTGAGTGTGACGGCCCGGAAACGCTCATCTCCACCGCCCTGGGCGAACCAGAGCCCGATCCGGCGCTGCAGTTCACGGGCGACCCGCTGGCACCTTTGCGAGCCGGTCTTCATATCGAACGGGTCACCTCGGTTCTTTCGAAGACCTCTATCTGATCACCCGGCTTGATGTCGTTGTAGCCCTGGATCGCGATTCCGCATTCGGTACCGGACTGGACTTCTGCGACGTCTTCCTTGAATCGCCTGAGCGATGCGATCGTACCCTCAAAAATCACCACCTGATTCCGGAGCACCCGGGCGGGACGATCTCTGAGAATCCGCCCCTCGGTCACCAGACTGCCTGCGACCTGCCCGAAACGGACGGCGCGAAACACTTCGCGCACCTGGGCCGTGCCGATAATCTGTTCGCGGATCTCCGGCTTGAGCAGCCCGCCCATCCGCCGGCGCATATCCTCGAGGACCTGGTAGATGACGCTGTAATAATCCACCTCGACTCCCTGTTCAGCCAGCGCGCGTTTGGCAGCTGCGTCGGGCCGGACGTTGAAGGCCAGAATACGCGCGTGCGATGCGGCCGCAAGATAGATATCTCCCTCCGTCAGCCCGCCCACGCCGCTGCTCACGATCTCTACCGAGACTTCAGAGGTGCCAAGTTCCGTGAGCGCCGAGCGGATGGCTTCGAGCGATCCGTGTACGTCGGCCTTGAGTACCACTGCCACGGACTGGACCTCGGGCCGTTCGAGATGGGCGAATGCATCCTCACCGAGGACCGGACCGCGCTGGTTCTGCAGGCGGACCGTACGCATCTTGCCGCTGCGGTATTCGGCCAGCTCGCGTGCCTGGCGTTCGTCCTGGACCACGGTCGCGACGTCGCCGGCCTGTGGGGGGTCCGAGAATCCCAAAACCATGGCGGGCATGGAGGGAAACACCTCGACGATGCGTTCACCGCGCTCGTTGAACAGGGCCCGCACACGTCCATATTCCTTGCCCGCGAGAAGAATATCGCCTACCCGCAGCGTGCCCCGCTGATTGAGAATGGTCGCGGTCGTGCCCCGTCCGGCTTCAAGGCTGGATTCGAGCACCACTCCAACCGCCCGTCCCTCCCGGGGCGCCTTGAGTTCAAGCACTTCCGACTGGACCAGGACCGCATCCAGCAAGGCATCGATGCCATCTCCGGTTTTCGCGGATACCGGAATGAACATGGTGTCCCCACCCCATTCCTCAGGCAGGACCTCCTGCTGGGCGAGTTCGCTTTTCACCCGCTCGAGATCCGCTTCCGGCTTGTCAATCTTGTTCACGGCCACCACGATCGGTACCTTGGCCGCACGGGCGTGCTGGATGGCCTCGATGGTCTGGGATTTGACTCCATCATCCGCGGCAACAACCAGAATCACGATATCCGTGACCTGCGCGCCGCGCGCGCGCATGGCGGTAAACGCCGCATGACCCGGCGTGTCCAGAAAGGTGATGGTTCCCTTCGGAGTGTCCACATGATAGGCGCCAATATGCTGCGTAATGCCGCCTGCCTCTCCCGCTGCAACACGGGTCCTGCGGATGTAATCGAGGAGCGAGGTTTTGCCGTGATCGACATGCCCCATGATGGTGACGACCGGCGGACGGGGCAGGGCATTCCCCGTTTCGCTTTCCAGTACACGGCTGAAATCCGTCTCCAGCGCATCCTCGCGCTGGATTTTGGCCTTGTGACCCAGCTCTTCAACGACGAGTACCGCCGTCTCCTGATCGATCTGCTGGTTGATGGCGGCCATGACGCCCATGTTGAGCAGGGCCTTGATCAACTCGGAGGCTTTCATGCCCAGGCGTTGGGCCAGCTCTCCCACGCCGATCATTTCCGGGATCACGATTTCCCGGACTTGCGGCAGAACCTTCTCCGCGACCACCCGCTCGCGTCCCGGGCGAGCGCCGGCGCTTGCACCCGGCTTGAGTGACAGCCGGCCTGCTGGCGAGCCCACCGGGCGACCCACCGGCTTTGTGTGGACCTTGTTCCGCTGGCGTTTTTCCTCTTCTTCGAGTTCGCGCCTGAGCTGGGCCTCGACCCGGCGACGATCCTCGTCCTGTTTCTGACGGACCTCGATCTCCACCCGTTCACGGGACTCCCGCTCACGCTGCTCTTTTTCCATCTCCCGCTGCCGCTGCTCCTCCTCCTGCCGGATCTTGTCCTGCTGCTGCCGGCGCAAATCATCCTCCCGGCTCAATGCCTGCTGGCGCTCGAGTTCGATGGCTTCGAGTTCCCGCCGCCGCGACTCCTGCTCCAGCAGCACTTCCCGCTTGACGTAGGTCCGGCGCTGCTTGACCTCGACATTCACCGTCTTGCTGCGTCCCTGGGCGCCCGCAACCTTGAGTGCACTGACCGAGCGACGCTTCAGCGTGATCCGGGAGGGCGCTGCATCGTCATCGGCCTCGTGGTGGCGGAGAAAATTCAGCAGCAGCATCTTCTGGTCTTCCGTGACCACAACATCCGGTCCCGCAAGCGCAATCCCTGCCTCGCGAAACTGGGTGATGAGGCGGTCAACCGGAGTCCGTACGGACTCCGCAAACTCGCGAACCGTCTGGTCAGTCATGAGTTACTCCCCCTCTCGTGTCGCTTCGGGTCCGAACCACGGCGCGCGGGCCGCCATGATGATCCGCCCGGCCTGATCGAGATTGAGGCCTTCAACATCAGCCAGGTCATCGATCGCGAGTTCAGCCAGCGCTTCACGCGTGGCGATTCCACGTTTGAGAAGCTTGGTGGCCAATATTTCGTCGACGCCCTCAACCGCCAGGAGGTCGGACGCCTCCAGCGCATCTTCGCGTTTTTCCTCGGCCGCGATGGCTTGCGTCAAAAGCAGGTCACGCGAACGGTTGCGCAACTGTTCAACCAGTTCGTCATCGAACTCTGCGATGGCGAGAAGCTCGGAGGTTGGCACATAGGCCACTTCTTCCACCGACGAAAAACCCGCCCGCGCAAGCAGTTCCGCAACGTCCTCATCGATGTTGAGCTGCTCGACAAAAAGGGCTTTGGACTGGTTGAGTTCCGTCTGTTTCTTTTCCTCGACCTGGACTTCCGTGAGAATATTGAGTTCCCAGCCCGTGAGCTGGCTGGCGAGCCGCACGTTCTGCCCGCCCCGTCCGATCGCCTGGGACAGGCGATTCTCATCGACGGCGATATCCATGCTGTGCGAATCCTCATCCATGACGATGGATCGGACCTCAGCCGGGGACATGGCATTGATCACAAACTGCACGGGAGATTCGTCCCACTGGACGATATCGATACGTTCTCCACCAAGCTCGTTTGAAACAGCCTGCACGCGTGCGCCGCGCATGCCGACACAGGCACCCACCGCATCAATCCGGCTGTCACGACTCACGACTGCGATTTTGGCGCGCTGGCCCGGGTCACGCGCAGCGCCTTTGACTTCGATGAGCCCCTGGCCGATTTCCGGGACCTCGAGCTTGAAAAGTTCGATGAGCAGCTCGGGTGCCGTACGGCTCACGATCAGCAGCGGTCCACGCGCATCGGCATTGAGATCCTTGAGATACCCGCGCAGCCGATCCCCGGGGCGAGGCATCTCGCGCGGGATGGTCTCTTCGCGCAGGACAACCGCTTCCGCACCGGTTGTGAGCTCAAGATAGATGTTGCCGCGCTCAGCGCGCTTGACCGTTCCTGAAACCAGCTGCCCCACCCGGTCACGGTAGGCCTCGATGATGCGGGCACGCTCGGCCTCGCGCACTTTCTGCACGATGACCTGCTTCGCGACCTGGGCCGCGATCCGACCGAACGGAATCGAAGCCAGAGGCTCCTCGACAGAGGCCCCGATTGCGATCTCCGGTATCCGCGCCTGCGCCTGTGCAAGCCGGATTTCAGTATTCTCATCAAACTCTTCCTGCTCGTCGGGCACGACCAGCCAGCGGCGGAAACTTTCGTAGTCCCCGCTCGCGCGGCTGATGGCGACGCGGGCCAGGAGGCGGTCCCCGTGCCGCTTGCAGGTTGCCGAAGCCAATGCCGCCTCGAGCGCCTCAAAAATCACTTCTTTGTCAACACCCCGCTCGTTGGCCACGGAATCGACAACCACAAGAATCTCTTTGCCCATAACAACCTCGCTTCTCAGTAATCAGGCACCAGACGGGCCTTATCAATGTTTTTCCAGGGAATGCGGTAGACGGCCCCATCGGCATCCAGGGAGAGCCCATCGGGCTCGATGGCTCCGAGACGACCCGTGAGACGGGATCTGCCCTCCACAGGTTCCCCGAACCTCAACCGCACCAGGTGGCCGAGGTAACGTTCGAAGTCCGTCTTCCTCCTGAGCGGCCGATCCGGACCTGGAGAGGAAACCTCGAGATGGTAAGCGTGTTGGATCGGATCCTCGACATCGAGGACACCCGTCACCGCCCGGCTCACCTTCTCGCAGTCATCGAGCGAAATACCCGATGACTGGTCGATGTAGACCCGGAGCACCCCACCGTTGCGCGTCAAAGCCACGTCGATCTCGACCAGGTCATACCCGAGCGACTGAATCTCGGGTTCAAGGAGCCCGATGAGCCTCGCATACAAGGCATGAGCCATGCCCCCATTCCTCCCTTTGCGGAATAAAAAAGGGGCTCACGCCCCCTGGTTCTTTCGCATCGCAGCTTCCCTCTGGATTTCGGCGCTCCCTGAAACCGATCGGACCGCATCCGAATTCTTCACATTCTAACGAGTTATCCGCCTCAATTCAACCGCTCTCGCCAATCGAGACCCACCCATCGGGTCCTACCCCCCCCCAAAACCCACCCACCCTCCAGTCTTCCGTTAAGGCAGGGCGCTCGAGGCGTGCGTTCTGGAAAGTCCCCCAGAAGCACAAAGTGGAGGGCACTCACGACCGGAGTGGTACCCCTTTTTCGCCATCCGGATGGTGAGCCTGCCAGTCCTCGATCGAAACGCGCTGGCGGTGTGCCAGACCTGGATCCTGACCCGGGTGATCCTTTCGAAAATGTGCTCCGCGGCTTTCGCTGCGCTGCAGCGCCGCCCAGACCCAGACCCAGCCGAGCAGCGCCATGGGCTGCCCTCCGTGCCTGATTTCCGTCTCAAGAGCGTCCAGAGCGGATTTGAGTTCCTTCCCTTCCCGCACGACGCCCAAACTCCGTCCGAGAATCGCGCCCACTGACCTGGATTCAAAGCTCGGAACCGGCTGGCTTGGGGAAGCCCTGTTCGCCCTGGGCCGGACGGGGGCCTCTTTGAGCGACTGGGCCACCTCATGTCCAGAGACCACCGCTTCAAGAAGCGAGTTGCTCGCAAGACGGTTCGCGCCATGGAGACCCGTAGCAGCCACTTCTCCTACGGCCCAAAGCCCGGAAATGGCGGTCCGACCCGCCTGATCGACCTCGATTCCGCCCATGTGATAATGCACGGCCGGGCACACCGGGAGGAGATCCTTGCGGGGATCGAGTCCGCGCGCCAGACAGACGGCATGGATCGAGGGAAACCGCACGGGAAAATCTGCACCCGGGTGCTTTCGGGCATCCAGAAAGACCCGATGGTCTTTCTGGAGCTGCAGCCAGACGGCGCGGGCCACCTGATCCCGGGGCTCGAGTTCGGCCTGGGGCGCATCCGCCAGGAACCGGATTCCGTTTTCATCGACCAGAATGGCGCCATCGCCTCGCACCGCCTCGCTGATGAGCGGCAACGTCTGCGTGCCCGTATCCAGCGCGGTTGGGTGAAACTGGATGAACTCGAGGTCGATGAGGGGCGCGCCGGCCAGAAGCGCCATGAGGAGGCCCTGCCCTCGGGATCCTCCGGGATTGGTCGTTGCGGGGAACAGGCCGCCCACGCCTCCAGTCGCAAGGATCACCTGCGAAGAGGGGAAAAACGACACACCCCCCGTACTCTCGGCTGTGACTCCCACGATGCCGGCTTCGTCCTGCTCGAGTGCACGGGCCTCGAATCCCTCGATGATTTCGACCGATGGCGTGTCTCGAACCCGCCGGATCAGGGTTTCCATGATGATCCGGCCGGTCGCATCCCCTCCCGCATGCACGATGCGGTGTCTCGAGTGGCCACCCTCGAGACCGAGCTCAAGTTCGCCCTGCGTATTCCGGTCGAAAGGAGTCCCGAGCGTCGCGAGGTACTCGATGGCCCAGGGGCCTGCCTGCGTGATGCGTTGGACGATTAGGGGATCGGCAAGACCCCCTCCGGTCCTGAGCGTATCGTCCGCATGGAGCGCGGGATCATCGTCGGATCCGACCGCCGCCGCGATGCCGCCCTGGGCCCAGAGCGATGACCCTTCATGACCGAGGCGGCCGCGAACCAGAAGCCGGATGGGTCGAGGTGCAAACGATAGGGCAGCAACGAGACCCGCAATGCCCCCTCCCACGATGAGGGGTTGCGAAGAATCGCTCAAATGGCCAGCATCCGTTCCACCGAGCGACGCGCGCGGTCCGCGATCCCTGCCTCAATTTCGACCGCATGGCGAAGAGTCAAAAGCGATTCACGGATCTTGGCCAGCGTGATCCGTTTCATGTGCGGGCAGAGATTGCAGGGACGGATGAACTGGATTTCCGGGTGTTCGACCGAGACGTTGTCGCTCATGGAGCACTCGGTGAGAAGCGCCACCTTGATCGGATGCTTTTCACTGATATAGCGCGAGAGCGCCGTGGTCGAGCCCGAGAAATCCGCCTCCTCGACCACCTCGGGTGTGCATTCGGGATGCGCGAGGACCGTGAGATCCGGGTGCACGCGCCGGAGTTCACGCACCTCCTCGGCCCCAAACTGCTCGTGGACCACGCACCGGCCGTTCCAGGGAATGATGGTGACCTGGGTTTCGCGTGCCACATTGGCAGCGAGATAACGGTCCGGGATCAGGATTACCTGTGGACTGCCCAGGGATTCGACCACCCGGCGTGCATTGCTCGATGTACAGGAGATATCGGATTCTGCCTTGACCTGAGCTGAAGTATTGACATAAGTGACAACTGGTACTCCGGGGTGCCTCTCGCGCAGGGCGCGCACATCCTCGGCCGTGATCGATTCGGCCAATGAACAGCCGGCTTGAGGATCGGGAATGAGCACCAGCTTGTCTGGGTTGATGAGTTTCGCCGTCTCGGCCATAAAGTAGACGCCTGCCATCACGATGACCCGCGCATCGAGCCGTGCGGCCTCGCGCGCGAGCTGAAGGCTGTCCCCTACTACGTCCGCGACGCAATGGTAGATCTCCGGCGTCTGGTAGTTGTGGGCCAGAATGACCGCGTCTTGGGTACGCTTGAGCTCCAGGATGGCGTCGATCTCCGCAGCGAGCACCGGCCATTCGAGCGCAGGAACGAATGCACGCACCCGCTCATACAAGCGATCCGGCCGTCTTTCCAGGGCAGTGTTCATGGGCCCCTCCTGTCTATTATGCTCACAATGAGCATTAAATGCGTAAACCAAATGACCACGAAGCATTCGGAATCATATGCCTCAACCCGCCCGCGCGTCAAATGGCGGGGCAGGCAATCCGGCGCCCGCCCGCATGGCGAAATCGCGGGAGTCTTGAGGAACCGAAAAGGATGCCAGCGCGATGATCGATGCCATGCCGCGGTGGGTCCCTACTTGGACTTGGCCAGGGGCAGTTTTGAACCGGCCAGCATCCGTTCCTGAAGCACCGCACGGCGGAAGCGGTAAAGACGTGCGGGGCGCCCGCCGGTCTGGTTTTCGATCCCCCCCGTGGGCTCGACCAGCTTTTGAAACGCGATCAAGCGTCTGAAGTTCTGCTTGTGAACCCTGCGTCCGGCCAGTGCCTCAACTGCCTTCTGCAATCGGAGATAGGTGAACGCCTCGGGCAAAAGCTCGAACACCACGGGCCGATATTTGATCTTGGCCCGCAACCGTGCAATACCGGTCGCGAGGATTCTCCGGTGATCATGCTGCATGCTTTCTCCCGTGACCTGCCGCCGCCTGGAACGGTTCCGGTGCTCCCGACGCTGCGCTTCCTCGACCAGCCCCGCCTCGTAGAGCAGCTCATAGCGCTGGAGAACCCATTCCTCGTTCCACGGTTCGCCCTGGGCTCCGAAGGTGTGATGCACACGGCTGCTGCGCGCCCGGCGTATTCCGCCTGAGCCACCGCTTCGTGCCCACTCCTCCAGTGCATCGAGAATGGGGCCGAGCACCGACGGTCGTCCCGAACGATGATCCTCCCAGGGAAAATAGCGGTACCACCCCTGCCAACCCACACCGGGATCCTCTGATGTCATCGCCTCAAGAGTGAGGCCGAGATAGCTCACCGAAATCACCTGCTTCGGCTCTGGATCCTCGAGACGGTCCCGGTCGGCGAACGTGTACAGCTGCTCGATATGGCCGAGTGCATGGTGCGTTTTGCGTTCCACCCAGGATCGGACACCGGCCTGGAGCGAGCGATGTCCCGTCTCGAGGGGGCCAGAAGGCAGACTGAGCCCTCGGTCAAGGGTGAGGATCCGGGGGCTATCTCCGGACACGGCCACAATCACAGCAATGAGTTCGGCAGAAAGCTGCGGCAGGGACCGGGCATGAGCAGCCTGGTCCATCGGGGGGTCAAGGTGCGGCGGCTGGGTGCTCATGACCTGATGCGACACGGGTTGACGAACCGGATCGGCTCCCGTCCCATCGTACCTGAACCCAGTCCATCCAGTCACCCAGACAGTTGCCCGAGCCGCTTTTGACAGGACCGGAGGGATCGGTACAATAAATCAATCCTACGGCCTGATTCATCCCTGCAATGAAAGTGGATCGCCCCTCCTCCCTCACCTGGCACCGTCGCGGCGGCGAGATCGATGTCAAGGATCTCACCGAGCAGCAGATCCTCGCACTCGCGATCTCGCTCGAGGAAGATGATGCGAGAATCTACGAACAGTACGCAGACACCCTCCGCGAAAACTACCCGGCGAGCGCGCAGATGTTCACGGTCGTAGCCCAGGAAGAGCACCAGCACCGCCACCGTCTGATTGACCTCTACCAGTCAAAGTTCGGCGACCGCATTCCTCTCATCCGGCGCCAGGACGTGCGGGGATTCATCGAACGCAAACCGATCTGGCTGATCCAGCCTCTGGACATCGGGAAGATCCGCCGCCAGGTCGAAATGATGGAATCCGAATCCGAAGCCTTCTATGCAAAGGCTGCTCAGCGCAGTCAGGATGCGGCCATCCGGAAGCTCCTCGGTGACCTGGCTGCCGAAGAAAGTGTGCACGAAGCCAAGGCGGAATCGATCGAAAGCGAACTGATTACAGACGCCGTGCACGTCAGTGAGAAAGAAACCCACCGTCGGCAGATGCTGCTACAGATCATCCAGCCCGGACTTGCGGGACTCATGGACGGCTCCGTCTCGACATTGGCGCCCATTTTTGCCGCGGCGTTCGCGACGCATAACACCTCGAGCACCTTTCTGATTGGCCTCGCTGCAGCAATTGGAGCCGGGATCAGCATGGCCTTTGCGGAAGCCATGTCTGACACCGGGCTGCTGACCGGCCGCGGTAGCCCCTGGGTCCGTGGTTTCGTCACAGGCGGCATGACCGCCCTGGGCGGCCTGTTTCACACGCTCCCGTTCCTGATTTCAAACTTCCGGCTGGCGGTCAGCGTGGCGGTCGCCGTCGTTCTGGTCGAACTCATCACCATCGCCTGGATCCGCAGGCGTTACATGGACACGCCGTTCCTTGCGGCGGTCTTTCAGGTCGTGGTCGGTGGGGCCCTGGTTTTCCTGGCCGGCATTCTGATCGGAAGCGCCTGAGTCCGTTCAGAGCCCTGCAGTCAAGCCAGCGGGCGGCAGCGTGGCAGTCGGGCCCTGCGTGCCGCCGATCGTACCCAGAAGGAGCTGGTTCTTGAGGTCGGCCACCTTGACCCAATAAAGAATCCAGAACACCACGGCTGCGATCCAGGAGATCCAGCCCAAAAACGGGATCACCGTGCAGATGACCAGGACCGACATGGCAATGCCCAGTCCGTAACCACAGTCACCCACATTCGTCACACCGCGTGAGGCAAACTCCCGTCTCAGGGAGTGGGAGACATGCGACACGATGAAGAAATTCCATACGAGATTGAAGATCGGGATGAGGTTCAACCAGACCAGGCCGGGCGTGAGGCTCCGCCTGTCCGGTGCGACCGTCTGAAGCGCATTTTGCATGGTGATCAGGTAGAAGATCAGCGGGATCAGCCAGATCGCAGCGAAGAGCAAGATACCTGCCAGCACAAAAAAGAAGATGTAGCCGGCCACGCCGAGCGCCGTGCCAGCCAGCATGCCTGCGAAAAGCCCGTGCATCATGGCAGGCATCCCATGCAT
>AUZY01013014.1_pt1 | contig 11157 bp, 6 predicted proteins | sample 49821 | NCBI WGS metagenome assembly AUZY01 (sample SAMN02954279, study PRJNA193664) | mine drainage metagenome | biome: terrestrial; feature: abandoned Hg mine; material: sediment; isolation source: lowermost (B1B) sediment-attached strata from acid streamer/mats thriving at... | place: Spain ...
TATCGGTGCTTCAGGTACATGGCTTTGCGGCCGTACCAGCGGGCCCGCATCTTTACAAGATCGTGCCTGCTCTCGAAGGGCACCAGATGCCGGGAGCCCTCAGCTCCCGCCGTCCCCCTGGCGACAGTCTGATCACGGATGTCGTCCATCTCCGGTATGTAAATGCGGACAACCTGGTACCGGTTCTCCGTTCGCTCATGGGCATCACGGCCCAGCTCTCGGCTTACCCCACATCCAACAGCCTCATCATTTCGGATCGGCTCGACAACGTCGAACGGATCCTCAGAATCATCCACGAAATCGACCAGCCGATCGGATTCAACATCTTCACGCTCCATTACGCATCGGCCGGAACAATCGTCCGGATCATCACCAGACTCATGCTGGGTCAAGCCGGAAACAACGGTTCGGCCCCCATCTGGATCGCTGCCGATGAGCGCAATAACAGCATCTTGGTCCGAGGATCACCCCAGGAGCGACTGGAGATCAAAACACTGATCGACCGGCTGGATACCCCAGTCCGTCATGGCGGGAACACTCAAGTCATTCATCTCCATTATGCGCGGGCTGCATCGCTTGCGAAAATTCTCGAAAGCTATGTCAAGGCCGCCCAAGCCGAGCGTCCCGTCGCGAAAGGGCAATCGCCCCACAATTTCCGGGCGGTAGTTGCCGCAGACAAAGGTACCAACTCGCTCATCGTCACCGCGCCTCCCCGCCTCATGCGATCGATCCGCTCGATCATTCACAAGCTGGACATTCGCAGAGCCCAGGTTCTGGTTCAGGCCATCATTGCAGAACTCAGCTCCAATACGGCTGCGCAGCTCGGCGTCACCTGGGTCACCGATGCTCTACAGACCGCCGGCACCGCAGCCTTGACCAACTTCAGCGGTACGGGAACGGGAGTCGTACAGTTGGGAGAGGCTTATCTGGCCGGTCAGACCGGCTTATCCAGCACCGGCACCAGCACCGGCGTGACCGGTGCTTCCTCATCCCTGAGTTCGGTTCCGGATGGTCTTCTGCTCGGCGTCGGGCGGATCGTCCAGAATGGGTTCAGCTTTGCCGCCCTTCTCAATGCCCTGGCGTCCAACACATCGACCAATATCCTTTCCACGCCAAGTATCCTCACCATGGATAACCAGAAAGCCAAAATCCAGGTCGGACAGAAAGTCCCCTTTCTGACCGGACAATATGCCTATGGAGGCCTTTCTTCGAGTAGCGGAACTTCCAGTGCAACAAGCATTATCAATCCCTTTCAGACAATCCAGCGCCACGAAGTGGGTATCACCCTCCAGATCACTCCGCGGGTCAGCGCGCGCAACTCGGTCATTCTTAAAATCAAGCAGAAGGTATCCACCCTGGCGCCATCGGTTGCGGGCGCGGTCGGCCTGATCACCAATAACCGCCAGATTCAAACCACGATCGTGGCCAACAACCGCCAGATTGTCGTACTCGGAGGACTGACCAGCGACCAGATTTCAGTGAGCAAAGAGCAGATCCCGCTTCTGGGCGATATCCCCCTTCTGGGCGATCTTTTCAAGTATCGCAGCACGAGCAAACAGAAAGAGAATCTCATGATCTTTCTGCAGCCCACCATCCTTCAAAACAAGGCTCAGACGGGCTATTACACGAGAAAGAGCTACGGACTCATCCGGAGCTATGAGCTTGCTCACGAGAAACCCGTTCCGCTGATGCCGGGAAGCAAACGCCCCACCCTGCCGCCGATCAAGCACTCGCCAAACCCTACCCCGGATCGGGGTCATCACCCTGCTCCGGCCAAAAGTGGCAACGGTCATTCGTGAACCAGCCCGCGCCAACCTCCGCGTTGTCTCCTGATCATCGGACTGTGGCCGCTGACAGCGAATCGCTCCAGCTGCCTTTTCCGTTTGCCAAGCGCCATGGCATTCTCATCCGACAGCGCCAGCTTCCCTCTCCTGGCCCTGAACTGGTCTGCCGCGAGGATGCGACACCCTTCGCCGTAATAGAGGCCCACCGCTTCCTCGGCCGATCCTGTCCGATCGAATGGATTGCAGCGGAGCGCTTCACGCGGCTCTTGCAGCAAACCTATGAACAGCAGTCCGGCCAGACCATCCACTCAATGGAAAACTTCGATGGGTCGAGTGATCTGCAGAGTGTCGCCCAGCAGCTGCCGGAGCCCGAAGATCTTCTCGAAAGCAATGATGATGCACCCATCATCCGGTTGATCAATGCGTTATTCACGGAAGCGGTCAAAAGCAACGCCTCGGATATTCATATCGAGCCCTATGAGAACCGCCTGATCGTCCGCATGCGTGTGGATGGTGTTCTGCGGGAGGTGCTTGCCTCGCGTCATGCGGTCGCGTCCCTGGTCGTCTCCCGTGTCAAGGTCATGGCCAAGCTCGACATCGCCGAAAAGCGTCTGCCCCAGGATGGACGCATTTCCTTGCGCCTGGCCGGCCGGGCGGTCGATGTCCGTGTCTCCACGATTCCCTCAAGCCATGGGGAGCGGGTGGTGCTGCGCCTGCTCGACAAACAGGCCGGGCGACTGGATCTCGAACAGCTCGGGATGTCCGATGATCTCCAGAAGGCGATGGACGAAACGATCCATAGCCCACATGGCATCATCCTGGTCACCGGCCCGACTGGCTCCGGCAAAACCACGACCCTCTATGCGGCACTCATCCGGCTGAATGACCGCACCCAGAACATCATGACGGTCGAGGATCCCGTTGAGTATTACATCGACGGGATCGGTCAGACACAGGTCAATAACAAGGTTGAAATGACATTTGCACGCGGTTTACGCGCCATCCTTCGTCAGGACCCAGACATTGTGATGGTCGGAGAAATCCGTGACCTCGAAACAGCCGAAATCGCGGTTCAGGCCAGTCTCACGGGACACCTGGTTCTCTCAACTCTGCATACGAACACTGCAATCGGCGCAATCGCTCGCCTGCGGGACATGGGTGTCGAACCCTTCCTGCTTGCATCCAGTCTGATCGCCGTTCTGGCCCAAAGACTGGTCCGCCTGCTTTGTCCCGCCTGCAAAAAAGCCCATGAACCTGCCCCCTATGAAGCTCAGCTGATCGAACAGTCGAAGCGGAAAGCGGATCCGGTGACCGTATTTCAGGCAGTCGGCTGCCCGGCGTGCAACTATACCGGTTTTCGGGGTCGGACCGGCATCTATGAATACGTCACCATCGATGCAAACCTGCGACGGATGATCCATGATGGAGCATCCGAGCAGGATATTGAACGGTATGCCCGCACGCTGACACCCGGTATCCGCGATGATGGCCTGGACCGGATCAGTCGTGGATTGACGACGTTCGAGGAAGTGCTGCGCGTCACCCGCGCCGAGTGAACCCATGAGCGCGTTCGAATACCTGGCCCTCGATGCGAAAGGCCGCCAGAAAAAGGGACTGGCAGAAGCGGACACCGCGAGAGCCGCACGCCAGCAGCTCCGCGAACAAGGCCTCATGCCGCTTCATATCGCCGAGGCTTCCCAGGCTGAACGTGGTGCGAACCGTCACGGCTGGTTCCCGGGTGTCTCACGCATCTCGGCTACCGACCTGGCCCTGATGACACGCCAGATCGCAACCCTCGTGCGCTCCGGGCTGCCGGTAGAAGAAGCGCTGATTACGGCCAGCCAGCAGAATGAAAGTGCGCGACTCAAGAAAATACTTCTTTCCGTGCGCGCCAAAGTCATGGAAGGCCATCCTCTAGCCTCTGGTCTCGCTGAGTTTCCGCATGTTTTTCCCGAGATTTTCCGAGCGACGGTGGCAGCCGGAGAGCATTCCGGACATCTTGATGCAGTCCTTGAGCGGCTCGCGAACTATGCTGAAAACCGTCAACTCGTGCGCCAGAAGGTTTCTCTGGCCCTCGTCTACCCATTCATCCTCTCTGGTATGGCTCTGCTCATCGTGACCGGATTACTGATCTATGTCGTTCCCGAAATCGTGACCGTATTCAAAAACATCGGGCATCGACTCCCGCTGCTCACGCGCGGGCTGATCGCGTTGAGTGACTTCGTGCGCGCCGATGGCGTTTTTCTCTTTGTCGGAATCGTTCTGGCTGTCTTCGGAATCATCCACCTCTTTCATCGGCCCGCCATGAAACGCCGGCTGCATCGGTTCTGGCTCCGATTGCCCCTGATCGGCCGGATCACCCGGGGCATCAATACAGCCCAGTTTACCCGCACGCTGAGCATTCTCATCGGCAGCGGGGTCCCGGTTCTTGAGGCCCTCCACATTGCAGGGGATGTGGTAACCAACCTCCCGATGCAATCCGCTGTTCGCGACGCCGCGGAGCGGGTACGCGAAGGGTCATCGATCAGCCGTGCGCTCAACCAGAGCCGCCTCTTTCCACCGATGACGGTGCACCTCATTGCGAGCGGCGAATCGAGCGGTCAGCTTGATCTATTGCTGGAACGGGCGGCGACGAATCAGGAGAAGGAACTCGAATCGATCACCGGCACCCTGCTCAGCATCCTCGAGCCCGTGATGATTCTCATCATGGGTGGCATTGTCCTGACGATCGTCCTGGCCATTCTCCTGCCCATCTTCGAACTCAACCGGCTGATCCATTGAAGACCGGATCGGGGCGGCGGATGGCACACGAATCGCGCCCATAAGGTTACACCAAGATGCTAAGATGCAGTGGTTTTTACGGCTGATGAGTCCCCCATGCATCACAGGCTTTCGATCGTCTCTCTCGCGCTACTGGCCCTCGCCGGACCGGTCTGGGCCAGCTCCAGCATCCAAGACCTCAGCCTCCTCACCTCTGCCCAGTTTCTCGAACTGTCAACGGATCTCAGCGCGGTCGTGGCGGACCCGCCAATGGGTTCAGCCGCGCCGCTTGGACTCACGGGTTTCCGGATCAGCCTCTACGGGCGAGATACCCGTCTGGCACATGAAAACGCCTGGAACATCGCAAGTGGAGGTTCCAGCCTCTCCAACGTGCCGGCAGCCGGCCTCCGTCTCAGCAAAGGCCTGCCTTTCGGACTCGACGTAGGCGGGTTCTATATGACCTCACCGGATACCCATGTCCGGATGTACGGGGGAGACATCCGCTATGCACTGATCCACGGCGGCACCCTCTCACCTTCACTCGGGATCCGCGCATCCTACGCACGGCTGACGGGGGTGAACCAGCTTGCTTTCGACACCAGGAGCCTGGATCTCACGCTCTCCCAGGAGTTGGGACCCTTTACCCCTTTTGCCGCCTGGGGTCGGATCTGGACTCAGAGCAGCCCCAGTGCATCAACCGGACTTCCCAATGAGGATTTCAGCCACAACGAGTTTGTGCTCGGTCTCGCGACAACGCTCGCTCTCGTCGAGATCGATCTGGAAGGAGCCCGCATTGCGGGCAACAATACGTACAGTGTCTCCCTCGGCCTGAACTTCTGAGTTTGAGCAAACCGGCTGGCCTGGATGAACACCATCCGAACAAGCGCTTTTGAGTAACGGCACTTCACCGCGAGCCTGCATATGGTACCCCACTTCAACGATCACGCCGCCAACGAACGGACTTTCCTGGCCTGGGTCAGAACTGTCATCGCGCTCATGGCATTCGGATTCCTCATTGAGAAGTTTGACCTTTTCCTGCACTATCTGGCCCACGCCATCCACGGGCACGTCGGCCTGAGTCATGCCCCGCTCATGCATATTGTCGGAGAAGGTATCGTTGCACTCGCCATGCTCATGCAGTTTCTGGCGAGTTTCAGATTTTTCGCCAACCGTCGGGCCATCATGCAAAGCGATGAGGTTCCTGCCCACGGCGGACGATCCGAAATACTCGTCACCGTACTGCTGATTGTCATGGGTGCCCTGCTGCTGGTTTTTCTCTCTGTCACGCGCTGAGGTGCCCGACGCGCTATAATGCATGCAATGGTCCATCATGCAGACTTGCACCAATCCCAGCTCCGCTTGATCCGAGCCTTTTTCCTGAAGCCAAAGCGCAAGGACCCACCCGATGAATGAGCCTACCTCTATCGGCGCGGTGCTTCCAGAGTCGGTCTGGTCTCGAGCCGACAAGGACCTGGTGGGAACCAGCCTCGGCCATTCGCGCCTCTGGTTTACCCTCGGACAAGGATTGCTCAACGAGGTGTTCTGCCCCCGGGTCGATATCCCGCAGATCCGGGATCTCAACTTTGTGATTTCCGATGGAAAGGGCTTCTGGATCGATCTCCGACGGAACGCATCATACGATCTTGAAGAGATCGAAGCCGGAGTACCGGCACTCATCTGCCGCCATCACCACCCCAGGTTCACCTTCACCTTGCGGGTGTGCCCGGATCCCGTCCGGGATGCCATCCTGATCGACTATGCACTCGTCACAAACGAGACACTCGATCTTTTCTTCGTCCTCGCACCGCGCGTCGGCAATACGGATCAAAATCAGGTCGGGAGTGTCTTTGCGCGCGGATTGCATCAGATCATTGGCGCCCAGCAGGGTCCCTTCGGTCTTGCTCTGGCCGGCTCTTACGAGGGTCGCGATGCGCTTTCGCGTCTCCAAGTGGGCGTCATCGGCCAGTCTGACGCCTGGCGCGACCTCGATGCACATCAAACTCTGACACATGATGCGACCCAGGCGGGACCTGGCGTATTGACTCTGGCTGGCGCACTCACCCCTCAAGGAACACTTGCGATCGGGTTTTCGAGTTCGATGTCTGCAGCTTCGACCCTTGCCCGAAGCAGCCTGATCGAACATTTCGGAAAACCCTGGGAGCAGTTCCTGAACAGCTGGAAGGTCTGGAAGGCTGATCTCGACATCCTGAATGAGGTGGGCCATGAGTTCTATCCGGCTCTCGCCCGTTCACTCCTCGTGCTCAAGGTGCACCAGGATCGTAGCTTTCCAGGCGCCATGGTCGCAAGCCTCAGTACGCCATGGGGAGAATCCAGCGCGACCTCCGGAGGCTACCACTTGGTCTGGCCGCGAGATCTGGTCGAAAGCGCCATGGCCTTCCTCATTCTCGGCCAGCCCGAAGAAGCTCACCGGGTTCTCTCCTATCTCATCGCCACCCAGCAGCCCGATGGTCACTGGTTCCAGAACCAATGGCTGGGTGGTCGTCCGTTCTGGCAGGGGGTTCAGCTCGATGAGGCGGCCTTCCCCATTCTGCTCGTTGGTTTTCTTAGGTCAGCAGGGGTACTCGGCTCGATGGATGTCACACAGATGGTCCGCCGGGCAATTACTTTCATTCTCAAAAACGGTCCTTCCACCGACCAGGACCGCTGGGAGGAGGACGCCGGCATCAATCCCTTCACTTTGGCAATCGTTATTGCTGCTCTGGTCGAGGGGGCAGACCATCTCGATCCCAAGGAAGCGGATTTTGTTCTCGCTGTGGCTGACGAGTGGAACACCAGCATCGAGGATTGGTGCTACGTCCAGGGTACCGAGCTGGCCAAGCAGCATGGCATCGATGGTTATTATCCGAGAATTGCACCCCGAGAGGCACTGCGAAACCGTTCGGCACTGAACCAGAGGCTTTTGATCCACAACCGGGCCGACAACGATTCTCCTCCAGCAGCCGATCAGATCGCACTCGATTTTCTCCAGCTCGTACGATATGGCCTGAGGGTGGCCAAGGATCCCCGGATCCGGTCGAGTGTCCAGATAGCCGATGCCCTACTCAGCACTCCCACTCCCTCCGGAACAGTCTGGCATCGCTACAACGGCGATGGATACGGTGAGCACCCGGATGGCCGATCGTTTGACGGGAACGGAATCGGCCGCGGCTGGCCACTGCTGGTGGGCGAACGCGGGCATTACGCACTGGCGGCTGGCGAGGATCCCCTGCCCTACCTCAAGAGCATGGCTGCCATGACCGGGCGCGGGGGACTGATCCCCGAGCAGGTCTGGGACCAGCCCGCCCTGCCGTCAGCCGGTCTTGAACCCGGCCGACCCTCCCGCTCAGCCATGCCATTGGTCTGGGCGCATGCTGAGTTCGTCAAGCTTCTGGCCAGCCGGATCAAGGGCGGAATCATCGATCAGCCGGAAGCCACCCGGAAACGTTATGGCGGACGCATTCCTCCGCGCCGATATGTCGGGTGGTCGTTCAGTATTCAGCGCGAGACCATGCCACCGGGTTTTCCCGTCCGGCTGCTTCTCACGGCGCCAGCCACGGTCCACTACGGGCTTGCAAACTGGGATCGGCCGGTCGACATCGCGACACGAGACAGCGGACTCGGCCTTCATTATGTCGATCTGCCGACAGAATCCCTGGTCCCTGGACAGCAGGTGCTATTCACCTTCCGCTGGTTGAATGGGCGCTGGGAAGGTCGCAACTTTTCCATCGGCATCGTCCAGGAGGGGCGAGCCACCCTGCAACCTGATCGAGGACCTGGTCATGAAGCCTCTTGATGTCACCCAGACGTCTCACCAGAGCCTCTGGCTCGATTACATCCGGCGCGGCATACTCGCAAGTGGCACACTCGACGAATACATCCACACGTACGGGATCCGGGGTCTCACGTCGAACCCCACCATTTTCGATCACGCCATCGCAGAAAGCAGCGATTATGATACGGCAATCGGGAAATATGATCCATCAGACGGCCGGTCGATCGAAGATCTTTTTTTCACCCTGGCCATCGAGGATCTGCAGAATGCAGCAGACCGCTTTCGCGCCATCTATGACGCAAGCCAGGGAACAGACGGTTTTGTGTCGCTTGAGGTTTCCCCGCGTCTGGCCGATGACACCCCAGGGACACTGATCCAGGCCAAAAAACTCCACCGTGCAGTCAGTCGCCCGAACCTCCTGATCAAGGTTCCAGGCACCCCTGCTGGAGTGAATGCCATCACTGAACTCATTGCAGAAGGCATCTCGGTGAACGTCACGCTTCTTTTTTCCGAATCCCAGTATCGGGCGGCGGCAGATGCCTATTTCAAGGGACTTGAAATTCGGCAGGCACGGAAGCTGCCGCTCAACATCGCCTCCGTCGCTTCCCTGTTCATCTCCCGCTGGGATACGCTCGCTTCTGCCCGCAAAAAGCAGAGCGACCCGAACCGGCTGGGTCTCGCGATTGCACGGGCCTGCTTTGCGGCCCATGAGGAGTTGTACCAGTCTGGACGCTGGCTGGCCCTCGCGCAACAGGGTTCCCACCCCCAGCGGCTACTCTGGGCCTCGACGGGAGCCAAGGATCCGGCATTGCCTCCAACCTATTATGTAGACCGGCTGATCGCGCCTCAAACCATCAATACCGTTCCCGAAGCCACACTCCTGGCGTTTGCCTCCTCAGGCGATCCCCAGCCTTTCATGCCACTGAAGGAGGCCCGCTCGATTCTCGACCGGGCCCATCGGGACGGAGTGGATCTCGAAGCCTGGGGCCGGGATCTCCAGATCAAGGGTCGCGACGCTTTCATCCAGTCATTCGACGACCTCCTCAAACAGCTCACGGAAAAGACGAGGAAACTGGGCCGTACGGCCACTCCAGCAGAACCGCTCGAGAGCTATCAAGGACCCGATCGCGATTCCATCCGGCAAAGACTCACATCGGCTGGCCAGGAAAGGTTGAGTCACCGCCTCTGGCAGCGTGATTTCACCCTCTGGCGGCCCTCTCCCGACGAGATCGTCAACCGCATGGGCTGGCTCGAGACGCCGCAATACATGATGGAGCATCTGGCCAGACTCGAGACATTTACCGATTCCGTCATCGCGGATGGCATCCGCGAAGTGCTCTGGTGCGGCATGGGTGGATCGAGCCTCTTCCCACTCGTCGTCGACGAAGCCTGGGCGAACCCGAAGGCACTGCGGATCCGGGTCCTCGACACCAGCCATCCGGTGACACTGAAGCGCGTGTACGACTCCTATGATCCCAAACGAACCCTGGTCGTCATTGCATCGAAATCGGGAACGACACTCGAAACCCGCTCCCAGCTGGAACTGTTCTGGGAACGGGATCCCACAGGATCCCACTATGTCGCGATCACGGATCCCGGTACCGAACTCGCGGCACTGGCCGAAACCCGGGGATTCCGTGCCATTTTTAAGAACGACCCGAATCTCGGAGGCCGCTATTCAGCCCTGTCCTACTTTGGCCTCGTTGCCCTGGCCCTGAAACAGGGACCGATTGCTGCGCTCCTGCACGCGGCCCAGGCCATGGCCAGTGCCTGTGCACCCTGTGTTCCGGCTGAGGAAAATCCGGGACTCATACTGGGCATCCTCCTTGGCACTCACGCGCTCGCAGGCCGCGACAAGTGCACGCTGGTCCTGCCTGAACAACTCGGCCGCTTTGGAGGCTGGCTCGAACAGCTCATCGCTGAATCGACCGGAAAGTCAGGGCGCGGGATCATCCCGGTCGCAGGAGAGACACTTGGCCAGCCCGAAAGCTACGGTCCGGATCGATTCTTTGTCACGCTGACCCAAGACGCTTCTCAACTGGATGCCATCGCCCAATCCGGTCAGCCGGTCCTGAATCTTCCATCCATCATTCCGGAACGGCTGGGCACGGAGGTTTTCCGTTGGGAATTCGCCACGGCGGTCGCCGGGCATCTTCTGGCCATCAACCCGTTTGACCAGCCCAATGTGGAAGCGGCAAAGAAAGCCGCCTGGGAGCGACTGATCCAGGGCGGGGCTCCGATTCCGGTCGAACCCCTGCAGCAGGCGCTTGCAGAGATTCGTCCCGGAGACTACCTCGTTTTGCAGGCTTACATCGACCTCGAATCCCCGCTCATTCCCAAACTGGATGAGATCCGGACCCGGTTCCGGGATCACTACCGCATCGCGACGGAGTTCGAGATTGGACCCCGCTATCTTCATTCAACCGGACAACTCCATAAAGGCGGCCCCCGTACCGGAGTGTTTATCCAGTGTACGGACACGTTCGATGCCAAGGTTGCGATACCTGGCCGTTCCTTCGGCTTCCGGGAACTCATCCAGGCACAAGCCGACGGCGATTATGCGGCGCTCAAGACACACGGGATGCGAGTGTTCCGGATCCCCATGGAAGAAATCCTGGATTGGCACTGAAGCCTTCAGCACACATTTTTTCTGCATGCTTCCGGAGGTTCTGCGATGGAACTTGGTCTGATCGGTCTTGGCCGCATGGGTACCCATATGGCTGAACGGCTTTTACGCCACCATCATACGGTTGTTGCATTTGATACCGACGCACAGGCCGTCCAGCCGCTCGCCCGAAAGGGAGCTCGCCCGGCATCCGGTCTCCAGGAGCTGGTGCGCAT
>AUZY01000276.1_pt1 | contig 10998 bp, 6 predicted proteins | sample 49821 | NCBI WGS metagenome assembly AUZY01 (sample SAMN02954279, study PRJNA193664) | mine drainage metagenome | biome: terrestrial; feature: abandoned Hg mine; material: sediment; isolation source: lowermost (B1B) sediment-attached strata from acid streamer/mats thriving at... | place: Spain ...
ATAATCAACATCGCAAGTGGTGCGGCCCGACCGAAGGGGGAAATGGCACGGATTGGGAGTGTGGATCATCCATCTCGCACGGGTCCCTCACCTGAAGACATATTCGGCTGGCTGGATTCCAGAGACCCGCTACATGGGGCAGCAGCCTGGTCAACTCCGACTTGCCTCGTGTTCGCCGGGATATCGCATTCTTCTCTGCAAGGACCGGCGACACCGGCGTGTTGGTTTCGAGCTTGTGATTTGAACATCAGGCGCGGTTCAAGTTATAGTCTTTCCGGGGTCCGGCCCTGGCATGAACCCCGATTGAAGCCGCTTCGGACCGCTCCTGGGAGCGTCAGATTTGCCCTCGATAAAGACAACACGATACGGGATGGCTCAGCGATGATGAACACCTGGAACACACCAAGCGAGTCGGTGGGATCGGCATCAGCCTTCGAACGGGGGATCTTGGCTTTCTGGCACCCTCATTCTGCCGAGCGGGGCATGCACTTCCGTGCTGCCGAGGTGTCCACACGCCGCAGCGTTAACCCTGCCCGAGACGCATGACACGCGTCCAAAGACCCCCTCTCACCTGTCGGGAACCCAGTGATCGATAATCAGGAAACACCCAACCAGCCGTGGCGTATCGAAGACTTCCCACCCGCTGAGCTGTCCGACCAGGTTGCCACATTGGGTACGGGAGCGGATGCATTGGTTCAGCAGGGTCGCCTGGCAGAAGCCGAAACCGTCTACCGGCGCATTCTCGAAGTCGCACCCCACAACGTTCGGGCACTCACTTTTATCGCCATGCGCGCATTCGATACCGGTCGCTACGAAGAAAGCGCCGCGCTGCTTCAGCAAACCATCCGCCAGGATCCGAACCGCAGCACGCTCCACCGGAACATGGCTTTTGTGAGGCTCGCACAGGGGTTGTACGGGAAAGCCCTCGAGTCCATCGACCGGGCGATTGCGCTCAACCCGGACTCGGCCCTCAACTATCTCCACCGGGGTGTCATCCTTGAAAACCTGGGCCGGGAGGCTGATTCACTGGAAAGTTACGGGCGCGCACTCGCGCGCGACCCCACTCTGAGGCTGGCGCTGCCGAGTCTCCCCCCAAGGGTTCGTGCACTCGCCCAGCGTGCCATCGGCCGGCTGGCACCGATTCTTCATGCGCGCATCGATGCCGCATGGCATGAGGTCGAAAGCGCTCATGGAACGCCGCTGCCGGAGCGTGCCCGGCATTTTGTCGAGATCCTGAAGGGGATCAAGCCCCCAGCCTATGAGGATCCCCATCAACGCCCCCGGTTCCTGTTCTACCCGGGGCTCGGTGCACGAGCCTGGTTCGAGCGCGGCGAGTTTGGCTGGATTCGGGCTTTTGAATCCGCCCACTCCGCGATCCGGTCCGAGTTCGAAGCGCTGGATGACACGTTTGGGCAGTCGGAGCTGCCGGCTCGTTCAGCGCATCCGGAACACGCCCGGGGTCAGACCGGGTCACCCGACTGGAACAGGGTCCACCTCTACCAATCCGGCTTCCCCGCTCCCAGAATTCTCCACTGCTGCCCCGAGACCTTTGCAGCGCTCAAACACCTGCCGCTCGCCCAGGGAAGGGACCATTTTCCCGACGTCACTTTCTCGACCCTTCGATCCGGGGCTCGCCTGCCCGCTCACCATGGCCAGTCGAACGTCAAACTCACCCTCCACCTGGGTCTGGTCGTGCCCGAGGCATCCTCCCTTACAGTCGGCCGTGAAACTCGACATTGGCGGAAAGGCCGCGCCCTCATTTTCGACGACAGTTTCGAGCAGAGTGCCTGCAATGAGGGCCCAACTGCGCTGACTGTGCTGGTCGCCGACATCTGGAATCCTGCACTCACTGCAATCGAGCAAGAACTCATCGAACGGGTCATCGACGCGCAGGCCCGGTTTGCCGGAGAATATTTCGGCTGACCCGTGGCGGGTTTCCCACATAAAAAACCCGTGGTCCCTTGGAGACCACGGGTAATGTTCTTCTGTTGTCGTTATTAGGATCTCAGAACCGCACTCCAATCCGGCCATAAATGAAGCGTCCCGGAACCTGATAGCCCAGGAAGGGCTGGTAGCTGTTCTTGAACGCTGTCATCGAGATCGGCGGATTCTTGTCAAACAGGTTCCGCACCCCGATGGTAAAGTCCGTGTTCCAGGCGGCGAGGTTATAGGTCACCTGGACATCGTTGTAAACGGCCGTCCCGAGCCGGTTCAGCCCTTGGAAAGGACCCGACGGGTTGGAACTGCCGGGACCGGAAAGCACATCACTGCACCATCCGGTACCGATCTCGGAAATGCCGATGAAGGGCGCGATCGCAGAGTTCTGGCACTGTTCGTACATGGGACCGATGATATTCACGGTCCAGTTGGCTGACCAGGGGCCGTAATCCCAGTCGATGTAGATGTTGTACTTGTGCTTCGGAATGAGCGAGGTCACCGAACCGGCGACTTCCTTGGTGAACTCGGTGGGAACGCCCTGGGGGTTCACACCCAGAAACGAGGTCACAAAGTTCTGGGTGAACGTGAGATCGGCGTTGATCTTGAAGTCGCCGATCGGGGTCGACGGGAAACGGTAGTCGAGATTGACATCCCAGCCTTCCGTCTTGATCCCACCCACATTCTGATTGAGTGACAGGATGTCCGTGATCTCTCCGTTGGTTTTGTAGTTTGCGTTCGAACGCTGGATCAGGCTGCAATCAAGGTTCACGGCACTGTAACAGAAGTCCAGAATGTTTTGCGGGCCGATGCCTCCCGGGCTGATGGCATTGACGACTTCCACCTTGTAATAATCTGCCGAGACATCGAAGCCAGGAATGTAGGTCGGGCTGTACACGAATCCGATCGTGCGCGAAATCGCCCGCTCCGGTGTCAAGTTGGCGTTGCCGCCCACCGTGACCGGCAGCTGGGTCACCGTTTGAGTCGCGTGGGCCGGGCAGTTCGGAAGGGTCGGGTTCGCGACACAAGGATCGACCAGGGGGTCGAAACTCTGGCCTTGGCCTGCAAAGAAGTCACTGATCGTGGGAATGCGGAATCCCTGCGACCAGCTGCCCCGGAAGAGCAGGGACCGGATCGGCGCGTATTTGAACGCCACCCGTCCTGAACTGTTGGTCGCGTAATGCGGCGGCACCGGGGTGGTAGGATTGGCAAACCCCTGCCAGGTGGCCTGAGTCCAGCGGTTTGCGACATCGAACGACAGATGGTGCACCAGGAAAATGTCGCGCACGAGGGGGACGTCAAACTCAATGTACTCGCCGTCCTGGGCTTCGCGGCCACTCGTCGGTTGGGCGATGTTGGTCGTGGCATCACCGACTGCAACCAGTGGATCGGGTGTGAAAAAGCCATCATCCTCAAGGTATTCGTAACCCACCGCAAGCCCCAGGGGTCCCGCTGGCAGATCGACCAGCGTACCGGTCAGATTTCCGGAATAGTCACGCTGCGTGACGCCATCTTCGTTGACCCCCACATAGGAGATATAGCTCGCCTGGGACGGTGTGATCGTCCCCTGCCCGGTCGCGAGGTTATAACCGCCGAAAAGATCAAGCGGGACACATCCGGGCGTGATCTGGCAGGTCGAGAGCGGCCCCAGAGCCAGTGCCATGCGGGTGGTATCCTCCAGCCCGTACTCCGTTCCCACATTGGTGCGATTGGAGTAGGAATAGTGGGTATTCCAGTACCAGTCATGACCGATGGCCCGGAAGTATCCCTTGAGCCCAGCTTCGAAGAAGTAGGTCTTGACATCCTGTGCGAATATGCGGGGACCCGTCTCGAGCATGCGGCGTGTCATGAACAGCATGGCGTCGCTCTGGCTGTTGCAGGTGGCCGTTCCATAAAGTGCGCACCAGTTCGCATAGCCCGCGGTTCCGGGAATATAGGGCACGAGATCAACCCCGAAGGGGTTGTAGGGGTTGCTGGCCGAGACGCCGAGAAACGTTCCGTTGGCCGAGCCGTAGCCGATGGCTCCGAAAGCGCCCATGACGAGCGGTGTCGGTGCGAGCTGGGTCTGCGACGTGCGGTCATTGTAAAGGACCGTGGTATCGAACTCGACATGCGAGTTGAACCGGTAATGGGCCTGACTGTAGGCGTACCACTGCTCCTGGGGCGCCTGGAGATAGTAGTAGGGGGCCCAGTTCCAGTTGTCCGCAGCACTGAAGTTGGTCGGGTTGGCGTAGGGACCATCGAGCGGTCCCGCGAGATTGCATCCGAGGCTGGTATTGCCGGGCGATGCACCGCCCACACTCGAGGGGAGGCAGTTTCGGCCAGGCAGTGTGTAGGGTCCGGACTGGCCCTGGATGAGGAACTCGCCACCTGCGGTGAATGGATTGCCGGCCAGAACCCCGGTTCCGACGATTGGGACCTGGCTGATCGTGGCATCTGATGCCAGGATCGGATCCTGTTCGCTGTAGCCCACGCTCAAAAGAGCGCCTTCCCGGCTGTTGCTTGCACCCAGCGTGAAGTCATACTCCTGCGACTTGCCGGTCCAGTGGGTTGCTCCCTGAATGGGAGAAAAAAGGCCCAGTGTCGGATTGGCCGCGAGCGAACCATTGTGGAGCTCGTGGATGCCCATGTAGGCATGGGCTTCCGCGCCATTGAAGTTCTGATCCGTGATGATATCGATCACGCCTGCGATGGCATCCGACCCGTAAATCGGCGAGGCACCATCCAGGAGAATCTCGACCCGGGAAATGATCGCGGACGGGATTGTGTTGAGGTCGACGGACCCGCCGAGCGTGGGAATCCAGCGATGGCCATTGACCAGAATCAGAACCCGTGCCGAGCCGAGATTGTGGAGATCGATGAAGGTATCTCCGTCATTGCCGTTGTTGGTTTGTGTATTGATTGCTGCTCCCGACTGCGAGATCGTTTGAAGAATGTTTCCGATGGTGACTTCACCGGTCAGATTCAACTGCTGTCGGGTCAGCACCACCACAGGCTGCGCAGTGACCGTGCTCGTTCGCATAATGCGAGAACCCACGACCTCGATTTTGGCGAGCTTCGTGGCTTTCGTACTCGACTGCGCCAGCGCGGCTGGTGCGGCGACCACTGCGGCAGACGCGCTGGCCACGAGGGCCCCGCGCACCGCCTGCCAGACAAGGTTTCGCTGTATCATCGTTCTTAACCTCCGCGTGTACTTAGATCGTTTTCGTTGGACCCTGCAGTGAGCAGGGCTTGTTGGAGAATAGCACTTGCGTGCCGGCTGTCAAGGCCTCATGGAAGGAATCCGCACACCCTTGGCTAACCCGATCATATTATTGTTGTTCTTTATCATATTCTGGGCTTTTGGACCACCCTGGGATCCCCATTCCAGTTGCAGGAATACAACAGACGGGCCTGCTACAATCACCTGGTCTTGACCGCATTTTTGTATCCGCATGTCCATCACTCCCACTCCTCCCGCCTGGACCGTCTCCGACCACGCGGATCCCCTGCCGAGAGGAGCGTGCACGGCTGAGGCACAGTATGCTTGGGGCAATGAACTCCGCAAACGCGGAGACCATACGTCTGCCGAAGATGCCCTACGGGCGGCCCTTGCCCTAGATCCGGCATTATTCGACGCCCGGCTCAGTCTCGCTTTTCTCTACCGGGATCTCGGACGCCTGGCTGAAGCCGCATCAATCTTCGATCCCTGGCTTGAATCCAAACCGGTTGACGCCATCCTGCTCGGACGGGTCGCCCAGTTTCTCGATGCCATCGGAGACTCCGGGCGCGCACTCGCCTGCTACGAACGGGCCATCCGCCTGGACGATACCCTCGCTCCAGCCTGGTTCGAGCGCGGCCGCCTCCTCCTCCAGTCGGGGCGTTTTGATGAGGCCGCCCAAAGCCTGAGCCGGACGCTCGCCATCGATCCGGGACGGGGTGCGGCCTACCTGCTCCTCGTGCAGACGCGACGCTTGACGAGCGGCGACTCCCTGATCCCGTTTATTGAAAACCGAGCAGCCCAGGCAGGATTTTCTCCCACCACCCAGGCCTGCCTGCATTTTGCTCGAGGAAAAATCCATGACGATCTCGGTCATTGGGATCAGGCCCTGGCCGAGATCGAAGCGGCCAACGCCATCCGTCAAAAAGAGATCCGCTTCGATCGGGCCCATTGCGAAACACGCATGAAGCAGCTTCTCGCCAGGCCTCCCGGGTTCTGGGACCCGCCCGAACCCCTGCCCGGGCAAATCCTGCCGGAACCCTTTTTCATCGTCGGTCTGCCACGGGCGGGAACCACTCTCCTCGAGCGGCTTTTGGCCACCCATCCGGCCGTGGCCACCGCAGGCGAATCCGACACCCTGACCCTCCTGCTCGAAGCGCTCGGAATCGTGGATGCAGGGAAGGCACACGGGATTTTGGATCGAGACGATACGCCGGGTCTCAAAGCTGAGGACAGGATCGAGACGCTATCCTGCTATCGGACCGAGCTCATGCGTGGCGCGCCGGCCGGAACGCATTATGTGATCGACAAGAACCCGCTCAACTTCTGGCACATAGGTCCGATCCAGCGGCTTTTTCCACATGCACCGGTTCTGGTTGTGGAACGCGACCCCCGCGATGTCCTGGTCTCTCTCTATTTTCAGAACTTCGACCGGGCGGAACTTGCGTTTTCCTACGCGATCCCCGACATCCTCTTTTACCTGAACGTGTACCGAACCCTGATGAATCACTGGCAGCGCTTTGCAGGAGCCCGTCTCCGCACGGTGCGTTATGAAACCCTGGTGCATGAACCGACGGCGGTCGTGGATGAGATTCTGGGCTGGCTCGGTCTTGATCCGTCCGGCAGCCAGGACACAGTAGAACGCGATCAGGCGGTCATCCGGACCGCGAGCGCCTGGCAGGCGCGCCAGCCGGTCTACCTGCGCTCCGTTGGCCGCTGGAAGCCCTATGCACGGAGCCTGCTCGAGCGCCATCCGGAACTGGTTCAACTCGGGATGAGTGCATGAACCGGCCCGCATCCCGTCTCCTTACACGGGCCTCCCTCACCCAGGGTCTGCGTGAGGCCGTGGCACTCATGCAGCGCGGACGCTACGAGGACGCAGAACGGATCTTCACCCCGCTTATCGCCCAGCCGGTCGACTTCCCTCCCCTCCTCCACTTCGCCGGTCTCAATGCGATCGAGCTCGGCCGAAGCGAGGAAGGGCTCAACCTGCTGCGGCGCTCGATCGAACGCGCCCCGAACGACCCGGCTTTCCGGGCCAACTTCACCACTGCCCTCGTCCGGCTCAAGCGCTTCGACGAGGCCGAACCTCTTCTCCGCGCCCTGCGCCGGGAGGATCCCCGCAATCCGAAACATGCCTTTGCTCTGGCCAACCTGCTCCACCTCACCGCACGCGACGGCGAGTCCGTCGCACACTGGCAGGACTGCCTCGCACTCGCCCCGGACTGGGCGCAGGCCTGGCTCGGCCTAGGCGAGAGTATGGGAGAACTCGGCGACTTGACCGGTGCAGACCAGGCCTATGCACGGGCCCAGGCACTCCTGCCCAAGGATCCCCTGCTCCGCGTGACCCGGGCGGATCTTCTGGCTCAGGACGAGCAGGGCGCAGGGGATCCCGAAACCGCTCGCCGCCTCTATGAGGAAGCATGCAAACTCATGCCCCACTTCGCCCCGGCGGAAGCGGGCCTCGCGAGCCTCGAAGGCCAGGCTGGCGCATTCGAGACTGCGCTCGGCAGGCTGCGCAGCCTGCTCGAGCGCGATCCCCATGCCTATTTCGCAGCCTGGCTCATGGCGCGTTTCAAAACCTATCGTGCGGACGACCCGGACCGGACGCTCATCGAGCGGGTGGTATCCGAGGCCGAACGGGAACCCGCACACGAAATGGCGCATCAGGCGTTCTTCGGCTGGGGCAAGGTGCTCGAGGACTGCGGGGAATACGACCAGGCCTGGTCAGCCTTCAGCACGGGTCATGCACTCAAACCGGTCAACCGGGCCTATCGCGAAACGGTCCAGCGCCAGTACATGAGGTTGCTTCTCAAGTCGACGGACGCATCCTTTCTCGAGCGATACCGCCTGACCGAACCTGAACCGGTGCGGCCGGTTTACATTGTGGGCATGCCGCGGTCCGGTACAACCCTCATCGAGCAGATGCTCTCGGCTCACTACGACATCGCGAGCTGCGGCGAGATGGTCGCCCTCCAGAGCGCCCTCTGCCGCGGCCTCGAGATCCCGGACATCGGCCAGCTGCCTTTCGCCCTGAATCCCCTGAAGCCAGCCGCCTGGCGACACCTCCGGTCCGAAGTGGACCGCCTGTATGCCGAGCGAAGCCAGAACCGGAAGGTCCTGACCGACAAGATGCCCAGCAACTTCATGAATCTCGGGTTCCTGACCGCCCTTTATCCCAACGCCCGCGTCATCCATATCCAGCGGGAGGCACGCGATACCTGTGTTTCCTGTTATACGACGCTTTTCCGGAGCAGCCAGCGATTCACTTCGAATCTCACCCACCTCGGCCGGTATTTCCGGATGTACGAGGCGATCATGGACTATTGGCGGAGCATCCTGCCGGCCACGACACTGCTTGAGATCCGCTACGAGACGCTCGTCGGAAACCCGCGCGAGTCGCTCGAACGGATCCTCGATTTCATCGGCCTCCCCTGGCAGGAGGACTGCCTTTATCCCGAGCGTTCAGACCGACGCATCCTGACCGCGAGTCTTTTCCAGGCCCGTCAGCCGATCCGGACGAGTTCCATCGGTCGCTGGCAGCACTATGCCCGCTATCTCGGTCCGCTCGAAGCCGCGCTCGCGATCGTCTCCCCACTCGAGGATCCCCCAGCGATCGATGCGAACCCGGTTCCGGAATAAGCCGGCAGCCGGAATTCGTTTTTCTCCTGGCGACCAACAGCAGGATACCGGAGCCAGGATGCGGTCCGCCCCGCCCGGCTTCCTCTCTGTCTATTTTATCGGGCAGACCGGAGTGGGTGGAACCGTCAGGGCCGGGGGCGCATCCCGTTCCAGCTGCGCCTCGGTCGGAACTGTTTCCTGAACAGGTGCCTTTGGAAGGAAATGCGGGCGGATGCGCTGTTTTGTGGCCTGCTCGAAATCGTAACCGATCGTGATGAGCGTGGGCTCGGTCCATTTGCCTGAAAAAAACGTCATGCCGACAGGTAACCCATGCACATTGCCCGCCGGAACCGTGATGGATGGGTAGCCGGCAACGGCCGCAGGACTATCGCCGCCGGCACATCCGTGATCACCATCGACGAGATCGATGCTCCAGGCCGGACAGGACGCCGGCGCCATAAGGGCCACGAGGTGATGGGCCTTGAGTGCCGCATCGATCCCCTGGGAGCCAGTCAGCCTCTTGGCTCGGGCCAGTGCCTTTTGGTAGGCCGGAGTGGTGAGCGGCCCCATCCGGTCCGCCATGAGAAAGATATCCTGCCCAAACCAGGGCATCTCCTCACGGGCATGTCGCTCGTCAAAGGTGATGAGCTGGGACAGGGTTTTGACCTTGAGCCCGTGACGGTGCGAGAGGTAGGCGTTCAGGTCATTCTTGAATTCATACAACAGGGTTGTAAACTCCGCTTTCTCATAATCGTGAAGGTGGGGCAGGCGGACGGCGATCACCTGGGCGCCGTGGCTGCGCAAGGCGGCCACGCTGTAGTCCAGAATGCGCCGGACTTGGGGATCGGCCCCCACGAGACCACAGACGACCCCAATCCGCCGGCCTTTGAGCTGCCCGGGTTTGAGGTAACGGGTGTAGTCGGTCACGTGCCGGTTGGCGTGTCGGGTCCACGGGTCACGCGGGTCGGAACCGGCGATCACCGTGAGCAAGGCGGCCGCATCGGCCACACTGCGGGCCATGGGACCAGGATCATCCTGGCTCGCCGCAATGGGTACGATACCGGCCCGGCTGACCAGACCGAGTGTCGGCTTGATATCCACGACTCCGTTCATGGACGCCGGACAGGTCAGTGAACCATCCGTCTCGGTTCCGATCGCGAGCGGGACCAGGCCGGCAGAGACCGCCACAGCCGAACCCGAACTTGACCCGCAGGCGCTTCGGGAGAGGACATAGGGATTGCGGGTGAGCCCTCCCACAGCGCTCCACCCGCTCGTGGAATGGGTGGAACGGAAGTTCGCCCACTCACTGAGGTTGGCCTTTCCCAGAATGATCGCACCGGCTTTTTCCAGCCGGGTCACGATCGTTGCATTCCGCGATGGTGGAGGGCCCTCCAACGCCAGTGATCCGGCCGTGGTCGGCATCGGCCGGGTATCGATGTTGTCCTTGAGAAGAACCGGAATCCCGAAAAGCAGCCCGTGACCGTGTCCCGAACGGATCTGTCGTTCCCGCTCCCGGGCAATCCGGATGGCATCCGGGTTGATGAGGATGACGGCATGGAGCCTCGGCCCCTGTCGGTTCAGCAGCCGGATCCGCTCAATCCAGGCACGCACGAGCTCGGGGTCGGTCACCCGCCCCGATTCGAGCTCCCGGTGCAGGGTTGCCACGGACTGGAAATAGGGTGTCACGGGTCCCGTCAGCGGGGCCGATTGCGGGTGGGCCTGCGTCGTGGTCAGCAATCCGGAAAGGGCGAAACTGATGAAGAGGGCTATTTTCACTGTAGGCCTCACAGATGGTGATCGTGGGTTCAAGCCGAAAGCAGGCAGCCCTGTCCATGGCACCGGTTCTGGCAGATCATAACCCACGTCAAAAACGGGTGCAGGCCACACAGGCACCTTTCCTGATCGAAACCCGCTGCATGGGCATGCGATCGAGAACATTGGGGATTATTTTCGAGAATGGCTATGTTCAGATTTTGCGTGCCGTGCCGGATGGCTGGGCAAGTTGACCGCAAACCTGCCGATTTTTTGATGGGCCGTGCAGGAGTCGAACCTGCGACCAATGGATTAAAAGTCCAGTGCTCTACCAGCTGAGCTAACGGCCCGGGTGGAGATGGCGCGAGGCGGTACGTTCGCAACCATAATCATGCCATCCGATGCAGCCATAACCGTTCACTTTTAACCGAACGGCATGGCTCGGTATGGTCAAGTCCAATCTTTGCTAGTAAATCGATCCGGTATTGACG